>Ga0302319_10010461_pt1 | contig 17677 bp, 6 predicted proteins | sample Bog_T0_2_FD_203319 | JGI IMG/M metagenome (GOLD analysis project Ga0302319, IMG submission 203319) | Peat permafrost microbial communities from Stordalen Mire near Abisko, Sweden - Bog_T0_2 | ecosystem: Environmental > Terrestrial > Soil > Wetlands > Peat | place: Sweden: Abisko, Stordalen Mire...
GCTGCATGGCTACGTCGGTTTCATCTTCGGCTCCATCAAGGCCAATCCCTGGTGGTCGTCCCCGCTCATGCCCGTCGTCTTCATCTTCTCGGCCATGGTCTCGGGCATTGCCGCCGTCATGCTGCTCTACATGGTGGTCACCAAGCTGCGCAAGCTGACCATTGACGTCAAATGCGTCGACGCCATCGCCATGTACCTCTTCTATATCTTCATCATCGACTTCAGCCTGGAAATGCTCGACCTCATCCACCGCATCTACGAGGCCGACGAGTCCTTCCGCAGCCTCAACTTCATGGTCCATACCCAGCTCTACATTCCGCATATCGTCATCCAGATCCTGCTGGGCACACTCACACCCATCATCCTGCTGGGCATTACCCAGGTGGTCAAGCTGCCGGAGGTCGTTCGCAAGAGAATGTATGCGGTCGCCGGCTGCCTCACTCTCATGGGAATCTTCGCCATGCGCTGGAACGTCGTCATCGGCGGCCAGTTGTTCTCCAAGAGCTTCCTCGGCTACACAACCTACAAGATAGCCTTGGTTTCCAAGGAAGGTCTGGTGGTTGCGGTGTTCCTGACGCTTCTCCCCTTGTTTTTCCTCTGGGTACTCGTCAAGCTGCTACCCCCGTGGACCGAAGACAGCGCGCACCACTTTGCTCCCGGTGACTGAGAACAGCGTCACGCATCCCTGAAATCGGGTGGAAACCATGGACCATCTTCCCGACCCCCTTGAACGGCTCGCGACGCGCCTTGAGATGCTGGAGCGGCGCGTTGCCGTCCTCGAGCACGGCTCTGAAGCACCCGGCCCCGCGCTCCTTCCGGACGCCCCGGCCACTCAGGCGGCGCAGGCAACGGAGACGCTGCCCTTCTCGCAATCCGGCAGCATGTTCTCCGTCATGGGCAAGGCCATGCTGGGCATCGCCGGCGCCTATGTGTTGCGTGCAGTGGCGGAGTCCAGTTCGCTCCCCAAACTGGTGGTCGCAGCCGTCGCTATCGGTTATGCCCTCATGTGGCTGGTCTGGGCTGTGCGCAGCAAAGCCGATGAAAAGCTGGCAAGCATTGTCTACGCCTGTACCTCGGCCATGATTCTGGCTCCCCTGCTGTGGGAACTCACCTTGCGCTTCAAAGTGCTCGACCCCGCAGCCACCGCCGGCGTGCTGAGCGGCTATGTGATTGCCGCCTTCGGCCTCGCATTCAAGCGCGACCATGCCCCCGTCCTCTGGGTGGCCAATGTCACCGCCGCCGTAGTTGCTCTTGGATTAGCCGTTGCCACGCACGATCTTGGCCCCTTCCTGGGCGCGCTCCTGCTCATGGTCCTTTGCGGCGAGATTGCAGCCGCATGCAGGCTCGAGCTCAGTCAGCGGCCCCTGGTGGCGGCCATTACCGATCTCGGCGTCTGGGGCCTCATCTTCATCTACTCAGGGCCCGCAGCCGCGCGTGCAGGTTACCCCGAAGTTGGCGCCCTTAAGCTGCTGGCGCCCGCTTGCCTGCTCTTCCTTGTCTATGCGGCCAGCATCGTCGTCAAGACTCTCGTCCAGAAGCGACCGATCTCAGTCTTCGAGACCGGCCAGACCCTGATTGCCTTTCTGCTGGCGGCCTGTACGCTGCTTTACTTTGCTCCCGCCGCCGGAGCGCCTGTGCTGGCGGCCGCTTGCCTGGCGCTCTCTGCCGCCAGCTATACAGCGGTCTTTGTCTTCTTCGCCGGCGAAGGCCAGGGGCGCAACTACCACGTCTTTGCTTCATGGAGCGTGGCGCTCTTGCTGGCCGGAAGCCTGCTTTGCTTCGCCCCTCCGGGGCTGTCCCTTTTTCTGGGGGCTGCGGCGATTGTGACCACGCTGCTGGGTACGCGGCTTCATCGCACCACGCTCCAGGTGCACGGCCTGCTCTACCTGGTGGCGGCGGCCATCGCCTCTGGCCTGCCTGTCTACACCTTCCGTGCGCTGGCTGGAGCCCTGCCCGCTTCTCCCTCATGGACCGTCTTCCTGGTCTGCGCGGTAGCCATTGCCTGTTACCGGGCTGCAAAGCCCGCCGGCGCGGAGTGGACGCAACGGTTGCTTCACCTGGTTCCGGCAGCCATTGCGGTCTGCGGCCTGGCCGCGCTGCTGGTGCAGGGGCTCCTGGGTCTCCTCGCGCTCGTCCTGGTTCCCGATGTTTACCACATCGCCTTTATTCGCACGCTGATTACCTGCGCGCTGGCCCTGCTGCTTGCCTACTCCGGCTCTCGCTGGCAGCGAACCGAGCTGAACTGGATTGCCTGGGCCACGCTCACGTTCGTTGCCGCCAAGCTCCTGTTTGAGGACCTGCGCCACGGGAACCTGGTGTTCATTGCCGCGTCCATCTTCCTGTTTGCGGTTACGCTGATGGCCGTCCCCCGCCTCACGCGCAGAGGGCAGCGCATTTAGAGCGCTGCCCCCCAGCGTCCAGTTCACGCTCTCACCGGAACATCATCGGCTCGCTCACCCGCTTTACCGTTCCAACCAGCTTGAGCTTGCTGATGTGCACCTCGTACCCGGTCCCCGGCAGCAGTGACTCCAGCACAAACGTCTCCGTGCCCCCCGACCGCAACTCGCGACAGCGGTAGACGCCCACATCGCCTTCGCTGGTCTCCGTTCCGCCCGCGGGCGCGCTCAAGAATCGCTGCGCATCCGCCACTGTGGGAGCGGCGTGGTCTTCGCCCTGCACCAGGCTCTCTGCCGCGTATGACCGCACCAGCTTCGTCCAATAGCGCGCCAGCAGGTCGGTGTCGGCAAACAGGTCCGCCCACACAATCTCTCCGCGCACGGCCACCACCACGCCCACCGCATGCTCCCGCCTCAGTTGCTCCAGCACCTGCTCGCGCGACTTCATCCCCTGCGCGGCCGCCTCATCCACCTTCTCGCTTACCGCGCTATCCTGCATGGCCTTGGCATAGCTGGTGGTTCCCAGGTTGGCGGAGTAGCCCGTTCCGCCTGCCGCCCCTCCATACCTGACCGTCGAGGCGGGAGCCGCCGCCGCATTCATCTGCACAATTGCCCCATGCACTGAGTCCCACACCTCGTGTTGGTCTTTGGCCACCATCGTCTCCCGCCGCACGCTGGGCTGCACCATGAAGCTGTGCGTCGGCGCTTTGGCTGCCGCGCCAAACGTGGCCGAGCTCTCTGTCCACCGGCCCGGCTCAATGCAGAAGACGCCCAGGTCGATAGGGTCGCTGCCCGCCGGCACAATGCGGTCTTTGGCAATCACCCGATCCTGCTTGCCGCCGGTCACAATCTCCCCGGCCAGCAGCAGCAGCGGCTTCTCCGAGTGGTTCACCAGCACCAGCGTGTTCACTTGGTCCCCGCGATACCGCCTCGCATCGGGAGCCTGACCCCCGCGCCGGCCATCGAATTGCCACACCAGGTTGCCCGGTTGCGCTGCGCCGCGCGGCCGCACCAACCCCGGCACCCGGCCCGCCTCGGTTACCTCCACCTCCCCATTCTTGATGCCCTCGTCGAGAGTAAGAAAAGGCGTGGCGCCAGGCGTCTTCCCATTGGCGCGCACCACCGGAAACAGCAACAGGTTGCCGCTCTCAATCGGCGCCAGCACGCGGTAGTCGCCGCTCGCTTCGGGCAGCCCGCCGGCCGCCTCCACGCCGCTTCCCTCATAAATCCACCCGAGCGCAAGCACCAAAGCGCCCGCCAGCCCGAACCTGCCCGATTTCTTCATCGCTCTCCTCCGCCGGCCTCTGCATCTCCGGCTCATGACTCAGGAACGCCGTGCCGCCTTCTTCTTGCAGCATTTTTTTGCTGCGGTGTTTTGGCGTATCTTCAAGGGCGTGGGGACAACGCCTGCCCAATCCGTTGAAGCCGCTCCGCTCGAATCCATTGCGCGCGCCCCGGCCGGCATGCCTCCAGGCATGCCCCCGTCCCTCCTCGACGAGCTGTGGACCGAGTGTGACGCCGAAGCCTGTGGCCTTTCAAAGCTCGAACTCGGCGAGATCCTGATCGGCATTGGAGGCGCAAAGAGCTTTGGCCAGGCGTCCGGAGCGGCCTCTCGCCAGCAGCAGGCTGCATACTTTCGCGGCCTCCGCCTTGCCGACCTGGTGCTGGCGCGAGCCTGCGCCGCCGGACACGAGCGTGCATGGGAGCGCTTTGTCGCGCTCTATGAGCAGCCGCTGATTCGCGCCGCCATCGCCATCACCGGCAGTGACACCGGGGGCCGAGACCTGGCCGGCCAGCTCTATGCGGAGCTTTACGGGCTCTCGACGCGCGACGGAGTCCGCCGCTGCCCGCTCGATTCTTATCGCGGAACCGGCTCGTTGATTGGCTGGTTGCGCACCACGCTGGCCCAGCGCCACGTCGATCGTTTCCGCCGCAGCCATCGCGAACTGCCCATCGAGGACTACGACGCTCCGGCCGCTGACCCCGCGGAGCCCGCCGAACAGCCCGCCGGAATCGCTCTCCTCGGCAAGGCCGTGGCAGAGGCCTTGCAAGCCCGGGAACCGGAGGACCGCTTTCTGCTGGCCTCTTACTATATGGATAGGCGGACTCTGCTTGAGATTGCCGGGGTTCTCCACGTGCACGAAGCTACAGTCAGCCGCAAGCTCCACCGCCTCACCGCCAACCTGAGGAAACAGGTGCTCCGCAACCTGGAGCGCGACGGCCTCAGCCGGCGAGCCGCACAGGAGGCGCTTGGCGCTGACCCGCGCGATATCGAAATCGATTGGAAGAATCTGCTGCAAACTCCTCCCTCAAGCGCGTTCCCAGAGAAGGCCGCACCATGAACCCAACTCCCCAACTCGACCTGCACCCCGATGCGGACACACTCAACGCCTTTGCCGAGCAGGCGCTCCCCCAGCCGGAGCGCGCGCGCATCCTCGTCCACCTTGCCGGGTGCGCCCGCTGCCGTCAGGTCCTCTTCCTTGCGCAAAAGGCCGCCGCGGATTCCATCCCTGCCGCATCTCCAGCGCCTCATTCCCCCATTCAACCAATTCCCTGGTTCAGCAACTGGCGGCTGGCCCTGATTCCTGCTGTGGCGCTCGCCGCAATCGCCATTGTGGCGGTCGTCTTCTCCTTGCACCTTACCCTGCGCGACAGCCAACTGGCGCGCACCACGCCCCGGCAGCCGGAATCTCTCTCCAATGCAGCTGCGTCCTGGCAACCGCCGGTCGCACCCAACCCGGAGCACATCGCCAGGCCAATCGCCAAGAAAACAGCGCCCTCGCAGCCGCGCGCGGTCTCTGCCGAGCCGATCCCTGACGCTGCGCCTGCAGGTGGAATCGTCGCCACCTATCGCTCTGCTTCGGTTCCGCTTTCCACCGGTCAGGAATTCCAGGCGATCCGCGGGCCTGCGCCACCCGGTCAGCAGAACAACGCCCTGCAAGCCTGGTCCGGCCAGCGGCAAAGCGCAGGGGACACCCTATCCGTCGCTGCCTCGCCAGCCAAACCGGCCCAGGCAAGGTACAACCCAATCCCGATTCCGGGCCCGCTGGCAGGCCGCAGCCTCTCCGGCTCCGCCTCCGTGCTACAAATCGAGAGCAAATCCTCGCCCGCTGCCAGCTTCGAGATCGCGCCAGCACCCAGCCTTCACGGAGTTGCCGCGGTCAACAGGGGGAGGGGGATCAACCTGCCCAGTGGACTCACCGCCGTCTCCACGGCCGCCATCCAACACCGCTTGCTGGCCATCGACCCGGCAGGCACGCTGTTCCTCAGCGAAGACTCCGGAGCGAGCTGGCAACCTGTTCCATCGCAATGGACCGGACACCCTGTCCAGGTATTCACAAGACAGCTTCGGACCGCCACCCCTGTCGCCACCGACCTCCAGCCCATTCCCGCTCCGGTCTTTGAGCTGGTCAACGACAGCAACCTCACTTGGGTCAGCTCCGACGGGAAGACCTGGACGGCGCAATGAGCGGTTCTTTCGCCCATTTTCCCCACATGGGCGGCTCGCAGCCTGCCCGTTTTGGCCACCAACGCCCTTTCGAGATTCATTAGAAGACTCGAGCCTGCTCGCCTCTCCTGCCCCCTCTTGCCCCGCAGCCTTCCTGCCGAAAAGCTGACTGCGGGATTGTCTCGCGCAGGGAGGCTCCGATGTTGCCGCCAGAACAACCAAGGACCAGCCCTGTGAGTCTGCCCTGGGCTCATCTCCGTCTGCCTCCATTTCCCCAGGTTGCCGTGCGCGTCCTGCAACTGGCCAGCAATGAGAATGTGCAACTGCACCAGCTCAGCGAACTCATCTCTTCCGATCCGGCCTTCGCCAGCGAAGTGCTCACCATCGCCAACTCCATGCTCTACGCGCCGCGGTTCCCCTCCAGCAGCATCCTGCAAGCCATTGCTGTCCTGGGAGCCAACCACCTGCAGGGCCTGTGCCTCACCGTCGGCGTGCGGGCCTATCTCGGCAAATCCCTCAGCCACCCCGCCATGCGCGCCCTCTGGCGCCACAACCTGGCCTGCGCGCTCATCGCCGAGCAACTTGCCTCTGCAGGGCAGCTTGACAAGGACATCGCCTACACCTCCGGCGTGATGCACGACATCGGCCGTCTTGCGCTGGCCGCCATTCGCCCCAAAGAGTACGCCTTCCTGCTCGGCACCCATACCGGCTCGCCCTCCAGCATTCTCCAGGGTGAGCGCGACCTGTTCGGCTGGGATCATTGCGAGACTGGCCAACAGCTCATCGCGGACTGGAAACTTCCGCCGGAGTTTGAAGCCGTCGTCTCCGGCCACCACACACCCCGTCAGGAGGTTTCTCCCTGGGGGATGGCGGAACTCATCAACCTGAGTTGCCGCCTGGCCGACGCCGCCGGGTTCGCCGCCTTTCCCGGCTGCGAGGTCACTCCATACGCGGAACTCCTCGATGAGATTCCACAGCGTGAGCGCCGCGCGTTTCCGGCGGATGTGCAGGCGCTCACTCTCGAACTTGGCCAAAAGGTCGCCGCGGTCGAGGCAGCCTGAAGTTCCAGAAAGCTGGGGCCGCGGAGATAGAATCGGCAGCGCCCCATCAATATAGAAGCACCTTCCGGCGTGTCCGATAACTGGCCACGCCGCGGTAAAACAGCGGGAAGACATGCATCCTCTGTTGGTTTCATAAGAAAAACAAGATGACCTGAGCAGGAATGTCCATTCTTCTGCATAAATCGCGAGTATCCCACCTAAGTAACCCACATCGGGGTTACCGTACATCAATTAGTTTCAGATATCGGGTGACTTAGGCTGTAGGCCGCAAGAATGCGTCCCAACGCGCGTCCGCGCCTACAACCTCCGTACCTTTTTCCGCAGTTACTGCTGCCCGTCTTACCCAAAGAAACCCGAAGATGAAGTAACACTCTCAAGACGTGAGTTAGTAATCAAAACCAACAGGTTATTAGGCTGGCCTGAAAGTGTAATTGTTCGAATGAAGCACCCAGTCAATATTCAACCTATAGAACTGTCAGGAATTGCGCCCGCTATCGGTGATTCAAAGATGAGTTCCGGCGCAAGCCCCGATGATCAGCTATCAATTTGATTCTCCAAATTGATAGCTGATCACCGGGCCGTTTCTGTCCGCTCTAGAAGTTCGCACCAGTACTGGAGATGCTTTCAATGAAAAAGATCTCGACTCGCACTTCCTCGGCTTCTGCGGCAAATTTGCCTGCGGCGCTACCCGTCAACACGTTCACTGCCTTGGTAAGCCGCTACGCTCGACGCATTCTGCGTTCGGCGCCGGCCTTGCTCGTCTTGGCGCTCTGGCTCAGTTCACTCTCGCGCAGACGCCCCCAGTCGACCCTCGGGATCTGGAGACCACCCATGAAAAAGAGATTTGCCTCACTTCCAGCGTTGGCGCTCGTCGCGTTCGCCGCCTTGGTCCTGATGCTTGCGCCAGCGGCGTTCGCGTGTCCCACGCCGACCGTCCAGACCGCCACCACCTGCAACGCAAGCCAGCAGGCAGGTACAAACGGCACGACGATGTGCTACAGCGGGACCAACAGCGGAAACTACGTGCCTTTCAGCCTGGCCGCATTGCTGAACGGGACCGAGACTCTCCCGGTGCAGGTACACGGGCAGCCTACCGCCACCTACCTCATCAAGAACGACACCAACAACACCAACTTCACGCTGACCTACACGGGCGCTGCTCCCAGCGGCAGCACGCAGGCCATGCAGTGCAACAACACGCTTTCGGCAGGCTCTTGCCAGATTACCGGCGCAGCAGGCACGGCAGCGGAACTTGTAAACTACGGCGCGCCCTCGGGTGGCTGGCCCAGCACCATCATCGCGCAGTTCAGCTACAACGACATTCCGACCGGCTCCAACTTTGACATGACCATGCCGAACTTCGTCGGCGATGGCTTCACCGGCTCGCTCAGCGGCGCATGCTACGGCTCCTGCCAGGTGGCCAACAGTTGCTCTGGTAGCGGCACAACCACAGTAACCGGCCGCGTCTACGTTCCCAACGGAGTGGACCCGCTGCCCAATGCCCTGGTCTACATCCCCAACAGCGTACCGGATCCGATTCCCGCAGGCGTTCAGTGCCTGACCAACGGCAACGAGGCATCCGGCAACCCGGTCACCTTCACCTATTCGAAATACGACGGCACGTTCACCCTCACCGGCGTACCCAGCGGAACCAACATTCCCATCGTGGTGCAGTCCGGCAAGTGGCGCATGCAGGGAACCATCTCAACCGTGGCAGCCTGCGGCACCACCGTGGCGCCAGCCTGGGCCACAACCATGCCCAGCACCCACGTTCAGGGTGATATTCCCAAGATCGCCATGGTCACCGGCAGCGTGGACGCTGTCGAGTGCGTCCTGTTGCGTACAGGCCTGAATCAGTCGGAGTTCACCGATGCGGGTGGAACCGGCCAGGTGACCCTCTTCAAGGCCGACAGCAGCGGCGGCGTCACGCTTGATGGCGGAACGACGCTCGAGTCCTCGCTGACTCACAATCTGCCCCTCCTGAACGCCTACGACATGCTGATGCTCGCATGCCAGGGAAACCCGAACGATCCCAACGCCTCCGGCGACATGGATAACGTTCTGGACTGGGCCAACCGCGGCGGCCGTGTATTCGCCACCCATTACGAGTACGCCTGGCTCTACAACAGCCTGAACGCAGCCAACGTCACCCAGACGATCAACGGCACAACTTCAACGACCCCCCTCGATACCGCTCAAGGTCCCAAGACGGCCATCGCCTGGCACACAGGTCAGGCTTCACCGACCGCCGATCCCGGCGACGCCGTGGTGAACACAACCTTCACGCAGGGTGTTACCTTCTCCTCGTGGCTTGAGAACCCGCTCTCCAACGCCGGTCCTTACGCCTCGACGAACTCGGAAGGCACCCCAGCTCACATCACGCTTGCCACCCTTCGCCTGGACCAGGACGGCCCCGGCGCTGGAACGCCGACGCAGGTCTGGTTCAACCTCACCAATAACCTGACTCACGGCGAATCCGCAACCGCCGCCATGCAGTTGACCTTTAATACCCCGGTCGGCGCGGGCGCAAATAACCAGTGCGGCAAGGTGCTCTACAACGACTACCACGTCTACAACGGGACATTCAGCGGGCAGACCTTCCCCAGCGAATGCCCGTCGGGCGACATGTCGGATCAGGAGCACGCGCTCGAATACGCCCTGTTCGACCTGACCAATGCAGTCACTCCGGTCACGTCGGGCGCACAAGTGACTCAGGCCTTCGTCAACAGCCCTTCCCCCGCTTTCACGCAGGGCGACGCGGCCGACCAGGTCACCATCAACGTGCAGAACGACGGCACCCTCTCGCTGAGCTCTTCTCTCACGCTTGATGGCGTGCTGCCCACCGGCATCACGGTCAACACCTCGACGTTTACCTCCGGCGGCTGGACCTGCACCACCAGCGCGGGCGGCACCGACTTCGACTGCACCCGGACCACTCCTCTGGCTGCTGGCGCTCTCGATGCCATCGTCGTACCCGTACAGGTGGCCTCGAATGCTCCCACCTCGCCGGTCGGCAATCTGACAGACACCATCTCCGGCGGCGGGCTCTCGGCCAACGTTACCGGCTCGGATCCGTTGCCCATCATCGGCAAGCCGGTCATCAGCTGGGCCACGCCTCCCTCCATCGTCTATGGCACGCCGTTGAGCAACCAGCTCGACGCCAGCGCCACCTGCGGCGGAGCTACTGTCCCAGGGACCTACACCTATACGTACGGTGGAAATCCCATCTCGCAGGGCAGCGGCGGCACGGTTCTGCCTGCCGGCAACGACACTCTGAGCGTCACCTTCACGCCGACGGCTCCAACTTCAAGCTGCCCGGTCCAGACCACCACCGTTGTCCAGGTTGTGAACCCCGCCCCGCTGATTGTTACGGCGGACAGCTTCACGCGGCCCTATGGAACCGCCAACCCCACACTGACCGACTCCATCGCCGGCTTTGTGAACGGCGATACCGCTAGCAGCCTTACCGGCTCCGCGACGCTGACCACTTCGGCGATCCTCACCTCGCCCGTCGGCAACTATCCCATCACGTTCGCAACGGAAACGCTTGCGAATCCCAACTACGTCATCTCGTATGTCCCTGGAAACCTGGCGGTCACGCAGGGTGCGGGCGCCATCACCTGGCCCTCGCCGGCAGCCATCAACTATGGCACGCCACTCAGCGCCACGCAGCTGGATGCAACCGCAACCTGCGGCGGCGTTCAGGTGCCCGGAACCTACGTCTACACGCCGGCCCTCGGGACGGTGCTCAACGCTGGCTCTTACACCCTCAACGTTACCTTCACTCCGACTGACACCACCGACTGCCCGGTTGAGCACACCACTGTGCCGTTGACGGTGAACAAGGACGTGCTGACGGTAACGGCCGACAACAAGAGCATGAACTACGGTGCTCCGGTTCCCACGCTGACTGACGGCATCACCGGCTTTGTGCATGGCGATACGTCGGCTGTTGTGGGCGGCACCGCCACCATGGCCACCACCGGCACTTCCACGTCGCCGGCCGGCGCCTATCCCATCACTTTCTCTACTGAGAATCTGACGGCCACCAACTACACCTTCGTCTACGTGCCTGAAACACTGACCATCAGCCAGGGTGCGGGCGCCATCACATGGCCCAATCCGACGGCCATCAACTATGGCACGCCACTCAGCGCCACGCAGTTGGATGCAGTGGCAACCTGCGGCGGCGTTACGGTGCCTGGAAGCTACGTCTACACGCCGGCCCTCGGGACGGTGTTGAACGCGGGCGCCAACCAGACCCTCAGCGTCACCTTCACTCCGACTGACACCACCAGCTGCCCGGTTGAGCACACCACCGTGCCGTTGACGGTGAACAAGAACGTGCTGACGGTAACCGCCGCCAACAAGAGCATGAGCTACGGCTCTACGGTTCCCACGCTGACTGACACCATCACCGGCTTTGTGAACGGCGATACATCGGCCGTAGTGGGCGGCACTGCCACCATGGCCACCACCGGCACTTCCACGTCGCCCGCCGGCGCCTATCCCATCACTTTCTCTACTGAGAATCTGACGGCCACCAACTACACCTTCGTCTACGTGCCTGCAACGCTGACCATCAGCCAGGCGACCGGCGCCATCACATGGCCCAACCCGGCGGCCATCAACTATGGCACGCCGCTCAGCGCCACGCAGCTGGATGCAGCGGCAACCTGTGGCGGCATTACGGTTCCTGGAACCTACGCGTACTCGCCGGACTTCAACACGGTGCTGAACGCTGGTTCCTATACGCTCAATGTCACGTTTACTCCGACTGACACCACCAGCTGCCCGGTTGAGCACACCACCGTGCCGCTGACCGTGAACAAGAACCTCCTGACCGTAACCGCCGCCAACAAGAGCATGAACTACGGCTCTACAGTTCCCACGCTGACTGACTCCATCACCGGTTTTGTGAACGGCGATACGTCGGCAGTTGTGGGCGGCACTGCCACCATGGCTACCACCGGCACTTCCACATCGCCCGCTGGCGCCTATCCCATCACTTTCTCCACAGAGAATCTGACGGCCACCAACTACAACTTCAACTACGTTCCTGGAACGTTGACCATCAACCAGGCGACCGGCGCTATCACGTGGCCTTCTCCTGTTGCCATCAACTACGGAACCCCGCTGAGCAGCACGCAGCTGGATGCGGCGGCGACCTGCAACGGCGTTACGGTGCCTGGAACCTACGTCTACACGCCGCCCCTCGGGACGGTGTTGAACGCGGGCGCCAACCAGACCCTCAGCGTCACCTTCACTCCGACTGACACCGCCAGCTGCCCGGTTGAGCACACCACCGTTCCGCTGACCGTGAACAAGGCCGTACTGACGGTAACCGCCGACAACAAGAGCATGCTCTACGGTTCGCCTGTTCCCGCCCTGACTGACTCCATCACCGGCTTCGTGCACGGCGATACGTCGGCCGTGGTGGGCGGAACCGCCACTCTTGCCACCACGGGAACCTCCAGCTCGAACGTTGGCAGCTACCCGATCACCTTCTCCACCGAGAATCTGACGGCAACCAACTACACGTTCAACTACGTTCCTGCAACGCTGACCATCGGCCAACTGCCGCAGGTCATCACCTTCAATCCCAGCTCGCCGGTCAAGCTCGGCGTTCCGCCCATCACGCTCACCGCGACGGGTGGACCCTCCGGTAACCCGGTCACCTTCACCGTGGTCTCCGGCCCTGGAACCCTCAACGGCAACGTCCTCACCGTCACCGGTGGCGGCGCCATCGTCATCGCGGCCAATCAGGCCGGCAACGCAAACTACGCGCCTGCCGCCACGGTATTGGGCACCATCCTTGTTGAAGCCGATTGCGACACCGCTCCCACTGAGCCGGTGGGCACAATGAGCTCCACGCAGACCGCAACCCTGGTCATTCCCGCTGATTTCACGCTGGGCTCCATCAGCGTGGGCATGCTGGGAGCGCCCGGACTTGACTACGCAATCGCCCCCGGCGGCACCTGCACCATCGGAACCGCTTATCACGCCGGCGATGTCTGCACGGTCAACTACACCTTCGACCCCTCTGAGCCGGGCACGCGCCTGGGCAACGTCATCCTCTCGGATGCCTCAGGGAACGTGAAGGCCGGCATCGGCATCAACGGCACGGGCACCGGGCCGCTGGTCCAGTTCCTCCCTGGCACGCAGACCACGGTCGACTCCAACATCTGGTTCCCTGAAGGCGTTGCAGTCGACGCTCACGGAAACGTCTATGCCACCGAAGTCGGCGGAAGCCAGGTGGTTGAAGAGAACTGGAACGGAACCTCCTACACGCCGAACACGCTCATCAACGGCGGCCTCAACAACCCCTACGGCATCGCCGTGGATTGCAAAGGCAACATCTACATCGCCGACGAAGACAACAACCGCATCGTGAAGGAGATCTGGACCGGCTTCGGCTACACTCCGGTCACGGTAGACGGCACCCTCAAGGATCCCAACGGCGTCGCCGTGGATTGCGCGGGCAACGTCTATATCGCGGATAGCGGCAACAGCCGCGTGCTGAAGGAGACATGGGCCAATGGCGGCTATACGCCGAGCACCATTGCCAATGCCACCACCAGCAACGTATGGGGACCGCAAGGCGTCGCCGTGGATGGCCAGGGCGTCGTCTACATCCTCAACACCGGCAACGGAAACGTGCTGAAGGAAGTTCCTTCCGGAAGCGGTTACACCGAGTCCACTGTTGTCACCGGCCTCTCTAACCCGTTGGGAATCGCCGTGGACGGCGAAGGCAACCTCTACATCTCCGATACAGGCACCAACCGTGTCCTCAAGGAGACGTTGATTGGCGGCAGCTACGTCCAGAGCGTCATCCCCACCACCGGCCTGGCCGGACCCTGGGGCTTGACCGTCGATGGCAGCGGCAACATCTATGTTACCGATCCCCACAACGACCGCATCGTGAAGATCGATGTTTCGGATCCGCCTGCGCTGACCTTTGCGCCTACGGTTGTAGGCCAGACCAGCAGCGACAGCCCGCGGACAGTCACCGTCACCAACGATGGCAATACGCCTCTTACGTTCCCGGTGCCTGCCAGCGGCAATAACCCGAGCATTACTGGCAACTTCATCCTGGGCAGCAGCGGCCCCAGTGCCTGCACCATCGTTGGCAGCGGCGCCTCTTCGGCGGCAACGCTGGCAGTCGGTGCATCCTGCACTCTGTCCGTCAGCTTCACACCCGCATCGGCTGGAAACCTCACCGGCGCCGTGACACTGACTGACAACAACCTCAACGAGGCTCCTGGAATCCAGGTGATCCCGCTGTCGGGCACGGGCTACATTGCCGGCTCCACCGCGACCACGCTGGTCTCTTCCGTGAACCCGTCCACCACCGGCCAGCCGGTTACCTTCACGGCAACCGTCTCGCCCATCAGCGGATCGGGCACACCCACAGGCGCAGTGCAGTTCAGCATCGACGGTGTCCCGGCCGGTTCGCCGGTTACCGTCAGCGGCGGAACAGCCACCTACACCACCAGCTCCCTGACGCAGGGCTCGCATCCCGTGACGGCTTCCTACACGCCGGCATCGGGCAGCGGCTTCCTCGCCAGCGGACCGGCCTCCCTGGTCCAGGTTGTGAACAAGCCGACATCGAGCGCGGCTGTGGTCATGTCCTTCAGCAATACCAACTGGACCTACCCTGGTGAAGCGAACATCACCGTTTGCGTCACTCCGACCACGAACGTTGCAGCCACTGGTTCCGTGCAGATCATGGACGGCACCACGCTGCTGGCCACCGTGCAGCTCCAGGGCAACGGATGCGCGTACTGGTACATCACTCCTGGGCTGAGCGCGGGCACCCACGTTCTTACCGCGGTCTACTCGGGAGACAGCAACAATTCGGGCGGAGTCTCGGCGCCGGCTACCATCAACGTCGCTTACGCTCCCATGACCATGGAAGCCTCCTGCTGGAACGCTTCGTTCCCGTATGGCGCTGACTACCAGTGCAATGCCAACACGGATTCCGGACCGAAGTCTGGCTATATGACCTATAGCTACGACGGCGGAGCACCGGTTCACATGACGCTCAACTCCAACGGCGCAACAGCATGGACCATTCACCTGCCGCCGGTTGGCACGCACACCATCCTGATTGCCTACCCGCAACAGGGTAACTATGTTGGCGCAACCCTGCCGGTCAATACGTTCGTCGTTACTCCGGCTCCGGTGATCGTGGCTCTGACGCCGTCCTCGTGGTACCTCAGCGTGGGCAGCAGCATCAGCTTCACGGCAACTGCAACTTCATGGAGCGCCGGTCCGCCGAACGCAACTGGTTCGATGGCCTTCTACGATGGCGGCACACTGCTGGGCACCGTACCGGTCAACGCCAGCGGCACGGCCACCTACTCCACGTCCAGCCTGCTGGCCGGAATGCACAACATCACGGCAACCTACTCGGGTGGCGTGAACTATGGCACCGGCTCAACCAGCATCACCATCCAGACAGCTGCGGCCATTCCGGCGTTCTCACAGCAGTCCGGAGTCTACCCGACCCCGCAGACCGTAGCTCTGACCACCGCAACGCCGGGTGGAACGATCTACTACACCACCAACGGCGCCGTGCCCACCACCGCCTCGCTGAAGTACAGCGCGGCGATCAAGGTAACCTCTTCGACGACCATCTCGGCTATCACGGTCGCCAAAGGGTATGCGAACAGCCCGGTTGGGCAGGCGAAGTTCACCATCGCGCCGCCTGCGGCAACCCCGACGTTCTCCAAGGCAGCCGGCACGTTTAACTCCGCTCAGACGGTAACCATCTCCGACGCTACCGCGGGCGCAACCATCTACTACACCGTCAACGGTTCCACGCCTACGACCAGCTCGACCAAGTACACCGGGCCGATCACTGTGTCCTCAACCCAAACGCTGCAGGCCATTGCGGTAGCCGCCAACTACGCCAACAGCGCAGTTGCTTCGGTGAAGTTCACCATCAGCCTGCCCGCGGCAGCGCCCGCGTTCTCGCTGGCAGCCGGAACCTACAAGGGGGCGCAGACTCTGAAGATCACAGATTCGACGAGCGGCGCCACCATCTACTACACCACCAACGGCACTGCGCCGACCACCAGCTCGACCAAGTACACCGGGCCGATCACTGTGAAGTCGACTCAGAAACTGGAAGCCATCGCGGTAGCCAACGGCTACAGCAACAGCGCGGTTGCTTCAGCCAGCTATACCATCAAATAGACCCATCGGTCTTGAGATGACAACGCGGGCCGGGGGAGTCTCCCCCGGCCCGCGTTGCGTCTGGCTGACTCTCCCCGCGCAGCCTCATGCCGAGGGAGGAAGACTCCGGAGATACCTTCGCAGAGACTCCCTTCGAATCTCGCTATGACAAGGGATTAGGCACACCAGCGTGCCCAACCCAATCCAGCGGTTCATGCCGGCCAAGCGTCAGGTGCATGCGGACCGGCTCACCTTCCCTCAGGTGCAGGCCGCACGCGATCGCATCGCGTTGGGGCGCTTTCGCCAGGACTCCGGCCGGCGCCGAGATCCTCTCGATTCCGTGCCGGACAATCAGCGTGATGTCCTGATCCTTCAGGGAAGTGAGGGTCACCTCCGCGGTTCTTGCCTGCATATCCCATGCAAGCGTGTCCACTATCGCAAAAGTCCGCGCCAGCATTCCATGGATCGCGCCCTTGACGAGCGTCTCGGGAAGAGCGGGAAGCAATTCGATCACGCCGGGACGCGAGTACAAAAGCATCTCCATCATGATCGTGGGAATGCCGCCCTGTGCATCGGGCATGGGCCAGGCGTATGGGTCGTGCGAACACCTGAGCGTCGTGGCGACGTAGCCCTGCTCAATCAGTTGCCGCAGCTCGGTATCCACCATGTAGCAGTCTTTGAGCCGCGCTCCCACCAGGGCGCGATGGCAACGGCCGTGGGCGGCCAGTCTCTCCGGCACGCGCCTCCGATCGGCCATCATCGCGGCCAAAGCCAGCTTCGGCGTCCGATCCGGATCGATCTCGTCTCCCGGCCACACCCCATACAGGTGTGAGATATGACGATGACTGTAACGCTCTTCCAGCGTGGGCCACGCCCATTCCTTCAAGGTGCCATCGGGCTCCATCAGGTATGGCGGCATCTTGGCCAGCATGGCCTTCCACTTTGGAATGTTGCCGCCGTCGGTACCCAGAAGCTCGCTTGCGTCGATCAGGTTCGTCAGAACCTCCCGGCAAACCATAATGTCCATGGTCGCGTTGATCGACATCATGGCCCCTGGACCCATGTTCGCGGGATTGTTCTCCGGTGAAAAGGACGGAGCAAAAACGTAGTTTCCATCTTCCCCGGTGACCGTCAGGAAATCCTCGTAGAACAACGCCAGCTCTTTATATGCCGGCACGATCCGGTCGCGCAGAAAGGCCACATCGCCGGTCGTCAAATAGTGATCCCAGAACGGGCGGATGCACCAGCCTCCGGCGGAAAGCCAATAGGGATGAGGCCAGATCTCGCCAGTCGATTCGGCCCGGGAGTAATGGAAGGAGACACCGACATTCTGTTGCGGGCAGAGGGAATAATGTGTGCCGCGCATGCCGAAGATATTCTTTGCATTCACCCGGAAGTCCGGAGCTAGGCTCTCCATCCAATTGAAGTAGGCGTCCATGCCTTCGCGCAGATCACCCAGCACCATGGGAGCAATTTGCAAGTTGATATTGGCATTGGTCTCGGCCGCCATGGAGGGATACTTGCCGCTGGTGTATAGAAACCAGTAGCGTCCCATCTCGAAGATCTTCTCCAGGAGCGCAGGAGAGTAGTTT
>Ga0302319_10010462_pt1 | contig 17672 bp, 18 predicted proteins | sample Bog_T0_2_FD_203319 | JGI IMG/M metagenome (GOLD analysis project Ga0302319, IMG submission 203319) | Peat permafrost microbial communities from Stordalen Mire near Abisko, Sweden - Bog_T0_2 | ecosystem: Environmental > Terrestrial > Soil > Wetlands > Peat | place: Sweden: Abisko, Stordalen Mire...
ACAAAATCCAACCGCTGCCGCCGTGCGTTCTACCGGCAGCGAGGATGGACTCGCGACACGTTGCGTCCCGCGATACAGGCGCGGACGCTCAACGCCTCTCCTAAAACGAGAGAACCAAGGCAGATTGGCCCCCAAGCGATTGGGGGCCTATTTTTTGGAGGCAGGGACAAGCAGGGAACTACAGGGAAGTGCAGGGAGAAGCCGGGAAGTGCAGGGAGAGGCTAATTGCCTGCGGCGCTGTGGATGGCGAGTAGCGTCTCCAGCAGGGGCTTGAGCAGGTCGAGGCGGAGGGCGTTGGCGCCGTCGGATTTGGCTACGGCGGGGTTCTCATGGACTTCCAGGAAGATGCCGTCGACGCCGGCGGCGACGGCGGCGCGCGCGAGCACCGGGATGAACTCCGGCTGGCCGCCGCTCACGGCTATCTCCCCGTTGGTCCCTGCGGTCTTTGTATCGCTGGGCGTCTGCACGGAGTGGGTGGCGTCAAAGACCACCGGAGCGAAGGCGCGCATCTGCGGCAGCGCGCGCATGTCCACCACCAAGTTGTTGTAGCCGAAGCTGGCGCCGCGCTCGGTGAGGACGACCCGCGGGCAGCCGGACTCGCTGAGTTTGACGACCGCATGGCGCATGTCCGCGGGTGCGACGAACTGGCCCTTCTTCACGTTGACGGCGCGGTTGGGGGACTTCGCGGCGTGCGCGGCGGCGATCAGCAGGTCGGTCTGGCGGCAGAGGAAGGCGGGGATCTGCAGCATGGCGTCCACGTGGCCGAGCGCTTCAGACACCTGCGCGCACTGCTCCGGGGTGTGGATGTCCGTCAGCACGGGCAGGCGGTTGTCTTCGCCGATGGAGCGAAGGATACGGCAGCCCTCTACGAGTCCAGGGCCGCGAAAGCTGTGGATGGAGGTGCGGTTGGCCTTGTCGTAGCTGGCCTTGAAGATGTACGGGAGGGACAGGTCGGCGGCGATGCGCTGGATGGCATCGGCGAGGGTGCGCGCGTGCTGCTCGGACTCCAGCACGCAGGGCCCGGCGATGAGGAAGAGGCCTCTGCCGCCGATGGGAACGTTGCCGAGAGCGAAGCTGGAGGGCGAGGGCATAAGGAAGAGTGTAGAGCGTAGAGTGTAGAGTGTAGACCATGGCCGCAGAGGAAAGCGCCCGGATTAACCGGACGCTTTGGTTTGTCTCTACACTCTATCCTCTACTCATTGTCTTTACGGATTCACCAGCGAGCTGGAGTGCGATCCGTTGGCCACCGAGGTCACACAGGAGGGCAGCGATCCCACCGGGAAGGGCGTGTTGGCAATGCCCTGGAGCTGGCCGGTGTTGGGGCTGAGCTGCGCGCCGGAGACGGAGTTGTCCAGGTAGTTCGAGGTGTAAAGGTAGATGCCCAGCGCCGGCTCCACGGTAACGCAGGTGGGACCGGTCGCCGTGGAGAAGTTGCCCACCGCCGCGGTGCCGCCGAGCGACCCGTCCGACGAGTTCAGCGAGTAGGAGCTGACCGAGTTGGAGTTGTAGTTCGCGGTATAGATGTACTTTCCGCGCGGGTCAATGGTGATGGCCACCGGATAGAGGCCCGTGGCGTAGGGGCTGGAGACCAGCGCGGTCAGGGTGCCGGTGGCGGAGGCAATCTGATAGCCGAGGATCTGGTTGGAGCTCTTGTCGGTCACATACACATATCGCCCGGTGGGGTCGATAGCGATGGCGCTGGGCGTAACGCCGGAGTGGACTCCGGTGCAGATGGTCGGCGTTCCTGTGCAGGTAGAACCGGCGACCAGCGTGAGCGCTCCGCTGGAGGTGTTCTGCTGGAAGCCGATGGTGGTGGCGTTGGGCGAGGTCTCCTGGTCCACGACGTACACGTAGACGTTCGAGGTGGTGGGCACCGGAACGGATACCGCGATGGCGATGGGACGGTTGCCGACGTTGACGTTGGTGGGAGTGCCGAGGCTGTTGTCGGCGTTGATCTTGAAGATGGTGATGCCGCCCGGGCCGGGGTTGGCCGGGCCGTAGCCTACCTGATAGGTGTAGGTCACGTACAGGTAGCCGCCGGTCGAGTCGATGGCCGCGGCGGTGGGGTAGGTGCCGGTGATGTTGTAGGTATTCTGGCCGTAGATCTTGCCGTCGGTGCCGACGGAGAACTCCTGGACCGCGGCGTTCTGGGTACCGCCGATGACGTAGAGGAACTTGCCGTTGGGGGTGGGCACCAGCGTGGTGGGGTTGCTCAGCTGGGAGGCGAACGGCGAACCCGCGAGCGGTGTGAGCACACCGCTCTGGTAATCAACCGCGAACCCTGAGATGGTGCCGTTGGACGCAGAGGTGGAGTAGACATAGGCTGCGGTGTAGTCGCGGCTGCAGGCCGTGGTGCCGAGTGCGATGGCCAGGGAGGTTGCCCCTGCCAGTGCGGTGCGGATCATCGCGTTGAACTTCATGTGCGATCCCTTACGTCGGGCCCCAGTTGCAGCCCGTTGCTGGAATGCCGGCGAGATGGCCGGGAAGTGAGAGAGTTTGCGGAGAGGTTCCACTGCGGAACCTCCGCTGAAGATGCGCTCCATCAATTGACGGCCCCGCTGAGCGCGAGGCACCCCGCCAGTCCGGCGGAGGTGAAGGTGGAACCGCGCGACAGGCTGGACAGAATGCCGGTGGTGGGATCGAGCAGCTTGCCCGTGACCGTGCCGTCATTGTGGTTGGAGATGTACATGTACTGGTTAGACGGGTCTTCCACCATGCATACCGGGTTGGAGCCCACGGTATACGGAGAGCCTGAGATGGCCTGCAGCTCCTGGTTGCTGGAGTTGATGGTGAACGCTGAGATGGAACTGAACGGAGTGCCGACGGTGGTGGTGGTAGTGGTCTGGTTCAGCACGTAGAGGTACTTGCTGGTGCTGTCTACGAAGGAGTACATCGGGTTGCTGGTGCCGACGATATTGGGAGTGTTGCCGCCCTGCAGCGTGGTCAAGGTGCAAGCGCTGCCCAGGGTAAAGCCGTCGATGGTGTTGGCGCCGGCGTCAGTGAGGAAGACGAAGCTACCCGTGCCGTTGATGGAGGTAATGTTGCTGGCGCCGCCGATGGGGAAGTTCTGCGTGGTGGTAAAGACCAGTTGTCCACCGCTGCCCACCGTGAACGGCGAGATGGTGTTGTTGCTGTCCAGCGTGAGCAGGCAGCTGCCGGAGGTCTTCATCATGAACGGCGTTGGGCCGACCTTGAAGAAGGGCGTGTTCACGCCGTTGAGCTGGGTCTGCGAGTTGGTGATCAGCGTCAGGCGGCCGGTGGTGGAGTCCGCCTGAAAGACGGTGATGCCGCCGTTGCCGTCCGTGTTGGGGCCGTTGAAGAGCCCGGTGCTGGCGACATAACTGGGAGCGTACTTGTCCAGAACGTAGAGGTAGGTGCCGCTGGAGTCCATCTGCGCCCACTGCGAGACGTAACCCTGGGTCTGGTAGGTCTGCTGGAAGGTGAGCACACCATCGCCGCCCACGCTGTAGAGCGCGACGGTCTGGCTGGTGCCGGCCTTGGTGGGGCCGCCACCGGTGCCCTGGTTGATGACGTAGATGTAGCGTCCGCCGGGCTTGACCACGATGGAGACGGGAGTGGCGCCGTTGCTGATAAACGGCGAGCCTTGAATCTGGGTCAGATTGCCGGTGTAGTCGTCAATCTTGAAGCCGGCGATCTGGTTGTACTGCTGGCCCAGGATCCACATGTAACCGATGGTGCCGCCACCACAGGCTGTCATGCCCAGTCCCAGGGTCAACGACGCGAACACGGCCATACCCAGCCGGCCAAACAAACTCAACTTCATGCGCTTCCTTCATTCCCCGCCTGCTCCGGCCCATCTGCAGACGGGAGGTCGGGGGAAACTGTCATAGATCAGCGCCAGAGGCGCGGGGAGGAGTACAAACCTTCTCCCGATTGTAGAAGGTAGAGGGAGTTTATGCCAATCGGGGGGAGACAAATGCGAACGCTGGCAAGATACTCCTGCCGGGGAGGATGTTGCGGAAGGAGTGGGAGATTGTCATCCTGAGGCGAAGCCGAAGGATCCGCTGTTGTGGCGGGGGGCAAACAGATCCTTCGCTTCACTCAGGATGACAATACCGTGGTAGAGGCCTACCAGACGCGGCAGCCCCCACTGTCGGGCATCATGGGCTGACCCACTTTGCAGCCAAAGGCCTTGCCGAAGGCGTCAAAGTTCTGCACCGAGCCGTTGGCGCGGAACTCGCCGGAGCTGTGCGGGTCGGTCTTGGCGGAGACGCGGGCGGACTGCTCGGTCTGGTTCTGGCACCACACCTGGCCAAAGGTGATGAAGAAGCGCTGCGCCGGCGTGTAGCCGTCGATCTTCGCGTCCTCGGCTGTGGGGCCCTGCTTGGCGAGCGTCTCCATCAGCGCCTGGTAGGCGATGCGCAGACCGCCGTTGTCGGCGGTGTTCTCGCCCAAGGTCAGATGGCCGTTCAGGTTCTGGCCGGGAGCGACGGTGAAGCCGTCGTACTCCTTGGCAACGCACTCGGTGCGCTCCTTGAACTTGGCCAGGTCCTCGGGCGTCCACCACACCTTCACGTTGCCGTGCAGGTCGTATTTGGAGCCTTGGTCGTCAAAGCCATGGGTCATCTCATGGCCGATGACTACGCCGATGCCGCCGAAGTTCACCGCAGGGTCCTTGGAGACGTCATAGAACGGCGGCTGCAGGATGCCGGCCGGGAAGTTGATGTCGTTCTGCGGCGGGTTGTAGTAGGCGTTGACGGTGGGCGGCGTCATGCCCCACTCGGTCTCGTCCACCGGCTTGCCGTACTTGGCGAGGTTGCGCTGCTGCTCGAAGCTGGCGTTGCGCTCCACATTGCCGACCAGATCGTCACGCTTGACGATCAGCTTCGAGTAGTCGCGCCAGTGGTCGGGGTAGCCGATCTTGTCGCGGATGGAGGCTAGCTTCAACTCGGCCTGCTGCTTGGTCTCCGGGCTCATCCACGGAAGCTGCGCGATGTCCTGGCCGAGCGACTTCTCGAGCGCGTGGACCAGGTCTTCCATGTTGGCCTTGGCGTTGGGCGGGAAGTACTGCTTTACCCAGTCCTGGCCGACGGCCTCGCCGAGCGCGCCGTCGGTCATGCGGGTACAGCGCTTCCAGCGCGGCTGCTGCTCTTTTTGCCCTTGCAGCGTGGCGCTGAAGAAGGCGAAGTTCTCGTCCACGAAGGGCTTGGATAGGAGCGTGGCGCCGCCGTGCAGCGTATGCCAGCGCAGGTAGCTCTTCAACGCGTCCAGCTTCTCCGTGGAGAGCTCGGTGTTGACGACCTCGTCGAACCCCGGCGAGGTAACGTCGATGGTGGCTACGTCGCCCTTGCCGATGCCGGTGAGGTACAGCTTCCAGTCGTAGAGCGGGGTGAGCTTCTGCAGATCGGCAATGGTCAGGATGTGGTAGCGCTTGGCGGGGTCGCGCATCTCGACGCGGTCCATGTTGCCCTTGGCCAGCGCGGTCTCAATGCGCATCACGTCGGCGGCCTCGGTGGCGGCCTTCTCCGGGCTGTCGCCCAGCAGGGTGAACATCTTGGTCACGTGCGCGACGTACTGCTCGCGGATCTTGACGAAACGCGCGTCGGTGTTCAGGTAGTAGTCGCGGTCGGGCAGAGAGATGCCGCCCTGCGAGGTGGCGAGGATCTGCTTGGAGGAGTCCACCTGGTCCTGAATGACGCCGACGCCCAGCAGCTCATGGCCGCCGTAGTGCATGAATAGATCCACATTCAGCGCAGCCAGGCCTTTGGCGCTGGAGAGCGAATCGATGGCGTGCAGTTCGGCTTCGATGGGCTTGGCGCCGAGCTTGTCGGCCAGCTCGGTGTTCATGCAGGCGGCAAAGTAGTCGCCGTACTTCTTCTGCAGCGGGGTCTTGGGGGCGTCCGCGGCGGCCTTGAGCTCGGTGTAGAGCAGGTAGTTATTGCGGTCGGCGAGCTGGTTGAAGGTGCCCCAGCGTACCTGGTCGGCGGGTATGGGATTGTTCTTGCGCCAGTTGCCGCAGGCATAGGCGTAGAAGTCGGTGCAGGGGTCGGCCGTCTTATCGATGGCCGTGACGTCAAAGCTGACCAGCTTCTTGGGAGCGACTGTGGGGCCGGACTCAGTGTCGGCGGGGAACAGGCTCTGTGAGACGCACAAGGGACTGGCGAGAACGAGCAGGGATGCAACTAGGTAGGTGCGCATGGGACTCCTTGAGCCGACGGCTATACGAGGTATGAGTGCAAGCATACCCGCACGGACAGGCGACGGCCAACGGCGCGCGCGCACTCCGGGCCCATTGTGCACCGTCCACGGGGCAATTGCGACCGTATGAAAGTGTGCGAACTGAAAGGTATCGTGGCACTGACGTGCATTGACGCAGAGTCCGCAAAGGAAGCAAAGTTTCGCAGAGAGCCGCTGCGAAACTTTACGTTCAACTTTGCGCACTCTGCGTCAAGGCCTTTGCCTTCCAGGCGAGCGAAGGTCCTAGAAGATCTTCATGTGGATGACCAGATACTTCTTGGGGTCCTGGCGGACCGCGGTCACCAGCTCGTTGGTGCTGACCAGCGCCTTATCGAGGTTCTTGTACACCGAGTCGTTCTTCGCCAACTGGCCGAGCGTGCCCTTGCCGGTGTTCACGTTATCCAGCAGCGTGTCGAGCTGGGTGACGGTGTCATTCAGCTTCTTGGCGAAGGCGGGGTCCTTGGCGATCAGGCCCAGGCCGCCCTTGCCGGCGTCGGCCTCGGCCAGGATGGAGTTGGCGTGCGCCATGCTGGAGTTGAGGTTGTTATAGAGCGAGTCATCCTTCAGCAGCTTGCCGGCGCTGCCCTTGCCCGCGTCCAGGTTGGCGACGATGTTGTCCAGTTTGGTCACGGTGTCATTCAGGTGGTCGTACATCGCAGGATCGGTGAGAAACTTGCCGGCGGTGCCTTTGCCGCTGTTCAAGTTGGTGGCCAGCGCATTCAGTTGGGTTACCGTGCTGGTGGCCTGGTTGTAGAGCGTGGGATCGGTAATCAGCTTGCCGGCGGTGCCCTTGCCGTTCTGCAAGTCGTCGACGATGCGGTCGATCTTGGCGAGGATGACGTTGAGGCTCTCCACAGTTCCCTGGCTGGCCTTGACCACGTCCTGCAGGCTGGGCTGCTCGGAGGTCTTCAACTCGTCGCCGCTGCGCAGCTCCGGGCCAACCGCGGTCTCGCTGTTGATGTCCAGCACCGTATCTCCAAGCACGCCGATGGTGCCAAGCGAGACACGCGAGTCCTGGTGCAGGCTGGCGTGGTAGCGCGGGTCAATCTTCATTACCACCTTCACCGGAGTGAGCTTGCGCGCCGGGTCGGTGGTCACCTCCACGGTCTTGACCTCGCCGATGGTCACGCCCTCCAGCTCGACAGGCGCGCCTGTCTTCAGGCCCATGGAGTTGTCAAAGTAGGAGGTGATGATCAGCTTGCGACTGAAGACGCTCATGCCCGAGGCGCTGGTCATCAGGAACAGCAGCAGGCACAACAAGGCGACCGAGGCCAGCACGATCAGGCCCACTTTGAGCTGCGACCACTTCACTTCCTGCTGGCTCGGCATACCCCTCCCGGCGTTTGGCTTGGGTGATGAACGGTTGGACGGCTGGCGGTTTGCTTGGGTGCTGGGAACATCCTACCAGCCGCAATTGTCTGTTGCGCCTTGGACGTTTGGATGCAACTGCGGCCTGCTGCGGCGCAGCGATTAGCGCCCGTCATCCTCGGCCACCACCACGGCGATGGCGAACTCACGGGAGTGGGAGAGCGAAAGGGAGAGGCGCGCGATGCCCAGCCGGACGGCTACCTCCGCGGCACGGCCGCTCAGATGCAGTTCGGGGCGCTGGCCGGGGGCGCGGCGGACCTCCAGTTCCTGCCAGCTCACGCCGCGGCTGATGCCAGTGCCCAGCGCCTTGGCGCCGGCCTCCTTGGCGGCGAAGCGGGCGGCGAAGCTCTCGCCCGAGGTCTTCTTTTTGGCCATGCAGTAGGCGATCTCGCCGGGCGTGAAGATGCGGCGCAGGAACGGCTCGCCGAAGCGCGCCACGCTGCGCTCAATGCGGGCGATCTCCATCAGGTCGGTGCCGATGCCGAGGACCAGGACGGGTCTCCTTTCGGGAAGGCCAGGGGGGGCCGGGTACCAGTCTACTGGCAGACTCCATATGGCCATGCCTGTCACCCCATAGGGGTATCTTCCGGCGGGCTCAGCCGTCCGATACTCCTCTTGCAAGCGGTAACCGGCGCAGCGTGCGTCGCGCTTTGCAACAGTCGCCGTCGCGACGCCGGGGTCTCCGATAGGAGAACCCAGGCAATGGGTCGCGACGTTCCGTCTGGCAGATTCGATCCGGGAGTACACCATGCCTGCAACACTGTTGGATTATCGTGAAAGCCCGCCGCAAGACCTTCCCACAGTGGCCTTGCGCGGCTTCAGCCATGAGGACCGCCGCCTGATCCTGCCCGCGCTGGACCAGGCGATCGACTCTTGCGGCTGCTGGGTAGTGGAGCGCCGCACGATCTCGTCCGCGCAGGTGGAGCTGGTGCTGGAGGCGCAGTTGAGCGGGGTCTTTGACCTCTACGGAGCGCTGATCGCCGCCGGGGTGGAGCTGACCCGCGCCAGCCACGCCGCGCTGACCAGCCTGTGTGCGCTGCGACGCCACCATGTCCTTGCCGACGCCGCGGTCCTGCTGTATGGACGCATCGTCACGCTGGGTCTGGAGATCAACTTCTTCGAGGACAGCGAGAACGAGATGGGACTATGGCCGGGCGGTCTGGCTTGAGCTCTCCGAAGCGGAGCCGGCTGCCACGGCGACGGCCTATTCGACCCCGGTCTTGCCGTTGCGGTCAAAGCGGGCGATGAGCACGACCGTAAAGCGCGCGGAGCGCCCGTAGAGATCGTAGGAGCGAAACCGCCACTTCTTGGCCCACTCCACCGCCGGCTGCACCAGGGCGGTCGAGGTGGTCTTGACCGGGGTGATGCCCTGGACTACACCGACCTGGTCGACCAGGATGCGCAGTGCGACCAGACCGGAGGGCAACGGGGGCTCATCGGCTGCATGAGGGCGGTCGGTGGGCCCGATGAAGTGGCGCAGGGCCTCGGCGCGCTCCAGGCCGAGGGGGATGGAGCCCTTGGAAGCGGCCTGCTCCGCGGTGGGAAACTTTGCGTCCGCGGCATCCGGTGCAGTCTGGGCCGGAGTGTTCTCCGCCGGGGCCGGCGCTCCGGCGGCTTGCAGCGGCGAGGGTGGCTGAGGGACACACGTGCCGCACAGGCACAGACAAAATACGACCGGCAAAGCAGTTCGTAACATGGTTGGAAGGCGCTCCCTGACCTTGCCGGAGTGTATACCGTGGCCCGCTCTTTCGGCGAAGAATGGCCGCCCTGCGAAGCCGGAAGGTACGAAGCCCGGCAACGCTGCGATAGACTTGATGTGTCCATGGAACCCATCATCGCCGCCGAGCATCTCGGCAAGACGTACCGGTCGGGAAAGCTCGAAGTTCAGGCGCTGCGCGACGTCACCTTCACGGTTGATCCGGGCGAGTTCGTCGCCATCGTGGGCCCTTCTGGTTCGGGCAAATCGACGCTCTTCTATGTGCTGGGCGGGCTGACCTCGGCGAGCTCGGGTTCCCTCATCATCCAGAGCCAGGACTTCTCGCGGCTGAACGATGCGCAGCGCACCAGCCTGCGCCGCTCCCAGATTGGGTTCGTCTTCCAGCGCTTCAACCTGCTCCCCACCATCAGCGCGCTGGCCAACATCGAGCTGGCGTACGAGATCGCGCAGAAGGGCGCGAAGTCGCCGCGGCCGCTCGACGAAGAGCTGCTGAACCACCTGACCGAGTTGCTGAAGATCCAAGGGCGGCTCGACCACCGGCCCAATGAGCTCTCCGGCGGTGAGCAGCAGCGCGTGGCGATTGCGCGCGCGCTGATTACGCGTCCCGCCATCCTGCTGGCCGATGAGCCCACCGGCAATCTTGATACGGAGAACTCCGAGGCCGTGCTGAGCATGCTGCACGCCAGCAGCCGCGAGCTGAACCAGACCGTGCTGATGATTACCCACAACCCTGAGGCCGCGCAGATCGCCGACCGCATCCTGCACATGCGCGACGGGCGGATTACGCACATTGAGCAGGGCAGCCGTAGAAGCGTCTGAATCTGGTTACGGTTGCCGACTCAGGTTGAAGTTAATCGCGACGGTGGTTTGGACCGCTACAGCGATGCCATTCAGAAGGTATGGCTGGTAGACCCATTGCTGTACCGCGTCGATTGCAGCCTGTCGAAGTGAATCCGGCCCGGAGATGGCCTCGAGTTTTTCTATCCTTCCGGCAGCACTGATATAGGCGATCAGTACAACCGTTCCGCTGACTCCAGCGGCCAATGCATCTTTCGGATAGGCTGGCTGCACCTTGGAAACTATGTTCTTTTCCATGACACCGCCCGAGACTCGGATGCGCCTGGGTGCTTCAGCAGCCGCCGCCGGCGTTGCCGCTTGGGGCTGTTGCGGTGTCGGAGCGGAGAGTGGGGATGCCGGGACGATGGGCGTGGGTGCGGTCGGCATCTGGCCGTGAGAGCCAGCCGCACCGATTAGGATCAAGGCCAATAGATAGGTTTTCCGTAGTCGCACCAAGAATCTCCTGTTTGAGTGAAGCCGAGGCGCAATCAGCTTCTCACATTTCTTATGCAACGGACGGCGTTTCGCGGTATGCTTGGCGACCAGAAGTCCAAACCTATTGCAGGAGAACCTCCCCGATGCATGCATTCCGTCGCCTTCTCGCCGTTACGACCCTCGCCGCCGCCGCAACCCTGGCGATGGCTCAGCCGCTCGCTGCTCCGCGGGCGTATGCACCCCTGCCGGCCACTGCCCCCGCTGCTCAGCTGGTGGACATCAACACCGCCACCGCCGCGCAGCTGGCAGCGCTGCCCGGCATCGGCACCGTGTACAGCGGCAAGATCATCGCCGGCCGCCCCTACACGGCCAAGACCCAGCTGGTGCAGAAGGGCATCCTTCCCCAGGCCACCTACAACAAGATCCAGGCCCTGATTATCGCCAAGCAGAAGTAAGCCCACTTCGGGCAGGAACTGAAAATAAGTCTGTTGTCCACAGGCTGAGGCGGCGGCGCTGCCATTAGACTTCAGTCTGAAGTAAGAGAGCCAGCCTGCGGTTTGGAGAGGATTCCTCTTTGGACCGTGGGCTGTTTTTTTTCTGAATTGACCCGGACCGCGGGGCGGCCACAGCGCCGCTACGGGTAACATCCCGCCAAATCGGGTAAAGTGGGCCTAGATGGCTCCCTCCCCCCATCCCGTCCGGCGGCTGGTCCGGCTTGGTCTGCTGGCGCTGCTTGCCTCTGCTCTTCCGGGCTGCCAGAGCCTCAATATGGGCTCGGCGCAGTTGCGGATGATTGACGCCTCGCCGGACGTGGGGCTGATTGACACCTACCAGAACAACTCGGCGCTGGCCTACAACCTGGGCTTTGGCGCCATTACTAGCTACGTTCCAATGGCGCCCGGCGCCTATGCGCTGGCCGCCGACAAGGCAGGCACGCGGCAGACACTGGTCACCGGCAATACGACGCTGATCGCCGGCAGGCAGTACACCCAGATCGTGGGCAACACCGCGGGGGCGTTGCAGCAGACGTTGCTGCTGGACCAGTCCACACCGGCGCCGCCGGGCGAGATTCAACTGCGCTTTGTGCAACAGGCCACACGCTCCGGCGCGGTGGATGTCTACCTGGTGCCGAAGATCGGCGGGATCATGGCTTCCTCGCGGATTGCGGTCAACCTGGCCTTCGGCGCGAACTCCGGCTACCTGAGCGTCCCGGCCGGGACGTATGCGATGGTAGTGGTCCCCGCGGGGACGACCCTGGTTCCGGCCACGGTCACGCTGCTCAGCGGAGCGCAGATCGAGTACTCCTCTGGCGCGGTTCGCACCGTGGTGCTGATCGACCAGGAGATTCTGGGGCCGCATCCTGCGGGTCTCACTCCGGGCGTGCAGGCGATCATCGCCGACGACTGCGACTCCCCCAACAGCTGACATCCAATGCACGAAATTACTCCGCGCGTACCCAGCGACGGCGCGATTGTTGCGCTCTGCGCGAAAAATATACCTTGAGACTTTTTCGCAACACGCGACGTGAGGCTGTGTCTACGCCACCGTACGCAGCGGCAGCACGATCGAAGCCGCTGCGAGCAGACTCTCCGCATGAGAGGAAAGGGAACCGCCATGAAATTCACGAAGGTACTTCTTGCCACTGCCCTGATCGCCGCCCCCGCCGCAGCCTTCGCCGCGCCGCATCCAGTGAAGCACACCATCAACCAGCGCAAAGAGAACCAGCAGGACCGCATCGCGCAGGGCGTGAAGAGCGGCCGGCTCACCCCCGGCGAAACTGCGCACCTGGAGCACCAGGAGGCCGGCATCAACAAGGAAGAGCGCGGCATGCGCGCCCAGGACAACGGCCACCTCACCGCGCAGGACCGTAGCACCCTCAACAAGCAACAGAATGTCGAGTCCAAGCGCATCTACAAGGACAAGCACAACGACGTGACCGACCCCGGCGTGACGCCGAAGTAAGACAGGGTTCAGCGTCCAGAAAAAGCAAAGGCCGCCGAGAGTTTCGGCGGCCTTTGTGTATTGGCTGTCTGGAACCTGAACCCTAGTACCGGTAGTTCTCCGCCTTGTAGGGTCCCTCGACGGGGACACTGAGGTAGTCGGCCTGGGCCTTGGAGAGCGTAGTCAGCTTCACGCCGATCTTCTCCAGGTGCAGCCGCGCGACCTCCTCGTCCAGCTTCTTGGGCAGCACATAGACGCCGACCTTGTAGATGTCCTTGTTGGCCCACAGGTCCAGCTGCGCCAGCGTCTGGTTGCTGAAGCTGTTGGACATCACAAAGCTCGGATGGCCCGTCGCGCAGCCCAAATTCACCAGGCGGCCTTCGGCGAGCACGAAGATCGCCTTGCCGTTGGAGAAGGTGTACTGGTCGACCTGCGGCTTGATGTTGAGCTTGGTCACATCCCTGGCGGCGTCGAGCTGCGCCATCTGGATCTCGTTGTCGAAGTGGCCGATGTTGCAGATGATGGCCTGGTCCTTCATCAGCTTCATGTGCTCGAAGGTGATGATGTCCAGGTTGCCGGTGCAGGTCACGTAAATGTCGGCACGGCCGAGCGTCTCCTCGATGGTGGTGACCTCATAGCCTTCCATCGCGGCCTGCAGGGCGTTGATGGGGTCGATCTCGGTGACGATGACGCGCGCTCCCAAACCGCGCAGCGAAGCCGCCGAGCCCTTGCCCACATCGCCGTAGCCGCAGACCACGGCTACCTTGCCCGCTACCATCACGTCGGTGGCGCGCTTGATCCCGTCAACGAGCGACTCGCGGCAGCCGTACAGATTGTCAAACTTGCTCTTGGTCACCGAGTCATTCACGTTGATGGCCGGAACCAACAGCTTGCCCTCTTCGAGCATCTTGTACAGGCGATGGACGCCGGTGGTGGTCTCCTCGGAGACGCCGCGCCAGTCCTTCACCACGCCGTGCCAGCGCTGCGGTTCATGGGCGAGGGTCTTCTTCAGCAGCTTCTGGATCACTTCCTCTTCCAGCGAGCCGGCCTTGCCGTCAACGAAGCTGCGGTCGCCGTTCTCCAGTTCATAGCCCTTGTGGATGAGCAGCGTCACGTCGCCGCCGTCGTCCACGACCATCTGCGGGCCGAGGCCGCCTTCATGGCGCAGCGCCTGGTCGGTGCACCACCAGTACTCTTCCAGCGTCTCGCCTTTCCAGGCGAAGACCGGAACTCCGGCGGCGGCGATGGCCGCGGCAGCGTGGTCCTGGGTGGAGAAGATGTTGCAGCTCGCCCAGCGCACGGTAGCCCCGAGCTCCACCAGCGTTTCAATGAGCACGCCGGTCTGGATGGTCATGTGCAGCGAGCCGGTGATGCGCACGCCCTTGAGCGGCTTGCCGGCGGCATACTTGCGGCGGATGGACATCAGGCCGGGCATCTCAGCCTCGGCGATGGTCAGCTCTTTGCGGCCCCAATCGGCCAGTCCAATGTCGGCTACCTTGTAGTCAGTGGTTACCTGTTCCAGTGTTGCTGTAGGCACGTTTGTCTCCTTGGGATTCGACTTCCAGAATATCAGACAGGTACGACCTTAAGCAGCCCGGATAGCATGCGCCGGACCTCAACTAATTGATCCTGCAACACTTGCTAGGCTTCAGCCTCGATGAAGTGAAGATCGTGGGAGAGCAGGAGTTGATAATCGACCTCCACGCAGCCGCTACAGCACAATCACTGCCGAGCCATCCTCCGTCTCATCCTTTACCGCAAGCAGCGCGGCGTTGGCATCTTCCAAAGCAAACGCCGTCACCTTTGGCCGGATGTTGAGCTCGTGCACGACCTTCAGGAAGTCGCGCGCGTCGTCGCGGGTCATGTTGGCAACGCTGCGGATCTGGCGCTCGCCCCACAGCAGCTTGTCGTAGTCGAAGGCCGGCATCTGGTCCAGGTGGATCGCGTTGATGGCCACCACCCCGCCTTTGCGCAGGCTGCTGAGCGCGTCCACCACCACCTTGCCGGCGGGAGCGAAGGTCACTGCGCGGTCCAGGGCCACCGGTGGCCGCGCATTCTCGTCGCCCACCCACTTCGCGCCCAGCGCCTCGGCGGACTTGCGGTGGGACTCGCCGCGCGTGATGACGTAGACCTCGCACTTCCAGTGCTGCAACACCTGGATGGCCAACGCCGCTGAGCTGCCAAAGCCGAAGAGTCCCACGCGCTCCCCCGGCTGCACCCCCGCCACGCGCAGGCTGCGAAAGCCGATGATGCCCGCGCACAGCAGCGGCGCGACGTGCTCGTCGTCCAGGCCAGCGGGCAGCAGATAGACGAAGTCCGCACGCGCCAGCACGAACTCGGCATATCCGCCGTCCACGCTATAGCCGGTAAAGGTGGGATGGTCGCAGAGGTTCTCCATGGCGTGGGAGCAGAACCAGCAGGTGCCGTCGGTGCCGCCCATCCACGAGACTCCCACGCGCGCGCCTAGCGGCAGCCCTGCGGTTGCGCCCTCCACAACCTCGCCGACGATCTGGTGGCCGGGAATCAGCCGCGGTCGCAGCGGCGGCAGGTCACCCTCCACGATGTGCAGGTCCGTGCGGCATACGCCGCAGGCGATGACCTTGAGCAGAACATCACCGGGCCGGACGGCGGGCCTGGGAACGTCGACGAGGGTGAGGTAGCGACCCTTGGCAGTGGAGGGCTTATCAAAGATGGCGGCTCGCATAGAGTGTGCCTCGCGGGAGATGTCTCAATGCGTTGGATGCGTCCGCTCCAACTCCAAGAGCTCGAGCCACGCAAGATCAACCTTCTGCTCCAGCTCGGCGAGGGTTCCGTCGTTGGGCAGTACGAGGCATTCGGCAGCATGTTCGGCGGTCTTATGCTGCTCGCGCAGACGCCGCGCGGCGTCCGCCTCCAGTGCAGCCTGTTCGTCCGCAGAGAGCGCCCGTCCAGCGGCGGCGCGGTCGACGAAGCGAGCGAGCTTGTGTTCCTCGGGAGCTGTGACCAGCAGGATGCGGTCGAAGCGCTCACGCCAGGGCCTGCCATCCTGAGGCTTTGCGCTGAAGATCAAGGCCGATTCGATGACCACGATGGCGTGCGTGCCTTCCAGCGCGGAGATCTTGTCCGCCTGCGCGGCGATGACGGCCGGATGCACGATGGTGTTCAACTCGGCGATGCGCGGCTGCGCGGGATCGAAGGCGATGCGGGCGAGTTCGCGGCGGTTGAGCGTGCCGTCCGCAGAGACGATGGAGCGACCAAAGCGCGCGACGATCTGCTGATACACCGGTTGGCCGGGGGACATCATCGCGCGAGCCATCTCGTCGGAGGACATCACCACCGCGCCCCGCGCGGCCAGCATCGCGGCCACGGTGGACTTGCCGCTGCCGAGATCGCCGGTGAGGCCGACACGCAGCATCGCGGCTAGCTTCCGGCGCGGCGCCGGCGCGCGGCTTTCACAGTGTTGGACATCAGCATGGCAATCGTCAGCGCGCCGACACCGCCGGGCACGGGCGTGTAGGCGCCGGCGATGGCAAACGCTGCCGGGTCGATGTCGCCGACGAGGGCCGAGCCGCGTTTGAGCAAGCCCTCGCGCCGCGCGGCATCGCCGGGGAAGAAACGCTCCAATTCAGCCTCTGTGTCGATGCGGTTGATACCGACGTCGATCAGCGTTGCTCCGGGACGGACCATCTCCGCGGTCACATAGCCAGCGCGCCCGATGGCCGCGACCAGGATATCGGCCTCGCGGGTGATCGTCGCGAGATCGCGCGTCTGCGAGTGGCAGACCGTGACCGTCGCGGAGGCGTTAATCAGCATCGCGGCGACAGGTTTCCCGACGATGTTGGACCGGCCCACGACGACCGCGCGCGCTCCGGCGATGGGAATCCCGCTGCGCCGCAGCACCTCCAGGATGCCGGCGGGCGTGCAGGGCGCCAGCACCTGCTCGGCAGGCGCGCCGTTTAGCAGGCGTCCGGAGTTGATGGGATGAAAGCCGTCCACGTCCTTCGCTGGATCGACCGCCTCCAGCAGCCGTGCGGTGTCCACTTGCTTGGGCAGCGGCAACTGAATAAGGATTCCATCGATGGCGTCGTCGCGGTTGAGCGCATGGACGAGCGACAACAGTTGCTCGGTGGTGGCGTCCGCTGCCGGCGTATGCATCTCGGAATAGATGCCCAGCTCGGCACAGGTCTTGACCTTGCTGCGCACGTAGATCTGTGAGGCCGGCACCTCGCCCACCAGCACCACGGCCAGGCCGGGCTGGTAGCCGTGGCGGCGCGCGGACTGCACCTCGAGGGCGACCTCGGCCTTAATCTCTGCGGCGATGGCAATGCCATCCAGAACACGCGGCGCAGACATAACAGATGTCATGCCCACAGGATAGCGCGTCCCGATATGGGCCGGCGATGTCCCCCGCTTGTTGACCCTGCGGAAACCTTTCGAGGGTCGCTGCAACCCGCGAAGAGCAGTTCGGCTCTAACCCATCAACTGCGTGGAGCCGATACAGATGCAGAGGAGGAGGCCGATATGAGCGAGATCAAGCAATATCCGCAAGACCGCCCGAACGACGACCGCACCTACGTCGAGCGCTTCACGCCGACGGAGTTGATGACCCTGCGCAAGGAGTTGCTGGAATCCGGCGCGGACTCCTTCCAGGCCGCCGAGATCGTGGCCAACTTCCTCAGCGGCCGCGGCTACGGCGTCTCCTCGCAGGGGGCGCGGTCAGCGGCGTCGCGCATTGAAGTCCCCGGCTGCACTGCAGAACATATCCAAGCTGAGCTGGAGCGCGTCGCGCTGGCAATGTGAGGGTTGTTGGTTGCAGGTTCCTGGTTGTTGGGTAGCTCAGTGACGCAATGGGTTGTTTTGACCAAGAACCAAGAACCAAAAATTAAGAACTACTGCGTAATCTCGCCTTCCGGCTCATCGGTGGGCGAGTCGATCTCTGCCTGAAAGCCTTCCAGCATCCGCTCCAGAAAGGCCGTTTGGTCGAGATCCTTTTTGTGCAGCGACTCAGCGTTCACGATGTGTCGCGCGAGGTCAGCCAGCACGATGCCCCAGGCGAAGGGGTCCTCCCAGGTGCCGGAGCGCAGGCTCACATGCTGACCCTGCTCGGCAACCCATACGCGCAACAGCTCAAACGATGCCTTATCGCGGCTGGCAGCGGGCGGCGGGTCTAAGTACTTTTGGTCGGCCATGGGTCTCT
>Ga0302319_10010464_pt1 | contig 17668 bp, 5 predicted proteins | sample Bog_T0_2_FD_203319 | JGI IMG/M metagenome (GOLD analysis project Ga0302319, IMG submission 203319) | Peat permafrost microbial communities from Stordalen Mire near Abisko, Sweden - Bog_T0_2 | ecosystem: Environmental > Terrestrial > Soil > Wetlands > Peat | place: Sweden: Abisko, Stordalen Mire...
ACATCAGCTGGCAGGGGAAAGATTCCTGGGTTCTGCTGGAATCGAGACTTTTCCAGACGCACGTGGCCGGAGAAGTGATCTTCCAGCGCATCGACCGCCTGCTGCAGCAGCGCGACCCTTTCTATCTCGATCTTGCGGCCGTCTATTTCATGGCTCTGGCGCTGGGCTTTCAGGGCAAGTACCGGGACGGCCCGAATAAAGCGGAGCTGAATCAGTATCAGCAGCAGTTGTTCCGGTTTCTCTACCGGCGCCCGTCGCATCTGCAGGACTCGACCGCGCCGCTTTTCCCGGACGCGATGCAGAACGTGCTGGAGTCCGGCCAGGGTAAGAAATTGCCGGATCAGCGCATCTGGCTGGCGCTTCTGGCGGTGGTTGTGGTGCTATGGCTGGCGATTTCCCAACTGGCCTGGAGAAACATTCGCACGGATTTAACGGATCTGGTGGGGCAGGCGTTGCGGCCCGGCGTGGCGGCGGCGAGCTCCGGCCAAACGGGGGTCAGGCCATGAGCCTGGTTCAGTTCTGGCCCTATATTCTGGCAATGCTGGGGCTCTTCGGCGCCGGCGTACTGATCCTCTATTCGGGCATTGTGCCGAAAGACAAGCCCGATGCTCCGGGCCTCGATCCGCACAAAGACGATCCGGCAAAGAAAGACGGCCCCGACGGCAAAAAGCACGGTCGGTTCCGCTTTTTTCAGCGGACCAGCGATTCTCAGAGCGCTTCTTTTAAGAAGACGATGTCCGCGCTGCGGCTGTCGGTGGCGCGCAGCGGCTATCAGTACGAACTGCCCTGGTACGTGGTGGTGGGCGATCCGGGATCGGGCAAATCGGCGGTGCTTGCAGCGTCCGGCAGCGATTTCTCCGATCACCCGAGCTTCGGCCTGACGCCGCACGATCAACTCGACTGGCGGTTCCTGGATGGCGGAGTCCTGCTGGGTGTACCTGGCCAGTTCATGGTCCCGGAGCCGGGCAGCCGCGAAACAAAGGGCTGGAGTCGGGTCGTGGAACTGATCCAGCGCAATCGGCCTCGCCGTCCGGTGGACGGCATGGTGCTCACGCTTTCGGCCGCGTGGCTTCTGAACGCCACCGACGATGGCGATCTGATCGCCGTGGCCGCGCGTTATACCGAGTTGCTCACGCGCGCGCAGCGGCGCTTCGGGTTCATCTTCCCCCTCTATATCGTGGTCACCAAGTGCGATCAGGTGGAGGGCTTCAGCGCCTTCTGCCGGCAGTTGCCGAAGAGCCGCCTGGACGACGCGTTCGGATGGTCCGCGCCCTGGAGTTTCGAGACCAGCTACAAGCCGGAATGGACGGATCTGGCATTCGACAGCATCGGCCACGAACTGGACGAGCTGCGCAGCGAGATCTTCGTCGAGAAACCGGATCTGCGGAACGTGGACGATGTATTTCTGTTCCCGTCGTCGTTCGAGCGGCTGCGCGTGCCGTTGCGGGTTTTCCTCGACCGTCTGCTGCGCGAATCGGTGTATCGGGAAACCTTTGGGGCCCGAGGGCTGTATTTCACCGGCGAGATTCAGGTGGCTCCCCCCGCAGGCCCGCCGCTGGCCGCGCAGGCGTCGCTGGGTTCCCCATTTGATTCGGCAAGTGTGCCTGGACCGAGTCCTGCAGCCGGCCTGGCTGCCGAGGGCTCACCTGCCGGAACGCCCGCCCCCGGAGCACCGGTTCCCGCGCCGCCCCCGCCCCGGCCCAGCCCGCGCGAACTGATTCCCCTCCCCGATGCCCGGCCCATGGCCACCGTGGTAGCGTCCAGCGTTTCGGTGGTGGCGGAGCCGGCCTTTGTAAAGTCCCTCTGGCGCAACAAGATTTTCCCCGAGAGAGGCCTCGCCCGTCCCCTGCCCCGACTGCTGACGGGCCGCAACCGCTCGGTCCTGCTCATGCAGCTCGCGGCGCTGCTGCTGGCCCTGATTCTGGGAATCGGCACCGCCTTTGCGTTCCGGCGGCTGAATTCGGATCACGATGTCTTCAGAGCATTCCTCGAACGCATGATTGCGCTCGCGCGCACTCAGCAGAAGGAGAACCAGCCGGATCTGCTCGGCATGATGGCACCCGCCGGCAACGTTTACTTCCGTTCCGCGTTCGTGCCCGCATCCTGGTTCAGCGATCTGGACGACAAAGTCACCCTGGTGATGAGGCGCGGCGTCGATATTTACGTCATCGACAATCTGCGGAGCAAGCTCCAGTCGAAGGTAGACGAAGAGCTCAGAAACGGCACCGATGCGCTGAGCGCAAATGCGGCCGGCGAAGAGGCCACTGAATCGCCCGACACTGCATCCGGTGAGGCGCCTAAAACAACAGAGACTGCCGCTCCCCGCCCCGCCGAGGCGGCGCCTGCGACCTCGATTGACACGACCCCGCAATTCCGATCCATGAGTTCGTTCGTCGAAGGCATGGACAGAGTGAGCGACCACGTCGAAGTCTTCAATCACATCCGGATGCCCGGCCAGACGATGGACTTCGAAAGCGTGAAGGAACTGCTCCAGTACCTCTACGGCCACGGCATGGAAGACCTCCAGCCGGACGGGCATTTCGCCAAAGCTCTGGTGGATGCCCCGAACGCCCAGGAGCAGCCTTTCGTGGTCCGGTCCGACGATAAGAACAAATCGATGACGATCGCGCGCGGCATGATCGATGCCCTGTTCTCGAACTGGATCGCCAACAGCCAGCTGCTGGTCGATGCGCAAAAACTGATCGATCAGGTGACGCAGCTCGAAGAAGGAGCGCGCAACACCGCCGACGAGCTGATGGAAGTTCAGCAGTCGCTCAAACACACGGCTTACGATTTGGCGAGCCCGCAATTTCTGTGGGTTCGGAAGACGGAGCTCGACCTGAATCTCAACGGCCCGCTTCGCCGCGTTATCGTCAACCCGGTCGAGAAGAATCTTTATCTGGACCGGAGCCTGATCGACTATGCGCAGGAAGTGGGTTCGGCCGGCATTGGCGAGGTCCGCAACACGCTTCAATCGGCCACCACAGGCATCACCGGCACCATATTCGACGTTAACGATAAGACGGTGGCGCTTTCGCAGGGCGCGGTGGATCTGCAGTTGGGCCTCGGCAACGCTCTGAACCTGAGGCTGTTCACCAAAAATAAACGCCGCCATATCGTCACGGCTCTGCGCTCCGATCAGCGGCTGCTGTGGCGGCTCGAAAGCCTGCAGGAAGCCCTGGGACTTTTCGACGTCTACCAGCGGTTCAACGAAGAGGCCATGCAGAACAATTCCGCGCGTCTGCACGATGCCCTCTCGCGCGTGGCGCGCAATGCGCTGAATTCTCTGACGCAGGATGTAGTCTATTCAGCCGAGGATTTCGAGCCCCGCCTCGAGACCGACGAAGCCATCGCCGAGGAAGTCAACAGTTTCCGGGACGCAAGCGATACCCTGACCCAGATCTCCGGGAAAGCAAAAATGCTGGGGATGACCGAAATCAATAACGGGATCCTGCGAATTTCACATGCCCAGACTCTTCAGCTCCTCAAAGTCATCGACGCGAAGCTGACCGATCTCGACGCCTATTCCATCCGGGACAAGAATTTCCAGTGGTGGGACGGCAAGGGCCAGCTTTCGCTCCTCGCCTTTAACAAGTCGAACAGCGCGGAACTGGCGGACGATCTTGCCGCTCAGCGCGACCGGATTAAAGCCCTCGAGCAGGAAGCCGAGCCGCTGATTACGTTCCAGAATCACTCGTCGCTGCCGCGTTCGATCGACGATACCCGGCTGGTTTCCAAATGGACGCAGATTGTCGCGGACCTTCGCCAGTACGACGGCAAGAAGCCCGGCGCGTCGGTTGCGTCCCTTGAGGATTTCATTCTCAACGACCTTGACAAAATTAATCCCGACAAAGCCTGCGGCGACAAGATCGCCTCCGCCAGCCGTGAACAGAACGATTACTTCCTGCTGATCAAGGCAGATCTGAAGCTGAACGCGATGAAGCGCTGCCAGAGCCTGACGGCCGTCAGCGGCTACGACACCTACTCGGAGATTTCGGATCTCTTCAATAAAACTCTTGCGGGGCACTTCCCGTTCTCGGATTTGAACTCGCCGACTACCCAGGGCTCCGAAGCCAGTCTCGACGATCTCGTCGGGTTCTACTCGGTCTACGACAGCAGAATCAAAGACGCGAAGGATTCGCTGAAGGACAACAATCTGTTCGGCCCGCAGGTGGCGCAGGCGGTGCAGTTCCTCGACACCATGGACAAGCTGAGGCCGCTGGCGATACCGCCGGCAGGCGCGTCGGGCAAAGAGCCGCCGATGTCGCTCGATTTCGTTCCCCGGTTCCGCGTCAACCGGCAGCAGGAGAATGAGGGCAACCAGATTATCGACTGGGGTCTGCAGGTCGGCGGGCAGCTTTTCAAGCAGAAAGAACCTGAGCATCCCGGACGGTGGCGTCCCGGCAACCAGATCCGCCTGACGCTGCGGTGGGCCAACGATTCGCTGTACGAACCGGTGGCCGACCCCACCCAGCCCAACCTGATCGTTAAGGACCGCACCGTATACCTGCAGTTCGAAGGAACCTGGAGTCTTCTCACGTTCCTGAGGAAGCAGCAGGCGCCTCCGTCCGACGGCGCCGCGGGAGAATCCGCTCCTTACCTTCTTAAAATTCGGGTCAAGAGCAAACTCGATCCTCGCTGGGGACAACAGCCGGTCGCCAAAGAAGTGGAAACCGTGGTTTATATGCAGGTGCGGGTCTGGCCGGTGGGCGATAAGACGATCACCGACCGCGCCAACATGGACAAGTCCGCAATTGAGCTGCCGGTATTCCCGGTGAAAGCGCCGACGCTCGACCGGCCGGCCTCGGGGGTAAGCGCAAGATGATCCCCGCAAAGCCCGCTGCCAAACCCGACATAGCGGCGCTGCTGGCTCCGATCACCGAGGGTTCTCCCTGCGGCGAGTACCTGCTCTACGAAGGCACCTACGACCGGATTAAAGAGGCGCGCCGGGAAGACGACGTTTCGCTCGAACGCGGCATCTGGAAGCACAACATGAAGCGGGCCGAGTGGCCGGCGGTGGAATCCATGTGCGTGCGCGCGCTCGAGGAATACACGAAGGATCTGCAGATCGCCGCCTGGCTGCTCGAAGCATGGCTGCATCTGCGCGGCTTTGCCGGACTGCGCGACGGCCTCGAGTTGCTCGATGTTTTGATTCAGAAGTACTGGGACGAAATCTATCCGCCAATCCAGGACGACGACCTCGACTTCCGTCTCGGGCCGATGATCTGGCTCAACGAGCGAATCCCGACCGAGGTTAAGCTGGTTCCGATCACTCAGCCGGAAACATCGGATGTCCCTCAGTACTCGTGGGCGGACTGGGAGATCGCTTCGCGCTCCGAGACGCCCGTGAAGGCTTCGAAGCCGGAGCCGGCGCCCGACAAGATGACCCAGGCGCGGTTCCAGCAGAGCGCTTTGGTTACGGCAACGCCTTATCTGGTGACGCAGGTCCAGGATCTGGAAGCGGCGATCGAAGCCTGCAACCGGCTGGAGCTGACTCTCGATCAGAAGTGCAGCGGCCAGCAGGCGCCCAGTCTGCAGCAGATCTCGACCGCGCTCGAACCCATTCACGGGCTTCTGGACAGCCTTCTCAATCAGCGTGACGTGAACCCCGCGCTGCAGGGCGAAGAGGGGGGCTCGGCCGGCTCGATTCTGTCGGGCGGCGGTTTCGACACGCGCACGGCCTCTTCGGAAGGCACGGTAAGAACGCGCGCCGAGGCCTATCGCAGGCTTTCCGAAGCCGCCGATTTTCTGATGCGCACCGAGCCCCACAGCCCCACACCTTATCTGGTGAAGCGCGCCATCTCCTGGGGAAGCATGTCGCTTGAGGAATTGCTGCCGCAGCTGATCCAGAACAGCAACGAGTTGAGCGAACTATCAAGACTTTTGCAATTGGACAAGAAGAAACGATGAGAGAATCAAGAGAATCGGGGGAAGTATCCATGATCAGTGTTGAACCGGTCAATTTTGAATCGGTCAATTTTGAACAGTTCCCGTGTGGGAATCTCAACTATCCTCGTCGTTTCCGGGCTGATCGTGCTGCGGGGCGCGAGTTTTCAGAGGTGTCATATGTCATTTTTTAAACGGCAGTATTGTCCTTTGGTCGCGATAGTAATGGTCTTTGTCCTCGGCATCCAGGCTATGGCCCAGACCTTGTCCTCGCCGCAGGGATCGCCCCTCGATGCCGCGCCTTTTGTCATCACCGTACTCGACGGCGAAGGCTCCATCAACAACATCAAGGAAGAAGTGAACCGGCCGATTACCGTCCGTGTGGAGGATCCTAACAAGAACCCGATCAGCGGCGCTTCCGTGAGTTTCTTTCTGCCGGACGACGGGCCGAGCGGTATCTTCCTTAATGGCAGCCGCGTGCTGACGGCCTTTACCGATGCCTCCGGTATCGCTACTTCGCGGGGCATCCGTTTTAACAATATCGTCGGCTCGATGAAAATCAGGGTGACGGCGTCTGTGTTCTCCCAGGCGTCCAGCGTGGAAGTAACCCAGACTAACGTGAGCTCCGGCGCCTCCATGCGGACTCGTTTCCAGCCGGGCACGGGCCTTGCCAAGATCGAACAGGGCCATCCCTTCCCGGTGAAGAAGGTGGTGGTTTGGGGAGCTGTTCTGACGGGCGCGGCAGTCGCGGCTTACATTCTTTTGAATCGGACTCCGGCGCCTACCGCCTCGATTACCGCCGGCGCCCCGACCATCACGGCTCCTCATTAAACATATGCGAACTCAAGCCATTGCGGTTTGCGCGATCGCCACGGCTTTGGCTGCGCACGCCCAGACAGTTCAGACAATTCAGACAGTTCAGTCTCCTCTGCTCGGGATGGTTCTCGATAAGAACGCTTCTCGCCTGCGGCCCGTTTACGGAGTGCCGGGTGCGGCCACGTTAGGCGCCACTGTGGATACCGGCGAGAATATAGCGGCTGCGGCCATATTCGCCGCCGGACGGTATGCGGTCGTACTGTCGGGCGCCGATTCCCATGCGTCGCTGCTGATGCTGGACGGCCCGGTGGAAAAGGCTCTTTCGAGCGTGCCGGCAGGCGTTTCGGCGGCGGCTCTTAGTCCCAATGGATCTGCGGCCGGACTCTTCTATGAGAACGAACGAGTCATTCGTACCGTCGCGGGATTGCCTTCGAACAGCACCGCCGTTCACAGCTTCAGTCTGGCCGCGCTTCCGGACGGCAATGCCGTTTGGGCGGTGAGCGATGACGGACAGTTTGCGCTTTACAGCGCCGGGACCAGCGAGGTTTTCATTCTCGGCGGTGAAACCGGTCTTCGGCGGCTGGCGACCAACGGAATTCCCTCGGCACTCGGCTTCATGGCCGGATCCCGCGATGCCATCGTCGCCACGCCGGAAGGAACCTCGGAGATTCGGAACGTCGCGGTACGACCGGAATTGCGCAGCATTTCGCTGGCAAAGGCTCCGGCCGGACCCGCATTTCTGGGCTTGTCCGCAGACGGCGCGCAGGGCTTCCTGATGAGCCGCGCTTCCGGACAGACCACGCTGGCTTACTTCAGTTCCGATGGCACGCCGGATCAGGGCGCGCAGGCGGCCGATGCCGCCGCGTTCGATTGCCAGTGCACGGATTTTTCCCCGCAGCGGACCGCTGCGCCTTCGGTTTACATTCTCTCGAATTACACCGGTAAGCCGGTCGCCGCGCTCGACGCCGGCGCCACACCAGCCCGTGTATTCTTCGTTCCGCCTGCATTGGACAGCGCACCCCTGCCGTGAAACGACTTAACCTTTTTCTCTCCCTTTTTGTCGCCCTTTTGGGCGCGAGCCCGGTCTTCGGCCAATTGAACACCACAACCACGGTCACGCCGTCGAGCAACCCGTGGACGTTTGGCCAGAACGTAAACTTCGCGGCCACAGTCATTGCATCCGGGGGACAGGCCGCGCAGGGAACGGTCGCCTGGAGCATCGCTTGTTCGAACGGGAACTCAACAATTCTGGACGGCAGCGGAGTGGCTACATGCGTCAACAACACTCTGCCCGTAGGTTCGACTTCGGTAAGCGCGAGTTATACGCCGTCCAGTTCGGCGCTCTACAACCCCAGCTTTGGGGTAGTTATTGAGAACATCAATAAGGCGGTCACCGCGGTCGGGATCGTGTCGTCGCTGAATCCTTCGACGATCGGGACATCGGTCACTTTCACCGCTACAGTTACAGGCGGAGTCAATCCGACCGGAGCGATAACCTGGAGCGTCGGCAATTGCTCCGCCGGAAATCTGACGGGCGCGCCTCCCTTCACCGCTACCTGCACAACGAGTTCTCTGGCTGTGGGCTCACCCAGCGTCACCGCAACTTACGCCGGCGACACAAACAACGCTACCGCCAATAACTCCATCACCCAGACGGTAAATAAAGCGGTCCCGACAGTCACCGTAACCTCATCCGCCAATCCATCGACTTCACGCGCCTCGGTGACGCTGACGGCCACGCTTTCAGGCGCATCCAGCCCGACCGCATCGGTCGCCTGGAAGTCCGGAGGTTCGGGCATTACCGGCTGCGCCGCGGCCCCTATAATCGGCACAGCCGCGATCTGCACGACCACAACACTGACCGCGGGCTCGGATGCAATCACGGCCGACTACGCGGGCGACGCGAACAACGCGGCAGCCGAGGGAACGTTGACTCAGGTGGTTCAGACTTCGACCACAACCACGGTCACTTCGTCGTCCACCATGTCGACGTCCACCTTTGGCCAGTCCGTTACCTTCACAGCGGCGATTACCGGCGGATCGAGTCCGTCCGGGTCAGTCGCCTGGACGCTGGGGGGCAACCCGATTGCCGGATGCGCTTCTACCACGGTCGCCAGCGCCATGTCGACGTGTACCACCACCGCTCTGCCGGTGAGCGGCGCCGACACCGTCAACGCAACGTATTCGGGCGACACTGTCAACCTCACCAGCAACGGCAGCGTCACCCAGGTCGTCAATAAAGCCCCGACCAGCGTTTCCATGACTTCTTCGCCAAATCCCTCCACCTTTGGGCAGTCGGTGACGTTTACCGCCACGCTGATGAATACGGGTACGTCGACGACCGCGTCTACCGCCACCGGTTCCATTACCTGGTCGGGCGACGTGAGCGGCTGCGGCTCAACGGCTCTCTCTAACGGGACCGCAACCTGCATGCTCGCAACCCTGGCGGTGGGCGGGCACAGCAGCCAGATCATGGCGCAGTATACGGCGGGGGACACTAATTTCACGGCGAGTGCCGTGGCATCGGTCTCTCAAACAGTTAACAAGGGAACGCCAACTGTTTCCGTGACTTCGGGGACCAATCCCTCGGCGTTCGGGGCGTCGGTGACTTTCACCGCGACCGTCACCGGACCTAACGGGGTTACGGCCCCTTCCGGAAGCGTCTCGTTTTCGGCCAACGGTAGCACTTCGCTGTGTTCCGGCGTCACCCTGTCAGGCGGAATGGCAATGTGCGCCACATCGTCTTTGCCGACGGGCACCGATACGATCACCGCCACTTACTCGGGCGACACGAACTATGCGACAAACACCGGCGGGCTTCCCGGAGGCCAGGGAGTGGGCAAACTGACGCCCACGGTTTCGGCTTCTTCTTCTGGTCCGTCGATTTACGGCCAGACTGTCACTTTGAGCGCTACCATCTCGACGGCTTCCATGCCTGCGGGCAACGTCGCGTGGACGGCCGCCGGAAACGCAATTCCCACCTGCGGCGGCACAGCAGTTACAGTCTCCAACGGCATGGGGACAGCGACCTGTCAGACAACGGCTCTGCCCGTGGGAACGCCGGCTATCGTCGCGACATACAGCGGCGATACCAACAACGCTCTGGCAGCGAGTCCGCAGTTCTCACAGACCGTCGGTAAAGCCACTCCCACCGTAACCGTAACCTCCTCCACGAATCCTTCGAGCTTGAATGCGTCCGTCACGTTCACGGCCACCGTGGCCGCAACCGGCTCGCCCGCCTCCCTGGCTTCCGGAATGGTCACCTGGAGCGCCAATACCAACTGCGGCACCACGAACCTCAATGGCGCCGGGATAACGACATGTACCACCACCATCCTTCCCACCGGAATGAACACGGTGACCGCTTCCTACAGCGGAGACGGTAATTACCTGGCCGGCAACCCGGGCTCGGTTGCCCAGAGCGTCAATACTTCCTCCACGTCTATCTCCGTAGCGTCGTCACTGAACCCTTCCGCGTTCAATCAATCGGTGACGTTCACGGCCACCATAACCGGCTCCAATCCGACCGGAACGGTAAAGTGGAGCGCCAATACCGGGTGCGCCGATTCGGCGATTGCGGGCGGCCAGGCAACGTGCGCCACCACCGCTCTGCCGGTGGGCTCCAATTCCGTTGCCGCCAATTATCAAGGCGATGCCAACAACGCGGCGGGGAGCGGAACCGTCAGTCAGACGGTTAACAAGGCGTCGACTTCCGTGTCGGTGTCCTCGGGAACTAACCCTTCGACATTCGGCCAGTCGGTGACCTTCACCGCGGTGGTAACCGGCGTGAATCCCACCGGTTCAGTCTCCTGGACCACCACCAATAACGCAAACATTACCTGTTCGTCGTCTTCCTTCACCAACGGAACCGGGACCTGCGTGACCTCGACTTTGTCAGTCGGAACGGACACGGTTACCGCTACCTATTCGGGTGACGGCAACAATGCCACCAGTAACGCATCTCTGGGCGGCGGGCAGGTGGTCAACAAGACTGCGTCGGGCATCACGGTCACTTCGTCGCTCAACCCTTCGGGCTTCGGACAACAGGTCACGTTTACCGCGACCCTTACCGGAAACACTCCTTTCACGGGAACGGTCAACTGGAGCGCCAATACCGGTTGCATCGCCAGCGCGGTTACGGCGGGAACCATAGCGGGAACGGGGACGGCCACCTGTAACACTACCATGCTGCCGGTGGGCACGGGCGAGACGATAATGGCTTCGTACTCGGGCGACGCCATCAATGCCGCCGGAAGCAATAGTCTTTCGTCAGGACAAGCGGTCAACAAGGCCATCTCGACCGTTACCATTACTTCGGCCACTAACCCTTCGACGTTCGGAAATGCGGTGATGCTGACGGCCACGATCACCGCGCCGGGAGGCACCACTCCTCCCCAGACTGCAACCGGCTCGGTAACCTGGAGCAGTAACACTGGTTGCGGCAGCACCACCGTTACCGGTGGTGTGACGACATGTACCACCAGCACCGTCACGCCCCTGGCTCTTGGGGCTAATACGATCGCTGCCGCGTATGCGGGCGATACCAGCTATACGCCCGCCTCAGCTCCTTCGTTTACCCAGACAGTTAGCCAGTCGGCGACGACCGTTGCAGTCACTTCCGGAACGAATCCCTCGACTTTCGGCGGCTCGGTGACATTTACCGCAAGCATCACCGGCAAGGGCACGGTGGGCGGAACGGTTACCTGGAGCGCAACCAACACGGGCTCCCCGATCTCTATCGGGTGCGGCACGACTCCGGTGACGGCCGGCGTAGCCACCTGTACCACCTCCGCTCTGACGGGGGGAACGGATACGGTCACGGCCAGTTATTCGGGTGACACCAATAACCTCAACGCTACCGGCTCGATCACGAATCAGGTGGTGAATCCCGCGAGCCAAACGGTAACTTTCGGGCCCCTCACCGACGTGACATTCGGCGCCACCATCCCGAGCCTCACCGCGACGGCCTCATCGGGACTGACGGCATTCAACTTCACTTCGACTTCAGTTGCGGTCTGCACGGTGTCCGGCTCCACGGTGTCCCTGCTGAGTTCAGGGACCTGCTCCCTCACAGCGACACAACCGGGTAACGCCAGTTATTCCTCGGCATCGGCCTCCGCGTCTTTCATGGTCAGGGGACCGGTGACGATCATGGCAACTCCAACCAGCATCATGCAGACCGCCCCGGCGGGCAGTTCGTTTACCTATCCGCTGACCGTATCGGTGGTGGATTCTCTGGGCAATCTGGTGAGCGGCGTGCCAGTCACATTCACGGCTCCGTCGACGGGACCAAGCGCGGTTTTCACCGGAAGCACCAACACCATCACTGCAACGACGGTGGGCGGCTACGCGACCACCGGAACGGTTACCGCGGGAAGCAAGCCCGGAAACTATACGGTCACCACCAGCGTTGCCGGAGCGGTCGGCGCCACCATCGTCACCACCGCCACCTTCGGGCTGACAAACGGAGCCGGCCAGCCTTTCGCGATCACCCTGGCCAACACCGCCGAGAGCGCGCAGATCAACACCACTTACGCTCCGCTCTCGGCAACGGTCACCGACGCGGCCGGCAATAAGGTCACCGACGGAACTTCGGTCCTGTTCACGGTCCAGAACTGCTCCACGCTGACCCCGACATCGGCGCCCAACGCCTATTTCACGACGACCGGCAACGGCGGCGCCACGCAATCCTGCAGCGATCTCGAGACCACCACCAACGGCGTGGCGGCAACGAAGATTCCGCTCATCGCCAATGCTTTCACCGGCGGTTTTACGGTGATGGTGAGCTCCGGCGCTGCTGCCGCCGTAACAGCTGCTCTAACCAACACCGCGGGAGCCGCGAACGCCCTCCAGTACGTTTCGGGCAACAATCAGTTTGTCAACGTGAACTCGCAGTACTCGGCCCTTATTGTCAAAGTCGTGGACGCAGCGGGCAACCCGGTGGGCGGCCAACAAGTGACGTTCACGATCAACAGTTCCACCGGCGGCGCCACCGCTTTGCCGGTTGGAAACACGGTGGTGACAACCGGAACCAGCGGCAATTCGCTCGGTCAGGCGAGCCTCAGTCTCACCGCTAACAGCACCGCGGGTTTGTTCACGGTGGTCGCGGCCACAAGCGTCGGTAACTCAACCGGTTCGTTTACTTTTAACCTCACCAACCTGGCCCCGCTGAGCATCAACGCGACGGGCGGAATCTCTCCGAACTCGGCCAGCGAAAACAGTACGTCGAGCGTAAGCGTCACTATCTCAGGCTCCGGCTTCATCACCGGCGACACCGTTACCTTCCTTAGAGGCGGGATCACCACGGTGCTCAATTCCACGGTGAACTCTCTGAACTCCATTACGGCTACCATCCCGGCGTCGTTGCTGGCTACGCCGGCCGGGTCTTCGAATCTGCCTAATAAGGAAGTCGAGACCATAACCGTGACCTCGCCGGCGTCGCCGGGCGTGACCCCGACCACCGCTTCGGGCACCTTCACCATCAATCCGCCGCCGACTGCCACCGGCCTGTCTCCGGCGACGGCCAATGTGGGCGACCCTAACTTTAATCTGTCAATCAGCGGGACGAACTTCGTCTCGCCATCGGTGCTGATCACTTCGACGGCGGGCGTATCGCAATCGATACAGCCCACGCTGAACGCGAACGGCCTGAACGTTCCGCTATCGCCGGTGATCCTGACTTCTTTCGCGCCCGCGATTTCTGGATCGGTCGCCAGCGTGCCCCTTAGCGTCAGCGTCATCGACAGCGGAACCACCTCGACGTTGACGAACGCTTTTGCGGTGGTCTTTCCCCAGATCTCTTCGCTGAGCCCGGCGAGCGTCGCCTCCGGCGGCGTCCAGTTTACCCTGACTGTCAACGGTTCGAATCTCCTTACTGGCTCCGTCGTTCACTGGTGCGGCTCGGGAACAGGCTGCACCCCCGCGACGGGCGATATTTCGCTGGTTTCCACGCTCACCACCAATTCCTCGGGAAACGTAGTCCTGCAGGCGGTAGTCCCGGCTTCCCTGATTTCCGCGGCAGGTTCGGCGGTGATCACCGTCGTTAACAACCGGGCCTATCCGGCCCAGACGGCCTCAAACCAGGTGATGTTCAATTTCGGGGGCCTGCAGCTCACCAGCATCAACCCGACCACGGCCCAGGCGGGTTCCGCTAACGCCGTCAACCTCAGTCTGACGGGCCTGAATTTTGAAAAGGATGCCGTGGTCCACTTCGTCAACGGCACTTCCGACTCGACCCTGACGACGACGGCCACCATCGCCGGTTCCACCACCCAGTTGTCCGCGACCATTCCGGCATCGATGCTGGTCAACACCGGGGTTGTTTCCATCAGCGTGCAGAACGTGGCCGACAACGTTCGTTCCAACTCGCTGCCGTTTAATATCGTGCAGTCCTCTATTACGTCACTTTCGGTCAGCAGCGTGGCGGCCGGTACGCCGGGGATTACCCTCACGATCACCGGCACGAATTTCGTCTCGACGCCGACTGTCCCTACTGTTCAGTATGTGATTAACGGCGGCGCGGCCGTGAGTCTGACGCCTTCGCAAACAACTTCCACCCAGATCACCGTGTCCGTTCCCGCGGCTCAGCTGGTAACCGCCGGCGCGGCCCAGATTTCAGTGATGAACTCCGGAGCGCTCAGTTCCAATACGGTCACGCTCAATGTCGTCAATCCGGCGATAACCATGCTGACGCCCAATTCCGCTCCCGTCGGGGCGGCGACGTTCCAGATGACGGTGACGGGCTCCAATTTTCTCTCCGGTTCCACCGTCAACTGGTTCGACGGCACCAAGACTACGGTACTGACAGCCACTTTGTCGGATTCCTCGCATCTGAGCGCAACCGTTCCCTCTACACTGCTTGCGGCCACCGCTTCGGTAGTCGTTACCGTGACCAACCCCGGAGGGGGGTCTCCCGCGCCGGTGTCGAATGCCGTGACCTTCGCGGTCGGCCCCGCGCCCACCATCGATCCGGTTTCCGCAGGCGGTCTGTCGCCCTCGACCATTGCGGCCGGAAGCCCGCAGTTTACGCTGACCGTTACCGGCACCAACTTCTCTTCCGGCTCCGTTGTGAACTGGGATCCCGGCACCGGCACGGTCACCAAGCTGACCACCTATCTCTCGGACACGGTCCATTTCACCGCATTAACCGCTACCGTGCCGGCCAGTCTGCTGGCTGCTCAGGGAACCGTGACCATTACGGTAACAAATGCTGGTCCGGTGACTTCGAACCCGGTTCAGTTCATGATTACCGCGGGCCTAACCCCGGCCATCACCAATCTGACCCCGAATTCCGTTACCGTCAACCCCACGGCCGCGCTTGCCGTCTCCGTCCTCGGCAGCAACTTCCTGCAGGGCGCTACGGTTCAGTTCACCAGCCTTTCGGGCGCCATGACTCTGACGCCCACCTTCGTCAGTTCTACGCAGCTCAACATCAGCGTGCCGATTTCTCTGCTGACCATGGCCGGAGCCGCGACAGTCACGGTCACCAATCCCGGCGGCGGCGTTTCGAATTCCGCGACATTTACCGTAAATCCGCCCAACCAGGTTTCACTGACCAGCCTCCAGGTCAACACTGCGGCGGCGGGCAGCGGAACCCTTCTCGATACCATCACGGGCGTGAACTTCGTCAACGGAGCTGTCGTTCTCTGGAACAACGGCACGGCGACGACTCAGCTCAGCACCCAGTTTGCAGGCTCGACCAGCCTCACCGCGATCATCCCGCCCGCCGATCTCACAACGCCCGGCATCGCCTTCGTCAGCGTGCAGAATCCTGATAAGACGGTTTCCAATACCCTGCTGTTTACCATCGCGGGTGCACTGCCCAGCATCACTTCCCTCAGCCAGAACTCCGCTCCCGCCGGCACTTCGAATTTGTCTCTGACGGTGAACGGAACCGGCTTCAGTGCCGGCACTTCGACCGTTATCTGGGGAACCACGCCGCTGCCCACGCTCTTTGTGAGCGCCACGCAGCTCAGCGTCACCATCACTGCGACGCTTCTGGCCAACCCCGGGACCACCAACGTTACCGTCCAGACTTCGGGCGGAACCTCCAACGCCGTAACGTTTTCGGTCGGAGCGCCCACTATTCTCGCGCTCGCGCCCAGTTCGGCCACCGTCGGCGCTACCGGCCTGACCCTCAATGTCGGCGGCCAGAACTTTATTTCCGGTTCGACCGTGCAGTGGCAAACCACCGCTCTCACCACTACCTTCGTCAGCGCATCGCAATTGACCGCCACGGTACCCTCCGGACTGCTCGCGACTGCCGGTGCCATTAACGTCACCGTTCAGAATCCCGGCGGCGCCACCTCCGCGCCGTCCCCGTTCACAGTAGGCACGGGTCCCGCCATCGCCACGGTTTCACCCATCACTGTCTCCGCCGGATCGGGCGCCTTCACGCTTACCGTGACCGGCACTAACTTCCTGGCGGGCGATCAGATCCTCTGGAACGGCATACCGCTCAATACTACCTTCGGAAGCGCCACTCAGCTGACCGGCGCGGTCCCGGCCAGCCTTACTGCCATGGCCGACACCATTAACGTCGAAGTCCTCCATGTGGGAGGAGTGCTCTCTAACCTGATGACTTTCAGCCTGGCCGGACCCACCGTCACCTCGGTGACCCCGGCGAGCGGCGCGGCCGGACTCGCCTCAGCTTCGCTCACCCTCATGGGAACGAACTTCGTGCCTACGTCCACTGTGAACTGGAACGGTACAGCGGTGCCTACGGCATTCGTGAACGCCACCACGGTTACCGCCCAGATCGGCTCCGCTCTGCTGCAAAACCCGGGCACCGCGTTCCTCACCGTGAGTAACGGCGGATCCACCTCCGCGCCCACCACTTTCCAGATCGCCAGCCCGTCGCTGGCGTCTCTCACTCCGGGCACTGCGGTTGCCGGCGCGGGAGTTCTTTCGATCACCCTGACCGGAACGAATTTCGCCAATGGGTCCACCGCAAACTGGAACGGAACAGTAGTCGCGACCAGCTTTGTCAGTTCCACCCAGCTCATCGCCACGGTTCCCGCCAATCTGACCGCGATAGCCGGAACCAACATCATCAACGTAACCAACCCGGGCGGGTCGAGCTCCGGAATCGCCGTCTTTAGCCTGACCGCGCCGCCGCCGGCCTCCATCACATCCTTCCAGCCGTCTTCCGCCATCGCGGGCAGCCAGGCCTTCATCCTCTCGGTGACGGGATCAGGGTTCAACAGCACCTCGGCCGTTGTCTGGAACGGGAGCGCTCTCCCGACCACCGTCGTCAGCGCAACCCAGGTCACCGCTTTCGTGAACTCGACTCTGGTAGCCCAGCAGGTGGTTGCCAATGTCATCGTGCAGAATTCAGGCGCAACCGGCGCGGTCCCGGCGGCCTTCGCGGTTAACGGCCCGAGCATCGCTGCCCTGAGCCCGTCCACTACCAGCGCAGGAGGTCCGAGTTTCAATCTTGCCGTGACCGGCGCCAACTTCCTGCCCGGCAGCCTCATTCAATGGAATTCGGTGAGTCTCCCGACCGCGTTCAACAGCGCGACCGCTCTTACGGCTTCGGTGCCCGCGAGCCTGGTGGCCGGGGGCGGCACCGCCAGCATCACGGTTCAAAACCCGGGCGGCGCCACGTCCCCGGCTTCGCAATTCACCATCGGACCCTTCACGCTGTCCATTACTACGGTGAGCCTGCCGGACGCCATCGTGGGCCAAATCTATGCCGCGCCCGCCCTGCAGGCGACCGGCGGGACGACGCCCTACACCTGGTCGGTTACCGGCGGCGTGATACCGCAGGGACTTACCCTCGATCCCGCCAGCGGAACCATCACCGGCACGGCCACCGTTCCGGGAATTGCCAGCCTGACCATAACGCTCACCGATACCGTGATGCGCACGGTCTCGAAGACGATTGCCCTGCATGTGGTGCTGCCCCTCACCGTCACCAACACCACGCCCCTGACTCCGGCCACGATTTCGAGCGCCTACTCGCTGC
>Ga0302319_10010465_pt1 | contig 17668 bp, 13 predicted proteins | sample Bog_T0_2_FD_203319 | JGI IMG/M metagenome (GOLD analysis project Ga0302319, IMG submission 203319) | Peat permafrost microbial communities from Stordalen Mire near Abisko, Sweden - Bog_T0_2 | ecosystem: Environmental > Terrestrial > Soil > Wetlands > Peat | place: Sweden: Abisko, Stordalen Mire...
TTCCGTGTTGGCGGGATTGGTGTCATGCGGGTTCACCAGGGCCCCGTCGGTGTTCATGGTGCCCGACCCTTCCAGCACCCACATGATTTCCGCATCGGTCTTGTGCACCGATGGCGTGCCCTTGGAGGAGCGGTATTCCAGCCCGACGCGATAGGGCGGCAGTTCCAGAATGGCTTCACCGGAGAACAAGCGGCCGGCGGCCAGGGCGGCGGGCAGATTTGCCTTGGCGCGCGCGATCATGGCGTCGATCTCGGCCGCGCTGGTGAAGAGACGGGGTGTGACGGGGCCGCGACCCGCGACAGGCGCGGTGGCGCCACTGCGCCGCACATGCAGGGTCATCAGCACCAGCGGAGCGGCCGCGTCGGGCACCACCAAATGCGGCGTGCCTTCGGGAACGATGGTGACGTCGCCCTTGGCGAGATGGACGGCGGTGCCGCCGGTAATATCGGTGCCGGCTATGTTATTGGGGTCGCTGGGAGCGGCGGCGCCGGCCGGCGCTGCCGCGGTGACCAGTGCGCCGCCGGTGGTCAGGGTCCCGGAACCGTCAATCACGAACATCAGCTCGGCTTCGGCCGGGTGTACCAGAGCCGGGCCCGTGCCGGCGCGATATTCCAGATTGGCGATATAGGGCGCCAGTTTCATGATCGGCAACCGCACCACCGGCTGGGCCGGCATCGCCTTGGCGGTGGCGATCAGCTTCTGGATCTCGTCGCTATGGACGATCAGGGCGGGTTCGGCGGTCTGGGCCAGGGCCGGAAAAGCCGCAAGGATAAGCGCGGCGGCAAAGACGATCCGTTTCATCAGCATTCCCCCCAAAGTTCTTGTCGTTGACGGGTCCAGCCTAGCAGGGCATAGGGCAGCGCGACAGACCCAACCGGCCCTTTCATGTTCAATCCGCCCCTCTGGAAAGCCTCCGTCGCGCTGGAAAAGACGCGGGCGCCGGACATGGCCGCGCTGCTGGAACTGGCCTCGGAGCCCCAAGCGGTGCTGATCGTGGAGGAGCCGTTCGGGCCGGGCGCCGTGGTGGAAGCTCTGTACACAGAAGAACCCGATGCCGGCTGGCTCAGCAAACTGGCGGGACAGGCGGTGACCGTCGCCCCCCTGCCCGACCAGGACTGGATCAGGCTGTCGCAGGAAGGTCTGCCGCCGGTGCGGGCCGGGCGTTTTTTCGTCTATGGCGCCCATGATGCCGGTCAGGTGCCGCATGGTGTGATCCCGATGCGGATCGAGGCCGGCATGGCTTTCGGCACCGGCCATCACGAGACCACTGCGCTCTGTTTGGCGGTGCTGAGCGACTTGGCAAAGCGGCAGCGCTTTTCCCACGCGCTCGATCTGGGCTGCGGCACCGGGCTTCTCGCCATCGGCGCCGCCAAGCTGTGGAAGCGGCCAGTGATCGCCTCGGACATTGATCCCATTGCCGTCGAAGTGACCCTTGAAAATGTCCGCGGCAACGGCGTGGCGAATCTGGTCCGTGCCGTGACGGCCGATGGCGTCACCCATCCCCTGCTGGATGCGGGGCGGCCCTATGACCTGATTATCGCCAATATCCTGGCCGGGCCGCTGACACGGCTGGCGCCGGGCATCGTTGCGGCGCTGGCCCCCCGCGGAACGCTGGTTCTGTCGGGCCTGCTGCACAATCAGGAAAAGATGCTCTTGTCCTTCTACGCTTCCCTGCGCTTTGTGCGGAGCTGGCGCGACGGGCCCTGGAGCGCGCTGGTTTTGCACAAGCCAAGCCGCTAATCTGCCGGCATGGACAAAAATGGCCCCTTCCAGACTTATGACGATGTCAGCGACGCAGCGCACTGCGCCCCGCGCCTCAAAGCCCTGCGCGAAGAATTACGGAAGCGCGGGCTGGACGGCTTTGTCATTCCCCATTCCGACGAACATCAGAGCGAATATCTGCCGGCCCGCGCCGAGCGGCTGGCCTGGCTGACCGCCTTCACCGGCTCGGCCGGCGCGGCGGTGGTGCTGATGGACAAGGCGGTGGTTTTCGCCGATGGCCGCTACACGCTGCAGGTGCGCAAGCAAACCGACACCAAGCTGTTCGAGCCGCGCGATCTGGTGGCGGAAGGGCCACAAGGCTGGATTGCCGATCACCTGCCGCGCAGCGCCAAGCTGGGCTATGACCCCTGGCTTTCCACCGCCAATGCCGTGGCGGGGCTGCGCGCGGCTGCGGAGCGGGCGGGCAGCACGCTGGTGGCCGTTGACAGCAATCCGATCGACGCCATTTGGCCGGACCAGCCGCCGCCGCCAATGGCAAACGCCGTGCCCCATCCTTTCAACCTAGCCGGTGAAACCAGTGAGGCCAAGCGCGCCCGGCTTGCGGAAGGTCTGAAGAAATCCGGCGCCGATGCGGCGGTCATCACCTTGGCGGATTCGGTGTGCTGGCTGCTCAATATGCGCGGCCATGACGTGCCGCACACGCCTTTCGCCCTGGCCTTTTCGATCCTCAATGCCGACGGCACCGTGGACCTGTTCCTGGACGAGAAAAAACGCAGTCCCGAATTGCTGGAGCATCTGGGCAATGGCGTGCGCCTTCATGCGCCGGACACATTCACTGGCGCGCTGGATGGACTGAAAGGCAAGACAATCGCCGCCGATCCCGCCACGGCAGCGGCGGCGATGCTGGACCGGCTGCATCGTGCCGGCGCCACCATCAGGCACCAGCCCGATCCCTGCCAGTTGCCCAAGGCCTGCAAGAACCCGCTTGAGATTGAAGGCATGCGCAAAGCCCATATCCGCGATGGCGCCGCCATGGTCAAGTTCCTGGCCTGGTTCGGCGATGCCGCTGCTGGCGGCGACCTCACCGAAATTGACGCCGCCGAGGCGCTGGAAGGCTTCCGCCGTGCCACCGGCTGCCTGTCGGACCTGTCCTTCGATTCCATTTCCGGCGCCGGCAGCAATGGCGCCATCGTGCATTACCGCGTCACCCGTTCCACCAACCGGGTGATCGGCCGGAATGAAATGTTCCTGATCGATTCCGGGGCGCAATATCCCGACGGCACCACCGATGTCACCCGCACCGTGATGGTGGGCACGCCGACGGCAGAAATGAAGGACCGTTTCACCCGCGTGCTCAAAGGCCATATCGCACTGGCGACGGCGCGCTTTCCCGAAGGCACCATCGGCATGCAGCTCGACAGTTTCGCGCGGCGGCCATTATGGGATGTGGGACTGGATTATGACCACGGTACCGGCCATGGCGTCGGCTCGTACCTTTCCGTCCATGAAGGGCCGCAGAACATCTCCAAGCGGCCGATCACCCAGAAATTGATGCCCGGCATGATCTGTTCCAACGAGCCCGGTTTCTACAAGGCGGGCGCCTTCGGCATCCGCATCGAGAATCTGGTGGTGGTGACGGATTACGAAGAAATTGAAGGCGGCGAGCGCAAAATGATGGGGCTGGAAACCATCACCCTGGTGCCGATCGACGTGAATCTGGTCAATGTCAGCCTTTTGACCGAAGGCGAGCGCGCCTGGCTCAACGCCTATCATGCCCGGGTGCGCGAAACGCTGCATCATCTGGTGGAGGATGAGGCGCTGGTTTGGCTGGAGCGGGTGACGCGAGCGATTTAATCGGCGCTCTCATGCTTCGACAGGCTCAGCATGAGGACAGTGGATTCAGCATGGCGGCACGAAAAATTACGCTTTGGTTTGGGATTGCGGCGATCATCTGCGCCGCAATATATGCGGCCTCCATCATCGCGGCCAATTACGGCATCAGCTTTGTGCTTTAGCCGCATCCTCACCCTGAGCTTGTCGAAGGGTGAGGATCAACCGATCAACTTCAACCAAGCATCTTCATCCATCACCTGAACGCCATGCTTCTGCGCTTCTTTCAGCTTTGAACCCGCACCCGGCCCCGCGACCACGATATCGGTCTTGGCGGAGACGGAGCCGGAAACTTTCGCGCCCAGGCTTTCGGCCCGCGCCTTGGCTTCAGCCCGCGTCATCTTTTCCAGCGTGCCGGTGAAGACCACGGTTTTGCCCAACACCGGCGAGCTTTTGGCCGGCGCCGCCATGGGGGTCACGTCAAGCCATGCCAGCAGCCGGTGCAGCGCCTTGACATTGTGCGGTTCGCCGAAGAAATCGCAGATCGCTTCCGCCACCACCCCGCCGATGCCGTCCAGGCTTTCCAGCTCGGCGCGAGCATCGCCGCTTTCCATGCCCTTCAAAAAGGCCGTGATGGTTCGGTAATGCCGCGCGATCAATCGGGCGGTGGTTTCGCCGACATGGCGGATGCCCAGGGCGTTGATAAGACGGTCGAGGCCGATGTTGCGCCTTGCCTCGATGGCGGCCATCAGATTTTCCACCACCTTGTCTTCGCGCTCTTCCTTCTTGGCTTTTGCCTTCACCGGGTCTTTGCCTTCGGCGGCGCGGCGTTCCTCGGACAGGGCGGCGCGGTGCTCCGCCAGCACCTTGCTCACTTTTTCCGGTTTTTCCGTAAGCGCAAAAATATCGGCAGGTTCCTTGAGCAGGCCCTTTTCGTGGAACAGCTCGATCATGGTGCCGCCCAAACCCTCAATGTCGAAACCGTCGCGGGCGACGAAATACTTCAGCCGCTCCACCGTCTGGGCGTCACAGATCAGGCCGCCGGTGCAGCGCCGGTCGACATCCTGTTTGCCGGTCTTCTCGTCCACTTCGCGCACCGCATGGCTGCCGCAGACGGGGCACTTTGTGGGAAATTTGTAGAGCTTGGCGTTTTTCGGCCGCTTGTCGTCCAGCACCCTGACGATCTGGGGGATGACGTCGCCAGCGCGCTGGATCACCACCGTGTCGCCGATCCGCACATCCTTGCGGGCGATTTCGTCTTCATTGTGCAGGGTGGCGTTGCGCACCACCACGCCGCCCACCGTGACCGGCTTCAGCCGCGCCACCGGCGCCAGCTTGCCGGTGCGGCCGACCTGGATCTCGATATCCTCCAGCACGGTCTCGGCCTGTTCGGCGGGGAATTTGTGGGCAATCGCCCAGCGCGGCGAGCGCGAAACAAAGCCCAGCCTTTCCTGAAGATCGAGCCGGTCCACCTTGTAGACCACGCCGTCAATGTCATAGCCGAGCCGGGCGCGCTTGCCTTCAATGTCGCGGTAGAATTTCAGCATCTGGTCCAGCGTCTGGCAGCGGCGGACCAGCGGATTTACGACAAAGCCGTAATCGGTGAATTTTTCCAGCATTCCCATCTGCGTCTTGGCCAGCAACTCCGAAATCTCGCCCCAGGTATAGGCGAAGAAATTCAGGCTGCGTCCGGCGGTGATGGCGGGATCGAGCTGGCGCACCGAACCGGCGGCGGAATTGCGCGGATTGGCGTAAGTCGGCTTGCCGTCCTTTTCCTGGGCCTTGTTGAGGGCGGCAAAGCCCTTATGGGTCATGTAAACTTCGCCGCGCACTTCCAGGATGGCTGGCGGCTTGCCTTTCAGCCGCAGCGGAATGTCGGAAATGGTGCGCAGATTGGCGGTGATGTCCTCGCCTTCGGCGCCGTCGCCGCGGGTGGCGCCCTGCACCAGCACGCCTTTTTCATAGCGCAGCGAGGCGGAAAGCCCGTCAATCTTGGGTTCAGCGGTAACGGCGACTTCTTCCTCCTCCTTCAGACCCAGGAAGCGCCGCACCCGGCCCATAAAATCCGCCACGTCTTCGTCGCTGAAGGCGTTATCCAGCGACAGCATGGGTTTGGAATGCACCACCTTGGCGAAGCGGGCGCTGGCTTTGGCGCCGACGCGCTGGCTGGGGCTGTCGGGGCGCACCAGCAGCGGAAACCGCGCCTCGATCTCGCCATTGCGGCGGCGCAGCGCATCGTAATCGGCATCGGAAATGGTGGGGGCGTCTTCGGCGTGGTAGCGCCGGTCATGTTCGGCGATTTCGCGCGCGAGCTTGTCCAGTTCCTTTTCCGCCTCGGCGGAAGTGAGTTTATCGACCGGCTTCATTACGATTTTCCGCGGCCGCTCGCCCAAGCTCGCGGCGCTCGTTGCTCGAAATGGCCCACCGGGCCATTTCGTTCATCTTCGATGAACCGCTCCTCGCTCATGCCCTTTTGCGGCTCTTCTTTGCGGGGGCGTGTGCTTCGGCGACCAACCTCTTGGCAGCGGCGCGGGCTTCGTCGGTGACATTGGCGCCCGACAGCATGCGGGCGATTTCCTCCAGCCGCGCCTCGTCTTCCAACAGCACGATGCGGGTCTTGTCGCCGACGCGGGAAATGCGGAAATGGCGGGCGGCGCGGGCCGCAACCTGGGGCGAATGGGTGACAAGCAAAACCTGCGTGGTTTGCGCCAGGCGCTGCAGCCGCTCGCCCACCGCGTCGGCCACCGCGCCGCCGACGCCGCGATCCACCTCGTCGAACACCAGGGCGGCGGGCGACGACACTTGCGCCAGCGCCACTTTCAGAGCCAGGGAGAAACGCGCCAGCTCGCCACCCGAAGCGATCTTGGCCAGGCTGCCGAAGGCCGCGCCTTCCACGGTGGCGACCTCAAAGGCGATGCGTTCCAAGCCAAACGGCCCGCCTTCTTCGTCCGGCGTCAACGCGACGCGGAATTTGGCGTGACCCAGCTTGAGCGGGGTGAGTTCACCGGCCACCGCCTCTTCCAGTTTTTTGGCGGCAGCGGCGCGGGCCTTGGAGAGTTTCTGCGCCGCGGTAACAAAAGCGGCGCGGGCGGCGGCGACCGAGACCTTTGCGTCTTTCATCGAGGTGCCGCTGCCGTCCAGCGCCTCGCGCTGGGCCAGGAAATCCGCCAGCACCCCCGGAAGACCGTCAGGTGTCGTGGCGTATTTGCGCGCCAGCGCCCGGAGCGCGAACAGACGCTCTTCCTTTTTTTCCAGCGCGGCGGTGTCGGTGTCGAGGCTGGACAATAGCCCGTCCAGTTCCCGCCGCGCTTCCTCGGTCAGGGCAAAGGCCTGTTCCAGCGCCGTCTCCGCCCCGGCGACGCGCTTGCGCGCTTCTTCCTGCAGGCGGGACAATTTTTTCAGCGCGACCGCCAGCGCCGCTTCCGCGCCGCGCTCCCCCGACAAGGCTTCGCTGGCCGCGCTCAAATCCTCGGCGATGCGCGAGGCGTTCATCATCAGGGCTCGCTCGCCCGCCAGCTTTTCTTCTTCGCCCGCCAATGGCGCGAAATCGGAAAGTTCGGCGGCGGCGGCGCGGACAAAATCGGCATTGCGCTGCGCTTCCGCGGCGCGGGCCCTCAGCTCCGCCAGAGACTGGGCAGCGCCGGCCCAGGCGGCGTGGAGCCCCGCAACAATGCGGCTCTGCTCTTCCAGTCCGCCAAAGGAATCCAGGAGGCCGCGATGGGTGGCGACATCGAACAAGCCGCGATCATCGCTCTGGCCATGGATTTCGAGCAGCAAGCCGCCCAGCTCTTTCAGCAGGCCAACGCCCACCGCTTCATCATTGATGAAGGCGCGGGATTTTCCGTCGGCCGCCAAACTCCGGCGCAGCACGATTTCGCCATCTGCCGTCATGGCTTGTTCGGCAAGCAGCGCGCGCGAAGCATGGTTCGGTGACGGATCAAACACCGCCGTGGCGCTGCCTTGCGCCGCGCCCGGCCGCACCCCTGCCCGGCCGCGTCCACCAATCGCAAGACCCAAAGAGTCCAGCAGGATGGATTTGCCCGCGCCGGTCTCGCCGGTCAGGACATTCAGGCCCGGCGCGAATTCCAGCGCGGCCTGTTCGATCAGCACAATGTCACGGACGGTCAGTGCGGCGAGCATCACGCCCTCTTATTCGCCAAAAGTGTGACCACTTTTCCGGACAAAATGCGAACAAAATCCGCAAGTGATTCGGATGCGGGGCGCGGAATTTGGATTGATTCATTGGGCGCCAGGGATTTTGCGGCCGTTGCCTAGCGACAACGTAGGCAACGAAGGGGCTCAGCATACGACACACTCAGGACGCAAAAGCCCAGCGCCCCTAAAGCATTTTGTGGAAGGCTTTATAGATCCAGGACTGCTGGTTCGCCAAGGGCGTGAGATTGCGCCCTTTCAGGATGTTATAGGAATCCTGGTACCACACCGTGCCGGGATAATTGGCGCCCAGCACGGCGGCGGCGGTCTGCGCCTCGCTGTCCAGTCCCAGAGAATAATAAGACTCGGTCAGCCGCTCCAGAGCTTCCGCGATCTGGGGTGTGGTCTGATACTGGTCCACCACGACGCGGAAACGGTTGACAGCGCCGATATAGTCGCCCCGGTCGAGATAATAGCGCCCGACCTCCATTTCCTTGCCGGCGAGATGATCCTCGGTGAGGTCAATCTTCAGGGTCGCGTCGCGGGCATATTCGGTGTCGGGGAAACGCTGCACCACGTCCTGCAGCGCCACCAGGGCGCCTTGCGTCTTGGACTGGTCGCGGCCGACATCGACGATCTGCTCATAGAGCGAGATTGCCTTCAGATAAAAGGCATAGGCGACTTCCTGGCTGCCGGGATGCAGCGAGATATACTGGTCGGCGGTGGAAACCGCATCGTCATATTTGTTGGCCTGGTAATAGCAGAAAGCGCTCATCAACTGGGCTCTGCGGGCCCAGACCGAATAGGGATGCTGGCGGTCCACTTCGTTGAACTGGGCCGCGGCCAGCTCCCAATTGCCCTTGTTGATCTGCTTCCAGGCATTGTCATAGATCTGGTCTATCGGCCGCTCCTGATACTGCGCGGCGTCCTTGTTCAGGTCGTTGGTGGCGTCGTCGCTGTCGAACAGGCTGCAGCCGCAAAGCATCAGGGCAGCAACCGAAACCATCAGAAAAGCGCGGAATTTTCCGCCGGGCACAGGCATTACCAATCTTCCATTTTTGCTATTCAGGACAGGCTCTTATGCCATTTCCGGGCGCGGCCGTCCATGTTTCAGGGGACATTATAGCATGGAGGCCGCCGGGCTTGGAAAGAGCCGCTAGTCTGGAAAGGGGACGCGGCGAAAGGCGCCGGGATCGGCGAACAAGGCCCGCAGCAGGGCATTGTTGAGGGTATGGCCGGAACGGACACCCTGGAACCGGGCCAGCAGCGGCGCCCCCGCCAGCGCCATGTCGCCGATGGCGTCCAAAATTTTGTGGCGGACAAATTCATCGGGGAAGCGCAACAGGCCCGGATTCACCAGTCCGGCCTCGTCCAGCGCCAGGGTATTTTCCAGCGAGGCGCCCCGCGCCAGGTTCATCGCATGAAGGCTTTCCAGTTCCTTGAGAAAGCCAAAGGTGCGCGCGGGCGCGATGAGCTCGGCAAAACTGGCGGGCGAAAAATCCAGCGCGAATGTCTGGCGCCCGATGGCGGCGGTGGGAAATTCGATCTCGAATTCGTAAGCGGTCCCGGGCGCAGGAGTGAGACTGGCGCTGGCATCCTTCTGGCTGACGCTGACCGGCTTGAGAACCTCGATGGCTTCGCGCGGGACATTCTGGCTTTTGCGCCCGGCTTTTTGAATCAGCAAAAGATAAGACAGGGCATCGCCATCCAGGATGGGCGGTTCCGGGCCATCCAAACTCACGGTAAGGTCATCGACGCCCGCACCGGCAACCGCCGCCATCAGATGCTCAACCACGCCGATGCGGACACCGTCTTTTTCCAGAACCGTGCCCAGCCGTGTTTCACCCACCAGGTCATAGCGCGCGGGCATCGTCCGGCCGCCCAGATCGCGGCGCACGAACAGCACCCCTTGTCCCGGGGGCGCCGGCGCCAAGGTCATGGTCACGCTGACCCCGGCATGCAGGGCAACGCCGGTGGCTGTGATCGGGCTTCCGATGGTCTGACGGGCGATCATGTGGACTTTATAAACAAAAAAGGGCGGCTGATGCCGCCCTTTCTCATGACTGGTTATACGTCGCCCGTCAGTTGGACTGACGGCGCAGAAAAGCTGGTATTTCAAACTGCTCGTCACGGCTATGCTCGGGGAAGAGATCCTCGCCGGACGGCGGCGCAGCTTGTCCTTCCGCCGGTGCCGCCGCCGGACGCGGCGCCGGTCGCGGCATGACCGGTTCGGCGCGCAGGTCGGGCGCCGGGTTCTTCTTGCGGCCGAAAAAGCCCCAGCCTTTCTTTTCCGCTTCGGCGCGCTTTTGCGGCGCCAGCGGCATCTGGGCGGTGGACCGCACCGTCTCGGTGGCGGGATAAGAGTCCGCAATAGCCGGGGCATCATCACCGCCCAGAATATAAGCCTCATCGGCTTCCACGCTGGTCGTGGCGGCGGGCGGCGCATTCAGCTCGCTCACCAGCTGGGCCATCTGATCGCGCACCGGATTGGCGGCAGCCACCGGCCGGGGCGATTCCACCGTGAACACGGGCGGCTTGATATGGGGCCGGATGGGCGTGATTTTCGTCATCTTCATATGTTCGGCGTCTATGCCGGTGGCGACAACGGAAACGCGGATACGGCCTTCCATCTCGTCCAGGATGGTGTTGCCGAAGATGATATTGGCGTCGGGGTCGACTTCGGCGCGGATGCGGTTGGCGGCCTGTTCGACCTCGAACAGCATCAGGTCCGGTCCGCCGGTGATGTTGATCAGGACCCCCTTGGCGCCCTTCATGCTGACATCGTCGAGCAGTGGATTGGAAATCGCCATGTCGGCAGCCCGGGCGGCGCGGTCCTCGCCTTCGGCTTCGCCGGTGCCCATTACCGCCTTGCCCATTTCGGAGATCACCGACTTGATGTCGGCAAAGTCCAGATTGATCAGGCCCGGCATTACAATAAGGTCGGTGACGCCGCGCACGCCGGCATGCAGCACCTCATCCGCCATGGCGAAAGCCTGGGACATGGTGGTGCGGTCATTGGCGACGCGAAACAGATTCTGGTTGGGAATGACGATCAGGGTATGCACGAAAGTCTGCAGCTCGGTAATACCGGCCTCCGCCACCCGCATGCGGCGGTCGCCTTCCAGGGCGAACGGCTTGGTGACCACCCCGACCACCAGGATGCCCGCCTCGCGCACCGCCCGGGCGATGACCGGGGCCGCGCCCGTGCCGGTGCCGCCGCCCATGCCGGCGGCGATGAACACCATGTGCGAGCCGGAAAGCTGCTCCATGATCTCGGGCAGGGATTCCTCGGCGCCCGCGCGCCCCACTTCCGGCTGGGCACCGGCGCCCAGACCCTGGGTGGTGGCGGCGCCAAGCTGGATGCGCCGCTCGGCCTTGGACTGGCTGAGGGCCTGGGCATCAGTGTTGGCCACCACGAAGTCCACGCCTTCCAGGCCCGCTTCAATCATGTTGTTGACGGCATTGCCGCCGGCGCCGCCCACGCCCAGCACCGTGATGCGGGGACGGAGTTCCTTGGTCGGGGGTACTTTCAGGTTTATCGCCATCTTAGATTCTCCTCAGTGACTTGATTGGGTCACCTTGTGCACACCAGAACTGCCCAACTGATTCGCTGTTATATTGTTGAATCACTCCAGCCACCGGCCGGTCAACCGGGAGAGCCAGCTTTTGCCCTTCCCTGCCGCGGGTAAGGCGGCCATTTCAGGATTCAAAATCTCGGGCGGCAACAACGCCCCGGCCATCAGGAGGCCGATGGCGGTGGCGTAGCCGGGGCCCGCCGAAGCCGCCGCCAAGCCCGGAAAAGCCTGCGGCCGTCCGATTCGGACCTGCTTGTTCAAGATGCGCGCCGCCAGTTCCCGCGTCCCGGTGAGCTGGCAAGCGCCCCCGGTGAGGACGGCCCGTCGGCCGGCCACGGCGTCATAGCCGGAGGCCTGCAGACGCTTCTGCACCTCCTCGAATATCTCGGTCAGGCGCGCCTGGATGATGCGGGTGAGCATGGTGCGGGGCACGCGCAGGCCGCTGTCATCGCCTTCCTCGCCCATCTGGGGCACCGAGATGACGTCGGCGCCGGTCTCCAGGTCGCCCAGCGCCGCGCCGAACAGGGTCTTGATGCGTTCGGCGGCGGAGAGCGGCGCCGTCAGCCCCAGGGAAATGTCATGGGTGATCGAGAAACCGCCCAGCGGCACCACATCGGCATGCACCAGATGGCCTTCCAGGAATACCGCGATGGAGGTGCAGCCGCCGCCCATGTCGATCACGGTGGCGCCGATCTGCTTTTCGTCCTCGCTGAGCACCGCCAACCCGCTGGCATAGGGGGCGAACAGCGAACCCACCACATTGAGGTGGCAGCGCTCCACCGCGAGTTTGAGATTGGCCAGCGGCGAGGGCTTTACGGCGACGGCATGCATGGCGACGCCGATGCGCTGGCAGAACATGCCGGAAGGATTGCGCACGCCGCGCGCCTCATCCACCACATAGGTGGTGGGAGCGCTTTGAATGATCTCATGGCCTTCCAACCGGCATTTGGCACGGCCGTCGCCGAGCAGCTGGCGCAGATGCGCGTCCGAGACCAGCGCCCCGTCCAGCGCCATCACGGCGCGGGAGGTGACCGAAACCGGGCTGCCGCAATTGACCGCCACCAGCACATTCTGGATGCGGGCATCGGCATGATTCTCGGCGGCGGCGACACAGTCGCGAATGGTTTCCTCGGCGAGATCGAGGCTGGTGACGGTGCCGGCCTTGAGGCCGGCGCTTTCGCGCAAGGCCGAGCCCAGCACCTTGAGCGTGCCATGTTCGGCCCGGCCGATGACGCAGGCGACCTTGGAGGTGCCGACATCCAGTGCCGACACCAGGCCGGTGCGGTAGGCGGGAATTTCATTGTTCACGCGCAACTTCAGATTCTCACCCATCAGGTCTCTTTTCCCCGTTCCACGTCTTTTTTCTCGCCGCTCTTGAGCACAAAGAAATATTGCGCCGGCGAGCGCAAATCGATTTCGGTGATGTCGCGTTCCAGGATGCCATTTTCCACGATCAGATGTTCCAGCGCGTCCAATTCCTTAGCCCAGCCACTTTCCGGCAGCTTGACCACCACCCCGTCATTCAGGATCAGGTTCCAGCGCCGACCGGAGACCCGTTCATAGGCGGCGGTACGGGCCGAGACGGCGCGGTGGCTCATCACCGCATCCACCAGCTCGGCGGCCGCTTCAGGCGCGCCCGCGCCCACCAGCTTGGGCAAGCTGGAAAATTTCTGCGTGTCCTGGGTGGTGATGACGACGCCGGAACGCTCCACCACCGCGAGTTTGGCTTCGCCTTTGGCGTCGGGCGGGGTTTGCCAAAGGGCGAAAGGGCGTTTCTCAACCACGGTGACATGAATTGCGTCGGGATAGCGGCGCACCACATCCACCGAGGCGATCCAGTCCAGGGCAAGGATACGCGCCCGCGCCGCGGGAAGGTCAATAAAGAAGATGGACTGGCCGGGTTTGAGCCCCAGCGCCGCGAAGATGGTGTCGGTGGGCACCCTGCGGTTGCCGGTGATCTGAATTTCATAGACGCCGAAGCCGGCATCGCCGACCACCCCCAGAGCGCCGCTCTTGACGCCATGGGCGGCGCGTCCGGCCACGCCGCTGACCAGCAGGCCCGCAATCAACGCCAGCAGAACCAGGCTGGCGGTAAGCAGCAGCATGGGGCGGGCGAATAAAACGCCGATGCGGCGGATGAAGCGGAGCAGAAATCCCGGCGGCCCGGCGCGCCGCGCCGAGCCCGGCTGAACCGATGCGGGTTCGCGCGTGCCGCGGGCGCTGTGACGCACGGATTTGGCGCGGGATTGCCCGCGCGGTTTGCGCGCGATTTTCAGCGATCGCATGACGCGTCCTCCACCATCCAGCGGCACAATTTGGCGTAAGAAATTCCCATATGGGCGGCCTGTTCCGGGACCAGCGAGGTCGGCGTCATGCCGGGCTGGGTATTGGTTTCCAGAAGAATGAGGCGGGGCTTGGCGCCGCTTTCGTCATAACGGAAATCGGTCCGCGTCACGCCGCGGCAGCCCAGCGCCTGATGCGCCCTGACCGCCAGTTCCATGGTTTGCGCGCTGACATTGGCGGGCAGGTCGGCGGGCAGGATATGGCGCGAACCGCCCGCGGAATATTTGGCTTCGTAATCATAAAAATCCAGTTCAGTGGTGATCTCGGTGACGCCCAAAGGCTTGTCACCCATCACGCTGACGGTGAGTTCGCGGCCGGGAACGAATTCCTCCACCATCATTTCGTTGGACAGGGTCCAGTCATCGCTGCCCAAGGCGGCGGGCGGACGATTGTCGCCCTTGCGGATGATAAAGACGCCAACCGAGGAACCCTCATTGACCGGCTTGACCACATAGGGCGGCTCCATCAGATGGCCGGCCGCCGCCGTCATGCGGTCCACCACAAGGGATTTGACTACCGGCAGGCCCGCGGCGCGATAAACATCCTTGGTGCGTTCCTTGTGCATCGCCAGCGCCGAGGCAAGAACACCGGAATGGGTGTAGGGAATGCGCATGAGTTCCAGCAGGCCCTGCACCGTGCCGTCCTCGCCAAAGCGGCCATGCAAGGCATTGAAGACGGCATCGGGCTTGGCACGAAAGAGCTGATCGCCGGGATTGTCGCCGGGGTCCAGCGTGACCGGATCAAAACCTTCTTCCGCCAGCGCCTTCATCACGCCGCGCCCGGAGGACAGCGAGACGTCGCGCTGGGCCGCGCGCCCGCCCATCAGCACCGCAATGTGTTTGAAGCTCATGCTGCGAGCCCCACGCGCTTGATTTCCCATTCCAGTTCGATGCCGGATTTGGCCGCAACGCGCTTGCGCACTTCCTCGCCCAGAGCCTCGATATCGGCGGCTTTCGCTTCACCCAGATTGATCAGGAAATTGGTGTGTTTCTCGCTGACCTGGGCATCGCCGATCCGCAGGCCCCGGCAACCGGCCTGGTCGATCAAAGCCCAAGCCTTTTGCCCCGGCGGATTCTTGAAGGTCGAGCCACCGGTCTTGGCGCGGATTGGCTGGCTGGCTTCACGATCGGCATTGAGCTTTTCCATCCGGGCGCGAATGGCGTCCGGCTTGTCCAACGTGCCTTCGAACAGCGCGTCGACGAATATCAGTTCGTCGCGGATTTGGGCCTTGCGATAGACAAACGCCATGTCGCCGGGCGTCAGGGTGATCATGTTGCCGCGCCCATCCAGCGCAGTAGCCTCGACGAAAATATCCTTGATCTCGCGGCCATAGCAGCCAGCGTTCATTTTCAGGGCACCGCCGATGGTGCCCGGCACGCCCCTTAAAAATTCAAGCCCGGCAATGCCGGCATCCGCCGCCGCCCGCGCCACCGCCGCGTCCAGCACCGCCGCACCCGCGCGCACCCGCGTGCCGCCCACTTTATTTGTTCCAGCTTCAATTTTTCCGAAAGACGATGACAGCCGCACCGTAACGCCGGGAATGCCGCCGTCGCGCACCAGAAGATTGGAGCCGACGCCGATCACCGAGAGCCTAAGATTGTAAGGCCGCGCCGCCAGGAATGTCGCCAGATCGTCCTTGTCGGCAGGGCGAAACAGGATTTCCGCCGCGCCGCCGGCCCGGAACCACACCAGATCCTTGAGCGGAGCGCCGTAGGTATAGGTGCCGCGCACCGGCGGGAGCATGTCACAGGGCATCTGGCCGGCCTCTGGTGTCATGGCAGGGCCTCCAGCTTTTTTTGCAGGTCGTGCATCCAGGCGGTGATCGAGCCGGCGCCAAGCCCCACCACCGCGCCACCGGGCTTCAGGTAAGGCGCCACAGCGGCGGCGAGATCGGCTTCCCCGTCAATGGTGATGACATTGCGATGGCCATGGGCGCGCAGCGCCTCGGCATAGGAATCCCGGTCGATGCCGTCGATCGGTTGCTCGCCCGCGGCATAGACCGGAGCGATGATCGCGACATCGGCATCGTTCAGGCATTTGGCGAATTGCTCGAACGTGTCGCGCAATCTTGTATAGCGGTGCGGCTGCACCACCGCCAGCACCGGGCCGCTATAGGCCTGGCGCGCGGCTTTCATCGCGGCAGCGATCTTGAAGGGATTGTGGGCATAATCGTCAATGATGGCAGCGCCTTTCCATTCCCCGATCTTGGAGAAACGGCGGCCCACGCCCTTGAATTCCGCCAGCGCCTTGCGGATCACGGCTTCGCTGACTCCCAGCTCACGCGCCACCACAATCGCCGCCATGGCGTTCTGTACATTGTGTTCGCCGGGCATGGGCAGCTTCAGGCCGTCCCACCGTATTTCACTGTTCTTGCGGCGGTCAGTGAAGACGACATCGAAATGCGAGACGCCTTCGGCGAAACGCACATTCACCGCCCGGGCATCGGCCTGGGGCGAAAAACCGTAGGTGATCAGGCGGCGGTCGGTGATGCGGCCCGCCATGGCCTGGACTTCGGGATGGTCGAGGCATAGCACGGCAAAGCCGTAGAACGGCACATTTTCAATAAAGCGCTGGAACGCCGCCAGCATGGCGTCGAAGGTGCCGTAGAAATCCAGATGGTCGGGATCGGCATTGGTGACCACCGCGATGGTGGCGGGCAGGCGCAGGAAAGTGCCGTCGCTTTCATCGGCTTCCACCACCACCCACTCGCCCGCACCCAGCCGGGCATTGGTGCCATAGGCGTTGATGATACCGCCATTGACCACGGTGGGGTCCATGCCGCCGCCATCCAGCAGCGCCGCCACCAAGGTCGTGGTGGTGGTCTTGCCGTTGGTGCCGGCGATGGCGACGCAGGAACGCAGGCGCATGATCTCGGCCAGCATTTCGGCCCGGCGCACCAACGGCAGACTGAGGGCGCGGGCGGCATCGAATTCGACATTGCCGGGCTTGACGGCGGAAGAATAGACCACCGCGTGCGCGTCTTTGAGATTGGCGGCAGAATGGCCGATGGAAACCGCAATGCCCATCGCCTTGAGGCGCCTGACATTGGCGCTTTCGGAAACATCCGAACCCTGCACCTTGTAGCCGAGATTGTGCATGATCTCGGCGATGCCGCTCATGCCGATGCCGCCAATGCCGATGAAATGAATGGCGCCGATATCCAGCGGCACGCGGGTGGTGACTTTCATTCGCCGCCCGCCAGTTTTTCGACCAGATCGGCGAGCTTGCCGGTGGCATTGGGCGTCGCCAGGGCATGGGCCCGGGCGGCGCGGGCTTTCAAATCCGGCGGATCGGCGAAAATCCCGGCCAGCATTTTACTGAGCAATTCCGGGCTTAAATCGCTCTCCCGCAGCCGCCAGGCCGCCGCGGCATCCGCCAGAATATCGGCATTGGGAGTCTGATTATCGTCCAGGGCATAGGGCAGCGGCACCAGAATGGAGGGGCGGCCGATCGCCATCAACTCGGCCACCGTGCCGGCACCGGAGCGGCCGATCACCAGATGCGCCGAGGCCATGCGGGCGGGAAGATCGGTGAAGAAGGGCGCCAGGTCGGCGCGAATTTCGGCATTGGCATAAATCTCTCGTACGGTGTCAATGTCTTCCGGGCGGCATTGCTGCATCACATAAAGCCGGTGCTTGAGATCATGCGGCAGGCGAGTGAGCGAGGCGGGCACGATCTTGCTGAAGGCGCGCGCGCCCTGGCTGCCGCCGAAAATCAGCAGCCGCACGGCGCCATCGGCCTGCGGCATTGGATAGGGCGCGCCCCACAATGCCGTCACTTCGGGGCGCAGCGGATTGCCGGTCAGCACGATCTTGGATTTGTTTTTTGGCGCGAAGCGGGCGATGGGAAAGGCGGCAGCCACCAGCCTGACCTTGTTCATCACCAGACGGTTGGCGCGGCCGACCACGGCATTCTGCTCGATGATGGCGGTGGGCAGGCGCGCCAGCGACGCCGCCAGCATCACGGGCACGGACGGGTAGCCGCCAAAGCCGATCACGGCGGCCGGTCTGAGACGCATCAGCTTGGCAAATGCCAGGACAATGCCG
>Ga0302319_10010466_pt1 | contig 17666 bp, 16 predicted proteins | sample Bog_T0_2_FD_203319 | JGI IMG/M metagenome (GOLD analysis project Ga0302319, IMG submission 203319) | Peat permafrost microbial communities from Stordalen Mire near Abisko, Sweden - Bog_T0_2 | ecosystem: Environmental > Terrestrial > Soil > Wetlands > Peat | place: Sweden: Abisko, Stordalen Mire...
CTCGATGAGGCGGTCGAGCAGGTCAGGATCTCGACGTCGAAGTCCGCGAGCGATCTCGGTGCTCTCTTGCGCCATCGAGGTCTCGAAATAGAATGCAGTCGCGTTCATACTACTGTGTATACGGGGGTGGGAGGAGAAAAGACGCAAACGAGCGAGAGAGAGGGTCCGCAGCGGTTCTAAGCTGTTGAAATGAGGGCGGATGCTCGACGCATCCGGGGTAAACGGGGCGGGGGCGAACGCCGGGGGGAGTGGTAGGGAGGTGGGGATCGTGCGGCTGCGCGTGCGGGTTCATAAGGCGAGGAAGCATGTTGTTCAGGATGACAAGACTTTAGGTGCAGCGATGCGGTCGTGGTATATACTATGTATCTACGTTCGTAGATACGTTGTATCCAGAGGGGGCTCATGCCGACAGCGCGGATTGTGAAGTGGGGGAACAGTTTGGCGGTGCGGATTCCGAAGCCGGTGGCGGAGGAGGCGGGGGTGCGGGAGGGAGATCCTCTCGTTATCGAAGTGGCGGCGGGAGAGATCAGCCTGCGGCGGAAGCAGAGAATTCCTACGCTGAAAGAACTGGTGGCGCAGATCACGCCGGAGAACCGCTACGACGAGACGCCGACCGGCACGGAGCGAGGAAAAGAAAGCGTGGAGTGGTGAGGCGGCAGGGGGCGTCTTCTGTGTCCTCCTCTGTGTCGTCTTATTTACCCCAGGCAGGCGACATCGTATGGCTCGACTTCGATCCGCAGGCGGGGCGGGAGCGAGCGAAGCGGCGTCCGGCACTGGTGGTGACGGAGCGGAGCTACAACCGGGCGAGCGGACTGGTGATCGTGTGTCCGCTTACGAGCCGTCGAAAGCCGTATCCGTTTGCTTTGCCCGCGAACATTGACAAGGTTGAGGGCGCGGTGTTGGTGGATCACATTAAGAGCATGGACTGGGCGGCGCGGAAGGCGACGTTTCACTCCAAGGCCGATGCTGCGCTGTTGGGGAAGGTGTGGGCTTATCTGGGGGTTCTGCTGGGAATTCGCTGAGCATTGAGGGGACGCTGGGGTTAGTGGGCGGGGTCAGGGGTTTGGGCTGCGGTGGAGTCTTTGAGGCCGGTGCTGTCGAAGGTGTAGGTGTGGACCTCGCCTTCATTGCCGGAAGCCGGGATTTCCTTGCCGTTGAGGAGGAAGCTGATGGCGGAGGCGTTGCCGGCGCGGACGACGATCTCGCGGCTGGCGCGGATGGAGGTGTGCGCGGGTGCGATGAGGGTTTCTCGGAGGAGGGGTTGGCCGTCGGCAATGACGGAGATCCAGGAGGTTTCGGCGGCACGGATCAGCAGAGTGAACGTGGGCGGCGCAGCCGCGATGGGTGCACGGGCAGCGGACTTGGCTATGGGCGGATTATCGCCCGGTAGATCGTTATTGGGGGAAGCATTGGTGGGCAGATCATTTTTAGGCAGATCATTCTTAGACAGATCATGGTTGAGCGGACCATGGTTGAGCAGAGCATGGTCGGAATCAAGAGAGGTGGCGGAGGGCTGGCTTGAGGATGAGGTTAGGGACGGTGCTGGCGGGGAAGGCTTCAGTGGAGTCGATGGCGCGAGAGTGGGTGCGTTGTTGGGGCTGGGCGTGGTGGCGACAACAAGGGTTCCTGTGGGGAGCGCCTGGCCCACGGCGAGCGAGGTCGAAGGGCCGGAGGGCTGAGTTGAGGCTGAGGTGGGCGCGGAGGGTAGAACCGGAGATGGATGTGAGGAGGGCTCGGGCTGCGCGGCGCGGGTGCGCTGGCCGCGGCGGAAAAGGCTCCAGGATGCGAGAGCGAGGGTGAGCAGCAGCAAGGCTACGGCGAGTTTTCCCCAGGGGACGCGAGCGGTGGAAGCATCGGCTGGCGGGGGCGAGACTTGCTGGGGATCGCTGGGCAGGGGAAACTGCGCGCCGGGTTGCGGGGCTTCGACGCTCCGAGCGTTACTGCTGCGAGCTTCATTGCGGCGGTCTTCGCGGCGGCGATCGGCGGAGCGCCGAGGGACGGTCGGGTGGTCTTGGGCGTCGCGGAGGTCGCCGTTGTTGCCGAGGCCGTTCTTGCGAAGATCGTTTTTGTGAAGATCGTTCTTGCGAAGGTCCGCTTTAGGAAGATCGCTCTCAAGGAGATCATGGCCAGGAGGATTGTCGCGGTCAGGATCGTGGGTGCGGCGATCTGGCTGAGGAACGTCTGGCGCGGGCTTGCCGGGCTGGGTGCGGAAATTTGGCGGGACGGTTTGGGCCTGAATCTGGCTCTCGCGCAAGGCGGCGAGATAATCGGTTATGGCTTCTTCTTCGTCGAGGCCGACCTGGCGGGCGTAGGCGCGGACGAAACCTTTATTGAAGACGCCGCCGGGAAGCTGGTCAAAGTGTTCTTCTTCGATGGCGCGGAGCATGCGGGTGCTGATTTTGGTGGTGTTGGAGATAGCGTCGAGGGCGATGCCACGCTGCTCGCGCTGTTTGCGAAGTTTTTCTCCGAACGCACCCACGGCGGACTCCGGCGGGCGGGGTCAAGTTTCCGTCCGCATCGAGATGGATAATCATAGGCGAAAGGCGGGGGAATACGCCACCGGAGTGTGGAGTACGAGGGTAACCGGAGGGCAGTGACGGTGGATCGAGCCTGGGTTGAGATGCGGGACAGGAAGTGCGAGCACCGGGGCTGAAGCCAACACTGAATTCAGTGCGGTAAGAACGCCCTGAGACGGCTGAGGGCATCGCCGCAAAAATACCTGTGGACAGGTACGACTGTTTTCATAGAAGGATGACAAGCTTTTACAATCACGCGTCATTCGTAGCGCAGGGCTTCCGCGGGGAGAGTTCTGCCTGCGGACCATGATGGGTACAGCGTCGCCACGAATGAAATCCCAATGGCGCCGAGCGCTACCAAGATGCCATCCATCAGGCGCGGCGCGAAGGGCACGTAGTCGATGGAGTAGACCTCGGGCGAGAGCGAAATGATGTGGTAACGGCTTCCCGCGTAGGAGATCACATAGCCTAGCAGCAGGCCGATGGCGGTGCCGATCACGCCGATCAGCACTCCCTGCGCGATGAAGATATTTCGCACCTGCGATTTGCGTGTGCCCATCGACATGAGCACGGCGATGTCCTTGGTTTTTTCCATGACCATCATGATCAGGGAAATCAGAATGTTCAGAGCCGCGACGAAGACGATCAGTCCGGTGGTAATGTAAGTCACCAGGCGCTCCATGTTCAGGGCGTGAAACAGGGCTTTGTTTTGCTCTTTCCAGTTCGTGGTCATGAAGCCTTTGCCGGCCGCGTCTTCCAGTTGGCGGGCAACTACGTCAGCTCTATCGATGTCGTCGACCTTGAACTCGATTACCGAAATCAGATCTCCCAAACCGAAGAGACGCTGCGCATCCGAGAGCCGGGTGAAGGCCCACGATGAGTCGTAATCGTAGAAGCCGGAGTTGAAAATCCCTGCTACACGGAAGCGGCTGTATTTTGGCACCATGCCGAAGGGAGTTAATTCACCTTGCGGACTGGTGACCAGTACGACGGAACCGACCGTTGCCCCCAGATTGTCGGCCATATCTTTGCCGAGAATGATTGGAGGCATGGCGGCGATGCGCGCGTGCACGCCAGCGAGGGAATCGGGAGAATCTTCGATCGCTGGCGCTCCCTGGACGGCCGAGGCGGCTGTCCCCACATGATCTTTTTCCGGCTCGGGAGTGGCTTCTTCGAGGGCGGCGGCTGAACCTTCTTTGATTGTGTTGAGCAGATCGCCGACCCTGCGTTCATCGGCGGGGATCATGCCTTTGAGGACCGCGCCGCGGGCGCGGGGTCCGCGGGAGATGAGCACTTGCTCGAAAATTGCGGGAGCGGCGGCGACCACGTGCGGCTGTTTGGAGAGGCGATCGAGCAGCGGCGGCCAGTTCTGGATGCCATCATCGGCGACGCGCAGCAGGCTGACGTGCGAGGTGGATCCGATCAGGCGCTCCTGCAAGTCCTGGCGAAAGCCGTTGTTGATCGCTAGCGCGACGATGAGCGAGGCTACACCCGCGGCCACGCCGACAATCGAGATGCCGGTGATGATGCCGATAAACGCCTGGCGTCGTTTGGCGCGCAGGTAGCGGGTCGCGATGAAGAGTTCAAAGCGCATGGAGCTTTCAGCCGTCAGCTCTCAGCTTTCAGCCAAGTCGGATTATAGCTATCGACTTCGCGCCGTGCCATGTACGGGATTCAGGCGAACAATAGATGGCGCTGAGGATCCCAGCGGGGGACGCTGTAGAGATGTAGCTTGGATGCTGCTCACGACCTCATCCTTGGCAGAACTGCGGGTACAGTTGAACGATATTGAAGATATTCTTCGCCGAAGCGTTGCTTGAGTTCTTTATCCTCCATCGTCATCATTGCTGCGCCAGTCACCATCGCGAATGCAGTGAGCGTCCAGCAGACTACCAGACCCGTGCCTACGCTCCAGGCTAGCATTTCGCAGAGATGGCCCAGGTAGACGGGATGGCGCACGTGGGCCCGGATGCCGGTGGTCACCAGGCGCTGCTGGCTGTGGCCGCGCAAAATCTCGGGCAGGCCTCCGAGTTGTCTCAGGGTGAACTCGCTGTGAGCTAGCTTGTAGAGGATCACGCCCGAGCAGAATAGGGCGGACGCGGGAATCCATGTCCAGTTGTTCTGATAGAAGAGCACGCCGCGCCACGGAGCCGTGATTGCGGCCATGATCGCCCACATTGCGATCCAGAGGGGCAGGAGAATCCTGTACGGCGATCGTGGCCGTGAGCGCCAATACTCAGCGCGCGGATGAATCAGCAGCCAGAACGCCGGGATGGTTGAGTAGACGACGCAGGCGATCCATCCGACGGTTCGGAGAAACGGCAGCATCGATCGATTCTAACTGCTGGAAATGTGCGCCAAGCACGTCTTCTCGTTCTATGGCAAATTAGAAGATCAGAATAGAAGATCAGACTAGAAGATCAATGTCCGCACCTGCCGACTCCAGCGCTGGACGCATCGCCTTCACGCACCCCGATTTCGTGTTGTTCCAGATTGCACGCTTCTTGATCGTTGCCGCGGTTGAGATGCAGGCGGTTGCCGTGGGATGGCAGGTTTACGACATCACCAAGCGCGCGCTCGATCTGGGGTTGGTCGGTCTGGCGCAGTTTCTTCCCGGTATCCTGCTGTTTCTGGCTTCGGGCCACGCCTCCGACCGATTCGACCGGCGCAAAGTGTTGGGTGCATGTTATGCGGGATATGCGCTCTGCTCCGGCCTTTTGCTGGTTCTTGCGGTGCGGAGCACGCGTGGGGTGCTTCCCATCTATATTGTGCTGATCCTGCTGGGCGTGGTGCGCTCGTTCAACGGAACGGCCAGCCGCTCGATTCTGCCGCAACTGGTTCCCGATGAGCACTTCGCCAACGCCGTGGCGTGGAACGCGACCACGTTTCAGGCGGCCACGATTCTTGGCCCATCTCTCGGCGGAATTCTCTATGCGGTGTTCCGCGGGCCGTCTGCGGTATACGCGGCTGCCATGCTGACCGCCGGAGGAGCGCTGGTCTCCACTTTTCGCATTAGAACCCGGCCGCAGGCGCGACGGCGCGAGCCCATGACGATGAAGACGGTTTTCGCGGGGTTGCACTTCATCTGGCGCGAGAAGCTGATTCTGGGGGCGATTTCGCTGGACCTGTTCGCCGTGCTACTGGGCGGCGCCGTGGCTTTGCTGCCGGTCTATGCCCGTGAGATTCTCCACACGGGGCCATGGGGGCTGGGATTGTTGCGGACGGCTCCGGGAGTAGGCGCCGCCGTGATGGCCGTGGCGCTGGCTCATCGTCCGCTGCGCGGGCGGGCGGGGCCGACATTGCTATGGTCGGTTGCCGGCTTTGGGATCTGCACCATTCTGTTTGGGGTCTCGACCAGCCTGGTGCTGTCGCTGATTTCGCTGATTTTCCTCGGTGCGGCCGACATGATCAGCGTGATCATTCGCGCGACCCTGGTGCAGTTGCGCACGCCCGACGAAATGCGGGGGCGGGTGATGGCCGTAGATATGGTTTTTATCGGGACATCGAACGAACTCGGCCAATTCGAATCCGGACTGACGGCGCAGTGGTTTGGTACGGTGCCCGCCGTTTTGCTGGGAGGAGTGGGAACGCTGGTGGTGATTGCTCTCTGGGCATGGGGCTTTCCCGAGTTGCGGCGTGCGGGCGCTCTGGGCGCCACAAGAACGGAGCGCCTGGAAGAGGCTGCGGAAACGACCGAGCGAATTCCGTAGAACGGCTGACTTGGTTTCCGTGCGCTAAGCGCCAAGGCTGCCAGGTCCGAAGGCTACTTTTGCCGAATCACGGTCTTGGCCGCTCCCATGTTGTCGTAGCGATCATAGACCCGCACCACTACCACATGCTCGGAGGAAAGTCCGCCGTCTTTCGCGGTTTCGGGCGTGATCTTGATGTCGTATTTCTCCGCCGTGGCGTCGGATAGACGGCCGATCGGTTCCACGTACTTCCACTCTCCGGCGTCAACCGAATATTCCGCGCGCTTGATAGGAGAAAAACCATCGATCGCATGGAACGTCACATGAATTTGCCCAGCCTCGAGGGACGCTGCCAGATTTTCGATGCGCGGCGGAGTCGTGTCCACCTCGAAGCGGCGGCTTTCTTTCGACGCCGTCAAGGCTTCGCCGGGGGAGTGCGACGGCGCATCCGACGCGACCACCTTGACGGTATAGCCGCCATCGGGCAGCAGGCTGGCATCGAACGAGTACGCCTTGTCGGTGAGATTGTCTTTGAGCAGCAGCCAGCGAGTCTCGCCGTCGCCGCGGTAGTAGAGGGAGTAGACAAGTTGGTCGTCGTTCTCGTCGTGCGCGCTCCACTTCACTCCGATGGAATCGCGATCGTGAGAACTGGGGATCGGGGATTCGAAATGTATGCCCGAAGATCCGGCGGAATCCGATCCCAGGCTCACGCCCGGTATTTTCGGCTGGGGCTGGTACTTCACACCAACCTGGACGGTGATATCGTCGATTTCGGGAGCGGCGTTCTTGGGCAGGTAATTCAGCATCACGCTGTCCACGCCGGGCGCGGCGGCTGCAGCGTGCAGCACGGCCTTCCACTGCGCATAGCGCGCGGCTGGAATCCCGGTCTCCGAGGTCTTTGCCAGGTCGAGCTTCTTCCACCCGCTCCAGTTACGGTCGGGATTATCCACATTGCCACTGCGAGCGTAGAGATCCACACTGCCTGAGCCGCGAAATTCGGCGCGTCCCCAACGCGAGAAAATCTTGGCGTCAAACACATCGCTCTCGTAGGTACCTTCGGCCTCGGGGCCCGGCCCCAGCACAAACACCTTTCCCAGATTGCTGGTGGCGGCATAGAGGCCACCGCCGGGAGCTTTGGCAAAGGCGGTGACTTGCGAAGCCGGAGCTTTCAGCAGATCAGAAAAATCGTCGAGGCCGGTGATGGCAAGAATATGGCCGCGATTGCCCGTGCCGGCCAGCAGACGTCCCTGTGCATCAAAGGCGAGGGCGTAGACAATGTCCTCGTGGGATGTCCACACTCTTGCGGGGGAACCATCGGGCGCAATGCGGTACACATCCGACCCGCCGCTTGCCCCGCCACCCGGGAATGGAAATGGCCCTGCCATCTGCGGTGCGCCGGGCGCGGGCGTGATCGTGATCCCCGGAACTTGCGGTGCTGTGCCGCCAGTGGGTGCGTTGGAACCCATGGTCAGAAGAGCAGCGGCCATGCCTGCCGAGCCCGGCCCGCCCGTGTTCCGTTTCTCACCGACTGCCGCAGCGTAGATGTTCCCGGAGCGATCAAGCGCCAGCGCCGTGATCTCTTTCTTAGGCGCACTATAGAGGACAAATCCCTCGCCTGCCGGGGAAATGCGATAAATGAGCCCACTGCCATCGGAGCCAGCAATCAGATTCTCCTGCGTATCGAAAGCGAGCACGCGAATGTGAGTCTCATCGCTTTTGAAGAAGATCGAGTGCTCGCCTTTGGGCGTGACACGATAAATCTCCCCGTGGTCGCCGGTTGCAACATAAAGGTTGCCGGTCTTGTCCAGGGCCAAGTCCCAGATGTACTTCGTTCCCGGCTCGAAGTAGACCGACGAACTCCACGAAGGGTCTGCACTCGGTTTGGCCGCGTCTTTATCTTTGTCTTTGTCTTGGTCTTGGGGCGAGTCCGCTTTTGCCGGCTGCGTTTTGCTGCCCGGCTTGTGTTCGAGCTTGTATACCTTGCCATCGGGAGCGGTGGCGGCATAGATTGCGCCACCGGGGCCGGTCTGCAGTGCCTGCACCTGGAGTTCTTTGGGCTCAAAAATGATGGTCGCTTTGCCGTCCGGCGTGACGCGGTACACGCGGGCAGGCGCGCCCGCTGCTACATATACGTTCCCGGCATCATCGGTCGCAATCGCCCAGATGTAGGTGGAAGGCGTGGCGTACAGGCTCTTGAAGGTCGGCGCAAGTTCCAGGCCGCCGGTGCTGCGAATGGCTATGCCCGTGGCCGTGCCCTTGGTCAGTTCGTCAAATTTCGATTGCTCCCAGGTGCGCGTGCCCTCGGCGAACGCGGCCGAAACCGGACCAGAGCCACTCAAATTTGTGAGAAGGAGACCGGCAAGAAAGAAGAAGAAAAGCTTTCGCACACTCTGCAATTTCGTACCTCGAAGCGTCGTTGTAGGAGAATATTCAGGTTATCATGGCTGCCCGATGCGGAGCTGAGGGCAGAAGCGCGGACGAAGGCTGATTCTCCGTGTTATCGTAAGATGGGTATCGTAAGATTTCATGCATTCCTCGCGTCAGGACCTGCTGCGCTTACTCGCCTACAAGTCTTTCCGGCTGGGCGAATTCAAGCTGTCTTCCGGGGGCACCAGCGACTACTACATCGACTGCCGCATCACGACGCTTGACGCCAAGGGTGCGCGCCTGACCGGTGAAGTATTCTCTGACGAAATCCGGGAGCGGGGATGGAAGCCGCAGGCTATCGGCGGGCTTACCATGGGCGCCGATCCCATTGTGGTGGCGGTCTCGGTGGTGAGCGGGGAGCTGAACGGTTTCCTGGTGCGCAAGGCTGAAAAGCAGCACGGAACAGGACAGCGCATCGAAGGTTTTCGCGAGAAGGGTGCGCGCGTGGTGATTGTGGATGATGTTTGCACGACCGGAGCCTCCACGGTACAAGCAATCGAGGCGGCGCGAGAATTTGGATTCCAGGTGGTGGGAGCGATTTGCCTGGTAGAGCGCGAGGAGGCTAGGGGAAGACCCAGTGTGGAGAGGGCCGCCGCTCCAGCACCGTTCGTTTGCATCTTCACTGCTGCGGACGTGCGTGCGGAGCACATTCTGCAGACGGACGACACCGAGCCGATGATTTTTGCGGTCGCCGCCACGTGTGAAGTCTGTGGAGGGCCGGCGGTCACGAATATTCCGGGGAACCGGTGCGCGGCGCATCGAAGCTGATTGAGATTCGTTGAGAACCTCATGATTCAAACTCTCGAATGGACTGATAACGGGGTACGCTTCATCGATCAGACGAAGCTGCCCACGGAAGAAACCTACGTCGTCTGCAAAACCCACGATCAGGTTGCCGACGCTATCCGGACCATGGTGGTACGCGGAGCGCCTGCTATCGGCGTGGCCGCGGCTATGGGAATTGCGCTCGGCGTGAAGAACTCCAAGGCGGAGACGGTCGGCGAACTTAAGCGGGAACTCGATCAGATCTGCGACGTGGTTGGCAAAACCCGGCCTACAGCCGTCAATCTTTTCTGGGCGATCCGCCGCATGCAGGAGAAGTTCGAGCGCGTGCGCATCCGTCCCATCGCACAGATTAAACAGGACCTCATCGAAGAGTCGCAACGCATGCACGCCGAAGACATCGCCGCCAACCAGGCCATGGGACGCTACGGCGCCACGCTGATGCCGGATGAAGGCGGAGTGCTTACGCACTGCAATGCCGGTGCGTTGGCCACGGCGGGCTACGGTACCGCGCTGGGCGTGATCCGCGCGGCAGTGGAGCAGGGCAAGAAGATTCACGTTTACGCCGACGAGACGCGGCCGTTCCTGCAAGGCTCGCGGCTTACCGCCTGGGAACTGATGAAAGACGGTATCCCTACCACAGTCATCTCCGACAACATGGCTGGCGCGATGATGAAGCAGGACAAGATCGAAGCGATCGTGGTGGGCGCCGACCGCATCGCCGCTAACGGCGACGTTGCCAATAAAATTGGGACCTACTCCGTTGCGGTTCTCGCCAGAGAACACAGCATCCCCTTCTATGTGGCCGCGCCTATCTCAACCATCGACTTCGCTTGTCCCGACGGCAGCAAGATCCCCATCGAGCAGCGCAATCCCAAGGAAGTCACTCACATCGCCGGGAAGCAGATGGTCCCCGATGGCGTGTCCGTCGAGAATCCCGCATTCGACGTGACGCCGGCGAAATATGTGACCGCGATCATCACCGAACGTGGCATTGCCCGTGCGCCTTATGAGGAGTCGCTGCGCGGGTTGGCAAGCGCAGAAGCCAAGGTCGAAGTCTAGGGATCGCCTGAGGAAACGAAGCAGATTGCCTTCGTTTTTTTTGGATCTGAGCAGGCTCTCACGGCCTGAGGCCGCTTCGAATCACATGTTTCCCGTTCGCGGGATTGTTCATCTTGGCGTGACGCAGGTCACATCGCCGGAACTGAGTCCTATGTACAGTTTCAGCAGGTGCCTTTTCGGAAGTCGCGGGAGGAAGCAGTTCGTTCGCCTTGTGAGTTCCGTATAGTTCGAACGTGCCATGTGGAACGAGGCCCTAGTGTGAGAAGATGCCCCTTCTACTGTTCCTGAAGCTGGCGGGCTATGGCGGGGACAGGATGGACCCAAGCGGGGGCTGATTGCATCTAAGGGAAGAACAAGCGCTACTCCGGGTTATAGGATTAAAGAAGGTTTTCCGGTCCGGCGAATCGGACCTGGTGCTCTTTGAAAATTTGTCGTTTGAGGTGAAGCGAGGCGAGATGCTCGCCATTGTCGGGGAGTCGGGAGCGGGGAAGAGTACCTTGTTGCACATCCTGAGCGCTCTTGATCACGCTTCGGCAGGTGACGTATACTGCGCGCAATTGCAACTGAATGCGTTGTCGGCGGACGAAGCAGCGGAGTTTCGGAATCGCGAGGCTGGGTTCGTCTGGCAATTTCACTACCTGCTGCCAGAATTCACGGCGGCGGAGAATGTGGCCATGCCGCTGCTGGTGCGAGGGCGCACCTGGGCAGAGGCGGCGCCGGAAGCTTCACGCTGGCTGCGTAAGGTGGGACTGGGGCAGCGCGCGCATCACCGCTCGGGAGAGCTTTCGGGCGGAGAGCAACAGCGAGTGGCTCTGGCGCGGGCGCTCATTACCGGTCCAAAATTGTTGTTGGCGGATGAGCCCACCGGGGATCTTGACGGACAGACGGCGGAAGCGGTTTTCGAATTGATAGCGCGATTACATCGCGAGCACCAACTCACCTCCCTGATCGCAACACATAACTTGTCGTTTGCACGGCGCTGCCATCGGGTGTTGCGGCTGGAGCGGGGGCGCGTGGAAGAAATCAGGCCGGAGTCGCTGACGGCATAGTTGCAGGGCAGTGGAAGAGCATGATTAGTAAGACAAAGTACAAGGAATTGAAGTAATCGGCATCCGGAGAGGATTTCAACAGGTTCCTTCGGTAACATTATAAAAGCGTTTGAGTACTTGGGTTTGGTGGCGGTTTGATTGCATAATGGGATAGTAATGGCAAGCAAGAGGCAAGGTGGGAACGTTACCGGTCCAGGGTTTCGGTAGGGTCGAGTGAGGATCCAGCGCCTTCTCGGCCGGAAGGGTTCAGGGGGAAGGGCATTATGTTTGAACGCTATACGGAGAAAGCCAGGCGCGTAATCTTTTTTGCGCGCTACGAAGCAAGCCAGTTCGGGTCTCCTTATATAGAGACCGAGCACCTGCTGCTGGGGCTGCTACGCGAAGACAAAGCCCTGACCAATCGATTCCTGCGTTCGCACGCCTCGGTCGAATCCATCCGCAAGCAAATCGAGGGTCACACCACCATCCGGGAGAAGGTCTCGACCTCAGTGGATCTCCCACTCAGCAACGAGTGCAAGCGCGTGCTGGCCTATGCCGCGGAAGAGGCGGAGCGGCTGTCGCACCGGCATATCGGGACCGAGCATCTGCTTTTGGGTTTACTGAGAGAAGAAAAGTGCTTTGCCGCGGAGATCCTGCACGAGCGCGGGCTGCGGCTTTCGACCATCCGCGAGGAATTGGCGCGCACCAGCCAGGAGAAGGCGCAGCCGCAACGGCAACGCGAATCATCCCTGCTGAGTGAGTTCTCGCGCGACCTGACTCAGGCGGCGATGGACAGCCAACTTGATCCGCTGGTGGGCCGCGACGGGGAACTCGAACGCGTCGTGCAGATTCTGTGCCGGCGCACCAAGAATAATCCGGTACTGATCGGCGAGCCGGGCGTTGGAAAAACCGCTATCGTTGAAGGCCTGGCGCAACGGATCGCTGACGGCGAAGTGCCGTCGTTCCTTGCGGACAAGAGAATTCTGGCGCTCGACCTCTCCTTGATTGTCGCCGGAACGAAATATCGTGGACAGTTTGAAGAGCGGCTGAAGACCATCATGAAAGAGCTGATGGAGTCGCAGAACTCCATCATCTTTATCGATGAGTTGCATACACTGGTGGGCGCGGGATCGGCGGAAGGCTCGCTGGATGCAGCAAACATCCTGAAACCGGCATTGTCGCGAGGCGAGATTCAGTGTATCGGAGCAACCACGCCTGGAGAATACCGGAAGTCGATCGAGAAAGACCGGTCCTTGGAACGCCGTTTCCAGGCCGTGAAGGTTCCTCCGCCGAACGAGGCGGATGCCGTCAAGGTTCTGTTCGGCATCAAGGACCGTTACGAGAAGTTCCACGCCGTCACTTATACCGACGACGCCATCAACTTTGCGGTCTCGCACTCGAACCGTTACATTCCGGACCGCTTCCTGCCAGATAAGGCAATTGACTTGGTGGACGAAGCCGGCGCTCGCGTAAAGCTGCGCCAGACGTCGCAGCCGGAGGAGATCAGCGAGGTTCAGAAGCGAATCAAGTTCATCGTGCACCGCATGGAGAACGCGATCGCGAACCATGAGTTCGAGAAGGCCCGTTTCTACTCGGATGAAGAGCGCAAGGAACGCGAGAACCTGCGGGCACTGCGTGAGAAATATCATCTGGATGAATCCTCGACCGGAGTAGTAGGCCGCGAGGACATTGAAGATGTGGTTTCGCGCTGGACCGGCGTTCCTATCACCTCGATCAAGGAAGAAGAGACGCAGAAGCTTCTCCGTATCGAAGAAGAGCTGCACAAGCGCATTATCTCGCAGGACAAATCGATCAGCGCGCTGGCCCGGGCGATCCGGCGTTCACGCGCGGGATTGAAGAGCCCGAACCGGCCGATTGGCTCGTTCCTGTTCCTGGGACCGACGGGTGTGGGCAAGACGGAAGTGGCGCGCACGCTGGCTCAATTCATGTTCGGCACCGAAAAGGCTTTGGTCCGGTTCGACATGTCGGAGTTCATGGAGAAGCATTCTGTCTCGAAGTTGATCGGTTCTCCTCCGGGATACGTGGGCTACGAAGAGGGCGGCCAGCTCACCGAGCGGGTGAAGCGGGCTCCGTATTCGGTCGTCCTGCTCGATGAAATCGAGAAGGCGCATCCAGATGTGTTCAACATCCTGCTGCAGGTTTTTGAAGACGGCCAACTGACCGACGGTCTGGGCAATACGGTGGATTTCAAGAACACGATCATCATCATGACGTCGAACATTGGGGCGCGGCACTTGCAGAAGCGCGAAGGCTTCGGCTTCCAATCGACGAAGGATGAAATGGTTTCCAGCAAGGTTGAGGAGTTGGTGAAGGGCGAGGTCAAACGCACCTTCAATCCTGAATTCCTGAACCGGTTGGACGAAATCATTCTGTTCCTGGCGTTGAGCGAGGCGGACCTGATCCAGATTCTGGAACTCATGGTCAACCAACTCAACCAGAATCTGGCGCAGAAGGCGATTACGGTTTCGGTGGCGGATGAGGCCAAGAAGTGGATCCTCAACCAGACGCTGACCGACCGCACCTACGGAGCACGGCCGCTACGCAGGGCGCTGCAGAAATACATTGAAGATCCGCTGTCGGAGGCGCTGATTCAAGGCACGATTACCACGCGTCCGGCATTTATCGAGGTCTTCCTCGAAGACAACAAGCTGTTCTACCGTCCGGTGGACGCGGAGAAGAGTGCCGAGGGCGTGCTGCTGTACGAGAACAGCTAGCAGCGGACCTCAGACTTCGGACCTCAGCCGTCAGCGTGAGCTGGCGGCTTTTGTTTTGGAGAAGAATGTTATGGCCTGCTCCAGTCCTCCACCGTTAGCCCTTTTACCCTGCGAAAGACGCGATCATTGCTTACCAGGATTACACCCGCGGCTAGTGCTTGCGCGGCGATCATGAGGTCGAGGTTCCCCATTGGCTCACCGTGTTGCTCCAGCGCGGTGCGAAGGTTGGCATAGTGCCGCGCCGCCGCCGAATTCCAGGGAAGCACTTCAACGCGCAGCAGAAACTCCTCGACCGCGAGCGCCAGCCGGGCTGCCTGGGGCAGTCTGGCGACGCCGAAGCGTAGTTCAGCTTCTGTGACCACGGAAATTCCAACCTCGCTGACTGGGATTTTCAAGAGCCGCTCCCGGACGCGGGGAACGTTCCCTTTAATGGCGTAGCTGGCAATGTTGGTGTCGAGAAGAAACTGGACTGGCATTTAGAACAACCGGCGCTTCTGGGGTGGGGCATCCTTTCGATCCGCTAGGAAGTCTTCTGGAACCTCGACGGTCTTCATCAGCTCGAAGAAGTCCCTCCAGGAGTCCGGACGGCGGGACAAGATGACGTCGCCGGTCCCAGGGTCGCGCCGCACGTAAACTTCCGAGCCCTCGAAACGGTATTCGGCGGGCAAACGGACGGCCTGGCTGCGGCCGTTGCGGAAGAGTTTGGCGGTCTTGGTCATGGTATACATCATGATATATACCACGCTGTGGATTGTCAATCCTCCCATGCCCACTCGGACTTTTTCTGCGACCATTCCGGTCCCGAACGAATCTGGAGAATGCAGGTTCGAACTCGGAGAATCCAAATGGACAAGGTCAACATCGCCGATAAGTTCGCCAAGATTTCTGAATATTGGAAACCCTACATTGCCGCCGAGCTGAACGGCCAACATGTGAAGCTCGATAAACTCAAGGGCGAGTTTGTGTTCCATCATCACGAGAACGAAGACGAGATGTTTCTGGTGGTGAAAGGCCGCTTCCGCATGGAGTTCCTCGACCGGCAGGAGTGGATCGAAGAGGGCGAGTTCATCGTCGTGCCGCGCGGCGTGGAACACAAGCCCGTTGCGGACGAAGAATGCTGGCTGCTGCTATTTGAGCCAGCTTCCACGCTGAACACGGGCAACCTCGTCAATGAGCGCACGGTAGCTCAACTGGAGCGGGTTTAGGAGACGTGGTGAGAGAGACGTAGCAAGCTACGTCTCTACGTCGTATGATCAAAGAAGTCATGGAACTTATCGTCTACTCCACCGCCTGGTGCCCTGATTGCCGCGAGGCCAAGCGGTTTCTGGCCAAGCACAACATTCCCTACAAAGAGATTGACATCGAGTCCACCCCGGGCGCGGTGGATGAAATTGTCAAGCAAACCGGCAAGCGCGCTATTCCGCAATTCGTGATTGACGGCAAGTGGGTGCAGCCTTACGTTGCGGGCAAGGGATTTCTCTACGACGAAATGGCTAAGCGGCTAGGAATTGGGAAGCCCTAGCTAGCGCTGCGGAAAATCCTGCTTAAGTACCTCAGAGGCTAAAGCCCAGATCACAAGTGCCCTCCAATCGCAACGCTGGAAGCGCTGCGCCACCCAAAATCAGCGGCAACCTGCCATTTCCCAGACACTTTCGGTATCCCCTGTTCATCATCTTCCGTACCGTGGAAAAGCCTTGCCGGACAAGGGAAGATGACCGTTCATGGCCGAGCCGGAAATTCCACAGGGATCGAACGAAGTCAGCGAAAGCTGGCAGCAGATGGTGCAGGCCGTATTAGCAGTGGCATTGCTCATTGGGGCGGTAGCAATGTTCCACTACTACGCGCCAGTTACCGCGCAGGGCGTGCAGCCAGATGAGCTGCAGAAACAGGTTCACCAGCTCACGCAGCAGGTGGCGGAACTCGAGAAAGAGCAGGCGATGCCGGCGCTGGTACTGAGCCGGTACCGGAATTCCATCGGCTACATTTACGGGGTGTATCAGATCGGGTTTGCAAACCAGCCGGCAGCGATTCGGGCTCGCGCGTCCGGCACCGGGTTTTTGGTGGGCGATGGGTTACTGGCCACCAACAGGCATGTAGCCGAGCCATGGTATGGAGACAGCGAGGCCGAAGCGCTGATGCATCGTGGTGCGACAGCCACGCTGGAGAGTTTAGTCGTGTTCTTCCCAGGGTCGCCAACGCCGGTGAGTTTGACACCGGGCGCGGTTTCTTCCACGAGCGATCTGGCGGTGCTGCGGATTGAAGATAAAGATGCGGTACGCGGACTTGCTGTGTTGCCGCTGGCAGGAGGAAACGCGTCGCCGGGGGAACTGGTAACGGTGATCGGGTATCCCATGGGAATTGCGGGAATGGTGGCCAAGTCGCCGAGCGGAGTCTACCAGCGCCTAGCGTACCGGCATAACGACATTACAGCGGCGAGCGAACTGGCGGCGCTGTCGCTGATTCGTCCCTCGACCACGTGCGGACATCTGGGCGACGTGGTGGGCGACAAGCTGATCTACGATGCCCCCACGGCGCACGGCGGCAGTGGTGGTCCGGTGTTTAACTCGAACGCGGAAGTGATCGGAGTAAACTCCGCCTACATTGACGGATTTTCCGGCGGCACGCTGGGATTCTCCGTAGAGGCGTTGCGGCCGCTGATCGGGGAAGCCGGGAAACGACAGTAGGGACTAGCAGAAAATAGAGCAATCAAGTTGGAAAGGCTGCCGGGAAGCTTAGCTTCCCGGCTGCTTGTTGTTGCAGAATGATCAGAACGCCCAACGCAGGGAGAACTGGATCAGGCGCGGAGTGCCTGTCGTCTGTACGATCCGGCCGAATGGATCTGGGCTGGTTTGAGTTCCGGCTGCCCAAGCCAGGTATTGCTCGTAGTCGGTCACGAGCGGCGTGCCGAAGTTTGGATGATTCCACAGGTTGAAGAAATCGGCAGCGAAGCGCAGATCCTGCCGTTCGGTAAGTTTGAAGTGCTTGATCAGCGAAAAATCCCAGTTCTGCTGGAATGGGCCTCGATAGATGTTGCGCCCAAGATTGCCGAAGCCGGTGGTGCAGAAGTTCGGATCGCCGGCACAAGTGCCGGGAGTGGGATTGTTCGGATCGCCAGGGTAGAGAAGCGGGGCAGTCGTGAAAGCAGCAGGATTCAGCCATCCACTCAGGCGCTGAGTGATGCTGCCGGAACTCATGCCGCTGGCGATGGTGGCGCCGGAGGCCAGACTTGCGCCCACGGGCGACGTGCCGGCTCCAAGGAAAGCATTGCCGCCGTTAGAATCCACGACCGAAAACGGCAGCGACGATTGGAAGCTGGTGACGCCGCTCACCGACCATCCCCCGAGCGCTGTGCGCCTAAGCCCTGCCGCGTGGGCGAAGAATGGGAGGTCATAGACGTAGCTGAGTTTCAACACCTGCGGACGATTG
>Ga0302319_10010468_pt1 | contig 17664 bp, 10 predicted proteins | sample Bog_T0_2_FD_203319 | JGI IMG/M metagenome (GOLD analysis project Ga0302319, IMG submission 203319) | Peat permafrost microbial communities from Stordalen Mire near Abisko, Sweden - Bog_T0_2 | ecosystem: Environmental > Terrestrial > Soil > Wetlands > Peat | place: Sweden: Abisko, Stordalen Mire...
TCATGAGCGACATCGTCAGCTTGAACAACACCATCACCGCGATCATTCTGGCGATCGTCGTTCTGGTGTTCGTGCTGATGACCGTGATCATCCTGCGCTTCAATCATGCGCGCCATCCGGTACCGCAGCAATGGTCGCACCATGCGCTGCTGGAAGTCGCCTGGACGCTGATTCCGGTGTTGATTCTGGTCTGTATCGCCTTCCCCTCGTTCAAGCTGCTCTATGCCATGGATCGCGCCGAAAAGGCCGACCTCACGGTCAAGGCGACCGGTCATCAATGGTACTGGTCCTACAGCTACCCCGATCAGAATGTCAGTTTCGACGCCAATATGGTGCAGGACGAAAGTCTCGAGCCCGGTCAGCCGCGCCTGCTCACCGCCGACGCGCATGTGGTGGTGCCGGTGGGCGCCGTGGTCCGCATCCAGACCACCGCCGACGACGTCATTCACAGCTGGTCGGTGCCCGCCTTCGGCGTCAAAATCGACGCGCTGCCGGGACGCCTCAATGAGGCCTGGTTCAAGGTCGAGCGGCCCGGCATGTATTATGGCCAGTGTTCGCAGCTGTGCGGCGTCCTGCACGGCTTCATGCCGATCCAGGTCGAGGCGGTGTCCCAGGCCGACTTCGACAGCTGGGTTGCCCAGAATGCTCAGAAATCCTCGTCTGCCAGCCGTTCGCAGCTGGCCGACGCCCATTCGGCAAAGGAATAATCAGCCATGACCGCGGCCACCCGTAGCGATGCCGACGAGCACGGATATCCCGGCTTTGTGGCGCGATGGCTGTTCTCGACCAATCACAAGGACATCGGCACGCTCTATATCATCTTCTCGATCATCGCCGGCCTGATCGGCGGCGCCGCTTCGGTGCTGATCCGCATGCAGCTGGCGCATCCCGGCGGTACCACCTTCGGCGGCGATTGGCAGCTCTATAATGTCGTGGTCAGCGCCCATGCCCTGGTGATGGTGTTTTTCACCGTGATGCCGGCGTTGATCGGCGGTTTCGGCAATTGGTTCGTGCCCTTGATGATCGGTGCGCCGGATATGGCATTTCCGCGCATGAACAATATCAGTTTCTGGCTGCTGGTGCCGGCCTTCGCGCTGCTGGTTCTGTCGGCCGCCACCGGCACCGGCGCCGGCACCGGCTGGACGCTCTATCCGCCGCTATCGACCAGCGGTCACCCCGGGCCGTCGGTCGATTACGCCATACTCGCCCTGCATCTGGCCGGCGTTTCCTCGATCCTGGGCGCCATCAATTTCATCACCACCATCCTGAATATGCGGGCGCCGGGCATGACCATGCACCGCATGCCGCTGTTCGTCTGGTCGATGCTGGTGACGACCGTGCTGCTGCTGCTGGCCATACCGGTACTGGCCGGCGCGCTGACCATGCTGCTGACCGACCGCAATTTCGGCACCACCTTCTTCGATCCGGCCGGTGGTGGCGATCCGATGTTGTATCAGCATCTGTTCTGGTTCTTCGGCCATCCCGAAGTCTACATCATGATTTTGCCGGCCTTCGGCATTATCAGCCAGATCGTCTCGACCTTCTCGAAAAAGCCGGTGTTCGGCTATATCGGCATGGCCTATGCGATGGTGACGATCGCCGTGGTCGGCTTCGTCGTGTGGGCGCATCACATGTTCACCACCGGGCTCAGCGTCAACACGCGCGCCTATTTTGTCGCCGCCACCATGGTCATTGCGGTGCCGACCGGCATCAAGGTGTTCAGCTGGCTGGCCACCATGTGGGGCGGTTCGATCGAGATCACCACGCCGATGCTGTGGGCGCTCGGTTTTATCGCCCTGTTCACCATGGGCGGTGTCACCGGCGTGGTGCTGGCCAATGCTGGCGTCGATGTTTCCCTGCACGACACCTATTACGTCATCGCCCATTTTCACTATGTGCTCAGTCTGGGCGCGGTGTTCGGCATCTTCGCCGGATTCTATTACTGGTTCGGCAAGATGACCGGCAAAGAGATCCCGGAAGTGCTCGGCAAGACGCATTTCTGGATCATGTTCGTCGGCGCCAATCTGACCTTCTTCCCGCAGCATTTTCTCGGACTGCAGGGCATGCCGCGCCGGATCCCCGATTACCCCGACGCCTTTGCCGGCTGGAACTACGTCTCCTCGATCGGGGCCTATGTCGGTTTTGCCGGTGCGTTGTTCTTCGTTTTCGTGGTGCTCTACACCCTTACCCAGAAAAAGACGGTGCCGGCCAATCAATGGGGTGTCGGCGCCACCACCCTGGAATGGACAGTATCCTCGCCGCCGCCTTTCCACACTTTCGAGGACCAGCCGGTAATCGGCCCCGTCCCGCATCCTCATCCGGCGGAGTAGCACAAATTGGACGGCAAAACCCGCACCCTTACCGCGATCGTCGCCGCCCTTGCGGTGATGATCGCGCTGGTGGTCGCCAGCGTGCCGCTTTACACCCTGTTCTGCAAAGTGACCGGGCTTGGCGGCACGCCGCGCGTGGTCGACGCCGCGCCGCTCGGCGCGGCAAGCGTCGGCACCATGGTGGTGCGGTTCGACAGCAATGTGATGAAGGGATTGCCCTGGCGCTTCCAGCCCAACCAGACCGCCGTGACGGTGCGTTTGGGTGAGCCGACGATGGCCAGTTTCACCGCCGAGAACAAGGGACGAACCGCGATCACCGGCACCGCCGCCTTCAATGTCACGCCCGCCAAGGCCGGCATCTATGTCGACAAGATTCAGTGTTTCTGCTTTTCCGAGCAGCGCCTGGCGGCCGGCCAGAAAGTCGAGATGCCGGTGCAATTCTATATCGATCCGGCGATTGCCAGCGATCCGAACACCAGCGACATCACCGCCATCACTTTGTCCTATTCGTTCTTCAAATCGGCGCAAAAGTCCGAGGGAGCATCATGACCGACGGCAAAGCGCATCATTCCGCGCCATCTCACCCCTTCCACCTGGTCCATCCAAGTCCCTGGCCGCTGCTGGGGGCGGGCGCCGCCTTCGTCACCACCTTCGGTGCGGTGCATTGGTGGCAGGGCGGCGGCAAGGAGATCCTTTATGCCGGCTTCGCCGCCGTGCTGCTGGTGGCCTTCATGTGGTGGCGCGACATCATCAATGAAGCCCAGCGCGAAAAGGTCCATTCGCCGTCGGTTCGAAACGGCCTGCGCATGGGCATGGGGCTGTTCATTTCCTCGGAAGTGATGTTTTTCGTCGCTTTTTTCTGGGCCTATTTCCACAACCGCCTGATGTTCAGTCCGGATGTCACAGTGTGGCCGCCGGCCAACATCAAGACGATGGACGCCTGGGGCATTCCGTTTCTCAACACCTGCATTCTGCTGAGTTCGGGCGGCACTTTGACCTGGGCGCATCATGCGCTCAAACATGGCAAGCGCACGCAACTGGTTCTCGGGTTGCTGGTAACGATTCTGCTGGGGGTCGCCTTCCTTTTTCTGCAGGCGCATGAATATGGCGAAGCGACCTTCGGCTTCAAGGACGGCATCTATCCATCGGTGTTCTACATGGCGACCGGTTTCCACGGCTTTCATGTGATGTGCGGCGCCATTTTCCTCACCGTCTGTCTGTTCCGCTCGCTGCGCGGCGATTTCACCCCGGAGCAGCATGTCGGATTCGAGGCGGCCACCTGGTACTGGCATTTCGTCGACGTGGTGTGGATCTTCCTGTTCGTCTGCGTCTATTGGTATGGCTCGTCAAGCTGAGGGAATTTCCTGCCTAGCGTCCTTTCCGCGCGGCAGGTTCCGCTGCCGGTTTCGCCAGTGCCGGGCTTGCTCCGGACAGGCTGCCAGACACACTGGCCGACCCCCGGGAGTGACGCATTCCAGCGGCGGCCCATGCTGACCGCGAACCGCACCCTCGATTTGGCACGGCGTTTGCTTCTCTTCCGTCAGCCAGTCCTTTACGGTGCGGGAGAGTAAAATGAGTGCAGTGCGGCAAAGGCTTCAGGATTATCGGCTGACCACCGCCGAGATCTTTTTCCAAGGCGCCGATGATCCGGACAATTTGCAAAGCCTGGTCTGGCAGGATTACGACATGGCGCCCGACTATCCCGAGTTGCGAAAATTCCTGACCTATTGGGCACGCCATATCGACGGTACCGTACACTCTGTTCAAGTGGTCTCCGATCGGACGCCGCGACGCACCGCCACCAAATATCCGCAGATATCGACCGCAGTGCATTGATCAGGATTGCTCTGCGGGACGTGCTGCGGACAAAGCTAGTGTAAGAAATCCGGACTTCCGGCGCCAAGAATGTTCAAAAAAATGATCTCTTCCCAGGCGATCCAGGACATACATTCGCTCTTGCGAAAGTATGTCCTGGATCGCAACCAAGAGCGCGAGAACGGGTTCTCGCTTCGCCGCCAGGCGAATACTTACAACCGCGGTGTCTGTTACTTCAGCTGTGGATCGCCTTACGGCAAGCGAGAGACTCTCTCCCGCGCTCTCTTGTGCTCTCGCTCGTAACGATTTCGCAAGGGCGAAATCATCACGAGCGAGCGCCTGAAGAATGTAATTCCGCCAAATCCACCTACCCCAGACACTCGAACACGCCGCCTTCGACCGAGCCGCCCTCGATATGGCATCGGTGCCACAGTGCGTAGAACAGCAAGGTCCAGGCGGCAGCACCCTTGTGCCGGTCGAGATTGGTGAACAGCGCTTCGACCGCGCCCGGCCGGCATAAAGCCTTGATTGCCGGCTGCGCCGCCAGAAGCGTTCCCAGCTGCGGCTTGGCCGCCAACCATTCTGACACCGGGACGGTAAAGCCCCGCTTCCGTGCGAAGGGGAGAGAATCGGCCAAGTGGGCCTGCAGCCAACGGCGCAGCAGATATTTGCCGCGCCCCCGTCTGATCTTGAGGGCGTCGGGCAGATGAAAAGCCAAATTGGCTAAAGCCAAATCGAGCATCGGCACGCGTCCTTCGACACCGGAGCGCATCAGGCAGCGGTCCAGCTTGCCGAGCAGATCGTTGGGCAGCCAGTCACGGCAATCGACTGCCTGTGCCTGTTGCAAGGCGGTCAGGCCTCGGTCACGGACGGCGGCTTCGGCGTCACCCATGCCGCGGCGCCAATCGGGGTGTTCGTCGCGCAGCACACCCAGACCGGCGAGCAAAGCGTGCCGCCGCATCGACCGGCCGAACGGCCAGGGTCGCGCGGCCGCCCGATAGCGGCCATAGCCGGCGAACAATTCGTCGCCGCCTTCGCCGGACAGCACCACCTTGACCGATTGGCGCGCCACTTGCGCCAGTTTGGCGGTGGGCAGAATGGCGTAATCGGCGGCGGGGTCGTCCATGGCGGCGGCCACCGACGGCAGCATCGACCAGAAATCGCTCTCGAAGAATGGCACCTCGACATGGGTGGCGCCGATTTGGGCGGCCAGTCGGGCGGCCAGAGCGCTTTCGTCGGGGACCAAGCTGTCGGGAAAGCAGGCGGTGAAGGCGATCACCGGGCGGCTGTTGAGGCGCGCCATCAGGGCCAGCAGGGTGGCGCTGTCGATGCCGCCCGACAGAAACATGCCATAGGGGACGTCGGCGCGCTGATGCACCAGCACCGAATCGGTGAGCAGCCGGTCCAGTTCGGCCAGCGCGTCGGGCTCGTCATAATGCCGCGGCGGCGCAAGACTCAAGGCGTCGCGCTGGTGGCGGGCAACGATGCGGCCGCTTTCCACCACCAGGGTTTCGCCTGGCGCCACCCGTTCGATGCCGGCGAAAATCGTCTGCCGCCCGCAGCCAAATTGCAAATTGATCAGTTCGTCGCGTCCGCGGTCAAGTTCCCGGCGCGGCACCAGACCGCTGGCGAGCAACGCCTGCGGCTCGGACGCGAACAGGAAAGCTTCCGCTGTCTCGGCATAATAGAGCGGCTTGATGCCGAACGGATCCCGGCACAGAATCAGGCGCCGCCGGGACGCATCAAACAGCGCCAGCGCGTACATGCCGCGCAGATGCATCACGAAATCGAGTCCATGACGCTGATAGAGAAACAGCGGCGGTTCACAGTCCGACTGCGTCTTGAAGGGAACATCGGCCAGCGCGCGGCGCAGTTCCGGGTTGTTGTAGATTTCGCCATTGGCGATCAGCACGGTCTGCAGCGGCCCGAACAAAGGCTGGTCGCCGGTCACAAGATCGACGATCGCCAAGCGCTGATGGGCCAGCCCGACATCGAGGCCGAAATAGCTGCCTTGGCCGTCTGGGCCGCGATGCGCCTGCGCCTGGCACATAAGCTGCAGCAAGGCGGCCGATACCGGCCCGCCGTCGCGACGCATGGCGCCGGCGATACCGCACATGGCCTAGGCCGTCCCCGCGATGCGCCGGAAGAAGTCGCAATAAAGTCCGACCACCGATTCCCTGCTGAAATCGCGCCGGTAGCGGTGCAGGCCGGCGGCAGCCATGCCGTCCATGGCGGCCGGATCGGCGAGCGCCTCGGCAATCCGGTTCGCCAGCGCCAAAGGCTGTTCGATCGGCGCCAACAGACCGGTGACGCCGTCCTCGATCAAACTCCTGGGACCATCGGCGGCGCTCGCCACCACCGGCCTGCCATGCGCCCAGGCCTCCAGAATGACATTGCCGAGCGGTTCCTGGCGGGCGGGATGGACGAACAGATCGGCGCTCGCCATCAGCGCGCCGAGATCGTCGCGCCAGCCCAGGAAATGCACCCGCGCGGCGACTCCGCGCTCTGCCGCCCGGCGTTGCAGGGCATTTCGTTCGGGCCCGGCGCCGGCCAGCAGCAGATGTGGGCCCGGCAGCTGCGCGAGGGCATCGATCAGGATGTCATAGCCCTTGTTGGGGTGCAACCGTCCCAGCCCGAGCAGCAAGGGCACCCCTGCAGGAACCTGCAGTTCGGCGCGGGACAGGGCCGTGCCGCGCTTCGAATCGACAAAATTGGGCAGATAGACGGCGCGCTCGGCCGGCCAGCCCTGACGGGTCAGATAATCGACGATCGCTTCGGTGTCGCCCACCAGGAAATCGCAATCGCGATAATATTTGAGGTCGTAATAGCCACCCAAGCGGGCGACCCTGACGAAGCGGTGGCGGCCCAGCGGACTTTTTGGCGCCATCGCGGTGGCGCGGCTCATCCAGCTGAAGACGATATCGGGATCGAACGCGCGCACCTGCCGGCGAAAGGCCAGACGGGTCAACAAATCAAGGCGATTGCCGAAGCGCAGTGGATGCAGATCGACGACGCCGGCGGCCTCGAGCGCCGCCTGGCGGCGCGCATCGCTGCGCAGCAGCACGCGCTGCTCGATGCCGGTTTCGGCCAGGGCCGGCACCAGACGCTCGAAAAACCGCTCCGCGCCGCCATGGGGGGCGCCGGCGAGAGCTTGCAGGATACGCATGCGCTGTCCGAGGTGAGGGGGGAGCGGGGACGGGTCCTTTTATAGGATAGAATGCCGCCGCCGCAAGTGTCCGCTTGCGGTTCACCCCACCGCCGCTTCATTGTAGCGGCATGTCCGATCTGTATTATTGCTGCCTCGACCACCGCGCCCTGATCGCCCTGTCGGGCGAGGATCGCGCTGCTTTTCTCCAGGGTCTGGTCACCGCCGACGTGCTGCGCGCCGATGGACGTCACGCGCTGTACGGCGCCTTCCTGACGCCGCAAGGCAAATATCTGCACGAGTTTTTCCTCGCCGCGGTGGACGGAAATTTGCTGCTGGAAACCGAGCGGGAGGACCGTGACGATTTTCTGGCGCGCTTGAAAAAATTCCGCCTGCGCTCCCGCGTCGCCCTCGCCGCCGACGATGACTGGCAGGTCTTTGCGCTGTTCGGCGGGCACGCTGCGGCGGCGCTCGGGCTGGCGGCCGAAGCCGGCGTGGCGCAGGCCTGGGGCGGCGGGCTGGTATTGTGCGACCCACGGCTGGCCGCTGCCGGTCTGCGCGCCTGGCTGCCGCCGGCAGGACGCGCCGCCCTGGCCGCGGCCGGCTTTGCGCTGGTGCCATTCGAGAGTTGGGATCGGCACCGCATCGCGCTCGGCCTGCCCGATGGCAGCCGCGATCTGGTGCCCGACAAGACCATTCTGCTCGAGGCCGGGTTCGACGAGTTGGGCGGCGTCGACTGGCAAAAAGGCTGCTTCCTGGGGCAGGAAGTGACGGCGCGCAGCAAATATCGCGGCCAGATCAAAAAACGGTTGATGCCGGTGGTGATCGATGGCGTCCCGCCGCCGCCGGGTGCCAAGCTCCATTTCGGCGGCAGCGAAGTTGGCGAAATGCGCTCGCAGGCGGGAGGGCTGGGTTTGGCGGTGATCCGGCTCGACTGCTTGGCCCGGCTGGCGCAATCCGGCGACAGCCTGACCGCAGGGGGCGCCAGCCTGACGCCGATCCGGCCGGACTGGGTTCAATTCAGCTGAAGGGCGCGCCGCGGCGCAAGATGTCATCGGCCAGCCCGGTATAGCGGCCATCCGCTTCATGCAGTACAAGTCCGGCATTCAGCGTCAGCGGTCCGTGCGATCCCTTACGCGCGCACATCAGGACTCGCTTGGCCGGCCGGCCAAGCTTGGGCCATAGCGGCGTCAGGCTGATGTCGCCGACCTTGCCGCGCACGGCGGCCAGCAGATCGTCGAGACGGTCGGCGCGATAAATCGTCACCAGACACCCCTTCGGCCGCAGCATGGCGACCGCGAAACGCATCCAGAGGACAAGATCGACCGCCCCTTCGCGGTTGGCGGCATCGCGGCCGGGATCGGGACTTGGCGGTGCATCGCCGGGATGAAACGGCGGATTGGTCATCACATGGTGAAAGCTGCCCGGCGCCAAACGCGGCGGCGGCGCGGCGAGATTGCCGATCATGATCTCGACGCGGCCGGTGCAGTGATTGAGGTCGATATTTTGCCGGGCCAACCCGACCAGCGGCGGCTGCATTTCGAGCCCGAACACCCGACAGCCGCCAACCCGGGCCGCCAGGCACAGCGCGGCTGCGCCAACTCCGGCGCCGAGATCGAACACCATCTCGCCATCGCCGGCGGTCACCGCGGCGGCCAGCAGCACCGGATCGATGGCGGCGCGATAGCCGTGCACCGGCTGCCGCACAATCACGCGGCCGTCCAGCAGCCGGTCCTCGCTCACTTCGTTCACTCTGTTCGCCCCCGATCAATCCCGTCCCACCCGTTGTAAACTTGACCATTGGCGAGTGGCAACCTTATGCTCTGGGCCGGACCGCATGGGTGGGGCAAGCTTTGGCAATTGTCGTGAATCTCGAAGACGAGAGAAACCGGAAGCCGGATGCCCTCGACGCCTTGGCGGCGCTGGTGGCCGCCGACCTGGAATTGGTCAATCGCTGCATCGTCGAGCGCATGCATTCTCCGGTGGCCCTCATCCCGCAACTGGCAGGCCACATCGTCGCCGCCGGCGGCAAGCGCTTGCGACCGATCCTCACTTTGGCGGCCGCCAAGCTGTGCGGTCACCGCGGCCGGCGCCACATCAAATTGTCGGCCTGCGTCGAGTTCATCCACACCGCCACCTTGCTGCATGACGATGTCGTCGATGACAGCACGCTGCGCCGCGGTCTGGCCAGCGCCAACGCCCTGTTCGGCAACAAGCCGTCGGTGCTGGTCGGCGATTTCCTGTTCAGCCGCTCCTTCGAACTGATGGTCGAGGACGGCTCGCTGCAGGTGCTGCAGATCCTGTCGCACGCGTCTTCGGTGATCGCCGAGGGCGAAGTGCTGCAATTGATCACCACCAACGACACCAGCACCAGCGAAGACGCCTATCTCGAGGTGATTCGGGCCAAGACCGCCGCCCTGTTCGCCGCCGCCTGCCGGATCGGCGCAGTGGTGGCCGACCGACCCAAGGTCGAGGAAGAGGCGCTCGAGAGCTATGGCCTCAATCTCGGCATCGCCTTTCAGCTGATCGATGACGTGCTCGACTATTCTGCCCGCGAGGAAAAGCTCGGCAAGACAATCGGCGATGATTTCCGCGAAGGCAAGATCACCCTGCCGGTGATACTCGCCTTCCGGCGCGGCGATGACGAGGAGCGCGTTTTTTGGCGCCGTACCCTCGAGGAGCTCGACCAGAAGGAAGACGGCAGCGATCTGCTGCGCGCCCGCAAACTCCTGGAAAAGAACCTCAGCCTGCAGGACACCGTCGCCCGCGCCCGCCATTACGGCGCCATCGCGCGCGACGCACTTGGCATCTTTCCCGACAGCACGATCAAGACGGCCCTGATCGACATCATCGATTTTTGTATCGATCGGCCGTTTTAGCCGACCTTGAGGGCTATTTCTTAATAGCTATCTTCTGCCACAGCCGGCGGTCGCGTGGAATCGGACGGAAAGCGTGATAGCGGGCCAGCTTGTCGCGCCACCAGCCACGGTAATCCTTGATCGCCGTCATATCGAGTCCGTCATAATCCTGCTCGCCGGCGATTTCGAGGACGATTTCGAGGTTGGCGAGGTCGGGGACCGGTCTGCGGCCGGCGCGGTACTCCTGCCAGATCTGCGCGTAGAGCTGTTCCAGCCCGCTTGCCAGTCTTGGCGTGTCGAACAAGCTGCAGCCGGGGCGCGCCGCCAGCAGACGCTGGCGATAGATTTGTGCCCCGGCGCGGTCGCGGCCGATTGCCACGGCGCGGTCGACATATTCCTCGGCCGTTCTGCAGTCCAGCTCGGCCACTCCCGCTGCCCGCACCAGACTGCCGCAGACGCGCGCGGCGAAACTGCGCCCACTTTGGGTCAGCACCGGCAGACCCATCCACAGCGCATCCGACGCGGTGGTGTGGGCACCATAGGGCAGCGTGTCAAGAAACAGATCGGCCAGCTGATAGCGGGCGAGATGCTGCGCATTGGTCCGCTTGTCGGCGAATATCAGCCGTTGCGGGGCGATTCCCTGCTGTTCGGCCATTTGCTTCAGCCGTGCCTCGGCCGTCAGGCTGCCGCCCAGCAGCCACAGCAGGCTGTCCGGCACCCGCGCCAGAATCGTCATCCAGCGCGCAAAAATGAACCCGGTAATCTTGTGGGCGCCGTTAAAGCAACAATAGACCATGACGTCGTCGGGCAGTCCCAGTTCGGCGCGGGTCGGCGCCGGTTCCGCCGCCGCGCGCTGCCGGTCATTGGGCTGATAGCAGGGCAGCCGAAGCACCCGCTCGGAATAGAAGATCTCGTGGTCGGGCGGGATCACCCAGGCGTCGGCGATGATATAATGGTGATAGGGGCTCGCCATGCTCCCCGGATAGCCCAGCCAATTGACGATCACCGGCGCCGGCTGCAAGGCCACCAGCTTGGTGCGGGCATCCTTGGTATAGCCGTTCAGATCGACCAGAATCTGGATGCCGTCATCGGCGATTCGCCGTGCCGCCGTCCGGTCGTCGAGCGCGCCTATGTCAACCCAGTGATCGACACCCGCCCGCATTCGCGTTTGCAAGGCGTCTTCGCCGGGCGGGCCGCAATAATAGGCGAATATTTCGACGGCGCCACGGTCATGCAGAGCGAACAGCTCGGCCACCAGAGTGCCGACGGCGTGGCCGCGCAGATCGGACGACAGATAGCCGATGCGCAAGGGTGCCGCGTCGGTCTGCGCGCAGGCCGCCCAATGCGCGCCGATCCCATCGTCTTGCGGTCGGCCGACATCGAATTTGTTGCTGCTCCAGGCCACCGCCAGCTGCATCATCGGATCGTCGGCCAGGGCGGCCGCCGACAAAGGTGACAGCGCCGCCATCTGGCGGTCGCGGCCGAGGCGGGCCGAGGGCGCCAGCACCGGCCATTTGCATTGCCGCTGGCGCAGCGCCGCCAAATGCTGCAGCGCTTCACGCTGGGTCACGTCGATCTCGGCGCTTTGCCGCAGCATCGATTCGGCGGCTTCGTCCTGGTGGCGCGACTCGAGCAGGCGGGCCATCTGATTGAGCGCGGTGGTCTTGTGCAGGATGGCGGTCTCGTTCACCGCGCCCAAATGTTGCACCACGGCCATCCACTGCTGCACCGCCTGGTCCGGCGCGCCCTGGCGTTCCAGGAGACGCCCCAAATTGATATAGGGCGGCATGAAATCCGCTTTGAGCGCGATGGCGCGTTCCAGGCTGGCGCGGGCGGCGGCGAGGTCGCCGAGATCGGTCAGCGCCACGCTGAAATTGAACAGCACCGCATAGAGCAGCGGGTCGTCATGATGGCGATCGATCCAGGCCTGGTACAAGCTCCTGACCGCGGCCAAGCCTTCGGCGTCGCGCAAGGCCTGCGCCGCCTTGGTCAGATCCAGAACGCTGAGCCTGCCCTCGGTGGCTTGGGTCAGCGCCAAAGCAAGAGCGGTTGGCGACATGGCGGTCTTTCGGCGTCGTTAACCTGGAATTCTCACCCCGGCACCGTCGGTGTGAGAAATCCAGGTTTAATCAGTGGAGCGCGGACTCGAGGGCCGCGTATTGCGGCGCGCTCAGGCTGTTCACCTGAGCGGCCGTCAGGCTTTCGATCTGATCCGCATCCAAGGACGCCAGCTGGGTGGTTGTCAAGCTGGCGACGGTGGTGGTGTCGAGTTGGCCCATGACCGTCGTCGTAATTCCCTCCAACTGGGTCGCCGTCAAGGCGTTGAGTTCGGTCTGGCCAAGGTCGCCGAGCTGGAACGGCGTCAGGCCGGCCATTTGCGTCTGGTTGAAGGCACCCAGCTGGCCGGCGCTCAGCGCGTTCAATTCGCTGGCGCTCAAATCGGCGATTTGGGCGGGGCTCAAGGCCCCCATCTGAGTCGCCGTCAGATTTGCCAATTGCGTGTTGGTCAAGGCGCGCAGTTGCACGCGCGTGAGCTCCCCCAACTGTGTCAGCGACAATAGGGCGATGTCGCTATTGGTCATCTGGCTTACCACAGCGGGGGTAAGCGCGCCGATCTGGTTTGCGGTCAGGCCACCGATCTGGGTGATGGTCAGTGCATTGATCTGGGCGACGGACAGGCCGGTGATGGCGACGCTCGACAAAGCGCCGATCTGATCCGGCGACAAGGCCGCCATCTGCGGCGCGGTCAGACCCCCCACCTGGGTGGGGGTCAGGCCGCTGATGCCGGTTGCCGACAGGGCGGCGATCTCGGTGGTGTTGAGATCGCCGATTTCGGGTCCGCTGAACGCCGACAAAGCGGTCCCCGACAAGCCGTTGAATTGGGCGAGCGAGAGCGCGCCGATTTCGGTCGATGTCAGCACCCCGATCTCGCTGGTGGTCAAATCGCCCATTTGCATCGCCGTCAGGCCGGCCAGCTGGGTGGTGCTCAGCCCGGTCATCTGGGTGGTGGTCAGTCCGGCGATCGCACTTGCCGACAGGCCGCCGATCTGGGTGGTGCCGAGGGCGGCGAATTGCGTCATGCTGAACGCCGAAAGCTGGGTGCTGGTCAGTCCGCCGACTTGCGCGCCGCTCAGCGACCCCAACTGGGTCGTCGTCAAACTGGCGATCTGAAGGGCGGTCAGGCTGCCCAATTGCCCGGCCGTCATGCCGCCCCATTGGGTTGCGGTCAAGGCCGCCAACTGGGTCGTGCTAAGACCGGCCACCGCCGTGCTCGCCAGCGCGCCGACCTGCGTCGCGCTCAGACTGCCCAACTGGTCCTGTCGCAGCGCCGCGATCTGCGAGACGCCTAAGCCGCCCAATTCGTCGCCGGTCAGTGCCGCCATTTGCGTATCATTGAGGCTGGTGAATTGGCTGACCGACAAGGCGCCGATGTTGGTCGAACCCAGGCCCGCCACTTCGGCCGTGCTCAGTTCCGACATCTGGGTGGTGGACAGGCCGCCGAGGCCGGTGGCGCTGAGCGCTGCCAGAGCGGTGGAGGTCAGGGCCTGCAGCTGGGTCGCCGTCAGGCTGCCCACTTCGGCGGCGCTCAGTCCGCTGCTGCCGGTGGAGGATAGCGCCGTCATCTCGGTGGCGCTCAGCGCCGCCAGTTGGGTCAGCGACAGCGCCGCTATCTGGGTATCGGACAGCCCACTGGCGCCGCTGGCCGACAATGAGGCCAACTGGGTGACCGTCAGATCGGCGATCTGAAGGGTGGTCAGGCCGCCGACCGCAGCGGCGCTGAGCGCCGACATCTGCATGGCCGACAGAGACGCCAATTGCGCCGCCGACAAAGAAGCCGTCTGCGTCGAGGCCAAGCCGCCGATGCCGCCGGCCGACAATGCTGCCAATTGGGTGGTGGTCAGGCTGGCGATCTGGGCGCCGGACAGGCCGCTGACCGCATTTGACGACAGCGCCGCCAGTTGCGTCTGTTGCAGCGACGCCAGTTGGGGGTTGGCGAGCGCCGCGATCTGGCTGGAAGTCAGACCGCCGATTTCATTGGTGGCGAGCGCCGCCAGCAGCGTACCGCTCATGCCGCCGATCTGGGTGGTGGAGAGAGCGCCGGCCTGGGTCGCGGTCAGCGCATGCAGCTGGATGTTGGACAAGGCGCCGAACTGGGTGATGGTCAGACCGCTGATGCCGCTGGTGGAGAGCGCCGCCATCTGGGTGACGGTGAGACTGGAGATCTGCGGGGCCGACAAGGTCGACACCTGCGCGGCGCTGAGGCCGCCGATCTGGGCCGCGGTCAGGGCGCCAATTTGCGTGGCGGTCAGGGTGGCGATCTGTCCAGTGGACAGGGCATCCAAATGGGCAGGGTCGAGCCCCTTGATTTGGGTGCTGGACAAGGCGTCGAGCTGGGCGGCGGAGAACATGCCGAGCTGCACGTCATTGAGCGCGGCCAGCGCGGTGCCGCTCAGCGCCGCCACCTGGGAGGTGCTCAAAGCGGCGATCTGGTCGTTGCCGAGCCCACTGATGCCGCTGGCCGAAAGCGCCGACAGCTGGGTCGGCGACAGACCCAACAGCTGCGTGGTGGTCAAGGCGGCGATCTGGCCGCCGGTCAGACCGCTCATCTCGGTATTGGTCAGGCCGGCCAGGTCGGTGCCGGTCAGGCCGGCGATCTGGGTCTGGGTGAGGGCGCCCATCTGCGACGAGGTCAAGGCCTGAAACTGGGTGCCGCCGAGGGCGGCGATCTGAGTCACGCTCAGCCCGGTGATCGACGTGGTGGACATTGCGGCTATCTGCGGCGTGGTCAGCGCCGCCAGCTGGGGCGTGCTCAGAGCCGCGATTTGCGCTTCATTCAAGGCGTGGATCTGAGCCACTGAGAGCGCCGCGATCTGGGCGGGCGCCAGCGCCGTGATCTCGCTCATCGTCAGCGCCGACACCTGGCTGATGCTGAATCCGGCGATCTGGGTCTTGCTCAATCCGGCCAGCTCGGTGGTGGTGAGGTCGCCGAGCTGGTAGAAACTTAGCGCCGACATCTGTGCGCCGGTCAAGGCCGACAATTGCGTGGCGGTCAGACCCTGCATCTGGCTGTCATTGATGCCTTTGATGCCGCCGACCGACAGGGCCGCCATCTGGCTTGGCGACAAGGCGGCCACTTGCGCCAGGCTTAGGGCGCCGATCTGGGTGTCGAGCAGGGTAGCGACCTGAGTCGTGGAGAGCGACCCGATCTGACTGGTGGACAGCCCCTGCAATTGGGTTGCCGACAGATCGCGCAATTGCAGCGTGGTCAGGGCGTTGATTTGAGTCTGGCTGAACGCGGCCAATTCGGTCGCGGCAAGTCCGCCGATGGCGGTCGATGACAACGCCGCCACCTGCGTCGCCGTCAAGGCGGCCAACTGGGTGACTGCCAAAGCCGCCACTTGGGTGTCGACCAGGGCGCCAATCTGAGACAGGCTGAGCGCCGTCAACTCGGTGGTGCTCAAGGAAGCGATTTCGTTCACATTGAGCTGGTTGATCACATTTGCCGACAGGGCTACGGTCTGGGTAGTGGTCAGGCCGGCCAGCTGGCTGATATCGGCGATCTGGCCGGGTGCCAGCGCCGCCACCTGAAGCGCGCTGAGCGCCTGCAGCTGCGTGCTGGTCAAGGCGGCGATCTGCGTCGCGTTCAAGCCGGCGACGCCGGTGCTCGACAGCGCCGCGATCTGGCTGGTGCTGAGCGCGTCGAGCTGCGCGACCGACAGCAAGGCGACCTGCGTGCCCAGTAGCGCGCCCAGCTGCGTGGCCGGCAGGTTTGATAATTGTGTGCTGGTGAGCGCTGCCAGCTGTCCGGCCGACAACAGCCCCAACGTGCCTGCCGTCAGGCCGCCCAGCTGGCTTGAGGTCAGATTGGCCACGTCCAAAGCGGACAGACCGCTCAGCCCGCTGGCCGATAAGGCGCCCATCTGGGTCGAGGAGATTGCCGCCAGCTGGGTGGTGCTCAGCCCGGCCATCTGCGTGCTGGCCAGACCGCTGACCCCGCTCTGCGACAGCGCCGACATTTGCGAGGCAGACAGGCCGGCGAGCTGGACCAAACTCAGCGCCGCCAGGGCACTGGACGCCAAACCGCCAATTTCCGTGGTGGTCATGATGCCGATCTGGGTCGGCGTCAGTCCGGCCAGCTGGGTATTGGTCAGGGCACCCATCTGGGTGCCGGTCAAGGCGGTGAATTGCGTCGCGGTGAGGGCGGCGATCTGACTTGCGCTCAGCCCGATGATCGAGGTGCTGGACAGTGCGCCTATTTGCGTGACGCTCAGCACCGCGATCTGGCTGGTGGTGAGCGCCGCCAGACCGGCGGTGGTGAGACCGCCCAGCTGCGTCGTGGTCAGCGCGCCGACCTGCTGGGTGGACAGGGCCTGCAACTGGGTGGTGCCGAGCCCTGCGATCTGGCCTGCCGACAGTGCCGCCAGCTGAAGCGTCGACAAGGCGGCGATGTCGGCCGCCGACAAGCCACCGAGCGCATTGGTGGACAGCGCCGCAATCTGTGTCGTGGTTACGGCGGCCAGCTGACTGGCCGACAGCGCCAAGGTCTGGGTGCTCCCCAGCGCGGCGATTTGACCACTCGCCAGCGCCGCAATCTGTGCGGTGCCGAGCGCGCCGATTTCGCCGGCACTAAGCGTGCCGAGATCACCCGACGACAGGCCGCGGATCTGCGACGTGGACAGACCCGCCAATTCGCCGCTGGTCAATTCGCCCAGCTGGGTCGAGGTCAAGCCGCCGATCTGGGTCGTGGTCAATAGGGCCAGTTGCGTGCTGCCGAGTGCTACCATCTGCGTGCTGCCAAGTCCGCCGATGGCGGAGGCCGACAGGGCGGTGAATTGGCTGGAGGTCAAGGCGGCAAGTTGCGGTGCGCTCAACACGCTGACCTGCAAGCCGGCCAGGCCATTGATCTGGGTGGTGGAGAGCGCCGCGATCTGCGCCGTCGACAGGGCGGCAAGCTGGGTCGTGGTCAGCGCGGCGATCAAGCTGCCGGCAATTCCTTTCAGCTGGGTGGCGGTCAAACCGGCTATTTCGCTCACACTCAGGCCGCTGATGCCGGTGGTCGACAAGGCGGCAATCTGGGTCGAGGACAGCGCCGCCATCTGCGCTCCGCTCAAGCCGACCAGCTGGCTGGTGCTGAGACCGCCGACCGCGGCCGTCGACAAGGCGGCGATCAGCGTCGTCCCAAGCGACGCCAATTGGCTGCCGGTCAGGCCGGCAATTTGCGCCGCGCTCAGGGCTTTGACTTGACTTATGCTGAGCGACGCCAGTTGGCTGCCGAACAGGCCGGTGATACCGCTGCCGGACAGGGCCGACAATTGCGTCGAGGTCAGAGCGCCCAATTGTGTCGAGGACAGCGCCGCCACCTGGCTCGAGGTCATACTGCCGATCTCGGTGCTGGAGAGCGCCGCCACTTGCCTTGTGCTGAGATTTTGCAGCTCGGTCGCGTTCAATGCCGCCATGCCGGAGGCGGACAGGCCGCGGATCGCCGTGGTGGACAGCGCCCCGAATTGCGGGCTGG
>Ga0302319_10010471_pt1 | contig 17658 bp, 12 predicted proteins | sample Bog_T0_2_FD_203319 | JGI IMG/M metagenome (GOLD analysis project Ga0302319, IMG submission 203319) | Peat permafrost microbial communities from Stordalen Mire near Abisko, Sweden - Bog_T0_2 | ecosystem: Environmental > Terrestrial > Soil > Wetlands > Peat | place: Sweden: Abisko, Stordalen Mire...
GGCGCCGATTTCGGCGTTCGATCGCGCGAGGCAGGGCTTCGTGAACGACGCCGATTTGCGCTGCAAGCCGCTGGGTCGCGGCACGGCTATGTGCCCGGCTGATGTCGCGCGGGATCTTGGCAAGATCGAAGATCAACATATCGGGACCGCCGAGCGATTCGCGCTTGCGCAACTCGCACAAGTAGTAATAGAGCCGCTGTGCACTATCGTTCGAACGCGGCAGGATGACGGCGTCCAGAAAGTCGAAACGGCCATCGAGGTACTGCTGCGCGATCGAACGCACATCGGGGGCGAAACTCGATTCGAGGTAGCGGTCCGCCAAGGCGACGCTGCCCGCCGCGGTGCTCGGCAGCCGGAACGGAAATGCGCCGGCGGCGATGATGAGTTCGACGGGAACGTCGCTGCCGAAATAGCCGATGGCGCGGCCGCCGCCGTGCACGTGGGCCTGTGCCGCCGCAAACGGATTCTCCAGGGCGTCGTGCACGAGGCGCTCGAGCGGACTCATTGACCGAGCGCCTTGGGCAATGCCAGAACCATTCCGGGCAGCAGGATCAGCATCAAGAGATGCAGGAGATCGGCGGCGAGAAACGGCAGGACACCGCGAAAAATCGTTCCGATCGGCACATCCTTGGCGATGCCGTGGATCACGAACAAATTCATCCCGATGGGCGGATGCACGAAACCGATTTCCATGGCTCTCACCAGAAAAATGCCGAACCAAATCGGCGACAACCCCATTTGCTGGATGATCGGCAGCAATATCGGTGTCGTCAGCAGCATCAGCGCGAGGCCGTCCAAGATCGAACCCAGCAGCAGCAACAGAGCCGCCATGACCAACAGCGAGACGATCCGGCTGTCGCTGACCGCGCCGAGCACAGCGGCGACCTGCCCGGCGATACCGGTCAAACTGATGAAGACAGAGAAGATCAGCGCACCGATGATGACGACGTAAATCATGCCGCTCGTCTTTAAAGTCTCTCGCGTGGCGATTCCGAGCGCGGTCCAGGTCAGGCGCTTGCGCCACGCGCACAACAGCAGCGCGCCCACGGCACCGACGGAACCGGCTTCCGGCGGGGTGAACCAGCCGACCGCAATGCCGCCGATGACGAGCACGATCAACAATCCGATGTCGGTCACTCGCAGCAGCGCGGCCCGGCGCTCGGCCCATGTGGCGCGCGGCGTCGCCGGCGCGAGCGACGGCTTGAGGTGACAGACGATGACGATCACGGCGCAGTACAGCAGCATCTGGGTGATCGCCGGGACGATGGCCGCGGTGAACAGACGGCCGATCGATTGCTCGGCGATGATGCCGAACACGATGAGTGCGCCCGAGGGGGGGACCATCTGGCCGAGAGTGCCGCCGGCGGCGACCGCGCCGGTCGCCAGCGCATCCGAGTAGCCGCACTTGCGCATCTCCGGCAACGCGACCAAACCAATGGTCGCCGCGGTTGCCAAGCTCGATCCACTGATGGTCCCGAAGCCGGCGCAGCCGCCGATGGCCGCGAGCGCCATGCCGCCGCGGCGGTGCCCGATCATGCGGGCGGCCGCGTCGAAAAAATCGCGGCTCGCGTTCGCGGCAAAGCAGAGGTGTGCCATGAGCAGAAACAGCGGCAAAACGCCGAGTTCGTAGCGCGACAGCGTTTCGAATAGGACGACGCTCGACTTGATGAGCGCCGGCTCCAATCCGAGCATCAGGGTCAGTCCGCCCATGCCCACCAAGCCGAGCGAGACTCCGATCGGGACACCGGCGGTCAATGCGACCAACAGCACCGCGACGCCGGCAAGTCCCGCGAGGGGTGAGTCCGTCATCGCGTCGTCCGCCGTTTGCCGACGCGCGGGACGCTCCGGCGCCCGGCGCCGACGCGCGCGGCATAGATCGCCGCCGCACTCAGCACGGCGAGGATGCTGATGGCTCGCAGCGGGGCGTAGGGAATTCGCAAAAGCTCGCTCTCCTCGTATCCGTCCCGCAGGTCATAGAAGATCCAGACGCTGCCGGCGGTCAAGGCTGCAAAAAAAATCATGCACAAGGCCGCGTGGATACGCAGCAGGATCGCACGCACGCCAGGCCCGAGTCGGTCGATGACCAAGTGCACGACCGCATGCTTTTCGGCGAGCGTGGCCGACACGATGGCGGCGGATGAAGCCATCAACATGGCGGCCTGCACCAGTTCGATCGAGCCGAGCAAAGGTCTGCCGGTGTGGCGACCGACGACCGCCAATGCATCGACCGCCATCGCACCGAGCAGCGCGACCGCGCCGAAGCGGAACAACCACCTGCGTGGACCGCGCGACGGGGCGGCCGGATCGTTCGCCGCGTCGGCGCTCGTCTCGCGCGGCAATTCAGGCTTCATGCGGCCACCACCATGTCCTTCGCGGCGGTCAGGGCAAGCGGCGGCAGCCCGGCCTCGCGCGTGATCCTTGCGACATAGGCAACGACCGTCGCGGCCTGCGCTTCTGCGGCGATCACGGGCCGGCCGGGTGCCTCGACATACACCGGCACGAATCCCGTCTCGATCTGCCCATCCTCGTACCAGCGGATCCGCCCCAGCATCGCGTTGACGGCGTCGGGATGAAACGGCGCCAGCCAGTAGGCCGGATCCGGCTCGAAACCGAAGAGTCGTTTGCGTCTCTCCACCCAAGCGGCACGCGACGGGTGGCTCTGCCCCGGACTCAACGCGCGGGTCACGACACAGCCGTTGCCGAGACCGTGAAAAATTGGCTTGCCGCGATGAAACTCCAGGCCACGGATCAAATGCGCATGATGCCCGACCACCGCGTCGGCACCCGCATCGATGGCGGCGTGGGCCAATGGCCGCTCATAGGGCGCGAGCCGTGCGGGGGTATGGACCAAACCCTTGTGCAAGGCGACGACGACAAAGTCGTGGTCCGCCGCCGCCGCGGCAACGTCCCGCTGCATCGACGCCAACGACTCGGGTTCTGCATCCGCCAGTTCCGCCACCGGGGCGACCGGGCCGCCGTCGCGTGTGGACACACGCACATACGCACAGCCCGCTCGCGTCGGCGTCGCCCAGCCTTGCTCGGGACCCACGCAATTGTAGCTGAGGAGCGCGATGCGCCGGCCGGCGGCTTGCAGCACTGCGGGTCGACGCGCGAGCGCAAGCGTGGAGTCCGCGCCGCAACACGCGATGCCGAGCCGGGACAACTCAGCCCGCGTGTCGGCGATACCGCGGGCGCCGCAGTCGGCAATATGGTTTCCTGCAAGCGTCACGGCGTCGAATCCGGCGCGCTGGAGTGCCGCAAGATGGCGCGGATTCGCGCCGGGAGCCGGTACGTCTCCCGGCAATTCGTCGGCGCCGATGGTGTGCGGAACCTCGAGGTGCCCGATCGTGAGATCGGCCGAGCGTGTGGCCGCTGCAATGCCCGAGAGCCAATGATCCGGTTGCGGTTCATCGAGCACCAAATCCCCCGTGAAGACGAAATCGACGGCCGTCATAGCGCTCTGTAAATGGCTGACAAGCCCGCAATATACGCGAAACGCATGAGTTTTTTCAAAGCCAATCACGCAGGATTTCTGGCCATATTAGTTTAGACTTTCAACTATTTCTATGCTTTTATATTCGAACTATCTCGAAAAGTATCGTTAATTACACCAACGATCAACCGAAGCGAGGGCGTGCATTTTTCGTGCGCGCGGAGGAAGGCGGCATGTTGACCAGAAGAATCGTGACGCAAGCGCTGGCGGGCATCGGTTTGGCGGCGGCCGCAGGCCGTGCCGCAAGCGCTGCGGCCGGCACTCAGCCGATCGCCAAGACCGGCGCCGGTGCGGTGCGAGGGACCTTCGACCATGGCGTGCTCGCGTTCCGCGGCGTTCCATACGGCGCACCGACCGGAGGCGCCGCACGCTTCATGCCGCCCGAACCGCGCGCGCCATGGCGCGGAATCCGCGAGGCGTCCACCTACGGATCGAGTTGTCCGCAGGTGCCCCTCGGCATGTCGCCGTTTGCCGCAAAGCGCCCGCCGGACGCCCCCCCGGCCGAGGCTCGCCCGAGCGGGCCAAGTCCCATGCAGGCCGCATTGGCATCGCTGTTCCCCCGCTCGTCGGCCGATGACCGCCAGGGGGAAGACTGTCTGGTGCTCAATGTTTGGACGCGCGCGCTCGATGGGGCCAAACGGCCGGTGATGGTATGGCTGCACGGCGGCGGCTTTGCGGTCGGTTCCGGGTCGCATGGGACCTATAACGGCGCTCGACTCGCGGCCGGAGACGAGGTCGTCGTGGTCACGATCAACCATCGGCTCAATGTATTCGGCTATCTGTATCTTGGCGACATCGCCGGCGAGCGGTTCGCGCAGTCGGGCAACGTCGGCATGCTCGACGTCGTGGCGGCGCTGAGATGGGTGCGCGACAACATCGGGGCATTCGGCGGCGACCCGCACAACGTGACCATCTTCGGCGAATCGGGCGGGGCCGGAAAGGTCAGCGTGGTCTGTGCAATGCCGGCCGCCAAACGCCTTTTCCACAAGGCAATCATGCAGAGCGGCCCGTGCCTCAAGATCCAGGATAAGAGCCGCGGCACGGCGATCGCCAGACAGCTGCTCGATGATCTCGGCTTGTCGGCACGGCGGATCGGGGAACTGCAGACCATGGATGCCGCGGCCTTGGCCGCCGCCGCCAACCTTGCGGAGGTGAAAGTGGTTCCGCGGGTGCTCGGCTTCGGCCCGATGGGCATGGTTCCGGTCGTAGACGGCAAGGTTTTGTATCATGATCCCTTTGATTCAGAGGCTGCGCCCGAGTCCTCCGGCATCCCGTTCATGGTCGGCTCCACCAAAGACGAAGCGACGCTTTTCGCGGGTCCCTTGCCGGAGTGGGGCAACTTCACGGAGGCGGAAGTGTTGGAGCGCTTAAAGCCCATCGCCGGCACACGTGCGGCCGAGGCGCTCGCCCTGTATAAACGCCTGCATCCGGCAGACTCGCCGTCCTACCTGCTGGTCGACCTCGTGACGGACTATTGGATGCGCCAATCCGCAACCCGCGTGGCCGAATTGAAATCCCGGCAACATGCGGCCCCGGCCTTTGTCTATGTCCTCGAGTGGGAGCTGAATCCTCTTCTGCGCACTCCGCACGGAACCGACGTGCCCTTGGTGTTCGACAACGTTCTGAGCTCGCCGGCGGTGGCGGCGGCCGTCGACGCGCAAGGCCTTGCCGATCAAATGAGCGCCGCCTGGATCGCATTCGCGCGCACCGGCAATCCAAGCACCGCCGCGTTGCCGCGCTGGCCGGCTTATGAGTCCGGTACGCGCGCCGTCATGCTGTTCAATACGACGAGTCGAGTGGTCGACGACTTCGACAAGCCGGCGCGGGAATTCTGGGAAAGAGCGTAATTCACGCTTACGGGTGTATACGCCGCAGCAGCGCGAAAAGCAGGGCCAATTCCTGTGCCGAGAAGAGCCTGGTAAAACGCGTTTCGTGGTCCAGCATCTCCTCGCGCAGCTTGTTGAGTTCCTTCTGGCCCCGCTCGGTGAGATAGATGCCCTGACGTCGACGATCCACCGTGGATTGCTGGCACACGACGCACTGCCGTCGCTGCAGCCGCTGCACCAAGCCCACGACCGTGGCTTTGTCGATATCGAGCTGGTTTGCGATATCGATCTGCGCAACCCCCGGATTCGCCTCGACGAGAATCATCAGGCTGAACAATGCCGGGCGGATCTCGCCCTCTCCGACGGTCCGGCTGAAGTCTCTCCACAAGGCAATCTCCGCGCGCCGGATGTTGTAGCCAAGAAGATTCGGCAGCAACCCGACGCTCAGAGGCTTCGAGGGAGCTTTGGTTGACTTGGGCTCGATTTGGCGGGGGGAGCGGACGCTCCGTGCGCGACGTTTCTTGGCGCCTTTCATAAATACCTTGGTCTTCTGCGGTACGCTTTCGGGCATAGAGTGCCATGAACCGTGCGGCAGAAACAGATAGGGCGCCGAAATGCGGCGACGTGGGAGAGCGCCCACGCCGCCGCCGGCTCAGAATTTCTTGCGAATCGCCACCGACACGAGGCGTCCGATCGGGTTTGCCGCTCCGGGGTCGAACCCGCCTCCTCCGTTTGCACTGATCGGGATGTTGACGTACGGAGGTTCCCGGTCGAAGAGGTTGTTGATATGCAGCGTGATGTTGAGATCCTTCGTCCAGGTCGAGGCGATCGCCTTGCCGAGATCGTACGCGGCGTTCACATCGAACGTCGTGAAGCTGGAGATCGTCTCGACCGGTGTGATCTGCGTGTTGGTGTAGGAATTCTCGAAATTCATGAAAACGACGGCGGAGAGCGCGCCGATGTTCCACCCGGCACTGAGCCGCGAGCGGAATTTGAGCGGATAACCGATCGTGTTCAGTTCATTGTAGGTCGGGCCGCCCGGTGTGAACTGCACGTCGTATCGGGTCGTCAGTGTCCCCGCGAGTCCCACGGTGAAGGTGCCCGCACGGTCCGTCGGAATCGCATAGCTGCCCTGGATGTCGACGCCGCGCGTCGTCGTCGTTCCAAGATTCAGCTCGAGACCGTTCACGAACACGCTCGGATGCGCCAGGATGGGTCCGAAGACCGGAAGCGTGCCGACGTACTCGTTGACGAGCGCCGTACAGGCGGTCGAGGGGCAGCGCGTGATCAGTGAGCCCAGCTGCTGCGATTGCTGCAGGATGGTCAGGTCGCTCAGATAGCTCGAGATCTGGTTCTTGTAATTGATGTCGAAGAAGTTCAGGTTGATGTCGGCTCGCTCCACGGGTTTGTAGTCGACGCCGAACGAATAGGTCGTCGCAGTCTCCGGCTTCAAGCCGGTATTGCCGCCGCCGAGCGTATAGCCGACCGACGTGCCGCCGGGCGAGAGGGGATCGGAATACTGCTGTACGAAAACACCGTGCAGCGGCCCGACCAACTCGGACAGCAGCGGTGCCCGGAACGACGTGCCGTAGCTCGCATGCACGACGACCCCATCGACGGGAGTCCAGTTCAGGCCCACCTTCGGATGCGACGTGCTGCCGAAATCGCTGTAGTCCTCATAGCGGCCCGCAACATCCAGTTCGAGCTTCTCGACGCCGGGCAAGGCGTTTGCGGACCCAACCAGCGGGATCAAGAACTCGGCAAAAGCGGCTTTGGAAACCCGGTCCAACTGCTCCCGAAGCACGAGATCGCCCGTGAGGGGAACGCCGGTGTTGATCCCGTAGAGGAGTTCGTCGTGCCGCCATTGGCCGCCGAACGCGGCCCGCACTTCGCCGCCGGGCAGATGGAACAGCGGGCCGTCGGCCTTCGCCTCCAGCACCTGCTCACCCGTGTCGCCGGGGGCGTAAAAGCGGCTGTCGTAGACGTTGTTGACGACCGCGGCGGAATTCGCCCCGCCGAACGGGTTGAGCGCCGTCGCGGGATTGCCGCTCGCGAGTGCGCCGGCCAGATTGCCGTTGTTGAGCTCGTGAGATTGCAAGTCGCGATCGTGGTCCCGACCCTCAGTGCCGTCGACGCCGACATGCCAGTCATGGCTCAACTTGAAATCCACGCCCAGCGTGAACTGATAATTCTCCGAGTGGCCGCCGCTGATGGCCTGGTTGCCGAGGATGCTGGCGAAATTCGAGTTGACCTGTTCACACAGCGGAGCACCCGGCGCGGGTGAACACGGCGCCAGGACCGCTCCCGGCGGCGCGACGAAGAACGCGTTCGTGGAAGGCACCTCGAAGGGTCCCAGTGCTTGTTCGACCGCCTCCGAGAAGGTCCGGCGGGCGTAAGTGACATCGCTGTAGACGCTGATCGAATCCGTGACCTTCTGGTCGAACGTGAGTGCAATGTCGTTGTGCTCGATCTCCGGCAGCAGATTTTGATACTTCGCGGGGTCGCATAAATTCGCGGTACCCGGGAGGAGAGCGGCGGCACTTGCCGGCGTCACGCCGCCGGCCGGAATCGCGTAGCTCACGCCGTTGACGACGATGTTGCCGGGGTTGCACTGCGAACTGCGGTAGTCGCCGCCGCCCTGAGACGTTTGATTGGATTCGAAGAAGGAGCGCGACTGGCCGGGCAGCGCCGAGTGAAAGGTGTTTTCGTAGCCGACGCTGAGTTGCCCGGAATCCCAGGTGTGCCCCGCCAGCACGCCGAGCTGGCGCTCCTGGTACGAGTTCGCCCATCCCTCTCGGGCGCTCACATCGACCCCCTCGACGTCGCGGCGCAGGATCAGGTTGGCCACGCCGGCGATAGCGTCCGACCCGTAAGTCGCCGATGCGCCGTCGGCGACGATGTCGATCTTCTGCAGCATCATGGAGGGGAAGGAATCCGGATCGACGGTCGAGCCGCTCGTGCCGGACGACGGAACGCGGTGGCCGTCCAGCAAGGTCAGTGTGGCGAAAGGACTCAAACCGCGCAGATTGATCGAATTTCCCAAGGTGATGTTGGTCGCGCCGCCGGTACCCGAGCGTTGCGCCTCGGAGACTCCGAGCGGCGAGACCTGGGGCACATTCAGAAGCATGTCGATGACGTCATTGCCTCCGGTCGCCTGCAGGTCGCCCTGATCGACCGCAATCAGCGCGGACCCCACCGGGGCCGCACCTCGAATCAGCGTTCCGGTGATCACGATCTCCTCGAGTCCCTGCTCATCGGCAGCCGGAGCGCCCTTGGCGCCGCCGCCGGTCGTCTGTGCCGAGGACAGCCCGGCGAGCAGCAGGGCCGCCGCCGCGGTCGTGAACAGGCCGGGCCGCCCGGCGCAAGAATGGCGAAACGTCAAGACGCTGCGTGTGAGATGAATTGTCACGAATGCCCCCCTCGAACGATCGTTGTTGTCGAAACACCGTTTACGCGCGAATCATATCCAACGAGTCATACCGTGTAAACATTAGTTTGTACTGCCAACCATTTGTGGATTCTATATATCGCGACCGGCGTTGCCCAGGCAATTTTTAGCGGCTTATCTCGACGCCGGTGCCATCGACGTTTCCTGTAATCGTTTAGAACCGAACGGTCTGGGGTATCGGACCGATATTTGTGCACGGCAACTTGTTGAGGTATCGATGACGTTGCCAACGACTTGAAAAAACGCCATGATTTGGCGGGGATGGTTGCGGGGGGCGGGGGTCCGTTGGTAAGTCCTGAAAAAGAACCGCATGAAATGCTCGGGCCGCCGCCGTACTCGCGGCGCGGCGTACTGCGCGCCGGCGCAATTGCCGGCTTGTCGATGCTGGCTCTGCCCGGCGGGCGGTGCCGTGCCGTGACGGGCGCCACGATCACGGGCCCCCTGGCCGATACGCCGACGCAAGGGGTGCTGGTCTGGGACGTGCGTGGGCTCGGCTACGTAGCCGAGGAGTACTTGTTATCGGGGCGTGCGGACGTGTACCGGCCGGTGACGATGGCCGACGCTCCCGATGTGGCCTCGCGCGACAATACGAAAGACCTGGGCGTCCGCGATTTCTCGCGCGAGGTGATCGAAACCGGCCAGCCGTTCACGACGCGTCTGATCGTCTATCGGCCGCGCGACCCGCGCCGCTTCAGCGGCATGGGCGTCGTGGAGACCCTGCACCCGAACGGCGGCGGAACGAGCCTCGCATGGCGGGCCTTGAGCGAATTCTTTGCGGCACACGGCGATCTCTACGTCGGCGTCCAGCATCCGCTGACATTTGCCGGGCTGCAGTCAGCGGACCCAGGGCGCTACGCGGCGCTGGCGGCGCGCAGCCCCACGCAACTGTGGGGCATGCTGAGTCAGGCCGGGGCCATCCTCAAGGCGCCCGCCGCTCACGGTCCGCTGCAGGGATACGCGGCGCGCCGGCTGCTGATGACCGGATATTCGTACACCGGGGTTGCGACCGCCACGTTCGCGAACTACCACCATGCGACGGCGAGACTGGACGGCCATCCTATATTCGACGGCTATCTGCCGATGGCGGATGCGCAGTACGTGCGGCCTCTCGATGTGCCGGTCATGCGCATGAACACGCAGAGCGACTTCAATGGGTTCGGCGGATTGAGCAACCGTCGGCCGGATGATGCGCTCTACAGGCACTACGAAATTGCCGGCGCTGCGCACGTCGCGCTGCCGCCTCCCCCGGGCCATGGGATCGCTCCGGCGGCGGGCAAGATACCGACTCCGTCGGGCCAACCGCACTTTTCGGAGGTCGAGTGCAGGGCCGGGTTTCCGCAAGGCTCGCGAGCGAACGACTACCCGCTCGATCTCGTCCAGGCGGCCATGTTCGACAACATGTATCAATGGATGGAGTCGCGGCGGGCGCCGCCGGCGTCGGCGCTCATCGAAGTCCAGGCAGACGGCAACGTGCAGGCCGACCAGTGGGGCAACGCGCTCGGTGGTGTGCGCTATCCGCAGCTGACCGTTCCTATCGCCCGCTATGGCGTCGGTGCGCCGGGACCGTGCCTCCTGTTCGGCTACACGGCGCCGCTCGCGCGCGAGGTGTGCAAGACGCTGCATGGCGACCATGCGAATTATGTGGCCAAGGTGCACGCTGCGGCCGAGGGTCTCGTGGAGGCGCGTTTGCTGCTGCGCGCGGGGGCCGAGCGACTGGTGGCGAACGCACGCGGCGATCAGACCTTTTGAGCATGCTGACGTCCCGCCGGTGTGCACGAGTCGTATCGGCAGCCGCCGTCCCGCTGTTGCTGCTCGGCCGGATCGCCGCTGCTCAGGCGCCGCCGCCGGTCGATCTCACTGCCCTCCCGGAGCGCAGCGTGATCACGCCCGCGATCGACTGCGCCGCGTTGACTGCCGTGGATTTTTCCAACATCGTCGAAGCGCCTGCGCGAGTCCAATCGGCCGCCGTCGAACCGGCGCGACCCGATCGCGCCGAGTTCTGCGTGGCGAAGGGCTATGTCGCGCCCACCATTGAGTTTGAACTGCGTTTGCCGACCAAAACGTGGACCGGCCGTTATTTGCAAGGCGGGTGCGGCGGTAATTGCGGCCTCATCATGAGTGTCGTGTCGCCGCGCTGCGATACGCCGGTCGCCTACGCAGGCGCATTTGCGCTGGGGTTCGAGAATTCAGGCCATGCGGGTTCGGACGGTGTGTGGGCACTCGGCGGTCCCGCCGTGCGCGAGGATTTTGCCTTCCGCGCCGCTCACGCGTTTTCGATTGCGGCCAAGGCGATCATTGCCGCCTACTACGGACGACCGGCCGACTACTCCTACTTCCAGGGATGCTCCGATGGCGGCCGCGAGGCCATGGTCGAGACGCAGCGCTATCCGCAGGATTTCAACGGCGTCATCGCCGGATCGCCGGCTTTCGCTATCGCCGAAGCGATGGAGCGCTTCATTTGGGAGGCGCGCTGGGGCCGCACGTCGAGCGGTGCGCTCGTGTTCGATCGCACGGCCGCGACGCGCCTGCACGCCGCGGTCATTTCCGCCTGCGACTCGCTGGATGGCGTGAAGGACGGTCAAATCGATGATCCTCGCCGCTGTCATTACGATCCGGCGAACCTGCTCTGCGATGCCGGCCGAGCGCCGCCCGACTGCCTTACCCAGATCCAGGTCGATGTCGCCAAAAAACTCTACGACGGCCCGGTCGACGAAAGCGGCCGGCACCTCTTTTATGGCGGCGAGCCGTATGGATCGGAATTGACCTGGGTCGAGCGTTACGCGCTGCCGGTGATGGGATCCACCATGTTCGAGGAGGGTGTCAAGCACATGATGTTCCAGCGCTCGCTCGCTGCAGACGCATCGGTCGCCAACTGGCGCTTCGATTCGAGCAGTTTCCGGGCCTTGCAACGGGCCGGAGCCATTTACGATGCGCCGAGCGTCGACCTCGGAGCCTTTCGCGATGCAGGCGGCAAACTCGTCCTCTGGCAGGGCTTCGCCGATCCCGCCGCGGGCCCATATGGACTCCCGGACTACTATCAGCGACTCGGCGAAGCAGCGGGTGGACCCGACGCCGAACGACAATTCGCACGCCTTTTCATGATCCCCGGCGTCTACCACTGCGCCGGCGGTTATGTGCCCTACGAGGAAGATCTCCTCGGCGCCGTGGTCAATTGGGTGGAACTCGGACGGGCGCCGGATGAAGTCACGGGAACTGCCGGTCTGGAGAACGGCGCCGTACGCAGACGTCCCATTTATGCCTATCCTGTCGAAGCGCACTACCGCGGGCGGGGGGACGTCGATGACCCGCGCAATTTCAGCGCTCGGAAGCCGGCACGCCCGCCGGCGGATCGCTACGTCTGGGCGGGCTCGACACCGTGACCAGCGCACCCACGTCGGGTTCGAGTTCGAGCCTCCAGATGCGCTCCGCGACACGCTCCGCCTCGGCGCGCTTCAGCGGAACCGCGGCGCGCACGGCGCAATCGAGAAATTTCGCATGTAAGGCCGCATCGTCGAGCGGCCGTTCGGGACCCCCCAGCGCTCGGGACACCTCGTGATGCAGCGTGCGCCCGTCCGTCAACACGATGCTCAGTTGTCCGGCATCGGCACCCCGAGGGCGGCCGTCGGCCGGCACGCTGAAGCTGACCTTCGCCGCGAGGCCCCGCAACACCGGATCCTGCAAGGTCGCCGGCGTAAAGCTGCCGAGCGTGACTTCATCGTGCACGAGCGCAACGGCCACCGTGAACGGCAGGCTGAACTTCGCATCGATCAGAGTTCTGGGCGTCCGCTTCTGCGCCAGCGGTTCACACAACATGCGCTGAACTTCATCGCCGATCACATCGATTCGCACTGCGTCCCGATGGTCGAACCGGTGCTCGCGGCGCAAGGCTTGCGCCGCTTCGATGAACGCGTGTGTGCCGCGGCAGCACGGCCATTGCTTGAAGCTCAATTCCTCGATCCAATACCGCTCGCCGAGACCGTGGAGCAAATCCGACGGTTCGTAGAAATCATCAGCATACAATCGGAAAAATCCCGCGCGCCCTTCGAGGGGCTGCGCGAACCCCCGGACGCCGCGTTCCGCGAGCAGCACGGACTGCACCGCCGCCTGGCAGGGAAATGCTTCGCGAACCGCTCGGATCACCGTGTCCGGGCTGTACTTGATTTCGCCGGGACAGGTGTTGTGGCATAACAACAATGACAATGCGTCGATGATCTGGACATCGGTCAACTTGAGCAGGCGTGCCACGGCGGCGACGGCGCCGTGCGCACCGAGAATGGGCGGCGGATACCAGCCGCCCGCCTCCATCGGCCGACGCAACGAGAGCGCCATCCGGCAGACGAGATCGCAGCCGGCCGCGGCCGCAACGATGAACTCGCGGCCGCTGATCGGCCCGCGGGCCTGCACCGCGCCGAATGCCGCAGGCAACAGAGAGGCATTCGGATGAGTCGGCGCGGCATCGAACGCATCTTCGTAATCGAGGGCATGGGCAAGGGAACCGTTGGCGAGTGCAGCCGTGGAAAAGCCGACCCGATCGCCGAAACCGAGCAGCGTGGCCTGCGGCGGCCCGCCCTGGCAACGGGCGAGTTCGATGAACGGAAGAACGTCGCGGCTCATGCCGCTCGCCGCCAGCATGACGCCGAGGCCGTCGAGTACCGCCCGCTTGGTTGCGGCCACGGAGGTCGCCGGGAGTGCCGCGAATTCAACTCGGCCGATGTGTTCAGCAATTCTCAAGCTGAGGTTCGCGCCATCCTGCGCCATCGCCCCCGTCTGACTCATCGGCCCACCTTGCGGATGCTCATGCTGCCCCCTGCCGTTCCTGCGATTGCAAGCGTTTACATGGTCGCTTAGCGAAATGCAACCGGTGCAACGCACGATCAGCCGCCACGTGATGTGGCGCCTTGCACTCCCAACGATCTTGTTCATGCTGTTGAGTTCGCTCGACCGGGTGAACATCAGCTTCGCCGCGTTGCAAATGAACGCCGAGTTGGGTTTCACGCCCTCGCAGTACGGTCTCGGTGCCGGAATTCTGTTCTTGGGCTTCCTAGCCGGCCAATATCCGAGTGTTCTGCTGCTCCAGCGGATCGGCATGCACCGATGGCTCGCGACCTGCGCCGTCATCTGGGCCGGGTGTGCCGCAGCGATCGCGTTCGTCCGAACGCCGAGCCAATTCTATGTCCTGCGTATCGTGCTCGGATTCGCGGAAGGCGGTCTCGCCCCCGGCATCGTCTTGTACCTGAGTCAATTCGCGACCGAACGCGAGCGTGCCACCACCTTCGCTTTGCCGATGCTTGCCATTCCCCTCTCGATCATGGTCGGCAGTCCGCTATCCGGCTGGCTCATGAGCATGCCCGCGCCGCTCGGACTTGCCGGCTGGCGCTGGATGCTCATCGCCGAGGCATTGCCGACGATACTGTTCGGTATCGGCGCGTGGTTTTATTTCCCGGATCGACCGACCGACGTCCGGTGGTTGAGCGAGGAACAGCGGCTATGGCTCGAGCACAACGCCGCCAATCCGCACTCGTCGGCGGCCCACAATGACTGGCGGGTGCTTCGGCAGCCGATGGTATGGGCCGCCGCACTGCTGTGGTTTTGCCTGTTGTCGGGGGCGTACGGCATCATGTTTTGGCTTCCGCAGATGATCAAACAAGTCTCGGGCTTGAGCGGCATTCAGATCGGCATGGTGAACGCATTGCCGTGGGCGGGCGCCATGCTCGGGACATATTTTAACTCCGCACACTCGGATCGCACCGGCGAACGCTTCTGGCATATCGGCGTCCCAGCCGTGGCGGCCGCCGTTGCCATTTTGGCGGCGTGGCTGTTGGGCGCCGGAAGCCCGGGCTTGTTCATGATGTTCATTGCAGGACTCGGGCTCGGCGCCGCGCAAGGAGCATTTTGGGCGTTGCCCACCTCCCTGCTGAAACCGAGTACCTTCGCCGTCGCTGCCGTTGCCATCAATATTGCAGGAAGCTCCGGCGGGCTGATCATCCCGCACGTGGTGGGCATCCTGCGCGAACGCACCGGCGGTTTTTCGGCACCCACCCTGCTGGTCGCCGCCATTTTGTTGAGCGCGGCCGGGCTCGTCGCGGTGATCCGGCGGATGTTCTTCGACGCCGCGGCGCCGGTCGCACTGACGCGTACTTGATGGGCGAGCCGCTCGCTCCTCCCGGTCTCCGACAGTCGGCAAATGTGTTTTCGTAAAACGCGGCGGAGTTCGACATGATCACGATTTTGGCGTGTGGCGACGTGGGAGTTAAGCGCACGAACTGTGCCTCGATGTTCGCCGATTGCGCGCCCACCCTGCGCCGCGCCGACCTGTGTTTCGCACAGTTGGAAACGACCATGTCCGAGCGGGGCGCCAAGGTACCCAATACGCGTCTTGCCATGCGCGCCCCTCCCGCGATGGCGGCAGCGGTCCGCGATGCCGGAATCGGTGTCATGTCCTTCGCGGGCAACCACTGTCTTGACTTCGGCTACGACGCGTTCGAAGACACGTTGCAAACCGCGGCAGCCTCGCACATCGTACTGTGCGGCGCCGGCGCGGATTTAAGGCAGGCGCGGCGGCCCGCAATCGTCACGGCCGGCGGCGTCCGCGTCGCGTTTCTCGCCGCGAGTTCGATTCTCCCCGAGGGCTATGCGGCGCACGCGGACAAGCCGGGCTGCGCCCCGCTGCGTGCCCACACCCTCTATGAGCCCATCGAACACGATCAGCCGGGTACGCCCGCACGAATCCGAACTTTCGCGGATCGCGCAGATCTCGATGCGTTGATCGAATCCATCCGGCAGGCGCGCCGGGAGGCGGATGTCGTGCTCGTGTCGATGCATTGGGGCATCCACATGGTCCGCAGTACTCTGGCGGATTACCAGATCGAGATCGGACGCGCGGCAATCGACGCGGGGGCGGATGCGATCCTCGGGCATCATCCGCATCTCTTGAAGGGCGTCGAATTCCATCGAGGCCGGCCCATCTTCTACAGCCTGGGCAACTTTGCGATCGAGCAACCGCATATCTGGGATCCGGCGATCACCCGGACCGAGTCATTCCGCAATCTTCTGAGCCTCAATCCCACGTGGACCTTGGATGAGGTTTACATGCTGCCGCCGGTGACACGTTTGACCGGAGCGGCAAAGCTCGTCCGCCAGGATGATGGTTCCTGGCAAGCGAGATTTCTGCCTGCCTGGATCACCGACGACGGCTCGCCTCAAATGCTCGAGCCCCACGATCCGCGCTTTGCGCAGGTGGTGATGCTGCTGGCGGAAAGCTCGCAACAGGCCGGATTGCGCACGCAATTCACCGTCGACGGCGGCGAACTGCTGCTGAGCCCGGAACTTTGAGCTTGCGCTGCAGGTTACGACGGGCTCGGACACAGCTACACTTCGTGGCATGGCAAAGACCCTTCGGAAACGCAGCAAGGCGGCTCGGGCCCAGCCATCACGGGGGGCCAAGCAATCACCCCGGGCCATGCGTTCGCCCGTCGCCACGACCACCATCCTGCATGTTGCCGATGCCGTCGGCGTATCGACGGCAACGATCTCGCGCTTTTTCAACGCGCCGGACTTGCTCTCCAAGGACACCGCGGCGCGCGTGCGCGCGACGGTGGAGCGCATCGGGTATGTCCCGAACATGATGGCGGGCGGTTTGGCCTCGAGTCGGTCGCGGCTGGTGGCGGCGGTCATTCCAGCGATCTCACAGTCCATATTTTCGAGCACCATCCAGGCGTTGACGGATTCGCTGGCTGAAGCCGGTTACACGGTGATGCTGGGCCTTACCGGCGCCTCGGACCAGCATTTGAACCGGCAGCTCAATTCGCTGATCGGACGACGCCCGGATGGCATCATCCTCACCGGAGCGCTGCTCGACGCTGCCGCGCGGCGACAGCTCAAAGCAGCGAAGATCCCCACCATCGAGACGTGGGATCTTCCTGCCGTGCCCGTTGATCTGGTCGTCGGCCTCTCGCATGAAGCCGTGGGAGTTGCCGTCGCCCGCCGCGCGCTGTCACAGAATCGCCGACGTGCATTCGTCATCTCGGCCAGCGGCGTGCGCGCACTGGCGCGGCGCCACAGTTTTGCACGCACCATGCGCGAGAGCGGCGCACCGGAACCGGGGGCCGCCATCTTTGGCGGAACCACGGGCTTCGGTGAGGGCCGCGGCGCCATTGCGTCGCATCTCGACAGCGGCGGCCGGCCCGACATCGTCGTGTGCTCTTCGGATTGGAGCGCGCATGGCGCGCTCGACGAACTGCAGCGCCGTGGCATCCGTGTGCCGGAGGACACTGCCGTGATCGGGTTTGGCGACTTGGATTTTGCAGCCGAGCTCAAACCGTCCCTGACGACCGTAAAGATCGACGGTGGCGTCATCGGACGCCAGGCCGCCAAATTCCTGATGCAGCGCGCGTGCGGCGAGAGGATCACGCAACGAATCGTGGATATCGGCTTCTCGCTGATCGTGCGGCAGAGCGGGTGACGGCTTGCAGCGTGCATAGGGGCATCACGCAGCGTCCGTACCGGGGCGTCGCGAAATGAGCGGCAAGACGACGTGCGAGGGCCGGTCCAAGTCCGCGAAGAGGGTATTTCTCGCCACGCGACGCGTCAGTCCCCTGCCTTCCGCCGCACCGGTACCGGGGTTCACGTCGAAGTGCGGGAAGTTGCTCGACGAGTTATCCAACCGGATTCGGTGACCGCGCTTGAACGCAAAGCCTTCGGGATAGTCCTCGCAGGGCGGATAGACATCGATGAGTTTGATCGTGAAGTCGGAGTCGGGGCCATCGGAGCTGATCCAGAAATTTGGCTCGATCACCCCGGTGACTTCGACATCTTCGGCAAGAGGCGTGGTTTCGAACACCAGGACATCGGGGCGCGCTTCGACGGGTAGGTACGGCGGCCGCGAGCCGCCC
>Ga0302319_10010472_pt1 | contig 17658 bp, 13 predicted proteins | sample Bog_T0_2_FD_203319 | JGI IMG/M metagenome (GOLD analysis project Ga0302319, IMG submission 203319) | Peat permafrost microbial communities from Stordalen Mire near Abisko, Sweden - Bog_T0_2 | ecosystem: Environmental > Terrestrial > Soil > Wetlands > Peat | place: Sweden: Abisko, Stordalen Mire...
CCTCCACGGCCAACAGGGTTCGCATCCTTGTCGAAGAATCCCAGCCGGTCTATTCCGCCGGAATCGTACACGTGCTTGAATCCGTTCCAACGTTTGAAACTGTTGGCGTGGCAGCGTCATTACAGGTGCTCCTGCCGCTGGTCGCAGAACTGAAACCGGACATTGTCATGCTTGATGACTCTCTGATTGACCAGAACACCGAAAATCTGCAATGGATTCTGAATGCCCATCCACACACCAAGGTAATTGTCGAAGTGACCTCCGAAGAGCCTGCGCACTGTTTGAGCGTTTTGCGCGCCGGCGCACATGCCGTGATTTCCCGTCACGTGGATCCTGCCCAGTTACTGCAGTGCATCCGTACTGTCGCCAAGGGCAGCCATTATGTTAGTCCCACTGTGCTGGACTGGCTCATCGATGATTGGCAACGGAGTCGCCGCGCCATCAGCGAAGAAGCCACACCCACACTGCCCTGCTTCAATGGACGCGAGACTCGCGTAATATCGATGGCCGTTCGTGGCCTCGCGAACAGGGATATAGCCGCCAACCTTTCAACCAGCGAACAGACTGTCAAGAACACATTGAGCCGTGTATACCGGCGCTTGGGTGTCGTCAACCGCAAGAGTCTTCGAAGACGCTGCATCGACATGCGGATGCCGATTGTATGGTCACCCGCCCATCGGTCCGCGAAGAACGCGCGTTTGCTGCTACAAAAAACATGAAGGAGCGCCCATGTTGTTTCTCGAACTACGTGACGGGCATGTTTCACTTGACGAGCCCTCACATACACCCGGAACGCTCGGGCCGGTTATCGGCCCCTTCATCGCCGCACGGATACTTCGCGACGAAGTGCGCGTAACTACTACCGAGCGCGAGTATCCGCTACAACGTTTTGCCGACTGGGTATTCTACGATGGAAAGTTTTTCTCGGACATAGAAATCGTAGCGTCCGACCAGATGGGTCCCGGACGTACCCGCCGGCGACGCCCCTTCGTTCCTTCCTTGGCCCAACTTGAGGGCGTAGGAGCCTGATCGAAAATCACGCCATGCAACGAGCCTGTGCAAACAGTCGCGCTGGCTCTTTCCATTCCAACCTTCAGTAGCCTCCAGGCTTTCCTCTGCGGTTGGCTACTTCTTCTCTCCAGGCTGCGCGGCCTGGACTCTCCCGAACAACACATAGGTGTCGTCCCCCGCGCCCTCACGCTTCTCCACTCGCCATCCGGGCATGCGTTCGAGCAGGTAGGCGAGAGGCGTGTGTTCGGGGAACAGCACATGGTCGATCCGGTCACGATCCAGAATCTCCGATGGCCGCCGGACTCGCATGACATCGAGGTAGCTGGCCAGGACGCCGTGATGCTCGAAAGTGTCCAGCCGGGAATCGATATAACTAGCCTTGGAGTCAAAGGCCATGATCCCGCCCAGGTTCACGGCGTTGAACGTGCGCCACGACGGGTCGAGCATCGCGATCGTTTGACGGGGGAACAGCATTGAAAGGTCCTTCCGCAATTCCGCTTCTCGAGGGAATATCTGCACCATCATCCACACCGCGCAGGCAGCCATCAATGCGTTCATCCCCGGGATGGTTTTCGCATCCGAATGAGCGCAGAAGCACCGTACCATATCCGCGGTTAGAAATGGGGTGGTGACGACAGCCGCAAGGAAGGCAAAACGGACATGGTCGAAGGCTGCGTACCAAGCGAATACGATAAAGACAATCTCGTAGAGCCGCCACTTTCGGCCGCGGAGGAAGTTGGCCAGCAACATCAGGGCTATCGCCACCAGTGTAACTTTCCCGACAAACCAGTCCAGATGCAGCGGCTGCCATTCCTCGGCGTTGGCGATGTTCAGTTTCTGGTTCAGCATCATGTCGAAAGGGTTCCAGACCAGCCGCCAACCATATGGGTTGACCAGGAGCGCCCCGAGACTGGCAAGAAACACATAAAGGAGCCTCTTGTGATTTTCCGGCGAGCGCGCCGGTTGCTCAAAGCCCCCCTTCGAAAAGCCGAACGCACCGCACAGGATGTACAGCGCCAGTAAGCCCAGGCCTATCAGCCAGCTTCCGTGGAGATTAACCCACAGGCAGAAGAGCGGAGGAAGAAGCCACGCCGCGCGAGTCTTTCCCCGCTCCAGCGCCTCTAGGATGGCCAGTTCGGCTGAAAGCGCAAGGTAGGCGACGATGATAGTCCGTGGACCACTGTTCACCGTCATCAGCGCAAAGCCAATGAAGGCGGCCCAAAACGCAGCTCCGGCATGCCCGGTCTTCCAGTACCCGCGCCAATAGAGGAGTAACACGTTGGCGCCCAACGCAAGCCACGTCACCAAATAAATGCCGCTCAGGTCGAACGTTCGGTATCCCAGCCAATATGGAATCTCCGAGAGCCACTCGGGGTTCACCCAGCGCTGGCCGGAAACGGTAAAGGAGTAGGGCTCGACGCGGATGAAGCGATGTGTGGCGCACAATATGCGGGCGTCGGCCAGGTGCCACCACAGGTCCGGATCCCGAAGTAATTCGATTGACTGTCTCAGGGGTTGAGCGAAAATCAACGGCATCACAAGAAGAATCGCCGCATTCATAAAGTGCCGGGTAAAGATGCGGTTGAAGACGCGCACGAGCGGACTGGCGACGTCGGTGGGGTTGGTAATGGGTAAGGAGGCTTCTTGAGCGACAAGCACGATATTCATGCCCATCAAACTACCCTGTGGCCGCGTCAGGGACAAAGCTCAGATGAGAACTTTTTTTGTAGTTCGGGCGTCACGGCAAATAATTCAACGCACCTGCATTTTTTGCTCTTGAAGGCTTTGGCTTGAGGTGTCCACGTGTTACATCTCAATGCGAGGCATGACGGAAGAGACGCAATTCGCGGTCCGCATTAGAAGAGCCAATCTTGAATTGGCGCTCAAGTCCGCGCAGACGTGTGTCGCCGGTCGGCCCGCCGTGCCCATACTTGGCTACGTCCTGCTGGAAACAGAGGGGGACAACCTCTCAATCCGCTCCACCGACCTGATTCAATCCCTCCGCGTAACCATTCCCTGCACAGTCGAGAAGCCAGGCGCCGTGGCCCTGCGAGCACGGCGCTTCCTGGACTTCATCGGCTCGCTTGCCCAGGGAGAGGTCAGCCTCTCTGCAAAGAACAACTCCTTCGCGGCGATCTCAATGGGCAGCCTGAAAGCCACCATGCCGGGATTGCCAGGAACTGATTTTCCGGCGTCCTTTGTCTCCTGTACTGAATGGATGGCACGCTTTCATCCTGGCGCCCTGGCCGGTCTGATCGGGCGCGTCCTGCCGACACTCGGAGAAGCAAACGAGGAAGCTGGTCTATCGTTGGGCTGTGCCTTGTTGCGTCTCACCCCTGCCGGCGTCCTTATGGTGGCGACCGACCGCTACCGCATGGCGCGCGCAGAGATACGGACCAGTACGCCGTCGCCTGAAGACAGAGACATCCTGCTCCCACGCCGCCTGCTGCGAACGCTCATGTCGCTCTTCCCGGTAATCGGGGATGCGCCGGTAGACATTGGCCTTACCGAAAAAGCGATCTTCTTTCGGGGCGGCAACTACATGCTGGCCGCACGCCGAGTGGCAGGGCGCTTCCCTGCCTTTGAGCCCGTTATCCCCAGTTGGCGATACGAAGTTGTCGTCCGAACCTCGGACATGCTTGCCGCCGTCGACCGGCTCAAGGGATTTGACGACAATCCAGTGGCCATGATTCTGTTCGACATCCAGGGGAACATCCTGGAGCTCCGGGCACAGACGCCGGGAGCTTATGAGGCCGTCGAACAGCTTTCTGTGCAGTGGCTGGGCGCGGACACGCGCTTCTGCCTGCGCGCGCGCTGTCTGTTGAGTTGCCTTCCCCCGTTAAGGTGTGCCGACCAGGTGGTCTTCGGAATTCCCGACCGGGTCGCGGGCGGACCACAAAAAAGTGTGCCGGTAGCCCTTACGGCAAAAGCCGGAGATCCCTACAATTCGCTTTATCTGCTGATGCCCACCGCAGTCACCTGCGGCGCGGAAGAAAGGACACACGCTCGTGCAACGTCTTAGTGCGATGCTTGCATTATTGGTTGCGGTCCCGATTGTGGCCGCACAGTCAACCAGTTCGTCTACAGGAATAGCCTCTCCCGGGCAGGGCATGTCCTCGCAGTCAGGAAGCTCTTCGCAAAACCGCAATGCCGCGGACGATATCTCTGCTATCGCGCCGCCATTCGACGTCGACGACGTGCTGCGCATGCACCGCGTAGGCCTGCAGGATGAGGTGATTATCAACGCCCTGCGCGCACGCTACCATCCGTTAAAGTTGAGCGACAGCGACCGAACGCTGCTGATCAAGAATTCTGTGAGCGCAGCGGTCATTGCTGCGATGGAGAATCCGCTGGGCGAGGATACTGTCGGTCACGCTGCGCCGCCCACAGTGCCGCTGCCGCCCGAATCAGACCTGGCCAAAGCCCCCGCCAAGCCCGTTTCGGATGCCAAGCACGCGCATCCAGATGCCACTATGGACGCGACCGCTGTCCAACCGGCCAGAACATCTCCGGATGCGGCCTCTTCAACGACCGCAGCTGTAGTGAACGATTCTTTGCGTCTCCCGATTCTCCCGCACGAGACGCTGGACTCCACCGAGACCGACTGGCTGTCGGACGCGAATACTCCGAAGACTCAGGGAGTCTATCGTCGCATCAACGGAGCAGGATGGGGAACAGTACCGGTAGAAACCGTTGCCTGGAAACACAATGGAGAGAACCCGGTCAAGCGGGCCGAAGGACATTTGCCGGGAGCAACCAGTTCAACAAAGATCATCTCCACCAATAGCGACTTTCTCATTGTGACCCCGGAGGACGTTTCCGTAGTGCAGTATCAGCTGGTTCGAATCCGCTCCAAGCACACGGGGCGCGAGTTCCATCCGGCGCCGGGGGGCGACGCATTCGGCGGCGGTGGCAACTCCGAGGTAGTCGCCTACAACCCGCAAAAGCTTGGCTCTACGGTCTGGCTGGTCTCGCTCCATAACCTGCCGAGCGGCGACTACGGCTTTCTGCCTCCAGTTCGGGGCCAGTTGCACAGCACAACTGGCTTTGCCAAGGCAATCTATACGTTCCACGTTCTCTAATCGCCCCGGTTCCGCGCCATGCAAAGGGATTGCGTAATGCCATTTACAGAACCGAGATTTCTCCGATGGAGAACACGCATTGAGCGCTTACCGAGAGTGGGTACTGCTCAAGTCCTCGGCCACCCTCAGTGACCGAGGAGGGCGGGCCGGGGCATCTGCGTGATGGGAGACACCCCGGCCCGGTCCTTCAAGCTATGGAGCTTGTGCCTTGGATATTACACCTCTTGAGAGTCGATCACTTGCAATAAATAACGGTTCTACGCGGCTTTGCCGGTTCGCAGTGCCGTGCTTTTCCGCAGGCTCCTTTGCCTCAGTGCTCATTCTCGTGCTCTGCCTGCCGGCCATCTCGTCGGGCGACGGGCCGGTTCACCTCTATTACTCGGCCGTCGTTCGCGCGCTCCTGATCGGCGACCCGTGGTATGGCCACTGGTACGCCTTCCGCCATCTCGTTCAGCCCTACTGCTTGCACTATCTGCTGCTGGCCCTGATACAGGAGGTCGCCTCACCTGGCGCCGCGGAGAAGGCGCTCGTGGTACTCACGGCCCTGGTCTGCTGGACCGGATTGTTTCGAGCCATTCGCTCGTTCCACCCGGAAAGCCCTGCAGTCTATGCGTGGATGCTCCCGTTGATTCTCACTTGGTCTTTGGCCGGCGGCTTTTACAACTTCTGTCTGGCCTCAGGCTTCCTCTTCCATGCAATCGCATCCTGGGTTTTGCTTCGACGCACCGGTGCCTGGCTGCCGCTGGCTACCTTCAGCGCCTGTCTGGTGATGCTGGTGCTCTCTCACCCGATTCCACTGCTGCTCCTTGCCGGATACGTGGTCCTAGAAACGCTTCTTGGCCGACGGATGGCGGCGCCCGCCAACCGCTGCTTCCAGTTCATAGCAAGCTTTGCCGTCCCGGCTGCTCTAGCCTGGCCGGTGCTGATCTATGACCACTCGCGCCTGGAGCACGAATTCTCGTTTGCGTTCCACAAGATGACCGCGCTCTTCGTCTATACCGGGCAGTGTGTGGACTTCTTCACGTTTGCAGGCATCCATTTTCCATACAGGATCGCGCTGCTAGCATTTCCCCTCTTCGTGCTGGCTCAAGTGCTCTCCGGTGTACTCGCTCGCCTGAAAAGCCGCGCCGTCGACGAAGGAGACGTGTTGGCTCTCACCGCGCTGGTTCTGCTCCTCACCTGCAGTTTCCTGCCGCCTCAGATCAACGGCGCCTACAATGCCGAGCGGCGGCTGGCCGCCCTCGCGTGGCCCGTGCTTGCGATCGCTCTGGCGTCCGGACCCTTGCATGGCACGACCAGAGGCCGCGTCCTCACGGCTGTTGGCTGCATCATGACGCTGATGGCCGCCGTTATGCTGCCAGCAAGCCTGGTGCCGGCGGCCCGGCTGATGGCGAACCTCGACCATGCCCCGCTGCCGCCGTTTTGTGTCGGGATATTTCTTGAGTCGAATGCAGGGTTGCACTCTACCCCAGAATCCGGATATGGGATAGCCTATTGGGCGGGAGCCCACGGCTTCGCGGCGAGGCACGACATTCTGCTGAACAGCCCCTGGCTGGAGGAGACACACATCCCGCTGAGGGCACAGGCCAACGGCGGCTTTCTGAACGGTATTCTCGACCAGAAAACGATCAACACCCCCGTCTGGTTCTACGACGCGCTGACCTCTTCCGCCTCGTTGCGCGCCGAGGTCAGCCGAAAAATCGACTTTGCTGTTTTCGTGGATCCGGGCAAACATCCAGCCGAAGGCTTGCGGGCAGCACTCGACCCTCAACTCTCCTGGGCGTGCTCCTCTGCTGAGGGATACGCAGTTTGCGCAAAAACAAAAGCTATTGCGCCGGTAAGAACGGGAAGCGCAAGGACTGTTACGCATGAAGGACAAGAACATTGAAACCGCGCCGGGGATATTGAGTTTACGAGGGAAAACCGTAAAGCCATGAAAATTAAGGGAATATGAGTGTATCTAAGAAGCATCGTAAGTCGTCGTATTATGGTGGTTTAGCGTAACAGAGCGTAATCCAGAGAAACTGATGAGTGTACCGACACAATACCGAAACGCGGGCGTCATTCATAGCTTTCATCGTTAGCCTGAGGCTGGTGATGGCTCAATGTGGTTAGCCCCAGTGAAGGCTCGGAGTCCAGTGGTGGGTGGTCGATTCTGTCGCCGAAGCGGAGAGGATGCACGGCAATAGGAATGTGCGAAGCAAAACGCCGACCTCTTCGAGAGATGGCGAGTCGCTGCCTGGGTACAGCTGGCTGACGAACGCATTCCATTGCTGTTTCTTCTGCGGATCGCCCAGAAATTCTTCAGTCAGAGCGAAAGGAACATCCAACGGAATTGCGAGTCCGCGCCGCTCAAAGGACGCGAGGATCGAGTTGCGCAAGGTGGCCATTTCAAAGGTCCAGGTGTTGGCCATGAACCAGATGTCGTAGAAGTCCTTCATGCGGCTGTTGCGAATATCCAGTACTACCATTGCATTGAGTTTTTCCGCGATGGCAGCTTCGCGCGGATAGGCGCGGATGATCGGCGGCTCCATAGGGAGCAGCACGGGAAAGAACGCGAATTTAGGCTCTGGATAAACGGCGTCGCCAAATCCAATATCGACCTGCATCGGAATCCGCGCGCCGGCCAGTACGGCGTGGAATTTCACGCGCACACCCTCGTATTCGTCCTCTTCTTTGATCCTTGTTCCCTCGACCGATTCGCCGTCGAAGTGAATGCCGTCATTTCCTTCGACCTTGCAGATAGCCCTAATTGTTTCCTCGACTTCACGAATGGCCGACGATCCCCATCCGAGCAGGTCCAAGTCCTTCGTGGGCCGGTGTGTATCACCCGTCCAGAGCGTAAACAGCGTTGCTCCTTTGATTGCGAATCTGTCGCGGTAGGTCGAGTTGCCCAGCCGATACAGAAATCGCTCGATCGCATATCTTCCAAGGATTCGCTGGTAGTCTTGCCCCCTGCTTTGGGCCAGAGTAAGCAGACGCGCGCGGATTGAAGCCGCAGGATTCTTCGCCGGTTCGCGGGTCACAATGCCTCCATGTAGGGACGGATGACGTTACTCACGCGGCATACCTTGGCATAACGGTAGATTTCATTCACGGTGGCCTTCTTTTGGCGGAGGCAGTCTTTCAGGGCTTCAATGGCGATGTCCAGGCCGATCTTGTTGCGAAACTTGAAGCAGTCTGCCACGGTCTTTGCGGCAGAATAGACGCGCACAGTAACGCCCTCAACCGGATGCTTTTCGATGCCTTCGGACAGCGAAGGTTCCGTGAGACGTACCACCCGGAGTGAAGGAGACGGGATAGCAGGCTTTCTTGCCCCTTTGCCGAGAGCGATCCAGACAGATGCCGGGCTTTGCGTCGTGATTTCGTGAAAGGCAAGGGCTGAAAGCAGGCACAGCACTGCTTCCGGCACGCGCTTTGCCACCTCCGCGTAGGAGTGGCGCTCCGTGACCACTGCGTCTGGCAGGGTATAGATCCCGCGCCCGGTCCGATTGAGCTTGCGCTGGCGCTGGAGGCGCAGGAGGTACTCGCGTGAGACGCCCATGGCCTCGATATCGCGGGGCCTTACTATTCCGTTTTGGCGGACATATTGCATGATTCTCTCAAATGGATTCATCGCGGTCATGTGGTCAATTCGTCATTAGTTAATCACATATAATGACATATTGCAACAAAAGACAAGTGGTCAAGCAAACCGGACATCCCTAGTAATCGTGTCGCCACTGCGAAATCAGAAGCCGTTGTAGTGGCTCCATAGTACGCCACTCCATTTGACCATTCCGTTGAGCCCAGTCCCCCGGCCGGCATCAACGGACCGTTCAAGGTTGAGAGCCGTCAACCATGTCCCGGTCGAAGGGCCGGTCACTACTGTTGCTGGCTGGCTGCATCTTTTAAGACACATGAACTGTGACGAAAACGTGACGTGACCCCACTCTGAATGGGGTATCCGAGGACTGCGGAGCCGCAGTTTTCGGGCAAAAAAATGGAAATCCAGGAGTAGTCGCCGCTTTGGGAGCAGAGGGCCGTGGGTTAAAATCCTTCCGCCCCAACCACAGAAGAGTTTACGACGCGGCGGTCAACGTGACCTATGACGGCGTGAACTCCTGTCTCTATGACGGCAAGGGACGCATCTGCGCGGTGGCCAGCACCCCCGTCCCCGGCATGACGGCGATGACCGGCTACCTCTACGACGCCGACGGCACGTGCGTGGCCAAGGGCGCGATCACCACGTGGAGTTGCGATTCCGCGTCAACGGTTTCAAGACCACTAACGACGGCATCCTCGGTTCCTCGGGTGAGCAGGTGACCGAGATGGGGGTGGGTGGCACGAGCAATGGCACCACCACGAATGGCATGGCAGCACACCAACGTTTACGACGCGCTGACCTCTTCCGCCTCGCTGCGCGCCGAGGGCAGCCGAAGAATCGACTTTGCTGTCTTCGTGGATCTGGGCAACCATCAAGCCGAGGGCTTGCGGGCAGCACTCGACCCTCAACTCTCCTGGGCGTGTTCCTCAGCTGAGGCGTATGCCGTTTGCGCAAAACAGCGGCCGTTGCCCCCGGTACAACAGCATTGTCATTCGAGTTCGGTCACAGGTAACGCCCGAAATCCGTTCGGGAACGGAAAGCTATTTGGTGTGCGGGAGACGACCGCACCAGCGGCCACCCGTGATTTGCCCACCACGTTGCACACGAACTCAAGATTTACCGTATCGCCGGCATCTGGAAGTTCCGTCCACTTCGCTTCAAATAGTTCCAGGCGCCCACCCGCATCCGCCACAAAGTCCACTTCGCGGCTCCGATCACGCCAAAAAAATAGGCTGCCAGTGCGTCCGGCGCGGCGTTCGCGATCCCGAAGCTGAGCAAAGACAAACGTCTCCCAGACTGCTCCTACCGCCGGTGATTGCCGAAGAGCCTCCTCAGACCGAATATTTAGCAGAGCGCAAAGCAGGCCAGTGTCGGCGAGATAGAGTTTTGGGCTCTTGACCATGGACTTGGTTCGATTCGAGAACCACGGCTCAAGCAACACGGCCTGACAGGAAGCCTCCAGCATGGACAGCCATTGGTTCGCTGTCGAAGGGGCAATACCAACATCGCGCGCCAGATCCGCTTTGTTCAACAGGTTTGCGGAACGGAGGGCGCAAGCGCGCAGAAATCGCTCAAAGTCCCGCAGGCTGCCAACATTGGTCAGCGCACGCACATCGCGTTCCAGGTATGTAGCAAGATAGGAATTGTAGAAGGCTACAGAATCAATATCCGGGTTGGCATACAGCTCCGGGAAACCACCACGCACGATCGCTGTTTCGATCCCGATTTTGGGCATCGCTTTCCGAATCTCAGCAAAAGATAGAGTTTCGAGTTCCACGATGTCAGCCCTCCCTGCCAATGATTCTGAAACGTTTTTCATCAGGGTGAACTTCTGCGATCCGGTAAGCAGGAATTGCCCGTTGCGCGTACGGTTGGCATCCACGGCAACCTTGAGGTGCCGAAACAAGCCGGGCGCATATTGCACCTCGTCAATGATGACTGGTGGCGGATGACGCTGGAGGAATCTTTTTGGCTCCTTTTCGGCCTGCTCGGCTTCAGTAGGGAGGTCGAGGGACACGAACGCATAATTCGGAAACATGTGCAGGAGGGTTGAGGTCTTGCCGGTCTGTCTGGCTCCGGTAAGCACGATTACTGGCCGCGTCTTCGCAGAGCGTTGCAGCCGGGGCTCAACATCGCGTGAAATCCACATATGCAAATTATACGATACAATCGCACATTACGCATAGTCTAGACGTAGTCGGCTACCAACGATGCCATTGAAGCGGAACCGACTGCGCCGCCTCAATGGGATCTAAATTCTGACTGGAACAGGAGGTTGGGTGGCGGCGGAAGTAGTTGTGGGACGTTTTCTGGTTCGCCCGGAGCGGCGCAGTTGCACCTCCGGGGTAACGCTCAGTCCTTCACCGGCATAGCACTTCGCTCCGGTAATCCAGTTCAATCCGAGCGTGGTTTCGACATCACGCACCGCCTCCTGTAGGTCGCGCTCGGTGAGCAGCCATGGACGGTTTCCGGGCAGATTGCGCACGACAAGCGCAGCAAAGTTCCTGGCCAAACGGCGGGCGCGATTCTCTTCCCCAAGGAAATCGCGGAGCAGCACCATCGCCAGCTGGCGATCTCTCCCAAAGACCCTGGACGGCCGGATGGCAAGCAGAATGCCTTCGGGCGGATCAACGCCCGGCCGGTGACGCCAGATCTCTTTATTCGGCGCACCAGCGTAAATGACAGGCTCGGACCCGACCAACTCCGGTTCGTGATTGCGGTCCTCAAGCAGCGCTTCTAGCAGACCGGCAGGGACAACGGCATACGCCGCCGCTTCTTCAAGAATTATCTCAGGGATGCTGACCACCCCATCGGACTCAAGGCCGCCCAGGCCATTGCCGCGCCATTGCTTCAAATGGAGCTCACCGCGGGTGTCCGGGATCCGAACCTGCAAGAAGTAACTGTCCAGAAGGGGATCGTATCCGACGTCCACCTTGGAGCCTTCCTTGATCGGATTGAGAGAGTAGCGACTCATGTGTTTTCGGGGATGCTCCTTCAGGCCCCGAACAATTATGACCCGGCCTGAGCCCGCGTGGCGCGGACAATAGCAAAAAAATGCAGTTTGCGCATCAAACTTTGTTCCTTCCTGCAAAAAACATTGCAATTTTACCGAGACCGGATGCCACCATATTTCCCAGTGAAGTTTTTGAAGGTCGTGGAGGCATCCATAACAGCTCACCGCGCTAGCGGTGCAAGAAAGGAAAGACGGAACCCGTTCCTATGTTCAACTGTATTCACTCCCCCCGGAGACAGGCGAGCCTGTTGCTCGCCCTCTCCTCGTTCATTTGGCTTGCGCCGCTTCATGCGCAACGCACGCTCCTCACCGAGCCAGTCGATGAGGCCGCCCGGATGGTTCTGCGCGGCAACATTCACCCGCTCGCTCAGGCGGAGTTCGATCGGGGGCAGGTCTCCGACTCGGACTCCACCGGCACCCTGGTTCTGGTACTCGGCCGCAGCGCCGCACAGCAGGCGGCGCTCGACAGCTACGTAAAATCCGCCAGCATGCCTGGAACGCCGTCCTATCGCCAGTGGCTCACGCCGGCCGAGTATGGCACGCGCTTCGGCGCAAGCCCGGAGGACATCGCCACGGTTACCCAGTGGCTAGAATCTCATGGCTTCACTGTCGAGCAGGTCTCGCCGGCAGGAAACGCGATTCGCTTCTCCGGCAAAATGGGAGGGGTGCGTACGGCCTTCCAGACCGAGATTCGCCAGTACGAGGCCGGCGGCAAGATGCACAAGGCGAACGCGACCGAGCCATCAATTCCCGCATCGCTGGCGCCGGTGGTCCGCGGGATAGCCGCGCTCAACGATTTCCACCCGCAACCACACGTCATCCGCGGCGGACACGCCACCTTCACAACGAAGCCGGGAGCCGTTCGTCCGGAACTGACCATCTATGGTCCAGGTAGATGGGGACCGGAGGATTACGATGTCTACTTCCTGCCCGTGGCCGGGGACGCGGCGATCATCTACGACATGCCCAACACGGCTATGAACTCCGCCTATAGCGGAACTACGTGGACCGGGGCTGGCGTAACGATCGGAATCGCCAGCGACTCAAACCTGAGTGCCTCGGCAATCGCCGATGTTGCCAACTACCGCTCCCTGTTCCTGAACGAGCCTCTTGCCACGGCCACCACCGACGCACAATTGCCGAAGGTGGTGGTCGACGGCAACGACCCAGGGGTGAATAGCGACGAGTTGGAGGCACTACAGGATGTGGAGATGGCCGAGGCTTTTGCGCCGAAGGCTCTCACCACCCTCTACACCGCAGCCAACACCGACCTGCAGGGCGGGCTGTTTCTCGCTATCCAGCGGGCCGTCGACGACAACGCAGTGGCCATTCTGAACATCAGCTTTGGATCCTGCGAACAGAACTTAGGCGCCGCAACCAACGCCTTCCTCAATGAGATCTACGAACAGGCTGCTGCCCAGGGCATCTCCATCATCGTCTCTGCCGGCGACTCTGGTTCGGCTGGATGCGATACCGACACGGTGGGTTTTGGAGCCGCGGCCGGGTCAGGCCTGGCCGTCAATGGCCTTGCCTCCACCCCCTGGAATGTCGCTGTCGGCGGTACAGACTTCGATGTGCTGTTCACGACCAATCTTTCGACGGTCGAGCAGTACATTCAGGTTCCGTCCACCAGCGCAACGCTACTTGGCAATCCGCCGTACTTCGGGACCGCGAATGGCTACATCCCGGAGGAGCCGTGGAACAATTCAACCAGCGTCTTCACCACCTATGCGAACAACCTCCCCTATAAGTGGGGCAACGGGCCTGAGAATACGCTAGCCGGCGGAGGCGGCATGAGCAGCGCGGCGGTTTGTTCAGGTGCCATCTCCAGTTCCGGATTCTGTTCGGGAACGATGAGCGGTTATCCGAAGCCTGCGTTTCAGACCGCCCTCACCCCCGCCGATTCCGTTCGGGACGTGCCGGATGTCTCCTTCTTTTCGGGAACATTCATGGGCGATGAGGGCTATTCGCAGGACTTCAACGATGGCTGGTCGATCTGCTCGGACAATACAGTGAACGGAGACACCAGTACGTACACCGATTGCCTTTCGGACACTGGAACCACCGCCTGCGGCGGAACCTGCGCGATCGGCCAGAACACGACCACAACCCCGGTCGGCGGCACGTCGACTGCCGCGCCGGCAATGGCCGGAGTTCTGGCGCTGGTGATTCAGAGCCAGGGAGGAAAGCGTCTCGGCCAGGCCGACTATCAGATCTACAATCTCGCGGCCAACTATCCCGCTGCCTTCCACGACATCACCACCGGCAATAACTCCGTGCTTTGCACCGTGGGCAGCACGAACTGCGGGCCGAACGGCTTCATGACCGGCTACAACGCCGGCACGGGGTACGACCTTGCCACGGGCATCGGCAGCCTCGATGTCGCCAAATTCGTTAACGACTGGGGAAAGGTCACGTTCACCTCCACCACAACAACCTTTACGGCGGGCACGAGCGCGAGTTCTCTCAGTTCCAGTTCGCTTACCATGGCCCACGGGGCCACCGTCTACTTCAAGGTAGCCGTCAGCCCGTCCACGGCCACCGGCAACGTCGTACTCACCACCAGCAGCACCCAGAAAAACTCCGACAGTGTCCTGTTGGCGTCAATCACCAACGGCGTGGCCACGTTCTCCACTCAGGCCCTGCCTGGCGGAACCTACACCCTCTATGCACAGTACGGCGGTGACACAACCAACGCCGGCAGCCAGTCCCAGGGAATCCAGGTCTCCGTTTCGCCTGAGACCAGCACCATGCAGTTCAACATCAACGTCTATGACGCTCAGACCGGAAATCTGATGGCCACCTCGCCTACCAGCGCGGCTTACGGGTCTCAGTTTTATGCAGACATCACACCCTATGGCGGCACGGAGGGCCTTTCCAAGGGAAGCCCGGCCACCGGCACGGTGACCCTGAACCAGAACAGCAATCAACTGGCAACCGTCACTCTCGATAGCCAGGGCGCGGCGAACTACCTGTTCACGTCTTCGACGCTCACTCCTGGAACGCAAACCTTCACGGCAGCATACTCCGGCGACGCGAGCTACAAGGCGTCCAACACCACCCAATCTGTCACCATCACCAAAGCCCCGGTCACTATTGGAACTATTTGGCCGACTAACGGAGAGGCTTTCACCCTCACACAATCGGCAGAAAGTGCGGACGTTGCTTTCAACCTATACAGCAAAGGCACTTTGCCTACTGGCATGGTCACTTTCACAATGAACGGGACATCCATCGGGACCGCAACCATATCTTGCCAGGCCGATACTGGAGACGAGATGACCTGCCTTGCCGATGAGGCGGCATTATCGGTTGACCCGGCAAAGATCGGCGCGGGCAACTCCGCCATATTCGGAGCTACCTATAACGGGGACGGCAACTACCAGGCGAGCAGCCAGATCACTTCCACCGTAACCGTTGCCGAACCAGCGAATGCCGCCATCGCACTTTCAACCAGCGGCAACATCACCATCGCAACCCCCGGGAACTCCGGGAAATCCACTCTCAGCGTCACGCCTTCCAACGGATTTGGAGGCTCCGTGGCGCTCACCTGCACCCTCACCGGCGGCTCAGCCGCCTCTGACAACCCAACCTGCTCGCTCCCCGCCTCGGTCACGATCTCCGGGACTACGGTGCAAACCGCAACCGTATCCATTGCGACTACGGCCGCATCCAGCGTTAGTGTCAAGAAGCCGACTAGTCTATTCCTTGGAATGGGCGGCGGCGGGCTTGCTCTCGCCGGCGTGCTGTTCATTGTGCTTCCCCGCCAGCGTAAGCTGTGGCTGCCGATGCTCGTCCTCGCAGTAATGGGCCTCGTTCTGGCGCCTATGGGATGCGGCGGCGGCGGTGGCGCGACTACTGGCGGCAGCGGAAACTACGGAACGCCCGCCGGAACTTACACCTTCACCATCACCGGCGCCAATGGCTCGATCACCGGTAGCACCCCGCTGACCGTAACGGTCCAGTAAGCCCAATTCAACCCACCTTTAACCCTGTCCGGCAGATCAATCGCCTGCCGGACAGCCCATCTCTTCTACTAACGCGACGAACACACCTGTCGACAAAAAATACATTGTGTAGGGATTGCCTTTCGTCTCGACCTGATGTACACCCTTTCTCAGAGCAGTTTGTTCGCGCCAGTCCCATCACACTGGCAGTAGAGAACGGATTCCCGGGCCTTTCGCCTGGAGGATGGGGTGTGCGATGATTCAGAAAGTCCAATCCTGGAAATCAACCGAAGAAGCGGGAGCACAGACCTGGCGCAACCTGCACCGGTGTGAGAGCGGCCAGACCATTGCGGTGTGGCTGGGGGCCATCGTCGTCATGAGCTCGGTGCTTATGGGCTCGGCGTACGACATGTCTGTGGCCTGGATGCACAAGCAGTGGGCCGACACGGCCGCCCAGGCGGCCTGCACCGCAGGCGCCATGGATATGCTTTGGGCGGCGAACAACGGCATTCCCTCAACGCCTGTGACGGCATATAACTTTCTGTCCTCCACATCCGGCGATTGCGCGACGAACTCGAGCAACGCGATGTGCTATTACGCCAAACTTAACGGCTACGCGAGCCCAGGACTCACCAGCAATGCGTCCTCGAACGACGTTTCGTGGAGCATGTCTACAACGCAGCCGACCAATTCGAACAGTAGCCCTACTCTAACGACAACGCCCTCGAACGGTGTGCCCGCCTATATGAACGTTGCAGTGACCGAGAACGTCCCGGTGACCTTTATGGGGATCTTTGCACATCTTCTCGGCATGCGAAATGCCTGGAATACTATTCAGGTGGCTGGACATTGCAACTGCGGGCTGGAAGGGACAGCGACTACCGGAAGTCCTCAAACAATAGCGATAAATGCTGGATTCATAGGCAGATTTGGAGACTTTGAGCCAATCGCCGATGTAACCTGCTGGTCTAATAGTCATTGCTCTATGACATCCAGCCCGCTAATAGGACCAAATGATCCTGTTCCAGCAAACACTGTAGTGACGGTTACTTCCGGCGCGATAGCTCGAGGAGAAGGCTCCGCATCTCTTAGCGGCAGCGTTAAGTTGGAAGTAAGCTGCAATAGCGGTTCTACCTGGAGCAGCATGGCTACATTGAATGTAACTGGTCTAGGTAGTTCTTCCCTTCCGGGAACCGCCAGTTGCACAGTCTCGAATACGAATCAGATTGAGCTAATGGTTACCGTTAATTTGTCCTTTGGTAGTGCCGGCGGTGCATTTCCTGCTGGCGATAGCTTTGATGTTCAGATAGATGGCGCCTCTATTACTACTCCTGGCAGTTCCACTACCAGCATGCATGTCACAAGTTTCCAGAACGATTAGGCAGAGGCTAGGAAACGTAGCACACAGAGGCAAAATCAAATGAGAACAAGACAGAATATAACGATACGCAGTTCAATCCGAACCGGACGTACCGCAATTGCGGCGTGGCTCACTGGGGATGCCCGCGGACAGGCCCTGATCGAGACAGCGCTCTTCAGCATGGTGCTCGTGCTGATGATGGCCTTGGCGGCCAATTTCGCTTATGTGGTGTATATCGGTGCCGGCATTACCTCGGCTGGGCGCCAGGCGGCAACCTATGCGTCACAGGGACAGCAGGCGGCGGCGGGGAGCGCGCTGCCGGCCGTGAGCGCAGCCTGCCAAATTGCCGCGAACGAGGTTAATGGATGGGCGGGTATATCTAGCACGAACTGGGGCGCCTATTCCGCCAGTTCCGCGCTCGGCGGAAGTTCCTGGGCAAACACGTCGAGCTGCGCGGGCAATTCCAACTTCACTGCGCCTGCCTATAATGCAGATCCGGAGTCGGCATATTTTTCGGCCAACGCTGTCAAGATGAGCGCTACCCCCAGTCCACTGGTTAACTTCTCCCTCCTTGGGAAGAAGGCTTCGACCATTCAGCCTTCAGCCACCTACGGGCGCATTGTGTACATGCGCCAGTTAAACTAGAGAGGAGTCTCCAA
>Ga0302319_10010473_pt1 | contig 17658 bp, 11 predicted proteins | sample Bog_T0_2_FD_203319 | JGI IMG/M metagenome (GOLD analysis project Ga0302319, IMG submission 203319) | Peat permafrost microbial communities from Stordalen Mire near Abisko, Sweden - Bog_T0_2 | ecosystem: Environmental > Terrestrial > Soil > Wetlands > Peat | place: Sweden: Abisko, Stordalen Mire...
CTCGATGAATCCGATCGCGCACCGCTCCGGAATGCGCTTGATGTCCGTGAACGACGATCGCAGTATGGTGATTTTGTCCAGCAGGTCGATCATCCGCTCGTCGATGTCGAGCAACGACAAGCTACATCCCCAACAGCCGCATAGGCTGATCATCGAGACCTTGATCTTCGCGGCACGGCTGGCGGCCAGTTCCGGGTCGAGCGGGGTGGCCGGAAGTTCGTGCGATGCAACCTCATTGGTGTCCGACTGGGAATGGATACCTTTGGTCACTTTCCATGCCTCCGTGATGGTTCGAGTGCGCGGTCCTTCACCGATTCGACCTCGTAGCGCCGCTCGCCGATGGGCTCGTCGTAACCCGCCCCTTTTTCGAGGATCGTTCCAACGGGGCAGATGTCGACGGCCTCGCGGACCTGTTCGGGGGACATTTTGTTGGCGAGTTCAACATCGATCTCGATGCGGGCATCCGCGCCGCGGCCGCTGATGCTGAAGATCTTCTTGCCGGTCTCGCGATCCCGGACGAACTCCACACAACGCTGGCAGAAGATGCAGCGGTCGCGCTCCAGCCAGATCGCGTCCGCCGCATGGTCGGCGACCCGCTGAGGGAACTGGTACGGGAAACGCGACACCACCATGTCCACCTCGTATCCGACCGCCTGCAGCGTGCACCGGCCGGCCTTCTCACAGCTGGGGCAGTTGTGGTTGCCCTCGGAGAACAGCATCTCCACCAGCGCCTTACGCGTGTCGGCGGTCTCCGGTTCGTCGACCTCCACCCGCATCCCGTCGCTGACCTCGACCGCACAGGCGGCGGCGACCGCACCGTTGACCTTGACCGAACACACCCGGCAGGTACCCAGGGCAGGATGTTCGGGCAGATAGCACAAGGTCGGGATGTAGACGCCCGCCTCGGCGGCGACATCGACCAGCGTCCTGCCCTCCTCGGAGGTGACGGTTTTGCCGTCGATCTCGATCCGGATGGTCATAGCGACTCCTGTGCTGCGAGCTCGGCGACGGCTTGGGCATAACCGGTCAGCTCAGCTTCCGCGTCGAACGACGGCAGCAGGTCGCCGTTGCGCTCACGAAGCCGGGCCGAATAGATGTCCGGGAACTTCGTCAGCGTGGTCAGAATCGGATTGGGCGAGGTGGCCCCCAGCCCGCATCGGCTGGTTTGAGCGACGATCCCACCCCAGGCAACCATGTCGTCGAGATCGGATCGGACCGCCCGACCCGCGGCTACCAGGCCGACCTTCTGTCGCAGCAGCACGTTGCCCGCTCGACAAGGCACACAGATGCCGCAGGACTCGTCGACAAAGAACTGCATGAAGTCGCCAACGATGTCGATCAGGTCACGTTCGTGGTTGAACACCATGAAGGAACCGTTGCAGGACAGATCGTCATAGGCGAGCCTGCGGTCGGCGTCGGCGGCCACCGAGAGCATCTCGCCGGAGGGACCGCTGATCTGCACGGCTCGGGGGTTGTCGGCGGCGACCACGTCGAGCACGTCACGCAACGTAACCCCCCATTCCACCTCATAGATCCCGGGGGCGGCGCAGTCGCCGGCGACGCTGATCAGCCGGGTGCCGGTTGACCCTGGTACCCCCAGTGCCGCGAACCACCCGGCACCCTCCTGCATGATCCGGCTCACCGCGGCGAATGTCTCGACGTTGTTGACCACCGTCGGCTTGCCCAGAAATCCGTGCTCGACCGGGAACGGCGGCTTGAGTCGCGGCGTTCCCCGCTTGCCCTCACAGGACTCGATGAGCGCGGTTTCGTCGCCGCAGATGTAGGCCCCGGCGCCCAACTGGATACGGATGTCGAACCCGTCGCCAAGTACTCCATCCTCGCGCAGCTCCACCAGCTGCCGTGCGAGGTAGTCGCGCAGATATGCGTACTCCGCGCGAAGGTAGAGGATGCCCTGCCGGGCGCCAACGCCGTGGGCCGCGATCGCCATGCCCACGAATACCTGCTTCGGGGAGTAGGTCAGCAATGCCCGGTCCTTGAAGGTCCCCGGCTCGCCCTCATCGGCGTTGCAGATGATGTACTTCTCGTCGCCGGTGGCTGCGCGGCAGAACTTCCACTTGTTGCCGGTGGGGAAACCCGCGCCGCCTAGCCCCCGCAGGCCGGACTCGGAGATGGTGGCGATCACGTCCTCGGGTGTCATCGCCAGGCAGCGGTGCAACAACGCGCTGTAATCGGTGTCACCGCAGAAGAACACCGGCCCCGCCGTATGCACGGTGGTACGTGTCAGCGCATCGACATACGCCACATCGTCGCGTGGCAGGCCAGCCGGATTGGCGATCTGCGCCGGAGAATCACCCCTTTTCAGTCCCTTGATGATCGCGCCGACCGAAGCCGGTGTCAGGTCTGTGAAGACGACATCGTCGATGAGCATTGCCGGTTCGTGGTCGCTCAACCCGACGCACGCGGTTTCAAACAGCCCGAAATCGGCCGAGCCGGGCCCGCCGAATCGTGTCCCGGTGTAGCCTTCCAGGGCCTCATACACTTCGCGGTAGCCGTGCATTTTCGCGATGACGGTGTTGCTCAGGTAAATCCGGTGACGGCCCGACGGCGTGGTGTGGAAGAAATGGTAGAACGTCGCGGTCTCTAGAACATCCTCGACGGACATCCCGAGCCAATCGGCTATCCCGGCGGCGGCTTCAGCGGAAATGTAGCCGGATTCGCGTTGCACATCCCACAAGATGTCGATGAGCTTAGTGCGGTCTGGCTCATGCCCAATGAGAATCGTCGCGATACCGGAAGTCATCGTTGCTGCACCACCCAGTCACTCAGAGTATCGGGTTCGTCTCAATCAGAACGGGGGAATTACGGCGGCAGCGATGGCGCATCATTTGAGATCTTCTCACCCGCCCGGCTTGGGCCCGCGGCCACGTCCTGCGCAACCGTCGTTGTTCCGGGGTGTCGTAATGGGGCCGATCGAGCCGAGAATCTTTGTGGAGCAGTCACGGCGATCCTGATGCGCCGACGATCACCGTTGCGTAAGGGCCTCGGAGCCGATGCTCCTCATGTTCGGCAGCGCACAACTCAACTCGTCTCGAACCAGCTGACATTCTCAACACCTCGAAGGCTACACCCGTGGGTTCTGAGCCGCCGATCCCGTTCGGGGCGGCCCCTTTGCAAGGCTTGGCAGCGTTGCTGGTGGTCGACGGATTCAGGCGCGAGGTCGCGTTCCCAGAGCCCGGCACGCGGTCCAGAACTGCCCGCGGCGGCGCTCTTGGTGTGACAAATCGTCTGATGGCGGTTTCGCCGCGAGCAAGTCAGCGAATTCCGTTGAGGAATAAGGGTTCCGGGCTACTCGAGTGAGCGCAGTTAACAGTGCTGTCCCAGTAGTTATCTGGTCTGGATGCAGCATCGCTTGCCCGCCACCTCGAGTCCGACGCCGCCTCGGGCCGAGCAAACGCCGCGAACTGGGTCCAACCGTATCGGGGATCGGGGACCAATTCCTCTAGATGCCCTTGCCGGGGTCTCCGTAACGTCGGGCTAGACAAAGGACCGGACGCCATCGGAGTCGGCGCAGCCTCCCACTGGCGAGGTCACCACGCGCACCACCGTCGCGACCGCCGGGGAGTCTCACGGGTTTAAGCCCCCCACTAGCTACCGTCGCCGGATGTCGGCGCTATCGAATACTTTGGAGCGCCAGTGCCGAATACGAAGATCGACGTTGAACCCGCGAGCCGGCAGTTGGGCCGATTGCGCGACGACGTGGACGACCTCCTGGCGCGATTGTCCACAGCTGAGTCACTGTGGTCCTGGTGGCTCACCGGTGTGGCGACCCAGAACCGATCGAGTGCTCGGAACATGTTGCACTATTGGGCAATTCGGCAACGCGATCTGCGTGACCTGCAGGCAGGGCTCGCCGCCTACGGGCTGTCCTCGTTGGGCCGTAGCGAGCCCCATGTCGAGGCCACCTTGCTCTTGGTGAGGTCGGCGATCTGTGCCATGCTCGGTGACACCTGGCAACAGCCGCCGCTGACCGGCCCCGGCGTCGAGAACGGCCCCGAACTGCTCCGCCACCGAACTCAGCAGCTGCTGGGCCCGGAGCCCGTCGATCGCGTAACCCGCATCATGGTCACACTGCCCTCTTCGGCTGCGACCGACCGCGACTTGGTTCGCCAGTTGGTGGAACGCGGCGTGAACATCGCACGCATCAACTGTGCGCACGACGATGCCGAGGCATGGCGCGCCATGGCACAGCATGTCAAGCAAGCGGCCGAAGCGACTGGCCGAACCTGTTTGGTCGCTATGGACCTTGGGGGACCAAAGCTGCGGACTGGACCGCTAGAACCCGGGCCGCGCATCGTGAAACTCAAGCCATCCAGGAACGCACTTGGGCAGGAAACCGCCCCGGCGCGGGCATGGTTGACTGCGGCGGAAGATCCGATCGACCCGCCCGAAACCGGCATGCTTTCACTGCCGGTGTCCGGGCAATGGCTCAGCCGCCGCCATGACGATGACGTCCTGCACCTGCACGATACCCGCGGCTCGAAGCGCAGGCTGGTGCTGAAAGCCGTCGGTCAGAAACCAGGCGCCCCCAGTGGATTCGTCGTGACTGCCGACAAGACCACCTACCTCGCCACCGGCACCCTGTTGCACGTCCACGGCATCGAGGATTCGACACACCTCGGAGAACTCCCGCAAACCGAACAGAGCCTGGTCCTGCACCGCGGAGACATCCTCGAACTGACCAGAGATTGCTCGCCGGCGCCGCTGGCCGCCGAGGGCGTAGCGCGCATTGGTTGCACGCTGCCTGAGATCTTCGATCATGCTCACATTGGGCACAAGGTGCACCTCGATGACGGTCGGATCAGCGGCGAGGTAGTCAGCGTAGGTGCTGGCGTGCTGAGGTTGCGGATCGAGCACGCCGCAGACACGGGGTCCCGCCTCCGCGCCGGCAAGGGGATCAATGTGCCCGATGCCAACCTCCCGATTTCCGCACTGACCGAGAAGGACCTGTCTGACCTGTCAACGGTCGTCGAGCTGGCCGATCTGGTCGAGATGTCTTTCGTGCGAGACCCTTCCGATGTAGAGGAGTTGCTGGACGTGTTGAGCCGCCGCGGCGGCGACTCATTGGGCATCGTGCTGAAAATTGAGACCCGGCAAGCATTCGAACACCTTCCGCAACTGCTGCTTACGGCGATGCGGCATCCGCGCGTCGGTGTGATGATCGCGCGGGGGGACCTTGCCGTCGAGTGCGGATACGAACGCCTGGCCGAGTTGCAGGAAGAGATTCTGTGGCTGTGCGAGGCGGCGCACCTGCCGGTGATCTGGGCTACCCAAGTACTCGAACAGCTCACCAAGACGGGCAATCCCTCGCGCTCAGAGATCAGCGATGCGGCAATGAGCGAACGGGCCGAATGCGCGATGCTCAACAAGGGGCCCTATATCAACGAGGCGGTCGTCGTCCTCGACAGCATCCTTCGGCGAATGACGGATCACCACTACAAGAAGAACGCACTGTTCGGGTCCCTGCACTCCTGGCACTCCGGCTCGCACCCTGACCAGCGGTGAAGAACGTGACCTCATTGCAATCAATCGCTTCTTAGGGTCGAAATCCTCTGGTGACCGGTGCCGTGGCGCCCCATCCTGGGAAAGCGAAGGAGGTCGACGAATGCCCAAGAACTGGCTGGTGATGGAGGGTGACGGACCCCCGGCGCCGCATCGCGCCCGGCTGGCCGGGGCTGGGCGGCATCTGCCTCCCACCCATCTCACAACCGATGAACTGATGGCGACCACGCGTCATCACACGCACATAGATCTGGAACGCCTGACCGGCATCCATGAACGCCGGGTCTCGATTGGCGACGAAGACTCCTACAGTCTTGCCACCGCGGCCGCACAGGATTGCCTGACCAAGGCAGACCAGGATGCGGCGTCGCTCGATGTGGTGATCAGCTGCAGTATCACCAAGTTTCGCGGCGGCCTGACGCAGTGGGTGGAGCCGACGATGAGCAGTGCGGTCGCCCACGCGCTTGGGGCAACGAAGGCGATGACCTTTGACCTCTCGAACGCCTGTGCCGGAATGCTGACCGGTGTCACGGTGCTCAACAATTGGATCCGGCAGGGAACCGTCGAGCGAGGGTTGGTGGTCAGCGGCGAGTACATCTCCCAACTCGGCCAGAATGCGGCCCGGCACGTTCGCAACATCATGAGCAAAGAACTCGCGTGCCTGACACTCGGCGATGCGGGAGCCGCGCTTCTGCTCGAACGTGCCACTCCCGGGTCTGGCGGCATCAGCCTTGCAGGCTTTACCACGGTTGCCGACTACAGCCGGCTGTGTCTTGCCTATCCGAAGGGGCATGATCCCGGTGCCCGGATGTTCACCGATTCTCGCGGGATCCAACGCGCAGCCATTGCCGACACCCCGCTATTGCTCCACGAAGTCCTCGATGCAGCCGGCATCGCGATGCACGACATCGATCACGTGATCACCCATCAGACCTCGGCCCGCGCAATACGCAAGGGGATGGCCGCGGTGTCGGCTTCATTCGGTGACAGTCCGCAACACGACGCCGTGATCACCGTCGATCGCTACGGAAACACGGCGTCGACGACCCACACGGTGGCCCTGGTCGAAGAACTCGAAGCCGGGCGGATCCGGCCGGGCGAAACCATCGCCTTGATTGCCCTGGCATCAGGTCTGGAGATCGGCGTCGTTCTCCTGACCGTGGACGAGGATTTGGTGGGCCGCTATGGGCACAGTAATTGAGCGCCTCGACGTCACTCGAGGAGGTTGGCGCACCCGTCATAGCGCACTGCATCTGGCGGTCGCGGCGGCCAAGAGCTGTCTGGAAGGAGCGAGCCGAGAGGCCGACGACGTTGACCTTCTGATCAACACCGGCGTCTATCGTGACAAGAATCTGGCCGAGCCTGCCCTCGCGGCGCTTATCCAGGAGGACGTCGGGGCTAACCCCGAGGATCCACACGACGACGCGCACGGCACATTCTCTTTCGACATAGCGAACGGAACCTGCGGAATCCTCACCGCATTGCAGATCGTCGACGGTTTTCTGCGGTCACACACCATCGATTGCGCCCTTGTCGTCGCCAGTGATGCCAACCCGGGGCGCGGAATGAGCGAGCACTTTCCGTTCTCCCCCGTCGGGGCGGCAATGTTGTGCGACTGGACCGAGGACGACTCCGGACTCGGCCGTGTGCACTGGGTGAACATCCCCGACGACGGTGAGAATTTCCGCGCCACCGTCGGGCTCGAAGACTCGCGCAATGTGCTTCGATTCAGCGCGTCGGCCGCGATGGACGAGCAATACGCCGCTGCCGGCGCCCAGGTGGCCCACAACTGCCTCGAGGAAGCCTCGCTCGGCCTTTCCGACATCGACGTCATCGTCGCCGCGCCGGCCCGGCACGGCTATCGCGCGGCACTGGCCGCCCAACTCGCGGTACCGGTGGAACGGATCGTCGTCGCCGACGACGAGAGCATGCATACCGCCTCGCTGGTGGCGGCACTCCGTGATGCGGCCGAAGAACTCTCGCCAGGCGCCCGCGTTCTGCTCATCGCCGCCAGCGCGGGAGTCACCGCCGGTGCCGCTCTCTACCGCCAGGCGCCTCATCCGGTGTAGCGGTCAAAATAAGGAGAATGTCGTGTCCAAAGTCAATACGGACCCGGGGGTCGTCGTCGGCGTCGACGGCTCGCCGGGCTCTAAGGCCGCGGTCCAGTGGGCCGCTCGCGACGCCGAGTTACGCAATGTTCCGCTGACGTTGGTGCATGTTGTTCCGGCGACCGCGGGGACATGGCTGGAATCGTCATTGGTCCCGGCGTGGATGCGTGGGCAGCGCGAGCGAGGGCGGCAAGTGGTTGACGAAGCGCTCAAGATCGCGGGCGAAAGCTGTCAGCGTGGCTCAGTAAAGATCAACTGCGAAATGCCTTCTGCTATGACCGTTCCAGCTCTAGTCGACCTGTCTAAAGACGCCGACTTGGTCGTGGTGGGCTGCCTCGGTGCCGGCACGTTGCGGGGTCGTCACATGGGTTCGGTGAGCTCCGGGCTGGTCCATCACGCGCATTGTCCGGTCGCGGTCATCCATGATGGCGTCCAATTGAATACCGATGCCGCACGGGCCCCGGTGGTGGTGGGAATTGACGGGTCGCGGGAGTCGGAGTTGGCGACCGCGATCGCGTTCGATGAAGCTTCGCGCCGGAAGGTAGGGCTGACGGCCTTGCACGCGTGGAGCGACGTGAGTGTGTTCGACACCATCGTCAGTTTGCCCGGTCCCGGCTGGCCGGCGCTGAGGGCGGTAGAGGACGAGATACTGGCCGAGCGTCTGGCCGGCTGGGGCGAGCGCTACCCCGATGTGCCCGTTTGCCGACTGATCGCGCGCGATGAGCCGGCAAGTGGAATCGTGCATGCATCCAAGTCGGCTCAGCTTGTGGTGGTCGGCGGTCATGGCCGCGGCGGATTCGCCGGAATGTTGTTGGGCTCGGTCAGCGCGGCAGTGGTGCTGTTGGCCCGCGTGCCGGTCATTGTTGCCCGCGAACCGCTGGGCTAAGCGTGCTGACCTGGACGGCCGCCGAGTTCAAAGCCGACGAACGGCCCACGCGGCGGGGGACTTCCGTCCCTACCGTCGGCGTCCGTCAAATGGTCGGATTCAGGTGTCGCTCGAGACAACCCCGAGAGAGTTGAGCCAATAGCAATGACGCCACCGACGAGGTCGGGAACCACGATTGTGACCCTGACGATGAATCCGGCGCTCGACATCACCACGGACACCGATCGGGTCATTCCGACCGATAAAATGCGGTGCGGGCTGCCCCGTTACGATCCCGGCGGAGGCGGAATCAACGTCGCGCGAATCGCCCATGTGCTCGGGGCGTCTGTTACGGCGCTCTTTCCCGCGGGTGGCCACACCGGCGACAAGCTGACTGATCTTGTCGCCGACTCAGGGGTTGCGGTGCAGCGGATCACCGTGGCTCGCTCCACCAGGGAAAGCTTCACCGTGGACGAGTGCAGCACCGGGAAGCAGTACCGGTTCGTGCTCCCGGGTCCGCGGCTCACCGACGCCGAGCAGACCGAGTGCCTCGAACAACTCAGCGCCGCGGCAGGATCCGCGGAATTCGTCGTGGCGAGTGGCAGCCTGCCGCCCGGGGTGCCTGCCGACTTCTATCAGCGGGTCGCCGACATCTGTCGCGAGAGCGGTGCGCCGCTGATTCTCGACACGTCCGGGGCTGCTCTGCGGCATATCTCTTCCGGCGTCTTTCTGCTCAAGCCGAGCGTGCGAGAACTACGCGAATGTGTCGGACGGGAACTCATCAGCGAGTCCGAGCAGCTCGCCGCCGCCCACGAACTCATCGACCGCGGCTGCGCTCAGTTCGTCGTCGTGTCGCTTGGCTCCGAGGGGGCTCTGCTTGCTACACCGCATGGAAGCCAACGCTATTCGCCCGTAAGGGTGCCTTCCGGCAGTGGCGTGGGCGCCGGGGACGCCATGACCGCAGGCATCACCGTGGGTCTTAGCCGTGGTTGGCAACTCGACAAGGCGGTGCGGCTGGGCATCGCTGCCGGTTCGGCCATGCTGCTGACTCCCGGCACCGCGCCCTGCGCCCGTGAACATATCGAGCGGCATTTCGAGATGGCCGCCGAACCAATAGATGTCGACGGAGATCAATGGTCGTCCACTCAAGCAGAGATATCGTCATGACGCTGCCCGTCACCGTCGACCCGCGCTACCACGACGCCGTGATCTTCAACCTCGACAATGTCTTGACCGACACTGATGGTGTTCAGCTGTTCGAATCGACGATCAACCTTGTCCGAAAATTACTCGACGTCGGGATCGCCACGGCGGTCCACTCGTTGCTCCCGGGCGGCCAACAGCTCTTGAAATCCGCTGGGATTGACCAGCTTTTCGGCATCTGTCTCGATGGCTTACCCGCCGCTGTTCTCGTCGAAGCCGCCCGCCGACTCGGTGTGCGTCCCCAACGGTCTGTCGTCGTCGATGACGCCGGTGCCACGATAACCGCAGCCCGGGACGGCGGTTTCGCACTTGCCATCGGTGTCGACGGCTCGGGCCATACCGACCGACTTCTGGGTTGTGGCGCCGACGTCGTGGTTACGGATCTGGAGGACGTCGCTGTACGCACAGGCGCCAGGCGGATCTCGGAGCTCCCCGATGCGGTGGAGTCATACGGTCAGATCATCGGTGTTCTGGGCGCTCGAGAACCGGTGTTGTTCATCGACTACGACGGAACCTTGTCCCCAATCGTTGCCGATCCCAGCGCCGCCAAACTGGTTGACGGAGCGGACACGGCGCTGCAAAGCCTGGCGTCGCAATGCCCCGTCGTCATACTGAGCGGCCGCGACCTCGCCGATATCCGTACCCGGGTGGCGATTCCGGGTATTTGGTACGCGGGCAGCCACGGCTTCGAGCTGACCGAACCGGACGGCACCTATCACCAAAACGAAGCGGCTGCCGCCGCCGTCGGTGTCCTCGAGCGCGCGGCGGCTGAGTTAGGCGAGATCCTGGCGGAGGTTCCCGGAGTGCGGGTAGAACATAAGCGCTTCGCCGTCGCGGTTCACTACCGCGAGGTCCCACCAGAGCACGTCGGCGAGATTGTCTCTGCCACACACAAACTCGGACAGCGAGATGGCCTACGCGTGACGAGCGGGCGCATGCTCGTCGAGCTGAGGCCTGACATCGACTGGGACAAAGGGACCACGCTGACCTGGATTCGTGATCGCATCGACGCCAGAGGTTGCCTGTTACCGATATACATCGGCGACGACCTCACTGACGAAGACGCTTTCGACGCAATCCGATTCGACGGCATCGGGATTATTGTCCACCATGACGAGGATAGCGACCGTAAAACGGGCGCCCATTTCAATCTGCAGAGTCCCGATCAGGTCCGGGAGTTCGTCCAGCGCGGATCGAATTGGCTTGTGAACAAGCACGAGACATCCTCTAAGGCTTGGGATTTCAGGTATGAAGGGTATGACCCGCAGAGCGAGAAGCTTCGTGAATCGTTGTGCACTTTAGGAAATGGCTACTTCGCCACCCGGGGCGCGGCGCCCGAATCGAAGGCCGACCAGATGCACTATCCGGGCACTTATGCCGCCGGTGTTTACAACCGTCTCGTCGACGACGTGTCGGGCACCGCGATCGACAACGAGAGTTTGGTCAACCTGCCCAACTGGCTTGCCCTGACCTTCCGGGTCGACGGCGGCAGCTGGTTCGACATCGACGCGGTCACAGTGCTCTCCTACGGGCAAACCCTCGACCTTCGCGGCGCGGTACTGACGCGAGAGGTGCGCTTCCGTGACGACGCCGGACGCACCAGTTCGCTGACCCAGCAACGATTCGTCGCGATGCACATGCCCCACGTCGGTGCCCTTCAGACGACGATCGTCGCCGAGGATTGGTCAGGGAAAATCGAGATTCGATCGACGCTGGACGGCAATGTCACGAACTCGCTCGTCGAGCGGTATCGGGATCTGGCCAGCGATCATCTTGGGTTGGTGGAAAAGCGGGAGATCAATGACCATTCGGTGGTGCTGACGGTTCAGACGACCCAATCGCGCATTCCCATTGCCATGGCGGCGCGAAGCATCGTGTGGCGTGACGGGACTCCGGTGCCGGCCACCTATCGCCTGGTCGACCAGGCAGCAGAAATCGGGCACGATATCGCCGTCGAGCTGTCACTCGGTGATGCGTTGACGATAGAGAAGGTCGTGACTCTCTTCACCGGCCGCGATGCCGCGACGTCCGAACCGGCTGTCGATGCTGAGCGCTCGCTGAGCCGGCTCGGCCGGTTCGCCGAGTTGCGTGACGGGCACGAAACTGAATGGGCACATCTGTGGGAGCGCCTGTCCATTGAATTCGACGACTTCACAGACGAATTACGCGTCCTCCGACTGCATCTCCTGCACCTGCTGCAGACGGTTTCACCCAACACTTCCGATCTCGACGTCGGGCTGCCCGCCCGCGGTCTGAATGGTGAGGCATATCGCGGGCACATCTTCTGGGACGAGTTGTTCATCTTCCCGGTACTCAACTTACGGCTGCCCATGATCACCCGGTCGCTGCTGGGATACCGCTACCGGCGCCTGCCGGAGGCACGTCACGCCGCGAAGGCGGCGGGTTACCGCGGCGCGATGTTCCCGTGGCAATCCGGCAGCGATGGACGCGAGGAAAGCCAACGCCTGCACCTCAATCCGCGCAGCGGCCGCTGGAACCCCGACTCGAGCGCTCGTGCGCACCACATCGGCATCGCCGTCGCCTATAGCGCATGGAAGTTTTATCAGGTCACCGGAGATCTCGCCTACCTGATCGACTATGGCGCGGAAATGCTGGCCGAGGTCGCACGCTTCTGGGTGAGTAGGTCCACCTACGATCAAGAGCGCAACCGCTACAGCATCCGAGGGGTCATCGGGCCCGACGAATTCCACTCGGGCTATCCCGACGCGCCTTACGACGGCATCGACAACAACGCCTACACCAATGTGATGGCAGTCTGGGTGATCATGCGGGCTCTGGATGCACTGAGTCTGCTACCCCTACCGAACCGACTTGACCTGTTGGAGAAACTCGGGCTGCACAATGCGGAACTGGCGCACTGGGATGACGTGAGCCGACGCATGTTCGTCCCGTTCCATGACGGGGTCATCAGCCAATTCGAGGGATACAGCGAGTTGGCAGAACTGGACTGGGACCGGTACCGGCGGCAATACGGCAACATCCAACGCCTGGACCGCATCTTGGAGGCCGAGAGCGACGACGTCAACCGGTACAAGGCCTCCAAGCAGGCCGACGCCCTTATGCTTCTCTACCTGCTGTCAGCCGATGAGTTGCGCGAATTGCTCGACCGGCTCGGCTACCGATTCACGCCCGACCAGATCCCGAGGACCGTCGACTACTACCTGGCGCGCACCTCGCATGGGTCGACGCTGAGCGGCGTGGTGCATACCTGGGTGCTTGCCCGCGCCAACCGGGATCGCGCATTGGAGTTCTTCAAGCAGGCACTGAACTCGGACGTTTCCGACATCCAGGGTGGCACCACGTCGGAAGGCATTCACCTGGCGGCCATGGCCGGCAGCGTCGACCTCATGCAGCGGTGCTTCACCGGGATGGAAACCCGATCCAACCGGATCATCCTTTCCCCGCACTGGCCGGAAGCACTTGGCGTGCTGGCATTCCCGATCCGCTACCGTGGTCTGCACCTGCACCTGCGGGTCAGCGGAAAGGGCGTGATCATCAGTGTGGATCCACGCGATGCCGCCGGCGTCGAAGTGGAATGCCGTGGTCAAGTCGTTCAACTGATGCCCGGGACCACTGTCCGCTTCCCCGGCTGACCGTTACCATCGACTGTTGCGTCATGTCACCAGGCCCAGGAACACATCGCTGAATCGAGCGTCGGAAAGAACACATACGTGTCATCATGCCCGGCCGTGGTGAACGGCCACGTCGACCGGTGATCGTTCGTGCGGTTAAATCCACCGACTGGCTGACCCGCAATGTCTGGGTGTTATCCGCTGTGTCGTTCCTCCAAGACGCCGCCAGCGAATTGCTGTACCCGCTGTTACCGATCTACCTGACCGCAGTTCTGGGTGCACCCCCGGCCGTCGTAGGAGCCATAGAAGGCGCGGCCGAGGGAGCGGCGTCGCTGACAAAACTGACGGCTGGACCACTCGGGGATAGGTTTGCCCGGCGTCCTCTGATCACGGCGGGCTACGGTATGGCCGCGCTCGGCAAAGTGATCGTTGCGGTCGCCGGCGCGTGGCCCGGGGTGCTGACCGGACGCGTGGTCGATCGAGTCGGCAAGGGTATCCGGGGAGCGCCGCGCGACGCACTGCTCGTAGACGGAGTCGATGAAACCAACCGCGGCCGCGTGTTCGGGTTTCACCGCGCTATGGACACGCTCGGCGCGGTTGTCGGACCGTTGATCGGGCTTGCCGGGTACGAATTACTCGACCATGAGATTCCGCCGTTGCTATACATCGCGATCGTTCCGGCCGTCCTGAGTGTGGCCCTTGTCGCGTTGGTGCGGGAGCGCCCCCGAACGGTTGAGCGCGCACAGCGACCGCCGGTGTCGGCGGCTCTGCGTGCGCTGCCGGGTGGATATTGGCGGGTGGTCGTGCTGCTGGCGGCTTTCGGCGTTGTCAACTTCCCCGATGCCCTGATTCTATTGCGCCTCAACGAGATCGGATTCTCGGTAACTGAAGTGATCCTGGCCTACGTGGGATACAACGTGGTATACGCGTTGGGCAGTTACCCAGCCGGATCACTCGCTGACCGCATCCCGAGACGCACGGTGTTCGGGATAGGCATGGTCTTTTTCGCGGCCGGCTACATCGGGCTCGGACTCACAACCGACAAAGTCTGGGCCTGGCTGATCCTCGGGCTCTACGGACTGTTCGCCGCGTGCACCGACGGCGTCGGAAAGGCATGGATTTCCGGGCTGGTGCCCGCCGAGCAGCAGTCGAGCGCGCAAGGCATATTTCAGGGCGCGACGGGTTTCGCGGTTTTGTCGGCGGGTGTGTGGGCCGGACTGCTATGGGGGGCAAGAGGCCAGCTGCCGCTGCTGATCTCAGGAATCGCCGCCGCCTTTTTTGCGGCGATCCTGCTCATCCTCCCTGTCGGTGCGTGGATTCGCGCTAATTCCACCGCCGGATCGATTAGCTGACTGCACAGCAAAAGCATCCGTGAGCAGAGAATATGCTTGCTGAAGTGACGAGTAGCGTTGCGCGAGTGCGCCAAGTCGAACTTTCCGCGATCAGTACGACCGCCGCGCCGCTGGCCGCCCACCGACCGCCCACCTTCGACATGTTGATGGTCCCCCGCTGATGGACGACGTCGACTCCACGGGGCCGGACCGCAATCTTGCGGCGGACTTCTACCGCGTATCGGGTGTGGTCCTCATAGTGCTGGGGCATTGGTTGGCCGGATCGGTGACCTACCACGACGGATCTTTCGGCCGGCAGAACCCGCTGGTCGACCAGCCGTGGACGCAGTGGCTGACCTGGCCATTCCAGGCCGTCCCCACCTTCTTCCTGGTGGCAGGCTACGCCGGCGCCGTGTCCTGGACGCATCGGCACGACACCGACGGTGTGTCGCGCCCGACCTGGCTTCGCCATCGACTGGCCCGAGTCCTCGGGCCGACAGCGGTTTACTTCGCCTTGGTGTCGGTCGTTGTGATGGTGCTGGGCGTCTACCGAGTTGCCGGTTCGGTGCTGGAGTTCGCCGGCTGGGCGGTGGCGATGCACCTGTGGTTTCTCGCCGTGTACCTGGCGGTAGTGTCGCTGACTCCTATTGCGATTGCCGCACAACGCCGATGGGGCCTTTTGGTGCCGGCGGTGCTGGCGGCCGGCGTCGTGGCGGTAGACGCCGCCACTCTTGGCGGCCACGTGCCCTACCTGGGCCAACTGAACTACCTGCTGTGCTGGGGAGCGTTTTATCAGCTCGGGATCGCTTGGCATGGCGGGCTATTGGCCGGTCGCAGACCCCCGTTGATCGCCGTCGGATCGGCAGCCACGCTGGCGCTGCTGATCTGGCTGGGACACTATCCGGTCAGCATGATCGGTGTTCCCGGCCAGACCGTCGACAATACGACGCCGCCCAACGCGGCATTGTTGGCGTTTGGCTGCGCGCAGGCCGGAATAGTGCTGGCACTCGCGCCGGCGATCAACCGCGCATTGCGCGCCGGCGTTGTCCGGCGAGTGCTTTCGGTAGCCAACAGCAATGTGATGGCCTTGTACCTGTGGCACATGATTCCCGTCGTCATCGTGGCGATCGTCGGCTATCCGGCCGGCCTGTTGCCGCAGCCGACCGAGGGAACCGCCGACTGGTGGCTGGCCCGGCTTGAGTGGGTAGCAATCCTGGGCCTCGTGACGGCATGCGAGATGATGCTGTTGTGGTGGGGACGGCGCTTTTTCGGTGCTCCGCTGCCCACGCTCGGCATCCCGCTCGCAGAGCGCTGGGCCGAACCGGTCATGCTGGCCGGCGCCGCGATGGCGGCGTACGGGCTGGCTTTCATTGCCGCCGAAGGGTTCGCCCCTGACGGACACCTCCCGTGGGTCATCGCGCTGGTCTTCACCGTCGGGGTTGTCCTGGTGGCGTTTCGTCCCGCGGGACGTGCTTTTCGGGTACGCGACATATAACTCAGGAACACGACGCGCCGGGGAACGTGATCGTGGTTTATATCTCGGCGAGAGGAGGGCGCGCTAAGCCCGGGGCGAGGGTCAGCCGCGCGCCGTGACGAAGTCGATGAGCTCTTCGACCCGGCTGATCAGCTCCGGCTCCAGGTCGGTCCAGTTGCGAACCCGCGAGCGAATGCGCCGCCAGGCACTGGCGATGTCCGCCTGGCTGGCGTGCGGCAACGCGAGCGCCTGACACGCGCCGTGCTTCCACTCCATGTGCCGTGGCACGTTAGGCCAGGCCGCCAGGCCCAGCCGCTGCGGCTTCACCGCCTGCCAAATGTCGACGTAGGGGTGACCGACGACCAACGTGTCGGGCCCGCCGGGTCCCCGGCGCACGGCCTCGGCGATCCGCGACTCCTTGGAACCCGCGACCAGGTGGTCAACGAGAACCCCGAGCCGGCGCCCCGGACCGGGCCGGAATTCCGCCACGATGCCCACCAGGTCGTCGACGCCGCCGAGATGCTCGACGACGACGCCCTCGATGCGCAGGTCCTCGCCCCACACCTGCGCGATGAGCTCGGCATCGTGGCGGCCCTCGACGTAGATTCGGCTGGCGCGGGCGACCCGGGCGCGGACACCCGGAACCGCGACCGATCCAGACGCCGTTCGGCCCGGCGCGGCAGGCGCAGCGCGCCGCGGTGCGGTGAGGATCACCGGACGGCCCTCGAGCAGGTACCCCGGACCCAGGGGAAAACCGCGGGTGCGACCGTGTCGGTCTTCCAGGTCGATGCGGCCATATTCCACTCGGACCACCGCGCCGACGTAGCCACTTTCTACGTCCTCGACGACCATGCCGAGTTCAACCGATTGCTCAGCCGCGAGAGGCTTGCGCCGACCCGGGGCGAGTACGTCGGTTCCATAGCGATCGACCACTCCACAATTCTAAAGAGCCTTCCGGCCAAAACTGTGACGGCACGCTGAAGGCCACGCAGTCGGTCATGCCTCACTGTCACTTAGCGGCGACCGTTTGGGCGGCGAGCCGCAGGCCTTCAGATAATCCGCAAAATTCCAGGTCTTCAAAAAGTTCTGGCCGGCTTTTAATCCCTGTTGGTATAAGGCCTCGCGTTGTTCATCGGTGATATTGAAATCGATTGGGCTCACGTCGTCGGCGGGCACGAAGATGGTGCGCCGCACGGTGCAGGGATCGTCGATATAGGAGTTGTCCTGATTGCTCACCAGCGTCTCGATCGCAGCGAGACCCAACGACACCGGCCCGTGCACCGGGTGGGTGGGCGGAATGCCGGGACGAGCCGACAGCCGGATCCCGAACGTCGGCCACTGCGGCTGGGCATCGGTCCGGTCGAACAGCTCGACCGGAAAATTCGATAGCAACCCACCGTCGACCCATGTGGCACCACCCACCCGTACCGGCTCGAAGACATAGGGAATCGCCGACGATGCATGCACCGCACGTGCCACCGAGAAGCCGTCCGGGTCGATGCCGTAGGACTCGAGGTCCCACGGGATGCGGACCAGCTGGCGTCGTGACAGGTCACTGGCGGTC
>Ga0302319_10010474_pt1 | contig 17657 bp, 16 predicted proteins | sample Bog_T0_2_FD_203319 | JGI IMG/M metagenome (GOLD analysis project Ga0302319, IMG submission 203319) | Peat permafrost microbial communities from Stordalen Mire near Abisko, Sweden - Bog_T0_2 | ecosystem: Environmental > Terrestrial > Soil > Wetlands > Peat | place: Sweden: Abisko, Stordalen Mire...
GATGCTGGATCGGATGTGGGGTTCATGGGGTCGGTTGGCATGGGGTGGTTTTGGTTGGGGGTTGGGGTAGGATTGCAGATTTCAGATTGGATGTTTCAAAATGTAAAATGTGATATTTCGGGGGTTTCACGAAGGTTTCAGGTTGAAGGGTTCAGGTTTCAGGCCAAGCGGCTCTGGGTTTAACCCGAACTCCGAAGTGGGTGCGGGAAACTCGAGCAACGTCTTGATCGGCAGCGGGTCGGGAAGGCGACGCCGGGGAAATTTTGCACGCGCTGGTGGCAGGCGCGGCGCGCACGGAGTGACGCGCCCTACCCGCGATCGGCTCGCGACAGGTCGGTTCGATTTCATGACCCGCTTCGGAGTTCGGGTTTAAGTTGGCTGGATCTGGATGGCTGGCGGGCGTTTGGCGAAGCATTTTTTCGAGTGCGTTCATGGCGGTTTCAAAGCGTAAAAAGTGATATTTCTGGGGTTTTGAAGGTTTTTTGGTTTGGCCGTGGACCGCATGGACGACAGGGACCCGAGTGGTGGTGGGGCAAGTTGGGCGGGGAACGAAATCATTCGTGTGCCGATGGGCAGGGCATCGCCACAAAGTGCCTGCTCCGCAGGCAAACGGAGTCGCAGCGCGACTCCGCCCACCACCAGAGGCGCGCGCGGATTTTGGCGGCGGTCCCGGACGGGACTTGAGACAATGAGGTGCGCGAACCCAGCGATCAGTCGCTGGGCTATAATCTTTCGCCCTCCGGGCTTGATGGTGGCAGCCCTGCATCAGAAGCGAGTCTAGCAGGGTTCGGGAAAACCGGGTTGTTAGCGGCTAACGCATTTCGCACTTTTTTGCGATTTATTTTCAAAAATGCGTTAGCGGCTTACATTCGAAAAGGTTCAAGGTTGAAGGTTTCAGGTTTCAGGGGGCAAGGTGCAGATAGACAACGGGATGTGCAAGTGCGGGACGTTTAAAGCAGGCGCTTTAACGAAAAACAAAGGGGTTTTGCGGTTTTGGACGGAGCCATGCCACCGCTGGCGTCTGCATAAGAAAACAATGGTTCCTCGCTGTTTTCAGTGGAATATGGTGGCCGAAGAGGAGGAAGCCAGTGGCTTGCGGGGCGCATCCATGTTCGCATCCGTTTCTGGAAGGCCACGGCACGCAGGTTTGGAAACCTGCGCGCCGAAGCCCCGCTGGCCAACCGCAGGCTGGGAAGCCTGCGCGACGACGATTGGCCGGGCTAATCCCAAAATTGCGGGTTCCCGGCCAGGCGGGATCCACGCGCGAAGGCGCGCGTGGGCGCGGTGGACGAGGCGTCAACCGCCGCACGCGGGGGCGCGTGCGCTCCCCGAGACCAACCCGGCAGCGAAGGGTCGCAGCCCGATTCCACTGGAAATAGCGAAGAGCCTTTTGTGGCCAAAATTCGCGTCAATTCGCGTCAATCGCGCCAACCGCTTGGGAACGCGCGGCCGATGAAGCCGTGCTGGCGGAAGTTCTAACCCGGATATTTCATAGTGGTTTTGAAAGCGATGCGAAAACCCCATGCATACATAAGCGCAAATGCGTTTGCACGCGGGTTGGAAAGGCCACGGCACGCAGGTTTGGAAACCTGCGATACGGCAGGCTGGGAAGCCTGCGCCACAAGGGTTTGCCATGGTTTTGCCGGTTTCACCATGAAATATCCGGGCTAAACGACAACGCCGTTCACCGCCGGAACATCCCGCCCATCCCGCCCATTTTACCCATCATTTTGGTCATCTTACCCATCTTTTTCATCATCGTCTGCATCTGGAAAAATTTGTTGAGCATGGTGTTCAACTCCGTCACGGTCACGCCGCTGCCGGCGGCGATGCGGCGGCGGCGGCTGGCATTCAGGATGGCAGGATTGTGCCGCTCCTTCAGGGTCATGGCGCAGACCATGCCTTCCATGCGCTTGAATTCCGCCTCCTGCTTGTTGACATCCATTTGCTTCAGGGCGTCGCTGCCGCCGGGCAGCATTTTCACGATGCTCTCCAGCGAGCCCAGCCGCTTCATGGCGCGCAATTGCTCCAGAAAATCCGCGAGCGTGAACTCGCCCTTGCGCATTTTTTCCTCCATGCGCCTGGCTTCGTCCTCGGTCACGGCTTCGGCGGCCTTTTCCACGAGGCTCACGACGTCGCCCATGCCGAGAATCCGCGAGGCCATGCGCTCGGGATGAAAGGCCTCGAACTCGTCCAGCTTTTCGCCCACGCCGGCGAACTTGATGGGTTTGCCGGTGACGCTGCGCAGGCTCAACGCCGCACCGCCGCGGGCGTCGCCATCCAGTTTGGTGAGGATGGAGCCGGTGATGTTGAGCGCCTGGTCGAAATGCGTGGCCACGTTGACGGCTTCCTGGCCGGTGGCGGCATCCAGCACCAGCAGGATTTCCTGCGGGTGGAGCAAGTCGCGCAGGCGCACCAGCTCCTGCACCAGCGGCTCGTCCATCTGCAACCGGCCGGCCGTGTCGAATATCAAAACATTGCGGTTGTTTTCCTTCGCAAACGCCAGCGCTTCGCGGGCGATTTTCAGCACGTCGGTTTCGCCGCGCAGCAGGAAGACCGGCACGCCGGCTTGCTGGCCCAAGGTGGCCAATTGATCCATGGCGGCGGGACGGTACACATCCGCCGCCACGAGCAGCGGGGCGCGGCCTTGTTTCAGGAGCAGGCGGGCCAGCTTGCCCGAGGAGGTGGTTTTGCCGGAGCCGTGCAGGCCGACCAGCATCAGACAGGCGGGGGCGCCGGCCAGGTTCAGCGCGGTGTTTTGCGAGCCGAGGAGGGCGGTGAGTTCGTCGCTGACAAATTTGATGATTTGTTGTCCGGGCTGGACGCTGGCGATGACCTCGGCCCCCAGGGATTTGGTCCGGACGCGCTCGATGAAATCGCGGGCCACCTTGAAATTGACGTCGGCCTCGAGCAGAGCCATCCGCACTTCGCGCAAGGCGTCGGCGACGTTGCTCTCGGAAATCTTGCCGAGGCCGCGCAAATTCTTGAACGCCAGTTGCAGCTTGCTGGTTAAGGAGTCGAACATGGTGGCAAAATAACCATTCCCCGGCGGAAATTCAAAGCTTCTCCGCCAGAAACGTGGAACCGGATCCACTCCTCCAAGTGGTAAGGGCGGGTGCCGGGATAAACCACCCAAAGTTCATCCAATTCCGCAAGGATCAGCTCCCGCCGTTTCATGTCAGGACCAGTTCGGCCGTTTCCGCCTGGGGATCCAGCCGGAAAATTTCGGCGCGTTCGGTGTCAAGCAGGAGTTGAATGGCTTCCTTGAGGTTGGCCAGACATTCCGCCTTGGTCCCGCCCTGGCCGTTCGCGCCGGGAACTTCCAAACACGTCGCCCAAAAGCCGCCTTCATCCGGTTCGCCGTGATGCACAATCGCCGTGAATGTCTTCATGCTCATAATTTAGCCTTTCCGGTGGTGAAAGAAAAATGGTTATTTTGCCGGCGTCGGTGCCATGGAATGTTGGCCGGGTCCGATTTGGGTCTGAGGGCGGCAATGTCTGGCAAGGTCGAGACGAGCGGGGCGAAGGTCGCAACCCGGTTCCAAGGTAATGTTCCACGCAGCGACACGGGTTTCCATCCGCCGCTCACTTCAGCTTTTTCACCAGCACTTTGGAGTTTCTGCCGCTCTGGTCGTATTTTTCCCGGCGGCCGGGGGGCAGATCGTCGGGGGTGCCGGCGCTGAAGCCGCCCTTGGATTGGAAGTAGGTGAAGGCCTGGGTGGAGAGCGTGATCAGCTCGTTGAGGTTCTGCTCTTTGGCCCGGTTTTCGACGAATTGGATCAGCTTGCGGCCGATGCCGTGGTTTTCGTGCGAGGGATTCACGTACAGGCAGGCCAGTTCCCCCTTCTTCTGCTCGGGGTATACATGGAGGGCGACGCAGGCGACGGTGTTCTTGTCGGTCTCGAAGATGAAATAGTCGCCCAGGTTTTTCTCGATGGCGGCGCGGGTGCGGCGGACCAGTTCCTCGGCCTCGACGGCTTTCTTGGTGAGCAACTGGATGGCCCGGATGTCTTTTTTCATGGCGCGGCGGATCTGCTGGTATTCGTTGGCGTAGATCAGGGTGCCGATGCCGTCGTTGGAAAACACCTCGGTGAGCAGGCCCTCGTCCACCTTGCCGTTGATGACATGGACGCGGGGGATGCCGGCTTTGCAGGCCTCGACGGTGCGCAGGGCCTTGGAAAGCTGCTCCGGCAGGATGTCCTGTTTTTGCAGCGCGAGGACGGATTCGAAATCCGCCACGAGCATCTGCCGCAGCAGGCGGCCCTGCACGAGGATGCCGTCCTGCGGCGTGATGAAGACGATCTTCACGGCCTTGAGCTGGATGGCCACCTCGCGGGCCACGTCGTCGGAATTCACGCGATACGTTTTGCCGTCGCCATCAAAACCCAGCGGCGGGATGATGGGGATGATGCCCTGAGCCAGCAGGACCTGGAGCAGGTCCACATCCACGCGCTCGACTTTGCCGGTGAAGAGGTGGTCCACGCCCTGCAAGATGCCGAGCGGATGGGCGATGATGGCATTGGGGCAGGCGGCGCGGAGGTCGTTGGCGGAGAGGCCTTCGAGGATTTCGTGGGTGAGGCGGTTGGCGGCGTCCAGGGCGAGTTGCAAGGTGGGGGCATCGGTGATGCCAGTGCCGTCGATGCTGGAGGGTTTGAACCCCTGTTTTTCCGCGAGGACCTTGATCTGGGCGGAGGCCCCATGCACGAGCACGACGCGGATGTTCAGGGAACGCAGCACGGCGACATCGAGCAGCAGCGTGGCGAAATTCTCATCCGTCACGATGGCCCCATCCAGCGCGAGGACAAACGTCTTTTCGCGGAATTGCGGAATGTATTGCAGGATGCCCCGCAGATCGGTCGGTTTCATTACAGCGTGAAATAACTAACCTGTTTCTGGCGCGATTCAATAAATAATTTCCGTTCCGGGCGGTTTTGCCGGGCGGCGGGCCGTTCGCAAAATGATTTTCGGGGCCGCTCCGCAAGCCCAGCGCAGGCCAAGGTCGCAAGCCTGGCGCGGACTTTGGTGGAAGTGGCACGCTCCAGAACGCAGCTCGAATGCGTCTGTTTTGCGCCAACATCGGGGGATATTACCCGCTGCCGGCCCGAATGAAATCCGGCCGGATGCCGGTTCCACCCAGGCGAGGCGGGAAATCATGCGCGAGCTGCGGGCGAGGCCACGCCACAAAGTGCCTGCTCCGCAGGCAAACGGAGTCGCAGCGCGACTCCGTCCACCAGTGGCCAAGCACCAGTGGTCGCTCAAAAGAACGGGTTGTGCGCCTTTTCCTCCGCCACGGTGGTATAGGGGCCGTGGCCGGGGCAGATCAGGGTGGCGGGCGGCAGCGTTAAAATCTGCTCCCGCACTTTTTGCCGGGCCAGCTCGTAGGATGGATTGCCCCGGCCCATGGAACCGGCAAACAGGGCATCGCCCACCACCGCGACGTGCGGGGCGTCTTCCTCCCAGTTGCCAATCAGATAGGTCACGCCGTCTTCGGCGTGGCCGGGGGTTTCGCGATAGGTGATCCGCAGGCCGCCGAGCGAAATGATTTCATTGGGCTTGTTGCGCTGCTCCACCGGAACGTTTTTGGAGCTGGCATGCACGCGGACCTTCGGCCAGGCCTCCCGAATCTTGGGCAGCGTTTCGACGTGGTCCCAATGCGAATGGGTGATGAAAAGGTGGCGCAGGACCAGCTGGTTCCCGGTCAGGCAGGCCAGGATCGGCTGGGCGTCCAGGCCGGTGTCGAACAGGGCGGCATCGCGGGTGACCTCATCCCAGGCCAGATAACAATTCACGGTCACGTCCCCGCCGGCAGTGGTGAAGCCGCGCAGTTCCCGCCATTGGGAGAGGTCGGGGATGGCCGGCAGCCAGCCCGCGGCGATGCCAGCGAGCTTTTGCGGCTGCAGGTCGAGCAATTTTCCCAGGGCATTGAAATCAATCTTTTGGCCAGCGACCGCGCCGGTTTTTTCCAGGGCGGCGAGGTCCTCCCCGGAAAGTCCGGCGGCCGCCGCCGCCGCCTCGGCGGTCACGCTGCTCATGGTGCGGGCTTTGCGGATGATGTCGCCCAAATGATCTTCCAGTTGCATGGGGTAACAGTAAGGATAACGCCGCGCTGCCGCAAGCGGGGATAGTGGGGATGCAAATCCAGCCTGGCTCACACCCCAAAAGCGGCGGCAAAGCAGACTATCGTTATCGCCTCTGGCACAAAGGCGTATTTATCTGATTATTTTCCATAAATAACGTTAAGCCTTTTCCAGAGCTGCCGATACCAATGGCAGAGGGACCGGGTATTGGTCGTGCTGAGGCAAGGGCGGCTCAGCGGATCACCCGTATCCGACCTCTCGTAACCAGTCAAGATTATGAGCGCAAACAAGATCATTTCCCGGTGCCATCCCTGGCAAGTCGTCCAGGAATTCGGTGGCGCCAAACTCGCAAAACTTCCCAATGGCCAGTTTGGGCTGATCGGGGGCAGCGCCGCCGATGTCTCCGCCGCCAAAGAATGGGTTTCGTTGTTTGCGCACAGCCTGACGTTCACCCATTTCGATGGCGAAATGCTGGCGGCGGACCAGCCGGAAAAGGCCTTCGTCATCCGCTCGCTGACGCCGTTTTGATGGTTGGGCGGGGCGGGCAGCAGCGTTGCATCGCCAGTCAATGCGGACAAAAGCGGTAGCCCACGCCCAGCTCGGTGAGGATTAATACCGGGGCTTCGGGATTGGCTTCGATCTTCTCGCGCAGATGCGCGATGTACACGCGCAGGTAGTGCGTGTCGTTTTCATGGCCGGGACCCCAGACTTCGTTGAGAATCTGGCGGTGCGTCAACACCTTGCCGGCGTGGCGCGCGAGGAGGCGGAGCAGATGGTATTCGGTTTTGGCCAGCTTGATTTCCCGGCCGCTGACGGTCACGCGCCGCGCGGCCAGGTCGATGACCAGATTTTTGGCCTGGATCACGGCGACCTCCTCCTTCTGGGTGGCATGCCGGAGCGCCACGCGCAGGCGGGCGAGCAATTCATCGGTGTTAAAGGGCTTGGTGACGTAGTCATCGGCACCGGCATCGAGGGCGGCCACCTTGCCCCGGTCATCGTCCAGCACGGAGAGCACGATCACGGGCACAGTGCTCCATTCCCGCAGGCGGCGCAACGCCTCCTGGCCGGAGAGATCGGGCAGGCCGAGGTCCAAAATGACGAGCGCCGGCCGATGTTGCGCGGCCAAAACCAGTCCTTCCTGGCCGCTGGCGGCGGTCAGCACGCGATAGGCGTTGGCTTCCAGCGTGACGGTCAGGAGCCGCCGGATTTGCGGTTCGTCATCCACGATCAACACCAGGGGTTTCTCGAGGGGTTTCTCGTTCATTCTTTTTCCTCCGGCATGGGGGGCAGTTGGGTGAGGGGCAATTTGACGGTGAAACAGGCACCGCCGCCAGCGCGGTTTTCCGCCGAGGCGCTGCCGCCCTGGACTTCCGCGAAGCCTTTCACCAGTGACAACCCAATGCCGGTGCCCCCGGCGGCGGCGTTGGGGCCGCGCTGGAAGCGGTCAAACAGGCGCAGCGGGTCGCCGGGGGGGAGGCCGGGGCCATGGTCCAGGACTTGCAGGACGAGTTGTCCGGCGGCGGCGCGGGCTTGAAACTCCACGAGGGTGCCGGGCGGCGTGTGGACGGCGGCGTTGCCCAGCAAATTGACGAGGATTTGCTCGGTGAGCACCGCATCCAGCCGGACTGGCGGCAGATCGCGGGCGATGTCCAATTTCACCTGGTGGCGCTCGAGGGAGCGGCCGAGATTTTGGAGGGCGGCGTTCACCAGGTCGTGCAGGTCATGCCAGTCGGGGTTGACGCGCGCATGGCCGGCTTCCAGGCGCGAGAGGTCGAGGAGGTTTTGCACGAGGCGGTTGAGGCGGCGCGTGGCCTCGTCCAGTTCCAGGAGGAGGGAGGTTTGCGCGGGGATCAGCGGGCCGGCGGCGCGCAAGCCACCGGCCACGCTGCTGATGGCGGCCAGCGGAGTGCGCAGTTCGTGCGAGACGGAGTTGAGCAGCATGGTGCCCAGGCGCTCGGACTCGGCGAGCAACCGGGTCTGGGTTTCGGCATCGCGCAGGCGTTCGCGGTCGAATACGAGGGCGATCTGGCGGATGAAGGCGTCCAGCAGATCGCGTTGGGCGGGCGACAGCGGGGAGGGCTCGTGAAAGCGGAGGCTCAACACGCCGGTGGCGCGCGCGCCGGCGACCAGCGGCAGATGCAGGCCCTCGCTGGCGGGCAGGTTATCCGTGCCCCGGCCGGCGGCCTGGCGGTGTTGAAAGGCCCAGGCAGCCACGGTTTGCTCCTTGTCGGCCAGCGCCCAGGAACTGGCGAAATAGGCGGTGACGGGTGCGGTTTCCGATTCGTCGGGCAAGGACAGGGCGACGTCGGCGTGGAACGATTTGCCGACCTGCTGGATGACGACGGCGAGCAATTGGGCGAGGTCGGGGGACTCGGCGAGTTCGCGGGTGAGGAGGTAGAGCGCGGTGGCGCGCTGCTCGCGCTGGCGTTCGGCGGTCTGCTGCTGGCGGATGCGGGCGGTCAACTGGCCCAGGACGAGCGCCACGAGGAAATACATGGCGAACATCATGCCATCCTGGAAGCTGGTGATGGTCAGGTTATAGCGCGGCGGCAGGAAAAAATAATCCCAGAGGATGGCGCTCAGGGTGGCGGCGAAGAAAACCGGGCCCCGGCCCACAAACAGTGCCAGCACCACCACCGCCAGCAAGTACGAGAGCGCCAGCGCATAATAGCCGACAAACGGGTCCAACAGGGCATTCGCGCCGGTGACGGCGGCCACCATGCCCGCCACCCAGGCGTAAACCTGGAAATCAAATTTGCCGGCGGGCGGCGGCCGCAGGGGGCGGGGGGCGGCTTTTTCGCCTTCGGCGCGGACGACATGGACATCAATCGGCCCGCTCTCGCGGAGCAGGCGGTTGAGCACCGAGCCGCCGTGGAACCATTCCAGCCGGTTCCAGCCGGCCGGTTTGCCGACCACGATCTGGGTGATGTTTTGTTCCTGGGCGATACGGAGGATGCCGCGCACCACGTCGTCATCGGTGGTGGTGATGATTTCGGCGCCGAGTTCGCGCGCCAGGGCAAGGTGCTTGTCGAGCCGGGCCTGGTCATCGGGCGACAGGGCGCGGGACGATTCGACATACCCGGCGAGCCAGGCGGCATGCAACTCGCCGGTCAACCGGCGCGTCCACCGCACGAGCGAGGCGGAGGTGGGGCTGGCGCTGACGGCCACCAGGAGCCGCTGGCCGGATTTCCACGGCGCGCCCGCGCCATGCGCCCGCCGCTCGGCCAGCACATCCTGCCCGACGTGTTCGGCGGTGAAGCGCAAGGCCAGCTCGCGCAGGGCGGACAGGTTGCCGGGCCGGAAGAAGCGGTCCTGCGCGGTGGCGGCGCGTTCGGGTAAATATACCTTGCCGGCGGCGAGGCGGGCGCGCAGCTCTTCGGGCGGCAAATCCACCAGCTCGAATTCGGCACCGGTCAAGGCGGTGTCCGGCACGGTCTCGGAAATGGTCACGCCGGTGATCTGGCTGACGGCTTCGGCGCGGCTCTCAAGGTGCTGGATGTTGAGCGTGGTAAAGACATCCAGGCCGGCAGCGAGCAGTTCCAGCACGTCCTGCCAGCGCTTGGGATGGCGGGATTCGGGGGCGTTGGAATGGGCGAATTCATCCACCAGAATCAGCTTGGGCCGGCGGGCCAGCGCGGCGTCCAGGTCCAGTTCGCTCAAATGGAGGCCGCGATAATCGATCAGGCGGCGCGGGAGGATGGGGAGACCTTCGGCCAGGGCATCGGTTTCCTTGCGACCGTGGGTTTCGAGGTAGCCAATGACGACGTCGCGTCCGGCGGCCAGCTCGCGGCGGGCGGCCTCAAGCATGGCGTAGGTTTTGCCGACGCCGGCGCACATGCCCAGGAAGACCTTGAGCCGGCCGCGCCGCTGGCGGGCCTCGTCGCGTTTCAACGCGGCGAGCAAGGCGTCGGGATTGGGACGGGCATCGTCAGACACGGGATGAGATTAATGTTCTGAAGGCGAAAGGCAAAGGCGGAAGCGGCGTGGAAGCGTTGCTGGCAGGGGTGCTCGAAAGCGGCATTATCGCGCGGTTGCAAACCAGGGTGGCACGGGCCACTGGCCCGTGCCGTCCGGCGACCCGCCGGACGGAACGGGTGAGGCGCTCTGTTTGCATGCGGAGACCGTTTCCCACAGTGCGCCCCGCTCCGCTCAGCCGGGCTGGTAGCCCGGCAGGACGGGCCAGTGGCCCGTGCCACCCCTGCATGGTCCCTGCGTTTGCCATGAGAGCGGCTTTAGATCGGCCCTGCGTTGCTGGTTGCTGGGATGCTGGTTGGGGGTGGAACGAAATCGTTCGTACGCCGATGGGCATGACGCCGCCATAAAGTGCCTGCTCCGCAGGCAAACGGAGTCGCAGCGCGACTCCGTCCACCACCGGAGGCTGGCGCGTACGTGGCGGCCTTTGCGGTGTGAATCGTCGCCGAGAAGCTCTCGATCCGGAGTGCGTCATCCCGGGCGCGCCGCGCCTGCCAATTGGAACCCACCCATGTTCCATGGAATCGCCTGAGACGGCAGTAAAGGGAAGGGCTCTTAGATAGGACGGCCAGATGCTTGAACGCCCCCCCTTTGTAGATAGGCCGCAAAGAGCGGAGCGAATTCTTTGACGTTTTCTTCAATGCCGGAAAACGCCCCGGCCGAGGCGAAACAATCCAGTCCGATCAGCGCGTTGAGGCTGGCGTCGCACGGATTGATGCTGAGCAGGCGCCGGGTGAAACTTTGATTCACCGTGGCAATGTCCTCGTAAATACCCGTGAAACCGGCCAGTTTCCAATCCGGCGTGCCGCCTTGCTGCTGGCGGAAATACTGCGCGAACAGGTACATGGAGGCGGCGCGATACAGGGTTTCCTCCAGGGACGAAAACGGCAGGTGGGTGTAAACCATCGGGCGCAGTTTATCCAGGATGGGGCAACCACTGGTCACCATGCAAAGGCCCATGAGCGAGCCGATGCCGTATTGCAGCGAGGAACGCTTGTGATAGGTGCGGGACTCGCTGCGGATGGTGATGTCGGCTTCCTCAATGGACAGCGAATCCTTGAACGCCTCAATGATGTCCGCGAGATTGGCGGCGATGGGGCAGTCCCGATGCAGGTCGGGCGCGAGCGGACAGTTGGAGCATTGATGGTGCGTCAGCCGGGTCCACGGACGGAGGGCGGCGGCGGGGGCGGCGATGAATTGCAACGACGGCTTGGCCAGGCGGACGGTAAATTGCTTGGTTCTTCCGTCGCCCAGCTTGAATTCATACTCGATCGTTAAAACCTCCTCGCTCATGCAGGGGCATCTTGGGTCTCAGCTGAACGGTGCTGACCCCGACAGCGTGACCTCGTTTGGGGGATGGTCGCGTCGCCTGATTATTTGGCAAGTCTTTTGTGGATTTTTCAGGTCATGCCGGATTCGGGATACGAAACCACGCGCGTGTATATGCGGGTTCAGGCTAAAGCGATAGTCCGTACGCTCCGATAAAAAGCCGATGGTCGCTAATAATAAACAGGTTCGCACCCGAAGGTTGGCGTTCCGGGATGCCGATCCAGCCCGGGCAAGTACTCTGCCGGTGCGGTGCCGCAGGGCCGAGGTTTCCTGGCCCGAGCATGTGCGGCTATGGGAGGCAACAACGGACTGGCAAGAATGCGAAACAAGCCATGGCCATGAGCGTTCGGCCCCCGGCGAGCCATGCGACGCGAGCCATGAACCGATCAAAAACCCGTCTGGCGATGGCAGCAGGGTCGATTACGTTGACTTTCTGCTGGCATGACCGGCCTGGCCTCCCGGCCACGAAATGAAGAAAATCATCAAGTTAAACACCCGCATGGAGCTGGCTTTCGGCCTCTTGTTGCTGGTGGTTTTGTTGCTGGGGATCATTGGCATTGCCGGCATGAAGCGCGTTGGACGGGTGTCGGCCCGGCTGGCCGCCGACAATGTTCCAGAAATCTCGGAGGCCAATGAAATCGAACGGCATGTTTCCTCCCTGATTCCGAGCCTGCGGGATTATGGTTACACGGATGATGCGGCATTTTTGCAGGAAATCCGCGCCCAGCTCAGCGAGGTGAAAAAGGCGCTCGCCGATGCGCGGGCGCATGGCGAAAGTTCCCCGCGGCTGGAGAAACTGAAGCTGGCGGCCGTTCAGGGGGAGAAAACCGTCCTTGATTTTGAGGCGTTGACCGAACAGCGGGCCAAACTCACCGCCGACCTGGTGGCGGAACGCCTTAACTCCCTGGCGGCCGGCAGCAATTTTATCTCCATCTGCTCACTCTTTCTGGTCCGGCAAACCGAGGCCATGCAGGGCAAAATCACCGCTGGCATCGACGGCGACCAGCTGGAATTGAACCTGGAGCGCATTGGGCTCCTCTCGGGCATCGTCCGCTCGGGCAGCCTGTTGCTGGGCAACACCTGGAAGGCGCAGGCCATGCGGGATCCGAAACTGCTGGCTCAGTCCGTCGAGTTATTGGATGGCATCGACACGCAGCTGAATCAGCTCGAAAAGATCATTGATTTTGCCAATGACAAACAACGGATTCAGGCCTGCCGCACCTCCAGCGAGAGCTATCGGCTGGCCATCCGGCATTTCCAGGAGAAATGGGTGGAGCGCGAGGAGTTGGCCGGACGGCAAACTGCCCTGACCGACAGTATCATGTCGCAAGCGCAGCAGGTGGCGGCCCTGGGACTCGCGGATACCACGGCCGCTGCCCGGCAGACCGCGGAAGTTTCGGATTTCTCGTCCTCCCTGGTTTTCGCCTGCGTGATCATCGGCGGCGTCCCGGGGGTGGTCGTGGCCATCCTCATCGCCCGCGGATTGAACAAAGTTTTCCGGCAATTGGGCCGTGCCCTGGATCAGGGCGCGATGCAGGTGGCGCACGCGGCCGGGCAGATCTCCGGCGCCAGCCAGTCGCTGGCCAGCGGCGCGGGCCAACAGGCCGCCTCCCTGGCGGAGACCGGCAAGTCGCTGGAGGCCATGGCCGGCATGGCCGGGAGAAATTCAGCCAACGCCCAGAAGGCCAATGACCTCGCCCAACTGGCCCGGGCCGCCGCCGACAAGGGCGTGGACGACATCCACGCGATGTCCATTGCCATGGAAGCCATCAAAGTCTCCTCCGATGACATCGCCAAAATCATCAAGACGATTGATGAGATTGCGTTCCAGACCAACATTCTTGCGCTCAACGCCGCGGTGGAGGCCGCTCGCGCCGGCGAGGCCGGCCTGGGCTTTGCCGTGGTCGCCGATGAGGTGCGGAACCTCGCGCAGCGCAGCGCCCAGGCGGCCCGGGAAACGGCCGTCAAGATCGAAGGGGCGATCACCAAAACCAACCAGGGCGTGGTGATCAGCAGTCAGGTGGCCGAGACCTTGACGAACATCGTGGCACAAATTCATGAGGTGGATGCGCTGGTGGCCGAAGTGGCGGGCGTCTCCCGCGAGCAAACCAAGGGAATCACCCAAATCAACTCCGCCGTCGGTGAGCTGGACCGGGTCACCCAATCCAATGCGGCCAGCGCCGGGGAAAGCGCCGCCGCGGCCCAAGAGTTGAATTCCCAAGCGGTGGCCATGAAGGAATCGGTGGTGTTGCTCCTGCAACTGGTCGGGGGCAATCGCCAGACGTCCGCGGCTGACACATTGCCGCCGCCGCGGCGGCAGGCCTCGCAGAAGACGCCCGGGCCCAAACGCCACGCGCCGGCACCCGCACCGGGGGCAAAACGTGCGCTCACACCTTCGGGACTGACCGGAGGAAAAGGCCGGGGCGCGATTCCCCTGGAAGGCGCGTTTAAGAATTTTTAACCCCGGACCAATCAAACCCATGCCTTCGCTCGTCTCAACCCCGCTGGCAACTGAAGCAAAACCTAAAAAAAGGAAATCCATGAAAATCGCCCCGGTGACCAAAATCATTCAATCCGTCCTCCGGCCAATAATGCTGTTTTTGCTGGCCGCAGTCCTGGCCGGCAGCGCCATTCCGGCCGGCGGGCAAAGTGCCTACGCTGAAAAGATCAAGCAGGCCATGCAGGCCATGAAAGACGGGGCCGCCAAGTTGGGCGCGCCCAAAACCGAGGGTGCCAGCCTCTTTTTTGGAGCCACTCGCATGAACGGCGATTATACGATCGTGGACGATCTGCAAACGCGTTTCAATTGCACCGCCACGTTCTTTGTCAAAAAGGGGACCAATTACGTGCGGATCAGCACCAATGTCCTGAATGATGGGAACCGGGCCGTGGGCACGGTGCTAAATCCTGCGGGTCCGGCCTACGCCGCCATTTCCCAAGGCACCGCCTTTTACGGGAAGGTCGACATCCTCGGCAAGCAATACGACACGGGCTATGAACCGGTCAAAAACGCGGCGGGCGATACCATTGGGGTCTATTACGTTGGCTTTCTGCTGGAATGACAGCATAGCTTGCAGGGATGGTGGTTACGGGGAATTGGTGGCGGCGGCCAGTCTGGCCAGGCGCAGATCATCCAACTGGCAAATGCTGCTTTGGCAGGTGTTCGAGGGGTTGCGTCCGGGGATGGTGCCCAGCAACCGGTTGGCGTGGAGCAGGTCGTTGCCGCTGGCCGGATAGCTTTGCCGATATACCTTCACGGGCACCAACCACCGGTTGCGGATTTGGCGCGTGGGCTCATCCGACCACACCACCAAGTCCCAGGAGGCGAGGGTCTGCACCTGGAGGTTCAGGGAGTTTTCCATGTTGCAAATCGCGCCATTGGTATCGCCCAGACGGAGTTGCGCCAGCCACTCGGCGATCTGGGCGGCATTGGCAGCCAGGTCCACCTCGGGCTTGGAATAAGCGAGCGAGCCAAGCGCCTGGCCCGTCAACCGGGCTCCGATGTATCCGCCGAGCAGGACGCCCACGGCCAGGGCACCGATCAACAAGCCGATCAGGGTGAATTTTTTCATGGTGAATCAGTTCGTGTGGTTTAGCCTGGCGGTCAGTTATACTCGAATCCGCGAGGAATACAAGGTCGGCGGTGTTGTTCCAGGGGGGGGCAGGACGGGGCAGGACGGGGCAGGACAAAATTCTAACGGACCCGGGGTCATTTTTCAGCGGCGGGTGGCGAAGGCTTCCGCAGTTCGTCAATTTCATGCTGAAGGGCGGCGGCGGCGGCGGGGGAAGCGTCCTCCAGCCGGAGCAAAAACCGGTCCAATTTCGCAAGCCGCTGCTGCTCGTACCAGGCCCGGGGCGTGAGCCCGTCAATCGAGGTCATCCGGCAAAAGTCGGCGAGCGAATCCACGTAGGCCAGGAGCGCCAGATGATCCGCTTTCTGCATCGCGCTCAGCACCGCAACCCGGGTCCGCAAAGCGATGATTTCCTGTTGTCGGATGTTCATAAAAATGATTACTGCTTCGGGGTGGTCTTCGATAAAAATTCCGCAAAATCATCACAGAACCGGGTGATGATTTCATCGCCATGTTGCAGGTCAGCACTGATTCCTTTGGGAACCGTCTGGTCTCGAAAAAAACCGCCGCCGACATACCGATACTTGAACTGCTTCCGGAATTTTTCAAGTTCGTGATCCAACCGGTCTTCCGCATTCATAAATAGAACCTCAATATGAAATAATTCTGCCCTTTGTCAATGCGGGCGACGCGCGCGCTGACTGACTTGACGGGACAAAACGTTTCAAGCGATCAGCCACGCGGTTTTTCTCAAAATTCCTGGCCGCGCCACCCAAGTTACCTTGCGGTCACACCACCCAATCGGCCCAAACGGGCCCAATCGGCAATGCCCTTCGTTCTGGGCTTGCCTTCCCAGGGCTCCCGGGGACAATGTGCCCACGACTCGAAAATTGTCCTGATGGGAACGAATCGTCAACCGGAAATGGATGACGCCCGGCTGCGCGGCCGGCTGGCGGAATTGCTGCGTCGTGCCCGCGAACTGGAGAGCGTCACCCAGGCGCCGCCCAATCTGCCGCGCGTCAAGGAGCCGTCGCGCCCGCCGGTGGCCCTGCACGAGGCGTTCCTGCCCGGTTCCATCCTGACCACGCTGTTCCGCAATCCCAAGTCCGGCCACACGATCGCGTTCAACGGCGCAGACCTGGCGGAACTGGACGGCATGGCGTCCGATTACCTGGTGAACTATTACCTGTCGCACGGGCTGTTTTCCGAGGATGACGCGGTGCGATTGCGCAACGGCCTGGAGGCGCGCTCGCGGCAGGTGTTTCAATTGCTGCATCATGCCGGCTGGCGCGCGGAGGTGTACCATTATGAGGTGGCCAGGGAGGGGGCCATTCTCAACAGTCTGCTGCAATTGCGGCTGCTGCTGGAGTGCGTGCAAATCCTGACCCCGCCGATGCTGACGATCCAGCGGATTGACGACGAGGAGTTTGACCTGATCGAAAGTCTGCACGGTCTGGTGCGGCTGATCACGCTGGTGCTCTGGCAGCGGCTGACCACCGACGGCCCGCCTTTGCAGGCGTATGGGGCGCTGTCCGCGTGCGTGGCCGGCCTGGCGGCCAAGGCGGAGGACGCCCAGGCGCTGATTGAGTCCGGCTATGCCGCCAGCAACGGCAACGGCGAGGCGTTCGTGAAATGGTTTGAAAAGACCGGCCGCCGCGCCATGGAGCGGGTGGAAACGATGTTGCAACCGGTGGACAAATACGGCGTGGATGAGATTTTCAAGCTGCTGACCCGGCACGCGCTGGATCTGGGCCTGCAGCCGGTGACGATTGAATACATCCGGCAAACCTTGCAGACCCTGGTGCAGACGCTCGCCAATCTGGATCATAACCTGTCGGATGCCAGCCGCCGGCGTTCGTCCGTCATTTCCGCGCAATTGACCGAGGTCGCGCGGCAGTATGCGGTGGATTTCACGGTGCGCACCGCCGACCCTGGCGTCAACGAGGAGGATCTGACGGCCATCTACGAGGAATTGGATGCGTTGGTGGGGCTGGAGCCGGTGAAGAACGAGGTCCGCCGCGCGGCGAACTTTGCGCGCATGCAGCGGTTGCGCCGCCAGCAGGGATTGCCGGTGGTGCAGGCGAGTCTGCACGGGGTTTTCTTTGGCAATCCGGGCACGGGCAAGACCACGGTGGCGCGGCTGATGGGGCGCATTTACAAGTCGCTGGGCCTGCTCCGGCGCGGGCATGTGGTGGAATGCGACCGCGGGCGGCTCGTGGCCGAATATGTGGGGCAGACCGCCGTGCGCACTCACGCGGCGATTGACTCCGCGCTGGATGGCATCCTGTTCATTGACGAGGCTTATGCGCTGGCGGGGCGCGGCCACGAGGATTTTGGCAACGAAGCCATCGAGACGCTCCTCAAGCGGATGGAGGACGAGCGCGACCGGTTGATTGTGATCGTGGCGGGATACACGGGGCCCATGGAACAATTCATTGCGTCGAATCCCGGCCTGCAATCGCGCTTCACGAATTACCTGAAATTCCCGGATTATTCGGCGGCGGAACTGGCGGAGATATTCCAGCGCATGGCCGGGCAAAGCGGCTTGGTCTGTCCGCCGGCCACCCGCGCGGCCGTGCAGGCGCGGTGCGAGAAATTGCTGGCCGGCCGCCGGGAACAATTCGGGAACGCGCGCGAAATGCGGAATCTTTTCGAAGCCGCTGTGCGCGATCAAAGCACGCGCCTGGTCGGCTCCGGCCAGTGCGAT
>Ga0302319_10010476_pt1 | contig 17654 bp, 15 predicted proteins | sample Bog_T0_2_FD_203319 | JGI IMG/M metagenome (GOLD analysis project Ga0302319, IMG submission 203319) | Peat permafrost microbial communities from Stordalen Mire near Abisko, Sweden - Bog_T0_2 | ecosystem: Environmental > Terrestrial > Soil > Wetlands > Peat | place: Sweden: Abisko, Stordalen Mire...
TTCTAATCGCGATTTTCATTTGGTTTCCGGCCCACGACGGGCGGGAGCAGAGCGTTTCTGCGCCCGCGGTCGGCCCGCATGTATTCCAACTGTTCCTGCGGTTTGATTTTCCGGTCCGATTGAAGCACCGTAAGGGCGTCGGTTCAAGTTATTTTGAGGCCATGAACCGGCTGGAAATTTGACGATCGCGCTAAAGCCACAGTTTCAAATTTTCACGGAGCAAGCGCCGGGCGCGATACAATCGTGATTCAACGGCTTTGGGCGTGGTTTGTAAAATGGTGGCAACTTCAGCCACGCTGCGTTCCTCCCATTCGTACAGTACCATCGCCGCGCGCAAGTCTTCCGGCAGCTGATTCACGGCTGCATGCACGGCTTCATCGCGTTCACGGACGAGAGTTTCTTCACTGGGTGCGGGTGAATTTGCCGGGAGCGTGCTGCCCAGGGACTGCCTGGTTTCGGTGTTTTCCATTTCCAATGAGACCGTTGGATGACGACCCCGCCAGCGAAAATGGTTGCGGGCGAGGTTGGCGGCGATGGCATAGAGCCAGGAGGCAAATTTCTGATCCGGGTGGAAACTGCCGTGCGATTTGAAGATGCGGACGAAGGTTTCCTGGGCCAGGTCATTGGCGTCGTCCTCGTTGCCGGTCAGGCGGTAAAGAAAATGAAAGACGGGCGTGGCGTGGCGCTCCATTAAATCGTTCAATGCGGCATCCTGGCCGGCCGACAACCTTGCCATGTCCGCCTGGTCACTGGCGTCCGCCTCAATGCAGCTGCTCATGGCCGGTGTCGCCTGACATGGGTTGCCCGGTCGGCTCGAGGGATCCCAGCGTGACACGCATCATTTCGGCAAGATAGCGCTTCCCTTCCTCCGGCGGCATGGTTTGACTGACAGCGATGAAATGCTGAAGCATCTGGGCCTGACATTGCGCACGCAGTTCGCCGAGTTCGGTCAATTTCCTTTGCCCCGCAGCGGTGAGGTTGGTTCCATGACCAAGTATGGCTTGAACTTCACTGTTTTTGGCAGCGATGAGCGCGCACATTTTGGCGCATTGGGGTTGGTAGCCTTCGTGCAACTGCCGGATTCGCGCCATTTCGGCGGCGCCCAGGTGAAATTCATCGCGCAACCAGCTTAAATCATCCGCCGAACGGCTCATCGTCATGACACACACCCGCTGGCTGGTAAAATAGGAGCCGGCGAAAACCGCCGCGGCTACCGCCAGCGCACCCAGCAAAATGAAGACCGGGCGGTTCATGTTCAGCGCAGCGGAGCTGGCGCGACCAGGGCGACATAGCGCGCCTGCTCGTTTTGTCGGGTGGTTTGCGCGCCTTGATAAGTACCCAGCAAAGCGCCTACCAGCACAAGGGCTGTGACAGTGGCGAAGGCGAATCGCGGGCGCAGGATCAGCGCGGCCAAAGCCTCCAGCCAGGAGCCAGACTTAACCGGCCCTTCGGCAGCTTCGATCCGGCGCCAGACGTTTTCCTGAAAACGCGGGGGCAACGAGGGCGACCGGCGTGATTCGCGCAAGAGCGCACTCAATTTGGCATCGATGGAGTTCATGTTTTCTTTGGTTGGTGAAGGCGGCGGAATTTGGCCGCCGCCTTTTATTTACCACGTTTTCCATTCCGGGACAACCGGCTGAATATTCGCTGCTTACCTCAGCTGAGCGACCGCCACACAGCCGGGCATGGTCGTGTGGGAACTGCATTCAGCCACGGCTCGCGGGCTGCCGATCATGGTTTTTCGGCATATCAGCGCCGGATTTACGACGTTGTTCGTATCTTTGGCAGTCTTGATTTGGTTGCCAGCGGCGCGGGGGGAGAGCAGCGATTCGGTCGCCAACGAGGTGAAGGCAAACGCGGTAACAACCGCACCGAGGAGGAGAACTTTAGACTTCATATTTGGATTCTTTCTTGGATAAGGCATCGCTTCATTGCGCTGCCGATACAGGTAATACCCCGCCGGATTAAAAAACCCTCAACCCGTCTGAAAATTTTTCAAACCATGCAGCGAGACGAAATAATTGAGAATATTCTGAGGGGTTTCGGTTCCGACGGGGTAATACAATTGTTCGAATAACCTGTCACAATGCCAATTTAACCAACCAAGAGCTGAAACATGAAAAAATCAAATTTATGCATCATCACGTTAGCCGGGGTACTCGGTGCTGCCGTCGTGACCATTTTTGCCCCAAAAATCACCGCGGCCGATGGCCCCATGCCCTCGTGCTGCAGCACAATGCCGTCGGGTTGCGGCGGCATGGCGGACATGGGGTCGGCCAAATTTGCACTGATGGAGCCGGTGAAATCGGTTTATGATCACTATCTGGCTATTCAAGCCAGTCTGGCGAGCGATTCCCTGACTGGCGTGGCCGACAATGCCGACGGTATCGCCAAGGCGGTGCAAGGCGACGCCATGAAAATGTTACCGGAAGCGACCGCAACCCAGGCTGAAACGTTGGCGCAGGCGACTGACTTGGGATTCGCCCGTGCCGCCTTCAAGCCATTGAGCGACACGCTGATCAAATATCTTGCGGATCACCAGGTCAAAGACGCGTACGTTCGAGTGTATTGTCCGATGGCCCGGGCCAGCTGGCTGCAAAAGGACAATAGTGTGAACAATCCTTACATGGGGAAATCCATGTCTGGGTGTGGAGAAATCCAATAATGGGGCGAGCGGATGGAATTTAGCGTGGCCTCTTTGAAATCGAGGCCGGCTAGGACGGGCGGGGTTTTCCACGCGGGGTTTTCCACGCTGGCGTGAGCGGGCCGAATCTGTCACATTCCCTCACGACCATGAGCAAACGGTTTTACATCACCACCGCGATTGATTACGTCAATGGCCAGCCGCACCTCGGCCATGCCTATGAAAAGATCATTGCGGACGTCATCGCCCGGTCGCGGCGTAGCCTCGGCCAGGAGGTGTTTTTTCTGACGGGTCTGGACGAGCACGGCCAGAAGGTGCAGCAGGCGGCGCAAGCGGAAAAAAAGGAGCCTCAGGTTTATTGCGACTCGCTCGCGGCCGACTGGCAGGCATTCGCAAGAAAACTTGAACTCACCAATGACGATTTCGTGCGCACGACCCAGCCCCGCCACATGGAGTTCGTGCAAGCTAAATTGTCCCAGCTGCATACCGCAGACCATTTTTACAAGTCGAGCTACGTTGGATTTTATTCCACGAAGGAGGAAACTTTCCTCACGGAAAAAGACCGTCGCTCTGACGGCACCTTTGATCCAAGCTACGGCATTGTTAGCGAGTTGAAGGAAGAGAATTATTTCTTCAAGCTTGGGGCTCACCAGCAATGGTTGATTGACTATATTGAAGCAAATCCCTCATTCATTCAGCCTGACTATCGCCGCAACGAAGTCCTCGGCTTCCTTAAAAGCAATACGCTCGAAGATCTCTGTATCTCGCGTCCCACTGCGCGATTAAAATGGGGCATTCCGCTGCCCTTCGATGACGATTTTGTCACATTTGTCTGGTTTGATGCCTTGGTGAATTACGCAAGCATTGCTTTTGCCCATCCCGAGCTTGAACTCTGGCCGGCCGACATCCACGTCATCGGCAAAGACATCGTGAAGTTTCACGCAGTATACTGGCCGATCATGCTCAAGGCGATGGGCCTGCCATTGCCAAAACAGATTCTTGTGCACGGCTGGTGGCAGAAAGATGGCGCTAAGATCAGCAAGAGCACCGGCAACGTGGTGGACCCGATTGCGGTCATCGACGAATGGGGTTTGGACGCCTTCCGTTTTTTCGTGTTTCGCGAATTGGACATCGGCCCCGATGGCAACTGGACCGACGCCGGTTTCAAATCACGTTACCAGGCCGAACTCGCCAACGGGCTGGGCAATCTTCTCAATCGCTCGCTGTCGATGCTCAAGAAGTATCGGGATGGAGTTGTCCCGGCGACATCGGACGAACTGGCCGCCGATGCGGCCAAGGCAACGGAGGAAACCATGGCGTTGCTCCAACAAAACCAACTGCAGGCGGCGTTGCAAAGCATCTGGGGACTCGTGACGCGCGCAAATCAGTATGTCGACCAGACCAAACCCTTCAGCCTGGCGAAAGATCCTGCCAAGGCACAACGGCTGGACGCGGTGCTGTACAACCTGGCCGAAACCTGCCGGGTGCTGGCGGTTTTGCTCTGGCCGTTTCTGCCCGGCACGGCGACAAAGATCTATGCGCAGCTGGGTTTGAGCGGCGAACCCAGCCGGTTCAGCGCGGCCGCGTGGGGCGGCTTAAAACCGGGCCTGGCCATTGGCGTTCCCGTGCCGCTATTTCCGCGCAAGGATGTCTAATTCCGAATCACTTGCGCAACGCCGCCTTTGGACTGGATTTTGCCTTGACTGAGGTAGCGGCGTGGTGTCGCCATCGTGGAGGCCCACGAACATACATTCGGATCCCGGACATAATCTTTTGAGCTAAACCAGCAGGTGGACTTGCGGCTTCACTGCACCGAAGAAATCCGGCATTTATTTTGTGAACAGGGGGCGTCCGCCGGGACGAATACGCATATTTCCTGCATGGTTGCCAAAAGGATTTGGTCATGGACATTTACGGGATTGGTCTTATGTTGAGACCATATCAAACTGGAAATTTCTCCGTTCCTTTTGCCGGAAACGCCTTTGTCCCGGCATTGGCCCCAGTATGGACATCCGCGAGACAAATCAATTGATCCGCCCGTATCACGACGCGGTAAAACACGGCCGGGCCACGACAGCGCCCTAGTTCGCCAAACCAAAACGAAGCGCTCGGCAGAACGGCTGCCGCTCAACCATGGTATGGTTATACCATCAAGAAAGAATAAATATGAGACCGGAAAAAAATGAAATGGATTTTATCTTTTGCGTCAAAGAGCTGGCCAAAGCCGGGCGATTTGAACGAGCCAGCCTGGGGATTGCCAAGCAAGTAATGGTTTCAGGCCAGTCCAGTTTGAACGAGAAGCAGAAAGAAATCTTCCACGCCGCACTGGATAAAATTATCGTCGAAAAGTGTCCGGTATGCCAGCAGATGGTGCCTTGGTTGGAAATGCCGATGGTGATTGAAAAAGGCACCTGCACAGTTTGCCGCCTGAAGAGCTAGCGCAAGGTCATAATCCGCGGACGCCGACCATGGCCTGAGTTTGCACGCACCAGACCTTTAAGCGAAGGCAACGAAATATCTCGCGTGGGTGAAGCGAGGTGACTTTGGCCGTGTGCAACTCGGGAATGGCGCGATAGGTCTCCGGCAGCCGGTAAAACGGGATGCGATGGTTCAGGTGATGAATATGGTGATAGCCGATATTGCCGGTGAACCACGCCATCACAGGGTTGGTCTTCAAAAAACTGGACGATTCCAACGCGGCGCCCTCAAAGGTCCAGCCAGCCTTGTCTTTAAACACGACTCCGGGGAAATTATGTTGCGCATAAAAAAGATACGTGCCAATTGCCGAACCAATGAAGAGCGGCATAATCAAGGAAAAAAATAGCGCCGCCCAACCAAAAAACGTGACAATGGTGGTGGCGATAGTGAGGTGCAACATTAGGGAAAGCAAACAGTCATAATGTTTTCGTGGGGAAGCAATCGCCGGCAATATGACCATGCCGATGAGAAACACAAAAAAATAACCAAATAGAATCGTCAAAGGATGGCGCTGAAAGAGATAGCGAAAGCGCTCGTACTTGGTGGAATTGCGATACTGTTCCTTGGTCATGATGGGATAGGAGCCGATGTAAGCACTGCGTAATTTTGAATTGTGCGCATGGTGATAATCATGCGAACTGCGCCAAATGCTGCTGGGGCAGAGCACAAGAATGCCATAAAGACGCATATAAAAATCGGCTAGCCGGGATTTGGGCAGGATTGCCCGGTGCTGTTGGTCGTGAAAAATGACAAAAAGCCGTACAGCCAGCAGCCCCATCAGTGCGCAACAACTGATCCGCAGGGCGACCGGCAGGCCGGGAAAAGTGCCCGAAAGCGCGAAAACCAGCAAAAAGGTAGTCGATAGAATACACCACCAACTGGTCCACGCACAATCCTTGGCGTACGGTTTGGTGCGGCAGAACAAAGTCTGGTCATCACACATAAGCTTTTTAAAAAGTCAACGTAAATTATATCTAATCAAAAATCCAAAAGCAAGCAAAGTATTGTCGCCAGAGAATTGCCCGCGCAGCGTGCGGATGACTTGGTCTGACGCCGGATGCGTAATTTTGGCATTCCAAGAATCGCTTGCTATCGCAAAACGTTAAACTTAGGCTAATAGCGCGTTGTTTCCGTTGGGCTTTACGGCAGGTGTAAGGTTTAATTGCCCCGCCCAGTTTGGCCTCCTGATTTCAATGCACAACGCTCCCTGAAAGGGGAAAAATTTGGGAATCCATCGTCTTGGAATCCGGGAGGATCTCAGTTGTTTCTGAATTCAATTTGATTGCCCCAACTGGAAGTCTTATGAATTTTTTATGCCGTTGATTCCCAGAGTCACGCTGCGCAATTACAAAATCTAGATGTGGACGCTAAAAACGAATCAAACCAGGCAGAAAATCGCTTGCTTCCCTCCCGCTTTGCGGGAATTTTTCCGTGTGCAAAAACTTGGTAAAAATCTGGGCGGCTATCACGGTGAAACGATTGATATTCAAGCCGTCCTCCGCGATATTGAAAAAGCCGCGCCGGCCTGCGGCTGGACTGCCGAAGTCTTAACGACGCAGTCCGGCTTCGACTTGGTGGCCTTGCATCGCCCCGGTCTCGAGACGCCCAACCGAAAGCGGATTCATATCTCCGCTGGAACCCATGGTGACGAACCGGCCGGACCACTGGCCGCATTGAGATTGATCCAAGAAAATCGCTGGCCCAAGAGTGCCGAAATTTTCCTGCTACCCTGCCTGAATCCTTTGGGGTTCACCCTCAACCAGCGTGCGAATTTCGAAGGGATCGATCTCAACCGCGATTATCGGAACTCCAAATCCGCCGAGGCCCGCGCTCATATCGCCTGGCTGGAGCGGCAGCCGCAATTTGACCTTTACCTTTGCGTGCACGAAGACTGGGAATCGCAGGGTTTTTACCTCTATGAACAGAACCCGGACGAGCGACCCTCCCTGGCGGAAAAAATGATCGCCGCCGTCGCGCCCGTCTGTCCGGTGGATTTGTCCCCAAACATTGAAGGCCGACCAGCGTATGGCGGCATCATTCGCCCCGTCGTCTTGCCTCAAGAGCGTCCCGACTGGCCGGAGGCGTTGTATCACATTACCCACAAATCCCGCCAAGGCTATACGCTGGAAGCGCCGTCCGATTTTCCGCTCGCCGTCCGTGTTAACGCACTCGTCGCCGCCGTGACCGTGGCCGTCAATTCACTGGCCATGGATTGACTTTGGAAGTCCTTTGGCCGGCGGTAAGGCAGGATTCCATCCATCGGTGCCGCCAAGGACCTTCGGAACCGTGATATTTCCGGCTTCGTCCGCAGTTAATTGCTTTGTCCACTTGGGACGCTTGGCAGGGCTTGCGCCAGGGCCGGTGCTGTTGAATTCGGCGTAACGGGCGGATGCATGCGCTTCAGGTTTTCCCCAGTCGTTCCACCCTTCGGGTCCCACGGTATCGGAAAGATCGCAGTTCAGATACACCGTACTGGCATCAATGCGCCAAGGACGGCCCAGCGCCGTTTGGACGCCCGGTTCGCCAGTAATGCGGCAATGGGAAAAGACAAAACCAAACGGGATATCCACGGGCGTTGAGGCGGCGGTCAGATAGCCATCGCGCAACGCATGAATTTCGCATTGCTCAAACCAGGCTGTCGCGGCTCCGAAGATGAAATCCACGTGCCCGCAGAAGTAGCAACCGGCAAAATACTGGCGACCGCGGTTGAGCAGGATGGTGTCCTGCCAGCCAAGAAACCGGCAGTGGTGAAAACTTGCCCGGTCACCGTCCACCCGCATAGCCAGTGCCTGGCCGACTGGGCCGGCCGAATTCTCGAATGTGAGGTTTTCCGCAGCGAAGTCATCGGCGTCAATCGTGGTGGACGGTGTCTTGAAAGTGCCAATTGGTTTTCCTTCCGCGTTGGTGATGCCGGCGTAAAGATTGTAGGACAGAAGCGTATTGGTCGGATTATCTCCGACCAACCGGAAGAACCGCTTTTCCCGCTGGATGTAGATCAGTTCGCGGTAGATTCCCGGCCCAATGTGGATCACCACGGGATTTTCCCGGCTGCCCGAAGGCACGGACATTATGGCTTCCTGCACTGATTTGAATGGAGTCGAACCATCGAGCGCCACATAGAGGTTCATCTGTGCGCCGAGGCGGCCGCTCAGCCCAATCAGGACGGCGAGGAAAGCGGCTAACTTTTTCGGCATGCCTTCACCATCAGCTCACGCCAACGCTACCAACTTGGCAGCGCGGGCGGGGACTTCGCCAAAGTGCACCTTCACCCGAGCCACCAGCTGCTCCACGGAGAGTCCGTATTTGGCCCGCAGTTCGTCCTGCGTGGTGGCGTGTTCCACAAACTGATCCGGCCAGCCGATCCGGATCACGGGTGTGGCCACCCCTTTTTCATTGAACAGTTCCAGCACGGCGGATCCATAGCCGCCCATGAGGACATGATCTTCGATTGTGACAACCAGATCGGCTTCGTGACCGTAAGTTTCGTGTGCCGGAGCATCGAGCGGCTTGGTAAAACGGGGATTGATGAGCGCGCAATCGAACCCTTCGGCGGCCAGTTGCGCGGCGGCTCTGGCCGCAATGCTCTGCATCGGACCAAGCCCGAATAGCGCCACTTTGCGCCTTTTATTGTTGACGAATGTCTGGTTGATCTGCGCCCGTCCAACTTCCATCAACTGGGGCTCGCTTTTCATCGGCACGCCTTCGGCCACACCCCGCGGATAGCGGATAAAGACGGGGTGGTTCAGGGTGGAAGCCGTAAACATCATGTCGGCCAGCTCATCCTCGTTGGCTGGCGCCATGGCCACGACATTGGGAAGGCAGCGCAGGTAGGAAATGTCGAACAATCCGTGGTGTGTCGGGCCGTCGTTGGCGGAAAGGCCGGAGCGGTCCATGCAGAAAATCACGGGTAAATCCTGCAGGCAGACGTCGTGGTGAATGCAGTCATAGGCGCGTTGCAGAAAGGTGGAATAAATCGCCACTACCGGCCGGTAGCCCATGGTGGCCATGCCAGCGGCGAAGATCACCGCGTGTTCCTCGGCAATGCCCACGTCATAGTAGCGTTCGGGCATGGCCTTCTCCAGATGCTTCATGCCCGTGCCGGTGGGCATCGCGGCGGTGATGCCGACGATGTTCGTGTTTTTCTGGCAGAGCTTAATCATCGTCTGCCCCATCACGTCTTGGTAAGCGGGCGGGGTGCCGGGTTTGGTGGCAGGCGTTTCGCCAGTCTGGGCATTGTATGGACCGAGCCCATGGAATTTTTCAGGTTGCTTGATTGCCGCTTCAAAGCCCTTGCCCTTTTGCGTCAGAATGTGAATGACAATCGGGTGATCACACTGTTTGGCAAATTCCAAGGTACTGATGAGGAGTGGCAGATTATGGCCGTCGATCGGGCCGAGATAGCGCACGCCCATCTCCTCGAACAATACAGGCGAACCGTGGCCGCCGCGGCCATCCGCTTCCGGCGAGCGTTCGGTCTGATGCAATCCGACGCCCGTTAGCGCACTCTTGAAACCGCCCTCGGCACGATGCGCCAGTTTGAGGGCAAGTTCACCCTTCGGGAGGCGGCGCACAAAGCTTTCGAATTCCCTCGCCAGCTGGTTGTAGCGCGGATTGGTGATGAGCTTGTTGAGATAGCCGGAGATGGCCCCGACATTCTTGGCGATGCTCCACTCGTTGTCGTTGAGGATGCCGATGAATTTCTTGGTGGTATGGGCGATGTTGTTCATCGCCTCAAAGGAAATGCCGTTGGTCAGTGCCGCGTCACCGAATATGCAGACGACATTTTCATTGGTGCCGCGCCGGTCGCGCGCGGCGGCCATGCCGAGGGCGGCGGAAAGCGCGGTACCGGCGTGCCCGGCGCCAAAACAATCGTGCTCGCTTTCCGTGCGGAGCGCGAAGCCATTCAGGCCGTTGGTCTGACGGATGGTGCGGAACCGTTTTTTGCGGCCGGTCAGGAGCTTGTGGACATAGACCTGGTGACTCACATCCCAGACGAACTTGTCCTTGGGCGTGGTGAACACCTTGTGCAGGGCGATGGAAAGCTCCACCACCCCCAAGTTGGGGCCGAGATGGCCGCCGCCCTTGGCGAGGCCTTCAATCAACTCGGTCCGCAGTTCGCCGGCCAGTTCTTGTAATTGGGTCACCGTGAGCATTTTTACATGCTCCGGCGCGTCCACCATGTCCAAGTAACGATTCATAATTCTAAATGTATTTTACCAGCTTGGTGCGCAATCGATAAATGAATTTTCCAAAATCCCAATGAGCCCGGTGCGGAAACGCATTTAATGTACCATCCATTCGTCCACGAATCCATTGGATAATCTGGTTCATTCTTCAGACAGATTAACGGGTTTCAACTTCATTTCCCCGGCGGCAGTTTTTTCCAGTTGCTGGATCTTCAACTCGGCCTCGGCAAGTTTTTCCTGGCAGACTTTCACCAGCCGGGCGCCTTCCTCATACTTTGCCAGCAAAGTCTCCAACGGCAGGTCATCCGCCTCCATCGCCTCAACAACGGTTTCCAGCGTTTTCAGGGCCTCTTCGAAAGGCAAATCTTTGGCGGGATGGTTCGGACCCGCACTCTTGGAGTGGTTCGGCACGGCTGAATCATAGCAAAATCGCGCCGTTCGTCCAGTTTACAATGTTGCTTGCAAGTCACATTTGCGGAACAAAAATCCGTGCATGAATTGATTAGAGATCCGCATATGGATTGATTCCTACCTGCAATTCCACAATTTAGTCAAGGTTGCGCTTCCAGCGCTCAACAACCATGGTTTCATTAGCCGGCCCAGATCGTGTGCTCGACGGAGTTGGCGGCGAATTAACCGGCTCACGCCGGCCGGATCTTCATGATCAAATCCTTGCTTTCCACGGCGTCACCGTTCTGCACACAGATCTCCTCCACCACGCCGGCGAACGATGCATAGATGGTGGTCTGCATTTTCATGGCTTCGAGCGTCAGCAACTTTCCGCCCTTCTCCACCTTGGCGCCCACGCTAACCGCCAGCGCCGTCACCAGGCCGGGAATTGGCGCGCCGATTTCCGAGGGTTTGGCCGGATCCGCTTTCACGCGGGCCTTGACTGTCGGCTTGGCGGCGCGATCCATGATGGCCAACTGCCGCGCCATGCCGTTCAGCTCAAAATTCACCGCGCGTTTGCCCTCCGCATCCACCGCGCCAATGTTGACGAGCCGGATGAACAACGTCTTGCCGGATTCAATTTCGACGGAGATTTCCTGGCCCACTTTCATGCCATAGAAAAATGCGGGGGTGGGCAGGGGCGAGAGGTCGCCGTTTTCCCGCGTAAACTTGGCATAACCGGCGAACACCTCAGGATACATGATGTGGCTGAATACATCGTCCAGGGTCACATCGGGCTTCAGCCGGACGGCAATGTCCTCCTGGATTTTCTCCAAGTTCAGCGGCTTGAGGGCGGCGCCCGGCCGGTCGCTCAGGGGTTTGCGGTTGCCCAACACGATGTGCTGCAATTTCTTGGGCCATCCGCCCAGCGGCTGACCCAGTCCGCCAGCCAGCATGTCGATGACCGATTCCGGGAACGACGTGCTGCCGGGCTCGAGATTCAGGACATCCGCCGGCTTGATGCCGCGCGTGATTAGGAACATCGTCATGTCGCCGACCACTTTGCTGCTGGGGGTCACCTTCACGATGTCGCCAAAAAGCTGGTTCACCTCGGCGTAGGTGCGGGCGATTTCGGGCCAGCGGTGGGCCAGCCCCATGGACGCCGCCTGTTCCTTGAGGTTGGTGAACTGTCCGCCGGGCATTTCGTGCATGTACACTTCGGCGCTGCCCGCGCGGGGCGCGGAATCGAACGGCGCGTAAAAGATCCGGACCGATTCCCAGTAATCCGCGTATTCGTTCAGCGCGTCAAGGTCAAGCCCCGTGTCGCGCTTGGTAAACTGCAACGCGGCCACAATCGAGTTCAAATTGGGCTGGCTGGTGGACCCGGACATCGAGGCCACCGCGAGATCGGCCACATCCACGCCCGCTTCAGCGGCGCTCAGCACCGCGGCGGCGGCAATCCCGCTGGTGTCGTGCGTGTGAAAATGAACGGGAATGCCGATCTCTTCCTTGAGCGCTTTCACCAGCAAACTGGCGGCGGCGGGCCGGCACAGACCAGCCATGTCCTTGATGGCCAGGAAATGCGCACCCATTTTTTCCAGTTCCCGGGCGAGCTTCAGGTAATATTTCAGCGAATATTTGTCGCGCGCCGGGTCAAGGATGTTGCCCGTGTAGCAAAGCGCACCTTCGCAAATGGCGTGGGTCTCCTGCACGGCTTCCATGGCCACCTTCAGATTCGGCAGGTAATTCAGCGAATCAAACACGCGGAAAATATCCATGCCCGCCGCCGCGGCATGTTTCACAAAACCGGCCACCGCATTGTCCGGATAATTGGAATAGCCCACGGCATTGGAACCGCGGAAAAGCATTTGAAAACAGATGTTGGGTATCCGCTCACGCAGCCACCGCAACCGTTGCCACGGGTCTTCCGCCAAAAAACGCAGGGCGGTGTCAAACGTGGCCCCACCCCACATTTCCAGGCTGAAGAGTTCTGGCATCCGGCGCGCGATGCCGTCCGCCACCGCCAGCATGTCATACGTGCGCAGCCGCGTGGCGAACAGCGATTGGTGCGCGTCGCGCAGGGTGGTATCGGTGATAAGCAACTGCTTTTGCTTGAGGGTCCACTCGGCGAATTTTTTTGGGCCCAGCTCGAGCAGCAGCTGGCGGGTGCCCGGCTGCGGCGTCTGTTTCCGGTCGCAGCCGGGAATGCGCGCGGCGGCAAAGTTTTCCTTCGGCTGAAATCCCTTCACCAGCGGATGGCCGTTTACCGTGATGTCCCCGAGATACCTCAACAGTTTGGTCGCCCGGTCGCGGCGCGGCTTGAATTGGAACAGCTCGGGCGTGGTGTCAATCAGCGTGGTGGTGGCCAGACCCCGCTTGAAGGTGTCGTTGTGAATGACGTTCTCCAGAAACGGAATGTTCGTCTTCACGCCGCGAATGCGGAATTCGCGTAGCGCCCGGTCCATGCGCTGCAAGGCGCCGTGGAAGGTCGGCGCCGACACCGTGAGCTTCACCAGCAGTGAGTCGTAGAACGGCGTCACCACCGCCCCACCATATCCCATGCCGCCATCCAGCCGCACGCCAAATCCGCCCGCGGAACGGTACGTCAATATGCGCCCGTAGTCGGGCTGGAATTTGTTCTCCGGATCCTCCGTCGTGATGCGGCACTGGACGGCATAGCCATTGCGGGGCATGTCTTCCTGCTCGGGAATGCCCACCTCTGGGCCGTGCATGGGCTTGCCGTCGGCGATCAAAATTTGCGAGCGCACCAAATCCAGGCCGGTGATCACTTCGGTGACGGTGTGCTCCACCTGGATGCGCGGGTTCATCTCGATGAAGAACCATTCCTGGGTGTCCAGGTCGTGGAGGAATTCCACCGTGCCGGCGTTGTCGTATTTGATCTCATGGCATAGCCGCACCGCCGCCTCGCACAACTCGTCGCGCACCCGCTTTTCCATGTCCACGCTGGGCGCGATTTCGATCACCTTCTGATGCCGGCGCTGCACCGAGCAGTCACGCTCGTGCAAATGCACCACGCGGCCATGTTGATCGCCCAAAATCTGCACTTCGATATGCTTTGCGCGCGGGATGTAGCGTTCCAGAAAGACCGCCGGATTCCCAAAGGCTCGGCCTGCCTCACCTTGGGCCTCGTCCAACAACGCCGCCAGGTCGCCCGGCTTGTTGACAACCCGCATCCCGCGTCCCCCGCCCCCAAAAGCTGCCTTGATGATCAGGGGAAAACCGATCTGCCGCGCGGCCTTCATCGCCTCCCCCCGGTCGGAAATGGCCTCCTCGGTGCCGGGCAACACCGGCACACCGACTTTCTGCGCCAGCGCCCGCGCCTCGGTTTTATCGCCCATCATGCGCAACAACTCCACGCGCGGCCCCACAAACGTGATGCCCGCCTCGCCGCAGGCCTGGGCAAACTCCGCGTTCTCGGACAGAAATCCGTAGCCGGGATGAATGAAGTCGACGCCTTTCTCCTTGGCCAGCGCCACGATGCCCGGAATGTCCAGATACGCGCCCACCGGTCCCTTGCCTTCGCCCACCACATACGCCTCGTCCGCCTTGAACCGGTGGATGGCCAGCCGGTCCTCAGCGGCATAGATGGCCACCGTGCGCAACCCCAACTCCGTGGCCGCGCGAAATACCCGGATGGCGATCTCGCTGCGGTTCGCCACGAGCAGTTTTCTTTGTCGATCAGGTTGTGCGGTTGAATCCATAAGCCTTTTCACATACGACAGCAAAAATCCCCGCCCAATGCAAGGTTCTTGCCTCGCCCGGCTGTGGAACTTGCATTTTTTGGGTTACCCGTTTCGACCACCTTGGCTCCCCGCGGTACGGACCTCGGCTTGCGGTCGTGCCGGGTGCCGGCGCCACACGCAACACCAACCCGTTTGCCGGAAATCGGCGTGCGTCCCCGCCCGCAACCGCGGCCGATAAAATTCTCGCTTTCTCGCCGCGTCCGCAGAAATATAGAGCGCACATGACCGATTTTCTTCGCCAGCTCTGGAATTTTGTCCGGCCCTACCGCGGGCGTTTCTATCTCGGACTCCTCTGCGGCACCGCGTACGGCCTGCTCAACGGCCTGCTCATTGCCACCATCAAGATCGTCATGCAGTTGGTCTTCGAACATAAATGCGACTTGAGCGAGAAGCTCGACAAAGCGCCCGAATGGATTCGTCCGCTGACCCATAAACTCGCCGCGTTCACCCCGGCCGTGATCGCCCCCCCGGCGGACGACTACCTCGCTTGGCTGTTCATTATCGGCGCCATCCCTCTCATCATGCTCGCGCGGAATACGCTGCAATATTTGAGCATCTATCTGACCAACTGGTCGGCCATGCACGCCATCGCCGACATTCGCACGAAGCTGTTCAGCCACCTGCAAAACCTCTCGCTGGGATTTTTTAACTCAGCCAGCACCGGCGACCTCATTGCGCGCATCACGAATGATACGCAGGTGCTTTACAGCATCGTCGGGAGTTCGATTGCCTCGGCCGTCAAGGACCCGGTTACCATCTTGGTCATCATGACCTACCAGCTCTCCACCAACATGACCTTGACGCTCCTGTCCGTCGTGGTTTTCCCCGTGTGCATCGTGCCCATCGTCATTTTTGGACGCAAAGTCCGCCGGTCCGCCCGCGCCGTCCAGGAATACAATGCGGAGCTCACCAACCTGATGCACGAGTCCTTCACCGGCAATCGCGTCGTCAAGGCGTACAATCTGGAGGAAACCGTCAGCGCGCAGTTCCGCGCCACCACCAATAAATACGTCGGCCAGATGATGCGCGTCCTCCGGGCCAATGAAATTCCTGGCCAGCTCATGGAATGTTTCGGCGCTTTCGGGGTTGCCCTGGTCTTCTTCTATATCGTCCGCTATCTCCAAAATGTTCCCCCTGACCAGCAGCCCACCGAATCGGACTTTGCCGCGTTTGTTTTCGGCGTCATCTTGATCTATCCGCCCGTGAAAGCGCTGACGCGGCTGCATAACCAGCTGCAGCAGGCGCGCGCCGCCAGCGAACGCGTGTTTGAGCTGCTCGCAATGAAAAATTCCGTGCCCGAGCCCGTCACCCCAAAAATGCTCCACGCCAAGCAGGCCGACATCGTCTTTGAAAACGTGGATTTCAGTTTCGGGGATAAACCGGTGCTCCGGAACATCAATCTCACGATCAAGGCGGGAAAAATGATTGCGCTGGTCGGCGCCAGCGGTTCCGGCAAAACCACGCTGGCCAACCTCTTGCTCCGCTTTTACGACCCTGAACGCGGCACCATCCGGATCGGCGGCGTGGACTTGCGCGACGTGCGAACCGCTGACCTGCACAACGAGATTGCCGTCGTGGCCCAGGAAAACATCCTGTTCAACGATACCATCCGCCGAAACATCGAATTGGGCCGGCTCGGCGCCAAGGACGAAGAGATTATCGCCGCCGCCAATTTTGCCAAAGCCACGGAATTCATTACGCAACGGCCGGAAGGCTTCAACGCCATCATCGGCGAAAAAGGTGTCTCGCTTTCCGGTGGCCAGCGCCAGCGTATCGCCATCGCCCGGGCCGTCCTAAGAAATGCGCCCATTCTGATCCTGGACGAAGCCACCAGCGCGCTGGATACCGAGATCGAACGGCAGGTTCAAAACGAACTCGATGCTCTGATGAAAGACCGCACCACCGTTTGCATTGCCCACCGGCTGTCCACCATTTTGCACGCCGACCTGATTGTGGTTCTGGACCAGGGCCGGATCGTGGAACAAGGCCGGCACGATGAACTCGTTCAGCGCCGCGGTGTCTATCAAAAACTATATGAATTGCAATTCTCCTCATGAGCCTCCGTCCGGAAAAAATCCTCGCCCTGCAATTCAAATACTTCGGCGACGCGGTGTTGATGACGCCCGCTCTCCGGGCATTGCATACCCACCTGCCGCAGGCGCACATCCACCTTCTCGTGCCCGAGGAAATTGCCCCGCTCTTCCTGCATCTACCGTGGCTGGCCCGCGTCTGGCCCATGCCCCGCCGGCGCGGCCGGGCCAGCCTGCGGGAAACCTGGCCGTTGCTCCGCGCGCTCCGGCGCGAACACTTCGACCGTTCCGTGGATTTTGCCAGCAATGACCGCGGCGCCATCCTCAGCCGGATCATCGGCTCCCGCCAACGGCTCGGCTGGGACGAACCCGGCGGTTTCTTGGGCCGCCGGTTTTGCTACAACCAACGCGTGGCCCCCGGCGAAAAACCCGGGCACGAATCCGCCCGCTTCGTCCGCCTGCTGTCCGGCTGGCAGATTCCCCCGCCGCCCTCGCTGGAACCCGAAATCCACGCGGACACCGCGCTGGCCGGGAAGGCGAATGAACTGCTGCCGCAGACCCGCGTCCTCCTCTGCCATATCGCCTGCAGCATGCCAAAAAACGAATGGCCTCTGCCCCACTGGGCGGCCTTCCACCAACTGGCCGTCGCCGCCGGCTGGCCGGTCGTCTTCACCACCCCACGCGGCGCGCGCGAAGCGGCGCGAGTGACCGAATTGCAACGGCTCCTGCCCGGAGCCCGAATCCTGCCGCAAATTAACGACCTGCAATTGTTCCTGGCGGTGCTGGCCCGGGCTGGGGTTTTTATTTCCGGCGACACCGGCCCGATGCACTTTGCCGCCGGACTCGGGGTGCCTGCCATTTCATTGTTTGGACCGTCTTCGCCGACGCGCTGGGCGCCGATCGGACCGCGGCACCAGATTCTGGTCGGCGGCCTTTGCGGTTGCGATGGAAATTCCACCGTGTGCACCACCCCGCGTCATTGTATCGCGGAAATTTCGCCCGGGCAACTGGCGGCGGCTTTGGAAAAATTCCCCGCGGGGCGGAGTTAGAGCAATGACATTAAACCATCCCCTCGAGCATCATGGGGATTTGCTCCAGCGTCCGTGACAGCGAAGCTTTCACCATCGCTTGTTCGGCTTCCGGCGTGCGCGCCAGCAACACA
>Ga0302319_10010479_pt1 | contig 17653 bp, 13 predicted proteins | sample Bog_T0_2_FD_203319 | JGI IMG/M metagenome (GOLD analysis project Ga0302319, IMG submission 203319) | Peat permafrost microbial communities from Stordalen Mire near Abisko, Sweden - Bog_T0_2 | ecosystem: Environmental > Terrestrial > Soil > Wetlands > Peat | place: Sweden: Abisko, Stordalen Mire...
TGTCGTTCCCCACCTCGCCGCTGCTGTCATCCGACGGGAACACCCCGGCAAGTAAAGTCTGCCGCAGCCCTGTCACTGGCCTCGTCATCAAGGTCAACATCGTCCCCGGCCAGCAGGTGCAACCCGAAGAACTCATCATGGTGCTTGAAGCCATGAAAATGGAGACCAACGTAACGGCCCCTCGTGCTTCAACCGTCAAATGCGTCAACGTTGCGCCTGGCGACTCCGTTAAGGTAAACCAGGTCCTCGTCGAGTTTGAGTAACATGCTTCTCCGCCGCCGATTGAGCGGCAGCAGTCTTTTATCGAAAGGGCAGGGAATGAGCGAGGTTCCGCAAGAACTCAAGCAGGTGCCGGGAATCCAATTCGTCGATCACGTCGCAATTGCCATCAAGCAGGGCGAACTCGATGGCCAAGTCAAGGCATATGAGCTGCTTGGCTTCCGTGAGATTCATCGCGAGGAGGTTCTAGGAGGCGATCAGGTACGCGAAGCTCTGCTGCAGGTGGGAGACGGTCCAAACCTGATTCAGCTTCTTGAGCCGCTCAATACGGATTCTCCCGTGCAGAAGCTGATTGATCGCAATGGCGGCCGTGGTGGCCTGGCCCACGTTGCCTTCCGTGTTCGGAGTGCGCAGCATGCCTTTGAAGCAATGCAAGCAACCGGATTTCAGATCATCGACAAGGCGCCTCGCAAGGGCTCCCGCGGCACCACGGTCTTTTTCGTTCACCCAAAGTCACGAGCCGACAACCCCTTCGGGCTTCTCATTGAGATTGTCGAAGACCCCGAAAGCAAGTGAAGATATGGCTACCGATAACCTACTCCAGGAGTTTCCGCCCGTAAGTACTGAGTTTTGGGAAGAGGCCATCCGCAGGGATCTCAAGGGTGCCGATTACGCCAAGAAGCTCATCTGGCAAACCGACGAAGGTCTTGCTGTCAAGCCCTACTATCGCGCGGAAGATATTGCCGGGTTGGATCTTCCTGTAGCGGCCTCCGGCGATTTTCCTTATCTGCGCGGCGCACGCCTCACAGGCGACTGGCGCATCCGCGAGGAAATCGATGCTGTCGAACCCGAGCAGGCCAACCATATGGCGCAGAGTGCAGTCATTGCAGGAGCCGAAGAGATCGCCTTCTGCAATTCCGCGATCAAGAACGCGTCCGACCTGGGATTGCTGCTCGTTAACCTCGAAGAGATTCCGGTTCACTTTGAAAGCGCAAACGAGTCTTTGCTTCGACTGCTCATCGAACGATTGAAGGAGCGTCCGAGCTCCGCGCAAGTATCCACCGGTTTCGACCCCCTCACCAACCTTGACTTTGCCGCAAAGGTCATTCGTGCAGCAACTCCCGCGCTCGCCCCCTTTACAGTTCACGGAGAGTGCTTTGAAGAGCAAGGCGCGACTGCTGTCGAAGAAGTGGGCTTTACCCTTGCGGCATCGATCGATTTCCTTGCACAGATGCAGGCCCGCAAGGTGGAGATCGATTGCACAGCGGCCTCCCTCACTTTCAACTTTTCAATGGGAGCAAACTTCTTCTTCCAGATCGCCAAGCTCCGTGCCATCCGCCTGCTGTGGGCGCGCGTTGTCGAGAGCTTCGGTGGATCGCAAGAGAGCGCCGCGGTCCACATCCACGCCCGCACCTCGCGCTGGAACAAGACCATCTACGATCCCTACGTCAACGTCCTGCGCGGGACAACGGAAGCCATCTCTGCAATTCTTGGCGGTGCGGACTCGCTGACCGTTGCCCCGTTTGACGAGTGCTACGAAGCGCCCGGCGAGGCCAGCCGGCGCCTCGCCCGCAATACGCAGATCCTGCTTAAGCAGGAGGCGCTCCTGTCGCGCGTTGCCGACCCAGGCGCGGGCTCGTATGCGATCGAGGTCATCACCGATTTTATTGTGCGCGAAGGCTGGAAGCAGATGCAGGAGATCGAAGCCGCAGGCGGCTACCGCAAGGCGCGGGCAGATGGCATTCTCACGCGCGCCCTGGTTCAGTCAATGACCGCCAGGGACAAGGCAGTCATCGCGCGCCGCCGCGTGTTTACCGGCACAAATCAATACGCCAATCGTGCTGAGCGTGCGCTGGATCGCATTGATGTATCGAGATCCTCCAGCGGGCGTCGCGGTGCGCGAGTCTATGAGCAGGTCCGTCTGCGCACCGAGCGCCACACAGCCGCAAGCGGCCATACTCCGCGCGTTCTGCTGGCGGAGACCGGCGACGCAAAGATGCGCACCGCCCGCTCCAACTTCGCAGCCAACTTCTTTGCATGTGCGGGATTCGACATCGTCACCCAGCGCTTCGAAACGGCTGCCGAGATCGCAGCCGCCGACGCCGACCTCATCGTGCTCTGCAGTTCGGACCCCGAGTACTTCGCGCTTGCCAAGGAAGTGCTTGCCAAACTCAAAACACTCGAGCGCAAGACGCCGGTTCTCATCGCCGGCAACCCCGAGGAAGCCGAGCAGATGCGCGCCGCCGGCGTTGCGGACTTCGTACACATTCGAACCAATCCCATCGAGTTCCTTACGGCATGGCAGCAAAGGTTGGGGATCAGAGAATAACAATGCGTCCAGACTTTTCAAAGATCGATTTCAAACCCACACCATCGGCGGCAGGGCCGCGCCCGAGCGAGGAGTGGCTTTCTCCAGAGCACATCGCCATCAAGAGCCACTACACGCCTGAAGATCTTGAGGGCCTCGATCATCTCAACTATGCCGCCGGTCTTCCGCCCTACCTGCGTGGACCCTACAGCACCATGTATGTCATGCAGCCCTGGACAATCCGCCAGTACGCGGGGTTCTCCACGGCTGAAGAGTCCAACGCCTTCTATCGGCGCAACCTCGCCGCCGGACAGCGTGGCCTCTCGGTGGCATTCGATCTCGCCACCCATCGCGGCTACGACTCCGATCACGAGCGCGTTACCGGCGACGTAGGCAAGGCAGGCGTTGCCATCGACTCCATCCTCGACATGAAGGTCCTCTTCGACCAGATTCCGCTGGGACAAATGTCGGTTTCGATGACGATGAACGGCGCGGTGCTGCCCATCATGGCGTTTTATATCGTGGCCGCTGAAGAGCAGGGCGTAACCACCGATCAGCTCAGCGGAACCATCCAGAATGACATCCTCAAAGAGTTCATGGTTCGCAATACCTATATTTATCCGCCGGGAGGTTCGATGCGCATCATCGGCGACATCTTCCGCTACTGCGCGGAGAAGATGCCGCGCTTCAACTGCATCAGCGTCAGCGGCTATCACATGCAGGAGGCAGGCGCTACGGCGGATATCGAACTGGCCTATACGCTCGCCGATGGCCTGGAGTACCTCCGCACCGGGATCAAAGCCGGGCTCGACGTGGACAACTTCGCTCCGCGCATCTCCTTCTTCTGGGGTATTGGCATGAACCATTTCATGGAGATTGCCAAGATGCGCGCTGCCCGCATGTTGTGGGCCAAGCTGGTCAACACCTTCCGTCCGAAGAATCCCAAATCGCTCGTTCTGCGCACCCATTCGCAAACCTCCGGCTGGAGCCTCACCGCCCAGGACCCATTCAACAATGTCGTGCGCACCTGCGTTGAAGCGTTGGCCGCGGCCTTCGGCCATACGCAGTCTCTGCACACCAACGCACTCGACGAGGCCCTCGCGCTGCCCACTGACTTTTCGGCCCGCATCGCTCGCAACACGCAAATCTATCTGCAGGAAGAGACCGGCATCACCCACTTCGTCGACCCGTGGGCAGGCTCCTACTATGTTGAGCGGCTGACACACGAACTGATGCACTCAGCATGGAAGCTGATTGAGGAGGTCGAAGGTCTTGGCGGGATGGCACGCGCCATTGAGACCGGCGTGCCCAAGATGCGTATTGAAGAGGCGGCAGCGCGCCGTCAGGCCCGCATCGACTCTGGCCGCGACATCATCGTAGGCGTCAATGCCTACCGGTCGTCCGAGGAGCCCCTGATCCCCGTTCTCGACATCGACAACGCCGCAGTCCGCGAATCGCAACTCAAGCGTCTCGCCCAGTTGAAGCGCGACCGCAACGGCGACGCCGTCAAGAAGTCGCTCGCCCAGCTCGAGCAGTGCGGGCGCACTGGAAAGGGAAACTTGCTGGAGTGCGCGGTGGATGCGGCCCGCAAGCGCGCCACCCTCGGCGAGATTTCCATTGCGCTTGAAAGAGTGTGGGGCCGGTACCAGGCCACCACGCGCACCATCGCCGGGGTCTACTCGGCTGAAAGCGGCAATGCAGCCGAGTTCACCAAGGCGCGTACCTTGGTTGCTGAGTTTGAGAAGACAGAAGGGCGCCGTCCGCGCATCCTCGTTGCCAAGATGGGACAAGACGGCCATGACCGCGGCGCAAAGGTCATCGCCACCGCCTTTGCCGACATCGGCTTCGACGTCGATATCGGTCCGCTTTTTCAAACTCCAGGCGAAGTGGCGCTTCATGCGGCGGAGAACGATGTGCACGTCGTTGGTGTCTCCTCGTTGGCCGCAGGCCACAAGACTCTCGTGCCACACCTGATTGAAGAATTGCGCAAGTTGGGTCGAAGTGACATTCTTGTCGTTGTGGGCGGCGTCATTCCGCCGCAGGACTACGAGTTCCTTTACCAGGCCGGAGTCGCCGGTATCTACGGGCCGGGTACGGTCATCCCCGTTGCGGCTCAGCGGATCATCGGCATCCTCTCAGGCACCCTGGTCGGAGGGCGGTGAGACGGATGGACCCTGAAGAGAGTGCGCTTCGTGTAAGCCCCGGGTGTCCCGCGCCGGAGCCGCCCTCAGAGCTGATCACTCGTGTCTCAAACCGGCGCCGCTCTCTTACGCCCGAACAGTACGTCGAGGGCATTCTGCGCGGTGATCGCACCATTCTGGCGCAGGCTATTACCCTCATCGAAAGTTCCCGCGCGGCAGACCGCGACCTGGCCGATCGCATCGTTGAAGATTGCCTTCCCCACAGCGGCAACTCCATCCGCGTCGGCATTACCGGCGTTCCCGGAGCAGGCAAGAGCAGCGTCATCGAAGTGCTGGGCTCGTGGCTGATCGCCAAACATGAGCAGAAGGTTGCCGTACTGGCCATCGATCCAAGCAGCCAGCTCTCCGGCGGCAGCATCCTCGGCGACAAGACCCGCATGACCTCCCTCGCTTCCAACCAGATGGCGTTTGTGCGGCCCACGCCCTCTCGCGGAACTCTCGGCGGCGTCGCACAGCGCACCCGCGAAGCGATGCTCTTGTGTGAGGCGGCTGGCTACCGCAACATCCTTGTTGAAACGGTCGGCGTGGGGCAGTCAGAGACCGCCGTGCATAATATGGTCGACTTCTTCCTGCTCCTGATGCTGGCCGGCGCGGGCGATGAGCTACAGGGAATCAAGCGTGGGGTCATGGAGTTAGCCGACCTCGTCGTCATCAACAAAGCTGACGGGATCAATGTGGCCGCTGCGGAAAGGGCGCGTAGCGAAGCGCAAAATGCACTGCACTATCTCCCCGCTTCGGCCTCCGGATGGACGCCACGCTCTCTCGCTTGTTCCGCGCAGACCGGCAGTGGTATCCCTGAGCTTTGGAGCGCAGTGCTGGAGCACACCGCCCTCACCAAAGCCAATGGCTGGTTCAGCCGGGTGCGGCAAGACCAAACCAAGAGGTGGATGCACGAGATCATCCAGCAAGGTCTGCGCCAGCGTTTTGAGTCACATCCCGCCATTCGCGAGCGCATGGAAGCGCTTGAGCAACAGGTCCTGGACGGCCGAACCACATCGTTTCGTGCCGCTCGGGCGCTTCTCGAAATGTACTTGGAACAGTCAGCAGACACGCCTCTTTGAGACGCTGTCTTACACTGCCGCCGTCACCATCTGATAGTGAAATGACTGCCAGATCGCTATGGGTGCTCCAGGCCCTGGGTTTGGGACCTGGGCGAGTAGAGATCCAAACGCTTGCTCTAGAGCTTGTGGTGGCTTCCGTCGCAAAGTACTGGGTCGGCGCTGTGCTTGCAGCCGCAGAAGAAGACCTTCTTTGACTCGGTCGCTTCAAACTTCACCGGCGTAAACTCACCACCCTTGTGGCTGCCGTCGCAAAACGGCTGGTTGGCGCTCTGGCCGCAGGAACACCAGTAATAGCTCTTTCCAGCCTCGACTTCAACAGGATAAGGACTCTTTTGTGCGATCTTCGGTTCTGACATGACGCTTTCTCCTCGGTTCGGGCTATTGTGCCGATCATGGAATGCCGGGCATCCACAGCAAGCGCATCTGCCACCCAGCAGGCTTTGCACGGCCTGCAACTAGGATTCAGCGGGCACACTTGTCGATTCTTTTGCTCACACACGGAGGCGATTCCGGCCTCAGGAAACGGGGATTCTGCGAACGGCAATTATGATAGGATGCATGGGCAGGAATCCCGAATGATCCAACTCACGAACGTCACCAGGAGCTACGGGGCGGGGAGCGCCGTCCTGGCCCTTAACAACATCTCACTGCACATTGGCCCCGCGGAGCGGGTGGCTGTGATGGGGCCTTCCGGCTCGGGCAAGTCCACCCTGCTCAACCTGGTCTGCGGCCTAGATGAACCCACTTCCGGCTCCGTTAAGATCGAAGGCGTGGAGCTCTCCGGGCTGACCGACGATGCCCGCACCCGGCTGCGCCGCGAAAAGATTGGTATGGTCTTCCAGACCTTCAATCTGCTGCCCACGCTCACGGCGCTTGAGAATGTTGCCTTGCCGCTTCGCTTGCAAGGCCTCTCCAAGAAGGAAGCGGAAGCGCGCGCAACCTCTATGCTCGATCATGTGGGGCTCACGAAACGCATAGTCCATCGCCCCGACGAGCTCTCAGGCGGCGAACGCCAGCGTGTCGCCATTGCGCGAGCGCTTATCTTTCGCCCGCCTCTGCTGCTGGGTGACGAGCCCACAGGCAACCTCGACTCCGCCACCGGCGCAGAGATTCTGCGGCTCCTGGACGACCTGCAGCAGGAGTACCGGAGCACGCTCCTGATGGTAACTCATAACGCCGAGGCAGCCGGCTATTGCAATCGCATTGTCACCCTGCACGATGGCCACATCGTTCGCGACACCAATCCCGGGCAGGCGCCCGCCACCGTCCGATGATGATCTCCGCGCTCTCGCAGGTAGCTTCGCGCCAGTGGCGAACCCACCGTCTGCGCGTGGCTTTGACCACGCTGGGCATCGCACTCGGCGTCTCAGTCTATTTTGCCGTTCGAACGGCCAATTCAACCCTTCTGGAGTCGCTCACGCGAACGGTCGAGCGACTCGCAGGCAAGTCCACGCTGGAAGTGACCGCGGGCGAGACCGGGTTCCCTGAAGAGACTCTGGAGACGGTGCGGGCCACGCCAGGTGTGCAGCTTGCCGAGCCGGTAATCGAGGTCATTGTCAACACGGCTCTCAAAGATGAAGGCAACTTGCTTATTCTCGGCGTGGACACGACCGGCGACCAGCAGTTGCGCGAATACGAATTCGATCGCTCGCAGACACAGATTGCCGATCCTCTTTCTTATCTTGCCCAGCCGAACTCCATCCTGCTTTCGCGCTCCTTTGCAGAGCGTCACGGCCTGGAGATTGGCAGTCACCTGCCTATCTTCACCTCGCACGGCAAGATCGACTTCATCGTCCAGGGCATCTTCAAGCCCACCGGTGTGGGAGAGGTCTTCGGCGGCAACATCGCGGTTATGGATGTCTACTCCGCCCAGCTTGTCTTCAATCGCGGCCACAACTTCGATCGTATCGATCTGATGAATGCTCCTTCCATCTCTGTCAAGGAACTTCAACAGCGGCTGCGGGCGCAATTGCCGCCCGGTATTGAAATCGTCCGCCCGGAGATGCAGGGTGAGGCGCTGGAGAACGCCGTCACCGCCATGCGCCTGGGCATGTTGATCACCAGCTTCATCGCATTGCTCGTCGGCGTCTACATCATCTTCAACTCGTTCACTATCGCCGTAAACCAGCGATGGAAGGAGATCGGCGTTCTCCGTGCGATCGGCGTCGAGCGTGGAAGCATCAACGCCATGTTCATGGCAGAGGCGCTATTCATGGGGGTTATCGGCTCCGGGGTCGGAATCTGCGCGGGGTTTTACATGGCGACAGCAGCAAATCAGGTCATGGGCTCCATCGCGGCCTCGGTCTACGGTATCGTCTCCATCGCCGTTCAGCCCACGCTGCATCTTGACCTGGTGCTGACCTCGCTGGGCCTTGGCGTCGCGGCATCGCTCGCCGGCGCGTGGTTTCCGGCGCGGGCCGCATCGCACCTCGATCCCATCCTCGCTCTGCATAACATCGAGTCGCGCCAGCAGGAATCAGCCCTCGGCTGGAAGAGGGCAGCCGCCGGCGCTGTGCTACTGATTGCGAGCCTCCTTCTTATCCAGTTCTCCCCATCGGGTGTCGGCATGGTAGGTCAGTTCTCTTATGCCGCTCTCATGCTGCTCGGCCTCACCATCCTCTTGCCCATGCTGGTCCATTGGGCCGCGCGCGCCATTCGCCCGGCAATGGATTGGGCCGGCGGCTCTGAGGGTGCACTTGCCGTTGACGCCATGATCCAGTCGCCGCGCCGCAGCGCAGCCACCGTCGGCGCGCTCATGGTCGGACTCATGTTTGTTTACTCCACCGCGGCATACATCCAGAGCTACAAGCACATGATCGACCGCTGGACCACGCAGATGCTGAATGCCGATCTGGTAGTGTCCACGTCCGCGCTGCTGCGCTCCACGTCTTATCACTTCAGCGAAGACCTCGGGCGCCGCATTGCCGCGCTGCCTGAGGTCAAGCGCATCGATAATGTCCGCTTCGCGATTGTCCCTTATCGAGGAGATACCGTTGGCGTGAGCGCAATGGAGATGGAGAATTTTCTCGCCCGCTCCTCCGGCGCCATCCTCGGCGGTTACAAAAGCTCCGCGCACGAACCGCTTTCGCGCGGAGACGGTGTGCTGGTCTCAAAGAACTTTGCCGCCCGCTGGAGTTACAGGGTCGGCGACTGGGTCCATCTCGACACGCCCACCGGCCCGCTCGACCGGCCCATCCTCGGCGTCCTGGAGGACTACCGCTCCGACAAGGGATCCATCTTTATGGATCGCGCGCTCTACAAACGTCTATGGCAAGACGATGCCGTCGATTTCATCGATGTGACCTTGAAACCCGGCCAGAGCGCGACCGATGTCAAACACAGGATTCAAAGACTCACTGAAGGATCCGAACATGCGCTCATTTACACCAATGTGGAATTCAAGGAGTGGATTGACAGCCTGGTGGATCAGTTTTTCCTCCTGAATTACATGCAGCTTGTGGTTGCAGTCATCGTTGCGGTCGTGGGCATTGCAAACACCTTGATCATTTCCGTCGCTGAGCGACGTCGCGAATTCGGAATCGTCCGTGCCATCGGCGGCTACCGCGCGCAGATTCGAAAAATGGTCCTGCTTGAGGCATTCTCCATCTCGGTCGTCGGCGTCCTCGTGGGCGCCATCGCGGCGCTGTTCAATATTCAATTCCTGTCGCGCACGGTCTCCACGGTCTTGGCGGGCTACGACGTGCCCTACTACTTTCCGTGGGCGCTCATCCTTGAAACATTCCCCGCCGTGGTTGCGGTGTCGTTGCTTGCTGGCTGGATTCCAGCGCACCGTGCAATGATGGCGCCAGTGATTGAGGCGATTGGCTATGAATAAGAGACTCGGTTTCCTCAGTGGCAATCGGATGAGAACAGCCGCTGCTTCATTAGTGGCGGCATTCTGTTTCTCCACACAAACAGCCGCAACTGTTTCGGTACCCGACGCGCACAAAGTCATGGAAGACGTGTACCGGCAGGACTCAAGCCACGACACCACCATGCGTGCAAGCTTCCAGGTCTTTGACAAGCAGGGCCATAGCGCGAAGAAGGAATTCACCTATCGGCGCCTGGGTTCTCCAGGCGACGGCAAGACGCTTGTGGTCTTCACGGCCCCTGCGGAGATTCGCGGCGTAGCGCTACTTTCCATCAATCAGCGCGGAGTCTCGGCGCGCCAGTTTATCTACACGCCCGCCACGCAACGTGTCCGCAGCGTCGTTGCCCAGGAGCGCACTGCTCGCTTCATCGGAACGGATTTTACGTTTGAGGACATTGCGGAGCGAATCCTGGACGACTTCACCTATCGCCTGATCGACGACAAGGAGACCATGGACGGAAGAAAGACCTGGAAGGTTGAAGCCACGCCCGTTGACTCGTCGCGCTCGCAATACAAATACATCTATTACTGGGTGGCGCAGGATGCTCCCGTCATTCTTCACGCCGAACTTTACGACGCCCAGAGCCGCCAGGTGCGAAGACTGCATGCAAGCCAGATCAAGCATGTTGACGGAGTCTGGGGCGCGCGCCACACGGAAATGAGTACCGTGCAGGACGGCACCAGAACCGTGTTGAGCATTGAAGAAGTAAAGTTCAACGCCCGGCTCGATGAGAAGCTGTTCACACCGCAGGGTCTCGCCGAAGCATCCGCCACAAAAGCCGGCAAGTAAGCGGCGCTTGCGTCAGTAGTTCTCTGCGGCAAACCGCTCCTGCAGTTCCCGCCGCACCAGCTTGCCCGTATGATTCTGCGGCAAGCCGCCGGCCTCGAGAATCCACACACGCCGTGGCGCCTTGTACGCGGCAAGCCGCCCCTTGCACCAATCCGCAAGGTCGCTCTCGCTCACGGCGGAACCTGGGTGCAGTTCGACGGCCGCCACAGGGACCTCGCCCTTGTCTTTGTGCGGCAACCCGAATGCCGCCGCGCGCGCCACCTCCGGGTGCGCCGTCAGCGCCTCTTCCAACTCGCGCGCATACACAGAATAGCCGCCCGACTTGATCACGTCTTTCATGCGGCCCGCCAGCCGGATTAACCCCAACCGGTTTCGCGTGGCCAGGTCGCCGGTGCGCAGCCAACCGTCGCTCGTCAACAGGCCCTCGCTATCGCCCTTATCCTTCCAGTAGTGCGGAGCAAGTCCGCGGCGCATGATCTGGCACTCGCCTACGGCGCCGGCCCGCACCGGCCTGCCGTCTTCGCCTGCCACCCGGATGCGAAACGGCGGCATGGGAATGCAAAGGTCGCCGCTCCCCGGCATCAACGACAGGTCAATCCCCATCATGACCAGCCCGCCCAACTCCACCATGCCGTAGCCGTTCAGAAGTACCGGCGGAATGCGCCGCTCACCTGGCAGCCGCATCACCCCCCCAAACCCTCGCAGCCGTTCCCGCACCTCAGTTGGTAAATGATCGCTGGCTGAGAGCCACAGCCGGACGCTCGCCAGCCGCTTTGGATCGGGGTTGCTGTTCATCAACCGCGTGAACATGGCAGGTACACCCACAACGGCAGTCACGCCGTGACGCTCAACCAGCTCCAGCGCACCCTCAACGCTGAAGCGCTCAAGGAAGCAGCCGCGAATTCCGGCCATCAGCCCGTAGAGCGCAATGCTGACGGCCATGATATGTGACCACGGCAACGCCACCAGCGCGAGGTCTTTGGGGCCTAGAAACAGCCCCGCCAGCACCGTGGACGAGCGCGCACCGAGCAGCGCTCTGCTCGAAAGCGCGGCCCCTTTGGGAAAGCCGCTCGTCCCCGAGGTATGGAAGACAGCCACCGTCGCGCCAGGGTCGATGTCCATGGGCGGATACAGCGCCTCGTCTTCGACTCCGCCGCCGGGCGCGCGCAAAAACCCGTCCAGCGTCTCCGCTTCGTTGTCCGATTGAATCCATGCTCGCACATGCAGCGCGGCACGGTCTCCGATGCTCCGCTCGAAGACCGCTTTGTCTGTCACCAGAATATCTGTGCCGCTCTTCTCCAGAATCCTCCGCACCTCGGCAAGCGTGAGCTGCGGGTTCAGCGGCACCGCAATGCCTCCGGCTCGAATGATAGCCAGAAACCAGTGAAAGCAATCCTTGTCGTTGGTGCGATAGATCGCCACTGGCTGGCCCGGCTTCACCCTCACCGTACGCCGCAGGAATGCATCCTTCGCGCACACGTCCGCATGCAGCTCGGCAAGCCGGTAGGCCCTGCCCTCTTCTACAGAGACCTCGCAGTCCCCGTTCCGTCGCAGCAACTCATCCACAAGGTTCGCAACCGTCACGCTGCGATCGCGCGCAAGCAAAAACCGCCGCACAATATTCATCGAGGAACAACCGGCTTGCGGCCCCAGTCGCTGGCCACGCAGTAGTTGAACAACTGGTCCAGGTAGTTCATCACCTGCGGCGGTTCAATACCGGCAGGCCTCAGCAGCCGCTCGGCCACTGTGGTGTCAAACTGCAGGCGCATGGTGAAGTAGTCGCGATAAGCGCGCCCATCACGCAGCACCCGCCGCTTCCTTCCCCACAGTGCAAGAAACAGTAGCGGCCGCAGCATGGCAAAAAACAGCTTTGGGTCAACGTACCGCGGCTCTTTCACATGAAAATACTCCGCCGCCCGCAGAGCTATCTGCTGGATGGTGGCGCTGCCGTGCGGTCCCGCGCACAGGTGTACCGTGCTACCCACCGCTGCCTCGTCAAACACCAGGCGCGCCACGGCCTTCGCCACAAAATCTACCGGCACAATGTCCAGCACCGCGTCGGGATACCCCGGCACCGTGCGCCACAGCCGCCGCGCATAGATCTTCAGCGGCCAATACATCATCTTGAAACTGGAAGTAACGCCGGTCTCCGAATCGCCAACAATAATGCTGGGCCGCAGAATCACGCCCGGCAGGGAGGTCAGCCGTGAGCGCACCAGTGCCTCGGCCTCGGCCTTGGTCTGCTCATAGGTGTTGCGGTAGGTTTGCCCAACAGCCAACTCGTCTTCGCGGACCAACCCGGTGCGTTCGCCTGCCACGTAGGCCGTACCCACATAGACTAGGCTCCGCAGTTGGCGCGCACTGGCTGCAAAATCCAGCACACGGCGCGTTCCTTCCACATTGATGCGGCGAGCCTCCTCCAGCGTGTGATCGAACCGCACCGTGGCCGCGGAGTGAATCACCCGGGTCGTCTCCGCGCTCAGCCGCTCCCACGCAGCTGTATCCAGACCCAATTTGAGCTCACCCACATCCCCGGAGTAAACCTCTACGCGGTGCCGCTCCGAGGCCGGCACAATGGCCGCAGACCGCTCCAGGCCCGACTGCCCCGGCCTGTCGCGGATCAGCAGCGCCAGCGTAGCTTCTGGTTGGCTGTCCAGCAGTTCGCGGACCAGCCGCGCACCCAGAAAGCCGGTAGCGCCGGTCACAAGGATAAGCTCTTCATTCTTCATGCGGGAACCGACCTCTATCTTTCAAGCGACTCGAAGGCCGGCGTTTCGAGGACCTTTCGGTGCCCGGGCGACGAGTGGAATCACCCCGTATTATAGCCCGCTCGCCATTGCCCGCGAGCCCGCGAACCCGCCCCGAAGGCTTGCCACTCCAGTCGATTCCATGCGTTCCTGCTGTGCGGCTCACTCCATGCGATATGCAGGAAGACTCGATGGTTGAGCCGGATATCGGGCAGGCCACCTGCCTTTGCGGAGGGGCCTGCATAGCGACGCCTCTGGCGGATGACTTCGCCCCATGCGAGCGACTCTCAGTTTTGAATGGGGGTGCAAATGGGAGCGAACCGCGAACCTCTGCTCCATGCACTGCGAGACGGATGGGATGTCCTCGGGAGGAGTCCTGGCGGAGAGAGGGGGATTCGAACCCCCGATAGAGCTTTTGACCCTATAACGGTTTAGCAAACCGCCGCCTTCAGCCGCTCGGCCATCTCTCCGGGTCTGTCGGGATTATACCGGAAATGCAGCCCCCGATGCGCGGCAGCTTTCGAGACAATGCCTTCCACCTGCCACGACCTGCCGCAATTCGCTTTGATTCGCGCTCCAAGAATAGTGCATTCTCCGCCGGAAAACCGTACCCGTTTCACGCCTCCGGCAGCGCGCAGAAACTGCCGAAGGACCGGGCAGCTTTCCGGTTCTGCAAAAATACGCTTTCACCCGCTCCAGGAGCGGCGGCGGCGCACTTTCGCGGAATCTCTTTCCGGGGGCATTTTTTTCTTTCTGCAGGGGGTAAAACTTGTTAGATTCACATCAATGCGCCTTGCCCCCAAACCTGGCCGGCGGAAGATGCGTTTTCTGCCCCTGATTGCTGCTACCTACTTCATGGTGTCGGGGGGGCCCTATGGCATTGAAGACATCCTCGGCGGAGCCGGTTTCGCCCGAGCTCTCATCATTCTCCTGGTGCTCCCGTTCCTCTGGTGCCTGCCCACCGCTCTTATGATCGGCGAACTGGCCAGCGCCATCCCTGCCGAGGGAGGCTTTTACATCTGGGTTCGCCGCGCGCTGGGCCCTTTCTGGGGCTACCAAGAAGGATGGCTCTCGCTCTCGGCCAGCATCTTTGACATGGCCATCTACCCGGCCATCTTCGTGCTTTACCTGGGCAAGTTCGCTCCCGGACTGACCGCAGGCTGGAACGGATACCTCTGGTCGCTGGCTGTCGTTGTGTTCTGTTGCGCGTGGAACCTGCGCGGAGCCCCCGCCGTGGGCCGCGATTCGGTGGGCCTCTTTGTGCTGCTTCTGGCGCCCTTTGTGGTGATTCGGTGGACTCAGCCCGCCTCTGAGTCTGCCCTCTCCACCGCCGTCCTCGTGGCCATGTGGAACTACATGGGATGGGACAACGCCTCCACCGTGGCCCAGGAGGTCGAGAACCCGCAGCGCAACTACCCCCGCGCCATGATCGCCGCCACCATCCTGGTGGCTGTCACATACATTTTGCCGCTGGCCGCCATGGCGTTCTCCGGCCTGTCCGTTGAGACCTTCGCCACCGGAGACTGGATGACCGCTGCCACCTCTGTCGGAGGACCGCTTCTTGGCCTGGCCATTGTCGCCGGCGGCGCCATCACCGGCATCGGCATGTTCAACGCACTGGTCATGAGTTACACTCGCCTGCCCATGGCCATGGCGGAAGACGGCATGTTGCCCGGCGTGCTGGCCCGGCGCAACGGCCGCGATGTGCCCTGGGTTTCAGTGCTGCTTTGCGGGCTTGCATGGGCGCTGGCTCTCAAGCTGCCCTTTGAGCGGCTCATCTCCATTGACCTGATCCTCTACGGCTCAAGCCTGCTGCTGGAGTTTGTGGCCCTCATCGTTCTGCGCCTCCGCGAGCCCAATCTAGCCCGCCCGTTCAAGGCCGGCAACCTGGCCTTTGCCTGCTCCCTGGGCGTGGGTCCAGCGGCGCTCATTGGCTATGCCCTTTATGCCTCGCGCGCGGAAAAGCTCATGGGTGCCACATCGGCTCTGCTGTTCGCGGTGGTTGTGGCCCTGCTGGGCCCAGTGCTCTATTGGATTACCGCGGCCCCACGCGCCCGCCGCCGCCTAGCCGCTGCCCAGGCCGCCGACTGAAGCTCGACCGGGAAAAGACCAGAGGCCGCGCCCGCAAGTCCGCGGCCTTTTCATTGAGGCCGGCGAAAAGCCCTACTTCCCCTCTGACTTTCTCGCCTTGTTCTCTTCAAACTGCTTCACCGCATGCACCACGTGATCCCGCGCGTACGCCGCATCGTGCCAGCCCTTCACTTCCACCCGCTTGCCTTCCAGATCCTTGTAGATCGAGAAGAAGTGGGTAATCTCCTTCAACATGTGCGGATAGATGTCGGTGTAGTTCCACACGTTCGTATAGCGCGGGTTGTTCTTGCCCACCGCCAGCACCTTCTCGTCCAGCACGCCCTGGTCCAGCATTTCCAGCAGGCCGATCGGGCGCACCTCGTGCACGCAGCCCGGAAAGCTCGGGCTCGGCACCAGCACCAGCACATCCAGCGGGTCGCCGTCGTCGCTCAGCGTGGAGGGAATGAACCCGTAGTCCCCCGGATAGTGCACCGGCGAATGCAGGTTCCGGTCCAGCTTGAAGACGTGCAGTTCCTTGTCGTACTCAAACTTGTTGGTCCCGTCCTTGGGAATCTCAATCACCGCGCGAAACACCTCCGGCGAACGATCGCCGATCGGCAATTCCAAATAATTAACCATTTCCATTGCTCTCCTCGGGCGGGGGTTGGGGATCGGCAAACCAAAAATCGAGCCGAAAATCGGGGGGCCCCAATGCCTTCCACCGGAACTACTATAATCGGTGATAATGAAGGCCCATGTCTATGTCACGCTGAAAACGTCGGTCCTCGATCCGCAGGGCCAGACCATCCACAATGCCCTGCGCAAGATCGGATTCGCGGATGTCTCCGCAGTGCGCCAGGGCAAGTATTTCGAGCTTACGCTGGCCGACGGCCTCTCCGCCGATGCCGCCAAAGCCCAGATGGAGCGCATCGCCAAAGAGGTCCTCACCAACCCAGTCATCGAAGAGTACAAGTACCGCATTGAGGAATAGGCCGGCCCCAAAGCCAGGTCCTCAATGGGAATATTGGTGCTAACTGGCGCACTTTGACTCCCACTGCCGCTTGCTGGGTCGCTTAGAATGACTCCATGTGCGGAATTGTCGGTTATGTAGGTCCCAAGAAGGTAGTCCCTGTCATCATTGAGGGGCTAAGGCGCCTTGAATACCGCGGCTACGACTCGGCGGGCATCGCTGTCGGCAGCCCCTCTCGCTCCACGCTTGAGGTCCGGCGCGCGCCCGGCAAGCTCGGTAACCTGGAAGAGGTTCTTCGCGAGCACCCGATTGACGGCACCTACGGCATCGGCCACACCCGCTGGGCCACCCACGGCCGCCCCACGGAAGAGAACGCCCATCCCCATCGCGACTGCACCGGCCGCCTGGTCGTCGTGCACAACGGCATTGTAGAGAACTACCTCGACCTGAAGCGCGAGCTGACCGGGCAGGGCCACAAGTTCGTCACGGAAACCGATACCGAAATCATTGCTCACCTCATCGAACAGGTCCAGAACGACGCCATCGCCGAGGGCCAGCCGATTCCGCTGGAGGTAGCCGTCCGCCGCGCCGTCAAGCGCCTCACCGGCGCCTTTGCGCTGGGCGTGCTCTCCGCCACGGAGCCGGACAAGATCGTCGCCGCCCGTTCCGGCCCGCCCGTGGTCATCGGCGTGGGCGAGGGCGAGTCCTTCGTTGCCTCCGACGTGCCCGGCGTGCTCCACCACACCCGCAACATCTACTTCCTCGCCGATGGCGACATGGCCATCCTCACCCTGGCCGGCGTGGAACTCACGGACTTCGACGGCAACCCCATCCACCGCGCCATCACCCACATTCAGTGGGACCCCATTCAGGCGGAAAAGGGCGGCTACAAGCACTTCATGCTCAAGGAGATCTGGGAGCAGCCGAGGGCCATCACTGACACCACCCTCGGACGCGTCTCCCTCGACTCCGGCAAGGTCTTCCTCGGCGAGATGAAGATCGCCGACGACGAGCTGGCCTCCGCGTCCAGCATCAACATCGCCGCCTGCGGCACCAGTTGGCACGCTGCCACCGCAGGCAAGTACATGATTGAGCGGCTGGCCCGCCTGCCCGTCGATGTGGACTACGCCAGCGAGTACCGCTATCGCAATCCCATTCCCGACCGCAACGCGCTCGGCCTGCTCATCACCCAGTCCGGCGAAACCGCGGACACGCTGGCCGCCCAGCGCGAGATGATTGCCCTCGGCTCCAAGACCGTCGCCATCTGCAACGTAGTTGACGCCATGGTGGCCCGCGAGGCCCACGGCGCCATCTACACCCACGCTGGCCCGGAGATCGGCGTCGCTTCCACCAAGGCCTTTACCGCGCAGCTCACCGCGCTGTTCCTGCTGGCGCTCAAGCTGGGCCAGCTCCGCG
>Ga0302319_10010481_pt1 | contig 17651 bp, 13 predicted proteins | sample Bog_T0_2_FD_203319 | JGI IMG/M metagenome (GOLD analysis project Ga0302319, IMG submission 203319) | Peat permafrost microbial communities from Stordalen Mire near Abisko, Sweden - Bog_T0_2 | ecosystem: Environmental > Terrestrial > Soil > Wetlands > Peat | place: Sweden: Abisko, Stordalen Mire...
GCAGGCGTCCCGCCTGCCGTCGTTGAGATTGCAGGCGGGACGCCTGCGCTACTTTGATCTACCCCTTGATCCCGCCCAGCTGGATGCCGCTGACCAGCTGCTTCTGCATGACGACGAACAGGACGATCAGGGGCACGATGTTCATCACGGTCGCGGCCATGATCAGCTCGGTCTGCTGGCCGTAGTCGGTCTGGAAGAGGAGGAGGCCGATCGGCAGGGTGCGCAGGTACTCGTCCTTCACCATCACCAGCGGCCAGAAAAACGACTGGAAGTTCCCGAGGAAGGTCAGGATCGCCAGCGTGATCAGGCCGGGGCGCGTCAGCGGGAGGATCACATCCAGGAACACCTGCAGCGGCCCGGCCCCGTCCATCTCCGCCGCTTCGTCGTAACTGCGGGGCACGACGATCATGAACTGGCGGAGCAGGAACGTGCCGAACGCGGAAAACGCCATGGGCAGGATCAGCCCGGAGTAGGAGTTCACCAGGCCGAGCCTGACCATCACCTGGTAGTTGGGCAGCATGAGCACCAGGCTGGGGATCATCATCGTGCCCAGGTAGAGCAGGAAGACCGTGTCGCGGCCCCGCCAGGTCAGCCGCGAAAACGCGAAGGCGGCCAGCGCGCTGGTCATGACCTGCAGGCTGGTCACCCAGGCCGCGACGAAGAAGGAATTGAAATACCATTTCGGGAAATCCAGCTCGAGGATCCGGCCGGTGTGGGGATCGGGCGCACGCTGGAGCACGATGGCATAATTGACCGGCTGGGCGTGCTCCGGGACCAGGGAGGGATGCGCGATCTCGGCATTGGGCTTGAGGCTGGCGCCGACCATCCAGAGGAACGGTAGCACCATGGCGATGGCGAGGAACACCATCAGCAGGTGCTTGAGCAGGGTGCGAAAGTCGCGGGCCATGGCAGGAGTTCAGTCTGTGCCGTCGCGCGCGCCGTGGCGCCATTGCAGCAGCGTGAGGCCGAACACCAGGACGAACAGCACCCAGGCGATCGCCGAGCCGTAGCCGAGGTCGAGCCGCTCGAAACCCTGCTGGTAGATGTAGTAGCTGAGGGTCGTGGTCGCGCCCGCCGGGCCGCCGAACGTCATCAGGCGGGCCTGCTCGAAGCCGCCCTGCAGGCCGCCGATGACCGAAATCACGACAACAAAGAAAGTGGTGGGGGCCAGCTGGGGCCAGGTCACGTGGCGAAAGCGCGCCCAGGCACCGGCCCCGTCGATCTCCGCCGCCTCGTGCAGCTCCGGCGGGACGTTGGCCAGGCCCGCCAGGAAGAGGATCATGTTGTTGCCGCCGACTGCGCCCCACACCCCCATGAGCATGATCGCCTCGCGGGCGCCCAGCCCAAAGCCGCCGTTGTTGAAATGCGCCGGCCAGGGCAGGAAGCCCAGCAGTGAGCGCGTGCTGGTGAGCCAGCCCGGGCCGGCGACGTGCCAGCCACCGAACGCGGCCAGATGCCGGAGCCCCTGGTTGATCAGGCCAAAGTTGGGGTTGTAGAGCTGGCTCCAGAGGATGATCGTCGCGGCGCCGGCGGTGAAATATGGCAGGTAGAAGACCGTGCGGTAGGCGACCGGGCCGAACCGGATGCCCAGGGCCGCGATCAGGCCCAGCGCCCCGACGACATAAGCGAGGTTGGGCGACCCGGTCAGCGCCAGGACCGCCGCGGAGCCCAGCGCGATCGCCGCGGAAGCGGCTGCCAGGACCGGGGCCCGCCGCGGGCGGGCGAAGGAGAAACGCCCGTGCAGCAGGACGGCCAGCAGGAGCGCTCCGGCGATCGAGAACGGCAGCGCCAGCATGAGGTAGAACGTATTGTAGAGATAAAAATAAAAGTCCCGGTCCTGGAAGAGCCGGGCGTAATTGTCCCAGCCGGCAAAGTGGAGCGGGACGGCGGGGCGCAGGCTCCAGTTGGTGAAACTGCCCGCGAGGCTCAGTCCCACGGGCACGAGGGTGAAGACCAGGAAACCCAGCAGGTTCGGGGCGAGGAAGAGCAGCGCGGTCGGCAGGCGGCGCGGTTTCATGGATTGGAGGTCAGGGCGCCCGCGCCGATCCGGCGGTGGTATTCGGCGGCCAGCCGCGGATCGCGGCTCAGGTTGAGCCGCAGCATCGCCTCGAGCTCGCCCTGCGCCTCGGCGAGGAGCCGGCCACAGTCCAGGGACGGATCGGCCTCGAGCCGCGCGACCTGCGCGTCGAGCGCGCGATCGACGTCGAAGTCGAGCAGGAAGGGGCTCTTGCGCGTCTGGTAGCCATCGCGCAGCGACTCGACCTCGCAGCGCGTGATTTCATGCTCGGCGAGCTCGGGATCGGTCACCGGGTAATCGGTCCGGGCCAGCCGCGGATTTCCCGGGATGCCATAGCTCTCGACCCTCTGCGCGTAGGCGTCGCTCGCCAGGAAGCGCAGGAAAGCCAGCGCCTGGGCGCGATGGGGGCTGGCCGGGTTGATCACCACGGTCTGCGACAGCGCGACGCACGCGAACGGGCGGCCGGAAGCATGCGGCAGCCGCGCCACCCCGAGGCGCAACACCTCCGGCCGCGGCTCGGTCCGCTGGCGGGCGGGATCGGCCTCCCAGCGGGCCAGGTCCCGCTTCTGCATCTCGACGAACCCGCGGAGCGAGGCGAGGGCGAACTTGCCCGACACGATCGTGGCATAATGCCCCTCGGCGAACTGGGTGGTGGCCGGATTGCCCCATCCGCCCTGCCCGGTTCCGGCGCCGACGTCGACCGTCCGGGGGAGCACCCGGTACCGGACGATGGCGTCCTGGTGCAGCTGGAGCGCGACCCGCAGGTCGGGGGTGTCGATCGTCGGGCGGGTGCCATCCGGGGAGAAAAATTCGCCGTGGCGCGAATAGAAGACCGCCTTCCAGAAAAATGCCGCCGGCGCCGTGCCGGCATAGTCCACGGCGTTGGTGCCCCAGATCCGGCTGCCGTCCGGGAGCACGCCGCTGACCCGGGTCAGCCGCTGAAGGAATTCCTCCCAGGTCATCCCGTCGGTGGGATACGGGACACCGCGGCGGTCGAAGACATTCTTGTTGTAGAGGATGAGGAAGCAGCCCACCCCGGCCGGATAACCGTATTGGCGTCCCTCGTAGGTGATTTCGTTGTGGACGGCCGGCCACGCGTCGCGGTCCGCCGCGATCCCGTCCGCGGCGGCGGCCGCCGTGAGGTCCCAGGCCACGCCCGCCTCGACGTAGGCCTGCAGGTAGCTGCCCTTGAGCACGTCGAACACGTCGGGGCCGACGCCGCTGCAGGTCTGGACGATGATCCGCTGGAAGTCGGCGTTGCCGCCGTCCAGCCGGAGTCGCAGCCCCGGGTGGGTGGCGTTGAAATAATCGATCTGCCCGTAGCGGTAGGGATTCTTGGAGCTGGCCCAGACCAGCGGGGTGACGCCGGGCGGCAGGCGGGAGGGCCGGAGCAGCCGCGCCACCCCGCTCAGGATCAGCAGGAAGGCGAGGAGGCCTGCAATCAGGGCGCGCATATCGGCGTCAGATCTCAGTCCACGTTCACCGGGCCGCCGCGATCGGCCGACCGGTAGACCGCGTCCGTGATCCGGGCCACGAGCAGCGCATCCGCCAGGGAGGTCTGGGGCGCGCGCCGGCGCAGGATCGCGTCGACAAAGTCGAAGACGACGCCGTCGTGCTCGTAGGGCAGCACCGACTCATCGCCCTCCCACAGCACCCGCGTCGCGGTGCCCGCCGCCGGGTCCGGGGCGGTCAGGACCACGTTGGCCGAGCTGGCCTTGAGCATCGCCAGCGTGAGCGTGCCCGCCTCGCCCGTGATCTGCCAGCGATTCTCGCGGGGCAGCGTCGAGAACTCGGCCCGCTCGTAGGTCAGGACGCAGCCCTCGGCGAATGTCACCAGGGCGGTGACATGGGTCTCCGCGTCCGAGCCGGGCGCGGCATACGCGGCAAAGGGGTGCCCCACCCGCCAGGTGCGCGCCAGGGCGTGCAGCGGCGTCAGCTTGAAATCGAGCAGCCCGAGCAGGTAGTCCAGGTCGTAGCAGCCCCAATTCATCAGGATGCCGCCGCCATTGAGGTCGCGGCGCAGCCGCCAGGCCGGCGGCGGGCTCTGCGGCGGAGGGCCCGCCGGCACGACCGCGCGGCAGGTGATGGCGCGCAGCGCCCCGAGCGCCCCGGTGCGGAGGAACTCGCGGGCGGCCCGCGCCGACTCGAACGAGCGGTACCGCGACGAGCAGCAGGCGCCCACGCAGGCGCCCTGGGCGGCGATGAGGCGGCGCACCTCGGCCGCGCTCACCGCCACGGGCTTCTCGGTCAGCACGTGCTTGCCGTGGCGGAAAGCCTCGAGCGCCAGCTCCGTGCGGGCCGCGGCCGGCAGCGCCAGGATGACGCCGTCGATCGACGGGTCGGCGAAAATCTCGGCCGGCGCGCTGCTCCAGCGCGGGATGCCGTGGGCCGCGGCGGTCCTTTCGGCCACGTCCGCCCGCAAGTCGCAGACGGCGGCAACCCGCGCGGTCGTGAGCTTGGCCACGGCCCGAAGATGATACGGTGCGACGACGCCGCACCCGATGATGGCTAGGTTGAGCATGGCGGAGAATCAGCGGGACGGCAGTTGCAGGACCGTCACCGAATAGGGCGCAAACCGGTGCAGGAAGTCCGGCCCGATGCCCGGGAGCGGGGCTGCCACCGGGACCACCCGGTCCGGCGCGTCCACGGTATTCGTGTCCGTCGGCCGGGCCGACGCCAGCACCCAGGAGCTGCCGGTCGGCCCGACCGCGGCCGCGCCCGTGATCCTGACCCGCACGCACCTTGAATCCCCGGTGGCATTGACCGCCTTGAGGTAGATCGCGCCCGAGTGCGTATCCCGGGTGACCGAATAGAAGAAGCCCGCGGCCCCGTCGCAGGACGCCCGCAGCACCGCATCGCCGTGGTGGCAGCTGAACATGACCTGGGCGTGATATGAAGGCGAACCATAGCTGGCGAGCCCGTTGAAGCCGATCAGGTTCGTCCGCCACTGGCTCGCCCCGGGGTTCACATTGACCAGCAGCGGAGCGTAGGCGGCCATGATGACCACGTCCGAATTGCGCTCCAGGCCGGTCAGCCAGGCCGCGTCGCTCAGCGCGGAATGGAGGTCCGGGGTCGGCGTGCCCTCGTAGGTCGCCCACTCCCCGACCATGATCTTCGGACCCGACCGGGGGTAGCGGTCGTAGCGCCCGGTCTCGGCCTCCATCTTCGCGGCCGAGTAGTAAAAATGTTCGTCGGTGACGTCGGGCCTGCGGGATTTGACCCGGGTCGTCGCGATCACCCGCAGGCCCGGGTATCTCGCCTTGATCGCGTCGTAAAACTGCGCAAACCGGCCATCGTAGCTGCCGGACTTGTCGGCATTGTCCTCATTGCCGATCTCGACGTACCTGAGCGGAAAGGGCGCCGGATGGCCGTCGGCCACCCGCTCCCCGCCCCAGCGGGTGTCCGGGCCGCCGGTCACGTACTCGATCTCGTCGAGGGCGTCCTGCACGTAAGGCTGCAGCCCGGGTCCCGCGGGCACGACTTCGTGCTGCAGCGCGTAGCCGGCAAAGACGGCGAGCACCGGCTGCATCTGCAGGTCCTCGCACCATTCGAGATACTCCAGCAGCCCCAGGCCGTCGGAGGAGCGATAACCCCAGGGTCCGGGATGGCCCAGGCGCTGGTCGAGCCCGTGCAGCGTGGCCTTCCAGTTGAAGCGGGTGGCGACCGTGTCGCCCTCGAGATAGTTGCCGCCCGGGAAACGGAGGAAGGCGGGCTGGAGCTCGGCGAGTCTCCGCATCAGATCGACGCGGTTGCCATTGGGCCGGTCCTTCCAGGTCGGGGGAAAGCATGAGACCAGGCCGAGGTAGAGGGCGCCGGAGTGGACGGCATAGATGACCAGGCGGCCGTTGGCCACGGGCGGGTCGCGCCCGGTGGTCAGGTCGACGGCATAGTCCTTCCAGTCGCCCTGGATCTTCTCCAACTTGGCGCTGGCATAGGTCTTCGCGCCGTCGCCGCTTTCCAGCGCGACGGTGAGCAATCCGCCAAAATCGCCGACCGTCTTGGCGTAAAACGAGACGTGGTAGCGCGTGGCCGGCTGGATGGGAACGCCCCAATATCCGTCGTTGGCCACCCCCACGGGCTGGGCCTCCGAGGCCGTGTTCACGTCGAGCTTCAGGCAGGTGGGCAGCAGCGCGTTGATCGGCTGGCTGTCGTCGAGGGACATCGCCGCCGAGCCGCCATTGCGCTGCACCAGCGACCAGTGCACGGGGACATTGGGATCGTCGCAGAGGATGCGATTGCTGACCAACTCCGCATACAGGCCGCCGTCGTAGGCATGATTGATTTCCTCGGTCATGAGGCCGTATAGCAGGGGACTCACGTGCGCCGTGACGGCGCCGGCGTCGATCCGCAGGACCGGGACGGCGTCCGGGGCGGCGCGGAGGGCCGGCAGGGCCAGGGCCAAGGGAGCAAAGGCCGCCAGCGCGCGAGTTATTCCGAGGTTCATGGGATCGTAAGGGTGACGCGGCATTCTGCCGCGTTGCCGTGGAGGGACGCGACGGAACGTCGCGTCTACCTTGGCGCCCCCCCGGGGGCCGCCAAGATCAAAGTGGGGCGGATTTAAAGTAGCGCTTGTTATTATATGCTGAGATGAAACTCCTCCATTTCGGCGCCGCGGTTTCGTTCGCGGCCGCCTGCGCGTGCGCCGCCGCCGAGCCGCAGGTCCTCCTGCCGGCCTATCACCTCGCCGGCGGACCCCTGCCGGGAGCGGATCCGCTCGACGCCCCGGTCGCCTCCTACCGCGCGGTGCACCTCCCCATCGCCACCGCCTTCCTGTCACTCAGCCGCACCTACGGGATCACCTTCGTGCTCGACCCCGCCCTGAAGGGCGAGGTGAACCTGGAAATGCGCCGCGGCACGCTGCGCGACGCGATCGACGCCCTCGCCCAGTCCCAGGGCTTCTACTGGGAACGCGACGGGGCCCTGATCGCCGTGCACCGCAGCGTCGTGCGGTTCTATGAGATCGACTACCCGCAAATGACCCGCTCGGCCCAGGGCAGCAGCAACGTCGTATTGTCCGCCCAGGCCGCCACGGGCGCGAACGGCCCCGGCGGCACGTTCCTGAACTCAACCGCCGCGGGATCGACGAACTCCGCCAACGGGGGCAACTCCAACTATCAGAACGATCAGACCAACATCTCGATCCAGCAGCAGAACCAGAGCACGTTCTGGGCGGACGTCCAGTCGGAGCTCGCCGGGCTGGCCCAGCCGGGCGAAGCGGTCGCGGTCAACCGGCTGGCGGGCATCGCCGTCGTCACGGCGCCGCCCTCCCGCCAGGCGGATTTCAAAGCCTTCATCGACATCGTCAACCGCCGCATCTCGCGCCAGGTTCGCATCTCCGCGCGGGTGCTCGAGGTCGACTTGAACGACCAGCACCAGCTCGGCGTGGACTGGGCGCTCGCCGCCCCCGGATCGGCGGGATCAACCTGAGCGGATTTTCCACCGCCACGGCCTTTTCCACCCTCAACGGCCAGTCGCTGATCCCCAGCACCGTCACGGGCACCCTCTCGGCCGGCAAGGTCACCGCCGCCATCAGCGCGCTGCAGGAACAGGGCGACGTGCACGCCGTCTCCAATCCGTCGGTCATCAGCCTGAGCAACCAGACCGCCTTCGTGAAGGTGGGCACCGAGCAGACCTTCTTCTCCCTGTCCAACGCGACCACCATCAACCAAGCCGGCGCCACCACGCCCTATGCGACGACCCAGGCCAGCTACGTGCAGAATGCGATCACCATCGGCACCGTGCTCTACGTGACCCCCGAGGTGAACAGCGACGGGACGGTCACGGTGGACGTCCTGCCGGCCATCAGCCAGCTGATCGGGGTCGATATCTCCCCCGATGGCCAGCAAACGGCGCCGCGCATGGACATCAAGTCGCTCTCGACCATCGCCCGCCTGCATCCGGACGAGTCGGTGATGATCGGGGGACTGATCTACGATGAGACGAGCCGGCAGTCCCAGAAGGTGCCCATCCTCGGCGACCTCCCGGTCATCGGCCGGGCCTTCGGCACCACCGGAGGGACCCGTTCGCGCAGCGAGCTGGTGATTTTCCTCACCGCCGAGTCGGTCCGGTGATCGCCATGCCCGACCATGATCCGTTCTGGCTTGGACGGGCGTTGCTCGAGACCAAGGCCATCACCGAGGAGCAGCTGGCCAGCGCCAAGCAGTTCTGGCGGAAGAACCCCCGGGAAAACTTCGCCACCGTACTGGAGATGCTCGGCCTGGTCGGCCCCCTTCCCCTGGCCGGGCTGATCGCGCGACATCATCAATTGCCCGCCGCCGCGCTGGGCGCCCGCACGCTCGACCGCGCGGCCGCCCGGCTCATCCCACCGGCCGTGGCGCGCCAGAAGTGCCTCCTGCCCTTTCAGCAGCGCGACCGCCAGTTGCAGGTGGCCGTCGCGGACCCGGCCGCCTACGGGCCGGCCCAGGCGCGCAAGGACTTTCCCGACCACGACGTGAGCCTGCACGTCGCCCCGCGCCGCGACATCCTCGGCCTGATCGAGGAGGCGTGGCGTCCCGCCCCGGTCCTGCAGGCCAACGCCGGGGAGCTGTTCGAAAGCCTGGTTCGCGAGGCGGTGGCGGAGCGGGCGACCGACCTGCACCTGGAGCCGCGCGACCACAGCCTCGACGTGCGGCAGCGCATCGACGGCCTCCTCGTCCACAAGTGCTTCATCGACCAGGCGCTGCGGGACTCGGTCGTCCAGGCGGCCAAGATCGCCGGGCGGATGGACATCGCCGAGCGCCGGCTGCCCCAGGACGGGCGCGGGTCGCTCGAGTTCGGGTCGCATTCCTACCACCTCCGCTTCTCCTGCATCCCCGCGGTCAACGGAGAGTCGATCGTCGTGCGCATCATCGACGAGCGCGCCGGCCTGCGCTCGTTCGCCGACATGGACCTCTCTCCGCCGGACGTCGCGCACCTCCGGGAGCTGCTCAACCTGCCCAACGGGCTCGTCTACGTCACCGGGCCCACCGGGGCGGGCAAGACCACCCTGCTCTATTCCATGCTCAACAACCTGCCGCCCGACGAGATCAACCAGCTGAAGATAATCACGCTCGAAGACCCGGTCGAGGTGCGCCATCCGCGCTTCTTTTTGCAGGTCGCGGTGGACGAGCGGATCGGGCGCACCTTCGGGGAGCTGCTCCGCCACGTCCTGCGGCACGATCCGGACGTGCTGCTGGTGGGCGAGACGCGCGATTTCACCACCGCGGAAATCACCCTGCGCGCCTCCCTCACCGGCCGCCTGTGCTTCAGCACCCTGCACACCAACCACGCCCTCGGAGCCGTCGCGCGCCTGACCGAGATCGGCCTCGATCCCCTGATGCTCGCGTCGGCGTTGAAAGGCGTCATCGCCCAGCGGCTGGTGCGCCGTCCCTGCCCGGAGTGCCGGCAGCCCCATCCGCAGGGCGACCTGTTTTCCGCCCGTTACCGGGCCCTGCTGGCGGACGGCTGGCCCGAGGGGTCGCCCGTCGGCTTCCTGGCGGCCCGGCCCGGCGGCGATTGCGCGACCTGCCACGGGCGGGGCTACCAGGGGCGCACCGCGATTGTTGAAGTGTTCCCGCTCAGCGGCCTGGATCGGCTGATCGCGGAGCGGGCGCCGACCGAGGCCTACCTGGCCGCACTGCGTCCCCGCGGCTGCCGCACCCTCTTCGAGGACGGCGTCCGCAAGGCCGCCTTGGGTCTGACGACAATGGAGGAGGTGTTTGGGGCGATTGAAGAGCCCATCCAAATCTGAATTGGAAGGTGGAGCGCGTTGTCCCCAACGCGCTGGATCGATGTGGCACGGGCTTCCAGCCCGTGCAGGGGATGACATGGGCTGGAAGCCCATGCAGCGTCTGAGGAACGCGGCGGGACACCGCGTCTACGTTCAAGGCAGCGTGCGCCACTTAATTCCCAACTGCAGTTGTTATTATACGGGCACACCCATGAAAAACCCAAAAAAATCCACCCAAGCCTTCACGCTCGTCGAAACCCTGGCGGTGCTCGCCGTGATTGCGGCCATCATCGCGATCGGCGTCCCAGCCATATCCAAGGTCATGCAAAACAGCCGGGTCCGGAATGCCGAGGGCACGGCCAGCGTGATCAAGTCGGCCCTCACGCAGTACCTCAGCAAACCCGGCTCTCTCGGAACCATCCCGGTCACCGAGGGCACCGTCCCCGCCTCCGAATATATCACCACGGGCACGGTGCTCACCGCCGCCAACATCGCCAACGCCGCCACCCTGGACAACATCCTGCTGGCGGAGGGCGTGCTGGAGCGGCCGATCAACGTGCGCATGGGCGCCCAGAATATCGCCCTCACCGGGCTGTCGCCGGTCTGGACTCCGTCCGCCTCCCAGTTCACCGGACCCGCCTCGGGCTCGCTGGCCACCTATGCCGGCGTCACCCGCACGGAATGCGCGGTCAGCGACGGCACGAGCGATCCCGGCACGACCGGCCAGACCGCCGGTTCGGCGGCCTGCGCTTTCAACCTGACCGGCGGCGGGATCCTGATCACCAGTGGCAGTCGCGTGGCCTACCTGGTGATCAAGAGCGTGCCCGATGCCGACGCCTATCAATTGGCCCTCGATGTGGACGGACCGAACCTCACGCAAAACACCCTGGCCGCCCCCGCCGCCAGCGATCAGTCGCAGGGGCCGGTGGCCTACGCCAAGGATGCGACCACGACGGGCTTCGTCGATGTCTACTACTACCTGACCAACATCTGATGCCCGGATCGGCCGTCATTTTGTGGTGGGGCGCGGACATTCGCCTCCTCGCCGGCGACGGGAAGATGCTCCGCCTCGCCGTCGCGGAGGCGGATGACCCCGTCCCGGCGATCCTCCGCCTGGCCGGCGAGACCTGCGCGCCCGCGCAGGCCGTCCGGGTCATCTATCACCCGGACACCCTAGATGCCCATGAGGTCTCCTGTCCGAACACCAGCCGGTCCCGGCTGCGCAAGATCCTCCTGCGCGAATTCCGCGCCCTGGGCGCGCCGGATGCCGTGTGGAGCGTCGAGCCCATCCGCCGGGGGACGAAGGGCTGCGCCACGGTGCTCTACCTCGACCAGCGCTCCCCGCTGCCCCGGCTCCTCGCCGGGCTGGCGGGTGGCGGGTGGCCGGTCGAGGGGGTTTGGCCCCTGCAGTCGCTGGTGGAGGCCACCCCGCCCTGCGCGATGGCCCGCGACGGCTTCCTCAGCCTGGTCGTGCTGGGCCGCCGGGGACTCGTCTCCTGCGTGGGTCCCTCCGGCGACCGCTCGTTGCGATTCCTGGAGGGGCCGGAATGCGTCGACGGCGCGATCGCCGAGCTCGGGTCCGCGCTCGCGCGCTTCGAGGAGGGCGCGACCCCACCCGGGCTGATGATCGTCGAGGACGGCGGGAGCAGCGGTGCGCTCGAGCACGCGCCGGGGGCGCGTGCGCTGACGGCGATGGCCGCGGCCACATTCCTCAGCCACGCCCGAACCTTGCCCGCCGGCGGTTTTTCGGACTTTGTGGGCCATCGCCCATTTTTGGCGCGGCCCCCGCCCCTCCGGCCCACCCTGGCGGCCGCGGGGCTCGCCCTCGTCCTCGCCGCCCTGGGCCTGGCCTGGAACGCCCGGCAGGATCGGGCCCGCACCCGACGGCAATTTGCCACCGCGCGGGAACAGCAGGCCAACCTCCGGCAGTGGGTGGAAGACCGCGCCGCCGCCCAGGCCCGGATCGACCAACTGACGCTGGCGCTCAGCCGCATCCCCGGCAGGGCGCAGCCCTTATGCGATTTCCTCGCGGCGCTCGATCGGGCGACACCCACCGCCATCGCGCTGCAGGAGGTGACGATCCAGGGCGGGGCCCTGACCGTCCGCGGCCGGATCATCGACGATGCCGGGCCGTCCGGCGCTCTGTCCCGACTCTGGCGGGTGCTCGCGGTCCCGGACGCCCCCTGGCACCTCGACGATCTTCCGGCCGGGCAGGTTGGCGCCGATTTCACGCTCCGGGGAAGCATTGCCGCCGCAGCGCGGAAAGCCGCCGCACCATGAGACTTCCTCCGGCTCACTGGCTCCTGCCGGCCGGGATTCTCGCCGCGGCGGGGTCCGTTTATTACTCGCGGTCGGCGTCCGCGCCCGCGGTCGCGCCCGAGGAGGCCGCCCTGCAGCGCCAGGCGGAGGCATTGGCCGGCGCCACCCCGGACACGATCTTGCAGCTGGAGAACCGGCTGGCGGCGGCGCGCGCCCGGCTGGCTCCCGCGCCGGGCTTCGACGCCTGGCTCCAGGGCGCCTGCCGGAACTGGATCGTCGCGACCCGTTCGACCGGCTCCGCCGGGGACCTGGAATTGCGCCAGTACGGCCTGGTTTACGACCACCCCCGGATGAGTTCATGGCCGGATATCACGGCGAGCCTCCAGGCGCTCTGCGCCGAGCCGGGACTCACCATCGACCGGCTCGATATCGCCGCCGCCCCGGACGGCGCCGATGCGTTCCAGCAGGTCGAGGTCAGGCTGACGGTTCTTCTTCGGCCTTAGCGCCAAACCATTTGCCCGAGAAGAGGCGTCCTTTTTTCTTGGGCGGATCCTCGTCGGCCGCGAACTTCGAGGCCTTGGCGTTCAGCCAAAGCTCATCCTTGGTGTTCCGGTTCAGCCAGAAAATCTCGTTGGCATGCTCGACAAAGACGGGCTTCTCGCGCGGCTTGGCGGGAATTTTAAGCCCGAGGCCCGTCAGCGCCGCCAGAAATTCCTCGTTACTCCGGCCAAGCGTCTCGGCCAGCCGGTCGGCCTTGCCCGCCAGCGTCCCCGTCTTCGTCGGCTTCAGCAAGAGGCGCACGGCCGTGAAGACCGAATCCGCGGAAGGGGCTTCGCCTCTCCCGGCCCCTTCGGCCGGCGCCGCCAGGGCCGGTTTCTCGCCGTCTTGGCCTCCGGCTTCCGAGGTGCGATTTCCGCTTTTGCGTTCCCCATTGATCCACACGCCGCCGCGCTGGTCGCGGTTGAGCCACCATTCCTCGCTGCCAATTTCAACCACGACCGGAGCTCCGTCCGCCGCTTCCGGCAGCACCAAGCCGAGCGCGCCGAATCCGTCGAGCAGATCGGCCTCGCTGCATTTCAGCCCGCGCGACAGGAAACTGAGGCTGCCCGAACCGCCCGGTCCACGGCGGTTGCGGCGCATGAGCGGTCGGATCCTCTCCAGCAGCTCCGGCCCGGCTTGAAGCGGCTCCGCCGGCTCGGGCGCGGCCCGCGGCGATTCGCGGGTGGAGGCGGGCGCCGCGGCGGCGGCGGGGGTCTCGTCCCGGGGGGCGGAAGGCTCGCCGCTCCCCGCCTCTTCGGCCGCCGGCTTGACCGGGGTCGCCGCGACCACGCGGAAGGCGGGCCGGGACTTCTCCTTCGTATTGATCCACAATTCGCCGCGGCGGTTGACGTTCACCCAGTAGAGGTCGCCATCGTACTCAACATAGGCGGGCCGGGCATCCTCATCCTCGGGCAGGGTGAAGCCGCACTCCTTAAGCGCCCCCAGGACATCATCCTCCGTCATGCCCCATTTCTTGGCCAGATGGTCGACGCCCACTGAAAGTCCCTCGCCGCGCTGGTTGCGGCGCATCAACGGCTGGATCGCCTCGAAGAAGGTCGGCAGCTCGTCCTCCTTGGCCAGCTTCTGCCACTCGTCCGGCTCCCCGGCCTCGTCGCCGGCCTCGACGTCGCCGTCGCTGTCCGTGTCGCGCAACCGGCGGAGTCCGTCGTCCGCCCCGGCCTTCTCGCCCGCTATCGTCTCGGGAGCATCCTCGCCCGCGGGCGCCACCGCCCCCTTGAACTTCGCCTCGAATTCCGCCCGGAGCTTGTCGACCTCCGTGCGGGCCGCCGCCGCCGCGGCATCCTCCAGGGTCCAGTCGCGCTGCGTCGGACGCCGGGCCAGGCCCGTGAAGGCCAATGCATTATCGAGCTGGGTCTGGTAATGGATGATCTCCCATCCATCCGACCCGAGCTGGTTGAGAAAAGACTCCAGCAGCGCCGGCGTGGCGAAGCCACCCTTGCCGCTGGTGATTACCTTGTAGGCCCAGATTGACATCGATTGGATAATAGCAACTGCCGATCCTCCCAAATACCGGGAACATTGCCGAGACTAATCTTTACTTAGCCCATCGATTGATAAGACTGGGCGATCCTCGCCCGGCGCCGGGCCCACCCGAACCCATGAAGCACCCGCTATCCCCTATTGCCTTGCGCACCTTGTCAGCCTGGATACTCGCTGGAGCAGGATTGGGCGTCGCTTCGGCCCAGACCGTTTACACCCCCTATACCATCAGCACCCTCGCGGGGGAGGCCACGTCCCCGGGGAGCGCCAATGGCACCGGGAACAATGCCCTGTTTGCCTACCCCGAGGGCGTGGCGGTGGACAGCGTGGGCAATCTCTACGTGGCAGACTCGGAAAACAACCTGATTCGGATGGTCACCCCGGCCGGCGCCGTCACCACCCTGGCGGGCACGGCCCTGGTGACCGGCAGCACCAATGGCTCCGCGGCGTCGGCCCTGTTCAACTATCCGACCAACGTGGCTGTGGACAGTCTGGGCAATGTCTATGTCGGCGACACCTCGAACTACCTGGTGCGGAAAATCACCCCGACCGTTTCGGGCGGAACGACGAGCTGGGCGGTGACCACCCTGGCCGGATCGGGCTCGATCGGGCATGCCGACGCCACGGGCACCGCCGCCTCCTTCGCCGGCCCGCAGGGTGTCGCGGTGGACAGCGTCGGGAACGTCTACGTGGTGGATGAAGGCAACCGCACGATCCGAAAGATCACCGCCGCCGGGGTCGTGTCCACCATCGCCGGAGCCCAAGGCGTCACCGGCTCGGCCAATGGCACCGGCACCGCGGCGCAGTTTAACGAACCCGTGAGCTTGGCGGTGGACAGCGCGGGCAATCTTTATGTCGCCGATACCGGGAACAGTGAGATCCGGAAGATCACCCCCGCGGGGGTGGTCACCACCCTGGCGGGATCCCCGACAGGGGCCGCAGGGAGCACCGACGGCACCGGCACCGCGGCGCGATTTAACATCCCGGTCGGGGTGGCCGTCGACAACACCGGGAATGTTTACGTGGCCGACACGCTCAACGACACGATTCGGAGGATCACCCCCGCGGGGGTGGTGACCACCCTGGCGGGCCTCGCCGGCAGCGCCAGCACCACGGACGGACTCGGAGCGAAGGCGGAATTTTACGACCCGTATGGGGTGGCGGTGGACAGCACCGGCAACCTCTATATCGCCGACACCTTCAACGACACGATTCGGAAGGGGGTCGGACCGCTGGCGATCACCCAGCAACCGGCCAACCAGACCACCATCCTCGGGGGCAGCGCCACCTTCACGGTCGCACCGGCGGGCAGTTCCTACACTTACCAGTGGCAGCTCAACGGCGTGGCGATCTCCGGCGCCACCTCGTCGAGCTACACGGTCACCAACGTCCAGGCGTCCAATTCCGGCCCGGGCAACCTCTACACGGTCGTGGTCAGCAACGGCGCCACGAGTGCCACCAGCAACGCCGCCACGATCACGCTCAACAACGAAACGGCTCCCACCGTGGCCAATCCGGCGGCCCAGACCGCCAACGCCGGGGGCACCGTGGTCCTCACCGCCGCAGCCACCGGCGGCGGACTCAGTTACCAATGGTATTTCGACGGGTCCAGCATCAGCGGCGCGACCGGCGCCAGCCTGACCCTGGCGAATATCGGCACGGAACAGGCGGGATACTACGCCCTGGGCGTCTCAAACGCCGCCGGCCAGGCCATCTCGAGCAACGTGGGCGGCGCCGGCCTGGTGACGGTGAACTACTCCGCCCGGCTCAATAATCTGTCCTCGCGGGCCTATGTCGGGACCGGCAGCAACAGCCTGATCGCCGGCTTCGGCATCGCCGGCATTGGCACCAAGAACCTGCTGCTCCGCGGCGTGGGCCCGGGGCTCGCGGCCACCTTCCCCTCGTTGTTCTCCGCCTCCAGCGTCCTCGCCACCCCGCAGCTCACGCTCTACGATGGCGGATCGATCGCCATCGTTGCCGACGCCGGCTGGGGCAACAGCTTCACCTCCGGCGCCTCCACCGTGCATGTCAGCCCCCAGGCGGCCACGGCCGTATTTATGAACAGCGTCGGCGCCTTCTCGCTGGCCACCGGCTCGGCCGACTCCGCCATGGAGGTCACCCCGGCGCCCGCCAGCTACTCGGAACAGGTCAGCGGGGTGAACAGCACCAGCGGCATCGCCCTCGCCGAAATCTACGATGCCGACGCGGGCACGCCCGCCGCGCGCCTGGATAACCTGTCCACCCGGGCCAACGTGGGCCTGGGGGGCAACAGCCTGATCGGCGGCTTCACCATCACGGGAACCACGTCGGAGACGGTGCTGATCCGCGGCGTCGGTCCCGGGCTGGCGACGACCTTCCCTTCGCTCTTCTCCAGCGCCAGTGTCCTGGCCACGCCGGAACTCATCCTCTACGACGGCAATTCCATCGCCATCGCCACCGACATCGGCTGGGGCAACGCCGCCGCCCTCGGCACCTCCCCGGTCCAGGCCGGCGTGCAGCCCGCGACCGCCACCGTCCTGTCCGAGGTCGGCGCCTTTCCCCTGACCACCGGCTCGGCCGACTGCGCCATCGTCGTCACGCTTCCCCCGGGCAATTACACCGCGCAGGTCACCGGCGTCGGCGGCGCCACCGGCATCGCCCTGATCGAAGTCTATGAGGTCCCTTAGCCTGTTTTTTCTCCTGGCCGCGTCCCTCGCCGGAGCCCCCACCGCCTACGACATCGCCGTGATCCCCATGGGGAACACGCACGAATACTGGAAGGCGATCCACGCCGGAGCGCTCCAGGCCAAGCGGGAGCTGGACGCCGCCGGGGTGCCGGTGGTCGTCATCTGGAAGGGTCCGCTGCGCGAGGACGATCGCGACCAGCAGATCCAGGTGGTCGAAAACTTCATCGGCCGGCAGGTGAGCGGGATCGTGCTCGCGCCGCTCGACAGCCATGCGCTGGTCGGGCCGGTCGAGGAGGCGGTGGACGCCCATATTCCCGTCGTCATCGTCGACTCGGCCCTGCACTCCCCGGCGCCCGCGAGCTTCATCGCCACCGACAACCGCGAGGGCGGCCGCATCGCCGCCCGGCGCCTGGGCCATCTGCTGGGCGGCGCGGGCAATGCGCTTATGCTGCGCTGCCAGTCGGGCTCGGCCAGTACCGAGGAACGCGAGGCGGGCTTTCTTGAGGTGATGCAGCGGGATTTTCCGGGGATCGAGCTGCTCTCCACCAACCAGCACGCTGGGGCCACGCGCGATACCGCCCGGCGCGCCGCCGAAAACCTGCTCAACCGCTTTGGCGGCGAGGTCAACGGCATCTTCACCTCCAATGAGTCCTCCTCGGCCGCGATGCTGCTGGCGTTGCGCGACGCCGGCCTGGCCGGCGGCAAGGTGAAGTTCGTCGGCTTCGACGCCGGCGACACCCTCATCGCCGGGCTCGCCGCCGGCGACCTCCAGGGCCTCGTGGTGCAGGACCCCTTCAAGATGGGATATCTCGGGGTGAAGACCGTGGTCGCCGTGCTCCAGGGCCGCCCGGTCGCGCGGGTGGTCAAGACCGACGTCGTGCTCGTCACTCCGGAAAACCGGAACGACCCGGTGATCGCGGCGCTGCTGCATCCCCCGACGGGGGACTAGGCTTCAGTAACG
>Ga0302319_10010482_pt1 | contig 17651 bp, 18 predicted proteins | sample Bog_T0_2_FD_203319 | JGI IMG/M metagenome (GOLD analysis project Ga0302319, IMG submission 203319) | Peat permafrost microbial communities from Stordalen Mire near Abisko, Sweden - Bog_T0_2 | ecosystem: Environmental > Terrestrial > Soil > Wetlands > Peat | place: Sweden: Abisko, Stordalen Mire...
GCCGCGCGCGGCTGGCGCCGGAAGCCTTCTCTTTGAAGACTCTTCCGCAGCCCGCCTTTTTCAAGGCACGAAGTTGCAGATCCAGGTTTTGGTCGAGCGTCGACACCCGGGCATAGCCGATTTTCATCGCACAACTCCTTGCATAAACGGTAGCTTTTGCGCCATACTTTTGCAAATGAGAAGTGGCCGAAAAAGCGGGGTCTGAGTTTTATTGCAGAACTTGGGAGTTTTGCGAAGACCTTTCACACAGCCAGCAGCATTGAACCTCATCCCAGCAACCACATTTAAGGAAAATACAGCATGCCTTCTTTGGAGCGAACCGCCTACCCGCGCTTTGGCCGCGTAATTACATCCCGAGAATTAGAGTCCGCCTTCACGCCGAGCGAGGAGGAAAGAGCGTGGGCAAAATCCAAAACGCGCACTTCCGATCACCTGCTGGGTCTGGCTGTTCTTCTAAAGTGCTTTCAACGGCTGCACTATTTTCCATCTTTGGAGACAACGCCGGAGGTCATCGTTAATCATGTGAAGCAATGCCTTCAGCTTGATAAAGAGGTTCGCGCGGTTTACGACAGGCCGAAAACGATGTACCGGCATCAGCAGCTCATCCGGGAGTGGCTGCAAGTTGAACCTTATTATGGCAACCAGAAGGCCCGCCGCCTCGCCGCCGGAACGGCGCTCCGCGTTGCCTTGATGATTGACGACCCGGTCGACATTGTGAATGCCATGCTTGGAGAATTGCAGCGCGAGCGGGTTGAACTTCCTGCCTATTCCACACTGGACCGATTCGCCGACCGCGCCCATGCCGCTGCCGACCGCCGTTTATTTGGCTGGGTCATGCGACACACCTCGGATGAATTGCGCACGAAGCTGGGCGACCTGTTGTTGGTGGAGTCTGACCAGCGGCTATCGGCGTTTCAGGCGGTGAGATCATCTGCGAAAAATGCGACCCTGGCCCATCTCGAAGAGCTGCTGAGCCATCTTCAATGGCTTGAATCCTTGGGGCCGATGGATCAGGTTTTAACCGGCATATCGCCAGCAAAGATTCGTTCCTTTGCACAGGAGGCGAAAGCACTCGACATCGCGGAACTGAAGGACTACAAGGAACCGCAGCGCCTTACCTTGATGCTGTGCCTGGTGCAGCGCGCCCGGGTGAGGACACGCGATGACATCGCTGAAATGTTCCTCCGCCGAATGATGGCAATCCACCGGCGTGCCAAAGAAGAATTGCAGAGAATCCAGCTCGAACAGCGGGAGCGGACAGAGAAGCTGGTGGAAACGCTGGATTCCATGCTGGATGTCCTCTACTCGCAGGAGGATGCGTTGGCGGCCGCGCAGCAAATAAAAGAGCTGGTGGGAGACAGGAAACAGATCGAGCGCCTCCGGGTTGAATGCGCGGCGATCCGCGCGTGGAGCAAGAATAACTACCTTCCGCTTCTTTGGGGTCATTACCGCAGCCATCGCCAAGTGCTGCTGCGGGTGATTCAGTCTCTACGTCTCGAAACATCAACCGCAGACGAATCTCTCCTGAAAGCCGTTGCGGTGGTGCTGAGCCACGCCGCCAAATCGCCTCGATACATCGAACCCAGCAATGTGGATCTTGCCTTCGCCAGTGACCGCTGGAAGAAGCTTGTTTTGCAGGATGTTAAAGGTGCGGTTCACGTTGACCGGAGACAACTGGAGGTCTGCGTCTTTTCTTATTTGATGGCGGAATTAAGATCTGGCGACATCACGGTCTGGGGGAGTGAATCGTTCGCAGACCACCGGGAACAATTGCTTCCGAAAGAGGAATGCAGGAAGCTGCTTGCCCATTACTGCGAAGTCTTGAACATTCCGGCCACTGCCAAGGACTTTGCCGCGCATCTGAAAAACACCTTGCTGAATGCCGCGCAGCAGACAGACGCCAACTTTGTCCATAACGATCAGCTCAGCATTAACGTCCAAGGCGAGCCTGTCGTCCAACGGACCAAAGCACGGCAGATCCCCGTTTCCGCCGTCAACCTCCAGGCGACTGTCGTTCATCGGATGCCGGTGCGCAATCTTCTGGACGTTCTGTTCAACGTGGAGAGCTGGACGAACTTCACCCGCCATTTTAATCCCGTTTCCGGCTCTGACCCCAAGCTGGATCGGGCAGTCGAGCGGTATTTGCTCACGGTTTTCGCTCTGGGCTGCAATCTGGGTCCCAACCAGGCGGCGCGTCATATGAATGGCCTGGTCAGTTCGCACACGCTTTCGTTTGTCAATCAACGTCATATGTCCGCCGATAAGCTCGATGCCGCACGTCGTGAGCTGATTGAACTGTATCTGCAACTGGAACTCCCGAAGTCCTGGGGCAATGGGAAGACCGTTGCCGTAGATGGAACCCAATACGATTTCTATGAGCAAAATCTCCTGGCTGGTTATCACTTTCGTTACCGCAAGATGGGCGCAGTGGCCTACCGCCACGTTGCCAACAACTACATCGCCTATTTTTCTCACTTCATTCCGCCTGGCGTGAAGGAAGCCATCTACGTCATTGACGGGCTCATGAAAACCAATCTGAGCATTCAACCGGATGCGGTGCATTCCGACAGTCATGGCCAGACGACAACTGTCTTTGCCTTCGCCTATCTGCTTGGAATCAGGCTGATGCCGCGAATACGCAATTGGAAGGACCTGCTGTTCTTCCGGCCCTCGCCCGACACCCGCTTCGAACACATTGATTCGTTGTTCTCAGAATCCATCGATTGGGCACTCATCGAACGGCACTGGGAGGACCTCATGCAGGTGGTCCTTTCCATTTCTGCCGGAAAAGTGTCATCCGCCATGCTGCTGCGAAAGCTGGGCAATTCAAGCGAAAAGAATAAGCTGTTTCAGGTTGCCCAGGAAGTCGGGCGGGTCATCCGCACCGCCTATTTATTGGAATGGGTCAACAACAGCCAGCTTCGCAGAGAGGTCACGGCCACAACCAACATAATTGAGTCTTACAATTCGTTCGCGAAATGGCTGTCCTTCGGCGGGGACGGCGTCATGGCTGAGAATGATCCTGACGAACAACAGAAGCGGCTTCGATACAACGATCTGGTGGCGTCCGCCGTCATTCTCCACAATGTCGTCGACATGACCCGGATACTCGCTCATTTGAAGGCGGAAGGCCAGGAGGTCGTTCCTGAAGATCTCAATTTTCTGAGTCCCCACTTGACCAGTTGCGTTAAGCGCTTTGGTGACTACACGCTGAATACGGCCAAGCCACCTGAGCCATGGCTTGATGATCAGCCGCCGTCACGAAAACGACCGGACAGAGTGCCGAATCAGTCCGTTTTGCCCTTCATCAAAGAGGCTTAAGCATCTAAATATCCCTTGCCGGCGCCGTTTTCAGACGCTATGGGTAAATTTTGCGCTTATCTCGGTGTAGGGCCTCAAAGAGTTCCACGCCTGGCAGATCTCGACCGGGCAAACGTTTCTGAACAAGGCGGCAGTGAACGCCTATCGCAGCCACTTAGAGGAGCGTGGGTTAGCGCCCAGCACCGTCGCGAAAGCTTTGGCCGCGATCCGCAAGCTTGCCGAGGAACTGGTGGACATCCAGCAGCTTGACGCCGCCGCCGCTGAGGCGATCCGCCGCGTAAAGGGAACGAAGCGCCAGGGCGTACGGCTGGGCAACTGGCTGAGCGCCGACCAGGCCCAGGATCTTCTCAATTTGCCGGATACCCAAACCCTGAAGGGTAAGCGAGACCAGGCGTTACTCGCCATTCTCTTAGGCGCCGGCCTTCGGCGCACAGAAGCCGCCGATTTAACAATTGGGCATTTTCAGCAGAGGGAAGGCCGCTGGGTCATTGTCGACATTATCGGCAAACACGGGCGCGTTCGGTCGGTACCGATTGCAGCGTGGGTGAAGGGCGCCGTGGATATTTGGACCGACGCCGCGGCGATCACGGAGGGGCGGCTTTTCCGTTCCATCAACAAAGGCGACAAGGTCACCGGCGAATCGGTAAGTGCGCAATCTCTCTACATGGTCATTGCTGGCTATGCTGCCGCGTTGAACATCAACCTGGCACCGCATGACATGCGGCGCACCTTCGCCCAGCTCGCCCGTAAGGCACACGCCGATATTCAACAGATCCAAAAATCACTCGGTCACGCCAGCATTCAGACCACCGAGAAGTACCTTGGCACCGCACAAGATTTGACCGATGCGCCGAGCGATCGCATTAAATTGCGGATCAGAAAGCAGGACGTCGCCGCTTGAGTTGCAGCATTTGTACTAACCGCGTTCACCTTGAGTCGATCAACCTCGATATGTGCTCGGGTCTATCTGTGCGCGCGATTGGGAAGAAATATGGAATCGGCATTGCTACCATCAGCCGGCACCGCGCCCACCTCCCGAAAGGGCAGGCAGAGGCCGCGGTTGTTATTCCACCGTCGCCTGTGGGACTCACCGATCAGGTCAAGGCACTGATCGAGGACACCCGCCGCGTGGCCCGCAAAGCTGAGCAGTCTGGACATTTGCAGAGCGCTGTTGCAGCACTGAAAACGATAAACGGTCATCTAGAACTACTCGGCAAGCTGACCGGCGAGTTGCAGCGAGACGCGGGCGTTGCGATTGGGGTGAATGTGAACATCCGCGCAGCGTGGCAAGACAGCAGCATAGATGTACTCAATTGGGCGTTGGGCCGCCACATCGCCCAAATGGTTTCATTCCAACCGGAAGCCCTCGATAAATTACGCCTACTCTCAGCGGGGCCGTGTCCGGAGTGTAAGCGCTTCGGCTGTGCACACGATCACTTATGACAACACCAAATTTTGGCGGATTACTATTCGAGCATCACGCGCGGGAGCTTGCTAGCAATTTTCGCGAGTTTGCGGAGGCGGCCTGGCCCGTGCTCGAGCCGACGACGCCGTTAGTACCGGGCAGGCATCTGGACATCATCGGCGAATATCTTTCAGCGGTAAGTGCCGGGCAGATTCGGAAATTGATTGTAAACATTCCGCCCCGCATGACCAAGTCGACACTGGCTACTATCCTGTGGCCATGTTGGATGTGGGCAGGCGATGAGGCCACGTCCAGGTGGATGTTTGCCAGCTACTCCGCATCTCTCAGTTTGAAACATTCTGTTGACCGCCGAACCTTGCTTACATCCGACTGGTTTACCAAGCTGTGGCCGCAGGTGCAATTAGCAGAGGATCAGAACGAAAAAAGCCAATATGCAAGCACCAATCGCGGGCACATGCTTGCCACCTCGATCAACGCCACTGCCACAGGTAAGGGCGGCGGCATTTTGGTCATAGATGACCCGCATTCTGTTCAACAAGCGATGTCCGATGTAGAGCGCGCGAACGCGGTTCGATACTGCCGCACCACGCTAATGACTCGACTAGACGATCCGCGCACCGGGTGCATCGTGGTCATCATGCAGCGGTTGCATGAGGCGGATCTGACGGGCGAACTGCTCCGTGACGGCGGCTGGGAACATTTGTGCCTACCCGCGATTGCAGAGTCGCGTCAGGTTATTTCGTTGCCGATCAGCGGCGGGCAAGTTATCCGTGAGGTCGGTGATTTGTTGGAGCCCGCGCGGCTTAGCCAGCGCACACTAGACGATCTCAAGATCTCGATGGGCAGTTTTGCGTTTGCGGGGCAACTGCAGCAAACACCGGCACCGACAGAGGGCGGGCTATTCAAACGATCATGGTGGAGGCGTTACACCATCGTGCCGGCGACGGCAACATTTCTTGTTCAAAGCTGGGATCTGGCATTCAAAGACAAGCTCGATAGCGATTTTGTGGTTGGTCAGGTCTGGGCGTTTGACGGCCAGTTGGCCTATCTTTTGGACCAGGTCCGACAGCGGATGGGGTATGTCGAGACCAAGCAGGCCATGCGGGACATGCACCGAAAATGGCCGGCCACGTCCGCAATATTAATTGAGGACAAAGCCAATGGCTCGGCGGTCATTGATGAACTCCGACGTGAGTTACCCGGAGTCATTGCCATTGAGCCAGAAGGCGGCAAGATCTCACGAGCATGGGCATGCACCGCGCAAGTAGAGGCTGGTCAAGTGTATCTTCCAGAAGCAGCAGCCTGGTGCGAAGACTTTCTTCTCGAGTGCAGCGTTTTCCCTGCCGGCTCGCACGACGATTCTGTCGACGCCATGACACAGGCCTTGAACTGGAGACGGCAGCATGGCTTCGGCGGTGTGTACTCGAAGGCGCTATCGGTATCGAGCAGTGGCAACAACAGTGTTGTATACGATGCCGCGGCGCATCCGGAGTGGTCACATGAGGCCTGGTATGGCAGCCGCACCATTTGTGTGATTCCTGGCACATCTAAACCGGGTTGCATACTCGAGGTCCTCTCGCGTGGCTGCTATGAGCCGTATTACGTGACGCGCGAGCTGCTTTTCAATGATGCCGCTGGCAACCTCTCACTCACTGCCGACGAGATCTGGCAGGAGTTGATGCGGTTCACTCATAAGCAAAACATGGGCAGCGGACGAATGGAATTCGATTCCAACATTTACATGCCCGAGGCTGAAACGGAGCTTCGTAATGAGTGTTGGCGGAAAGGCTTTGTGGTTCAGACCATCGACATTGAGGACGACGAAGTATTAGGGATTGTGCAACGCGTAGGGACCATGTTTGATCGCCGGAAGGTTCGCGTCAGCAGCGAGTGCCGACACTTCATTCAGCAACATCGCGAGTTTAGATATGACATTCAGAAGGCCAGTAAAACAGGCGTTGAAACGCTGATTGAGGATGGCAGACATCCCGCGGTGGACGCGTTCCGGCTGTTTGTATCAAAGATCAATTTTTGGAGTTTGTAATAAGGAAGGAAAACATATATGACAACACCCACCATTCGCCCAGATCTGGAAAACCGCATTTACATGCTTCACCTTCGCGCCAACCTGAACGAAATCGACGCGCTCATAGCGGAATTGAGGACGGCGAATGGCGCTGTTTGGCTTGAGTTCTTAAATTCGGCAGGTAGCGAGCCAATCGGTGCACCGTACCTGCACGGGCCGCTGTGGAGGCATTGGAAAGGACCAGTTCCCAACGCCGGTGACATAGTTGTGACTGACTTTGACGTGCGGTTCCGTGTTGTCGACAGGATATTTTACTGCCTGCCCGACGTTGCCGAGGTCAAGGTGTCGTTGCACTGCGAGGAGATTCCTTGGAAGTCTTTGTAATGGGCAATATGACAACGGCACAACTAACACAAGAGCAACTCTTACAGCGCCGGCGCGAGCTCGCTTCACGCGTTGCTAATCTGACCGCCGATCTTGAGAACCAACAGCGGACGGTCGCATCACTGGGCGTCGTTCTCCGCGCCAGCAATATAGAAACGCGTGCCAGTAGAGAGCAGAAAAGGCTCACCGCAATTCGCAATGCTCTGTTTGCGGCTGAAAGGGAATTAACTGAACTGGATGACCGCTGCCCAGAACTGGAACTGATGGAACTATTTCGTGTAGATCTTTGACATCTGTGAGACCCAGCGCTCCTTTCTCGCTGGTGTGTCCGCAGTAGGGCGAATGCGGTTTCCTTTAGCGGTCCCGCGGCTGCTTTCATTTCCGTGTCGCCCTTTTTTTGTATTGATATTCGGCGGTGTCTGGTTTCTCTCTGCCGCCGAAAACGGCTGGCTGCAAAGCAGTGTTTTGCCTTATAGCCAGCCCAACGGCGCGGCCCGGTGTTTTCTCACTTTCTACGGGCCGCGCTTCAACGTGGCATATAATGCCAAGCACCCGTGGAACATTCGTTCGTCCTTTCCATTTGCAACAGATGCAGTTGTGTATATCAACCGGACGATTTTGGGCCCGGAACACTTCTAAAAATAACTGCGCCGCCAATGGGGCGCACACACCGATGAAACTGAATGGACTCCCTTGCGAGGTTACCGCTGCGCTACCGGGTTCGTACGGCAATGCGGGTTGGTGGCTTTGCTGCAACTGTAGCGTTCTTTTCCTTAAAGGAGCGCCCGGGCGCTGTCAATCAGGTGTTGGGAAAGACCATGATGCCGGGGACGGCATTCAATATGCGGTTTGCGATGTAAGCAGGCAAGAACTTATTGATCTACTCCCGAATTCTTCCTTACTTGTAAAGGACTTTGGTCTTTGCGAGACTTGTGGATCTTTGTATTATGTAGACGGCAAGAATCAAACATGCACCGTTCCTTCGGCGTACGCGAATGGCCGACATACGCCAGGCTTCATCAAGTACGCACTCCATGCCAGCAGTGGGTGGAACTCATAAACATTGACGAACAAACGGCGCGCCAGGCAAAGGGCGCTCGCAGAGGCCTTTCTGCCTAGCCAGGCCGCGCCGAAACCTTCCATAAAGGGTGACGAAAAAGCGACGGCCCTGCTATATTGATCAACAACCGTAAGCGCTTCAACCCACGACCCACTCGAATCAGCCGCAAACGATCACCCTCCTCTGGAGGAACGTTCATCTTAAAAAACACTGTGCAATAGTATCTGCCAAACCCTTTACCAGCTTCCCCAAACGTGACGCCAAATTCCGCCTGCAGCGGCGCCAGCAGTTCGAATGCCCGCGCTTGAATCTCTTTCACCGTCGTTTCGTCGAATCTGCTTATTGTTTTCATCTGTGTCTCCTCCTTCCTAATTGGCGCGATGCCGTCCTAAGTTTTCCCGAAATTCCGCCTCAATATCATTGGCTATAGCGCAACCCTTCAGATAGTCGGTGCAGAAGCACTCCAGTGTTTCGGGCGACATGCTCACGGACTGGCCGAGCAGCCCTTGGGCTAGGAGCCACATCTGCAGGGTGCCGAAGCCCGGCTGTTTGCTCGGGTCGGCGTGTGCATCGGAATTCATCACTCCCAGGCCGCCTACGTTCACCCACCGCTGGGCGACGATCCTCGCCTCCGGGATCTGCCAGAGTTCTCGCGGGTCGTCATCATAGCCAAACATCGTGACGTATATGCCCTCGTTTCTCGCATCGGTGACAGGCATGATGGCTGCTATCATCTCGCGCATATCCTTTTCGGACAGGTCTATAGAAATGACGAGGAGTGGAAGTGTTTCTGGAGATCCGGCCACGGCCTTTAGCGTGGAATTGTGGATCAAGTCTGAAGTTAACGCGAAGGTTTCTTTCATGGGTTTGTTCTTTCCTTTTTTGTTTGTATGAGATGCGGCTTTCGCGGCTAAGTTAATATGCGAAGCCACTAACGGCCTCCGGTTGTGCTGGTTCTCTCGCGGGAGGTTTCCGCTGGTCATCGGCCCTTGCAGAAGAACTCGCCTCTTGTTCGCGGATTAGCTGGTCGATTTGCGCATCGAACCAACCTTCTTTCTCAGACGCTGGCGGTTCACTGGCAGGGGTTTTCCGCTGGTCGGGCCAATTCTTTTCTATCTGGTGCACCTTGCGCTCAATCCCGACCCAATAGCTTGACGGTGCGGACTCGCCGGCTTCTGCAATCGATCCAGCGAAGTATCGGAAGCTGCAGATCGGGTTTACGGCGCTGCTGTTGTTGCTACGCGCGTAATACCATCGCAGGCAGGCCAACAAGATGCCGCGCTCAATTTGCTCGATGGCCACGCCATCGTGAAACGCTTGGGCGGCCAACTGCCTATCGCCCTTCCGAAAGAGGCTCCTGACGCACGCCCGCGCTTTTAGGGCCGTAGCTATACGCTCGAGGTATTCCCGAAGGCCGGCTGATTCCTGCGTTGCCTTCTCAGGAGGTTTTTTATGCGCGGCAACATCGTCGTCGCTCGGTTTTTCGGTAGATGATGCTGCTTGTGTATATACTTCTCTCTCTTCTAGATCAGTATTTTCTAGATCAGTAGTAATAGAACAGTCGGGTGCATGTGGTGCACCGTGCTCCAGCACCATATGCACCGTGCTCGTGTCGTGATGTGCACCGTGCTCGGTGTCAGGGTGCATCTCCTGCGGGGTGCTACTCGCGAAACCACGGTGCACCAGGTGCGGGGTGATCAGATAGCAATTCGGCTTCGATTGAGAGATGGAATTCACCGGTTTGTGCGATCCGCCACCCTTCGAACGGTGGATGAATTGAATTGCCCCGATAGCTTCCAGTTCCCGAAGACCTTTCTGAACCGAGCGCTCGGACAAGCCAGTAGCATCACATAGCGTGGCCACCTTTGGCCAAGCGACATAACCTTTCCGGCCGGCCATCAAGTACTGTATCCACTCAGGCCACGTTTCGGGCTTGCCATTTGCGTAGTCGCAAATGAGTGCCGCGAGAACTAACCGCGCGACTGCGCTCAATGCTAATCCTTTGGGTAAATCGCGTAGGTGTGGTGGTCGTTCGGAATCTTGCGAGGTAGTGCTGTTTTCTGTTGGTTTCTCCGCGTAATTCGCGGTAGAATCTAAATCGAGCATGGGCTTAGGCCTCTGTTTCCGCCGTTGTCATCGGCGGTCTTTAAGTGGTGTAATTTAAAACGAACTGAAGAAGCTCACCCGGCCAGTGTGGTGGGCTTTTTCTTTTGGCGGTTGCTGAACTTTCGCACGATTCGCGCGCCAGTGCGCAGCAGATGCGGTGCGAATCAGGAATGCAAACACAGGGGCGCAGTCACGCCGTCATCGGTGTTGCAGTTCCCCTTGCCAGGTATTGCTATTTCGGATTCACATTCCACTTCTCTCTTCGTTCCACTTCTTTTTAAAAATTTAGAAAGGCAGCCATGCGGCGAGAAGTGGTTGCCTATTCGCTCAGATCGCGACTTCTGAACTTAGGCTGCCCCGATCCGATTAGAAATGAATTCTTGATTTGCGTCAAGTCAAAAAACAAACTGATCGATATCAATTTTTCAAATGCCTGCGCAACATTTCGCCACAAGATTGTTTCACGGATGTTTCACGCACTTCTCAAACAAGATCGATCCTCGTTGTTTGCACCACGTACAAACGGTCTCCGTCGTCTCGCTGGTCAATTCCCGCCCGCAAAGACAGGTGAAACAGTAGATCGAGTGCAGGCGCGCACTACTGGCTTGCATGAGATAAGTCGGCCCTTTCGTTCTCCTCATGCGCGAAATCGACAGCCAGCCCCACTGCTAGCTCTACGGGCAGGCCGCGGTCATGCGCTTCAGATTCCAGCGAGGCAGATAGTTGCTTGATCCGCTCAACATCGCGAAGGTTTGGGTGCAAATGTGTGGTGAGAGTGGACGCGATCCATTCGCGGGCGAGTTCCCGGAGGTCAACTGGCTGAGTAATCACACTCATACTGGGTTCCTCAGTTCTTTCAAATACTCTTCCAGCGCGGCGATCACTTCCGGTTCCAGCACAATTGTGTTCGTCGCGCGGACGCCGTCCTCCGTTGTGAGAACGATCCCGCGCTCATCGCGGTCAGCATAAACACCATCGCCCAAATACCGCTTCGATGACGGTTTCCACTGCGTCGCCGCGATCTCCAACTCGTCCATGTCATCGGGCCACAAATCTTTCGTCATAAACTGCCTTTCCTCTAGAATGCCGCAAAAACACGATGCAGGCAAAATGCTTTACACATTCAGAGCCCACCACCCTTGAATAAAATTCCGCACAAACCACCGATCAGGAATACAATCACCGCCGCCATCACCGGGATCTGCCAACCTCTCGCGCGTTCCTTCGCGCGTTGTTCAGCAATAAGTTCACGGTTATGTTGATCTACCTTGGCCGCCGCTGCAATAAGTTTTGTGATGGCTGTATCGATCTGGCAGACCACGGGCCCCAGGCCTGTCGTAAGATCCCCCGACAGTGCTTTGAGCGTCGTGACGGCCGGTCCTAGCAACCCAACTGTGTCGCGCAGCCCGGTCTTTTCGATGCGCTGCCGAAAGATTTCGCTCATCTCCTCGGCAATGTTTTTCGGGTCTACACCCGCGGCAATCTCGGCGGGGAGTGCGGCCAGACGAGCATCCACCTGGCTGTGATAATCAGCCGCGGCCTTTGATTGTCCTCGCAATTCTGCCAACAATTCGGCCAGGGCATCTGGTACGCGCTGCCCGACAAGTGAGAGAAGGCCGAGCATCTCTGTCAACTGCCGAAACTCATCGCCTGCCGGCAACTCATTCACATAAGAGACCAGGGCCGCATATGCTTCGCGGTCCTGGCTATCGGTGAGGCGAGCCGCTAAACCCGCGATCACATTTGGAGTGGTGGTACGCGTCACAGTATTAGCAAGTCCTTCACTCGATCCAATTCTTTGTAGATGTTGCGTCGGTAAGCTTGCGCGCGCCACACACTACCAGTCAGGCTCAACAAAGGAAGATTGGTCTTCCGATCCGCTACAGCATTCAGTGTCAAGCCATGCTCGCGGGCTTCAAACTCGATATCGGGTAAGCGGTACTCCATGCTGATCACTTCCGGCTTGAAGAGACCCCGGAATTCAACCGCCTGCGGATCGGTGTCCCAGTATCCGAAGTCAGACTGTTTCACAGTGGAATTCTTGACGATGAGGTAATCGACTCGATCTTGAAGGAAACTCCCATAATCCAGAACACTCGCCACACTTGCCGGATCTGGCGTCACAATCCCTATGGACGTGAAGGCGATCCCGCTCTCAGCAGCGGATTCGTACATGGATTCAAACCACTCTTCGGCCACATGCCCGCCACTGGCGCCCATGTCTGCCACAACCAGCGGTATTCCTTCGTCCAGAGCCTCGACAAATTGATCTAGCCCACGCGCCAAGTGAATGTTTGTTTTCTTCGCCCGAGGGAAGAAATGCGCTAGAGAGCCTTGCGCCTTGTTCTCGGTATCCATGTCGATCAGCGCCACTTTCACCTTATGCGCTGCGTACCACTCGACGAGCATTGTCATGAAGGCTGTCTTGCCCACACCCCCTTTGCCCGGTTGAGTGAAAATTACCCTACTTGTCGGTTCCGGCTTTTTCGCTGTTACCGGAAGTTGTGTCACTGCTGCTGCCATTTGTTTTGTCTCCTAATTGGTCATAGTTGAGGTTGCGGGTTGGCCCTGGTCTGCGAACAAAGAGCGGTTTCTGCTCTTCGGTCGGAAACAAAGGCTGGTCAAAAGAAGCTCGTAGTGCTGCACGTTCCTCGGGGGTCATTCGAGGTTTCCGCTCGACGGGTAACACCGTCGCGCTGGAACTGTCTACTGGCTCAACTGTTGCCGGTTCCATTTCGACATCGGGTTGTATTGGCTTCCGAGGTTTCGAGCGCGACTTCACAAAATGAAACAGTGTCGATAGCGATGCTTTGACCCTGCACTCATTCCGCAATATCTGCTGGATCTCGCGGTAGCCTCGCCTTTCCCGTCGCCATCGCAAAATGAACGGTCTCAGTGGGTCCAGTTTTGACCGTGGCGTCCCCGGTGGCAAGCTGTCTAAGACTTGCTGCAACTCTGGAGTAACAAAGAAAAGCTCCGGTTTGGACATCAGTTGGCCCCCGGTGTTTCGTACGATCCAGACTTTTCCCTACCAGCACAAAAAGCCAGAACAGTGGCATTTCGGACCCACGTAGTCATATGACAATAGCGGCAGTGTGGGTGCCCGGACGCAGCAAAGAGATAAACACCACCCCTAAGGCTTCGCCTTAGGTCGGATTTGAGGCTGAAAACCAGCGCGTTTTGTTCGATCATCGTTCGACATTCGTTCGACTTCCGTTCGAACTCCGTTCGAATAGCGTTCGATGCGGTTTTTAACCCGGTTTTCTGTAAGCTGTCGTACATACTGCGATCTTTCCTATTGCTCTTCTTCTGGGATCTCGTCGTCTTCGTCGAACTCACCTTCGTCGTCCTTAGCGTGTTCGAACTCTGACTTTCCATCGATGAGAATTTGGGTGATGGTTGGGCGGCCGGTTTGCAGGGTCGCCTTATCGCCGCGGACGTCGAATTTCGCTTCGTTCTCTGAGGGCTGGATCAGCCGAAGGACGCGATACTCCGCAACGGCCCGCAGCAACACATTAAGGCGTTTGCCGGTGACCGTGATAACGTCGTCGCCAAACTCGGCCCTATGCCGAGATACGTGTTCGCGATTAACACATCCCCTTTAAGTGATTGAAAAGACGTGCGTTAGCACCTATGTATTTTTATTCAGTTCCTCGTAAGTTATTGATTCTACGTAAAGCCAGCCGCTTGGTTTAAGCATAATTTTCGATAAAAGATTCAGCGATGGTGCAAGCGCTGAAGATTTCGTTTGCCACAGTGTGCTCGGCTTTCATCACGCTAGTCGGGTGCGAGTCCTGCGATTTGATCCAGTTGGGCGATGGTGGATCGCAAGGATTGCTGCCAATCGCGAAACTCGTCAGCGATAGAAAAGGCTAATTCGCTGAGGCCTTCCTCCCCGGGCACGCTCGCCAACGGCGCGCCGTTGATTACCGTGTGTGCCATGCCGTGCAACCGCAGCAGATCACCGCGCAGTTCCCTTTTCCACTGCGCACAGAAACGGTCGAGATCATCGACCGCCGCTACCATTTGGCGCGTGTCAAAAGACGCTTGGAGTTCCGCCAGGCCTTCTGCGCGAACTTCGCCGTAAGGCGTCTGAATCAGTTCATTCATTTTGGTCAGGCCTCCTTCACTGACTCGCTCGATCCATCTTTCGACGTTGGGCTTCTCCGCCGCGAGAGTATTTGCTGGATCGAGGGTTCCAGTTCTCGTTCGAAATCTAATCCGTATTCTCCGAAGCGCTTCACGCCCGGCGTCACATATGGACTGAGGAGCGAGAGGTCCTCCTCGCTGATCGTCCAACCTTCCTGCCGGAGATCCGCAATGATCTGGCTCATGTCGATGACATTTTGCAGGATGACGGCCGAGGCCAGCAGATCGTTGTAGCGAAGATACTTCTGTTGTTCGTCCGGGTCGTTTTCGGCAACGACCTCTCCGCCGAAGCGCAGCCACTTGGAAAAGCTGTGATAGCCCTCCACCTTGTTGGTCATCGCGGTCACCTGTTGGCGCATCCGCTGATTGGAAATCCACTCCAGAAGAAATATCGTTCGATCCACGTTTCCCAATTGTTCCGCGAAGCGGGACAGCGTATTGACATCGCTCCGATGGCTGAGCTGCCGGATCAACGTCGAGGCTGGAATTCTTCCGGCCTGAACCGAGAGCACCAATTGCATCCAGTCCTTCCAGTGCCTCCGCAACAACTTCCAATCCACTGTTTCGCGGAAGAGAGAATCAAGATGGCGATAGCGCGCGTTGGCGCGTGGCCGATACAACTTGAGGTTCTTCCAGTTTCGGATGCGCGGCAACAGACGGATGCCGAACATGCGGGCAAAAGCAAAGCCCACCGCCGACTGGCCTTGTGTGTCGGAGCACACGGTGTCGGTCTGGATGCTGAGCTGTGGTTGTTGCAGCGCGTCGATGACGTGAATGCCTTCCCAAAGTCCCGGCGGCATGAAATGTCCAAACACCGCGATGTAGTTATCGGCGACATGCCGGTAAGCGACCGCACCCATCTTGCGGTAGCGAAAATGATACCCGGCCAGCAGATTGTTGTCGTAGAAATCAAACTGTGTCCCGTCGGCAGCGACCATGGTGCCCTTGCCCCAGGCTTTCGGTAGATCAAGCGTCAGATAGAACTCGATCAGCTCTCGCCGCGACGCTTCCAGTTTTTCCACCGTTACGTGCTTGCGGTTGGCGAACGAAAGCATGTGGGCGGTCACGACGCCTCCCAAGTGACGCGCTGCCTGGACCGGGCCCAGGCTGGAGCCGATCGCGAAGATGGTCAACAGATATCGTTCCGCGGCGCGTTCGATCTTCGGTTCGGAATCGGAAGCCGGACCGAAATGGTTGGTAAAGTTCGTCAGATGCTCCACGTTGACGAGGATGTCCAGCAGGCTGCGCTGGGGCATGCGCCGCATCACTTCAATGTGCAATCGCTGAGCGGATTCGGGAATGATACGAGCGCTGTACTTGAGCAGAACAGGCAAACCATCGGTGCCCATCTTTACCGTTGTGTTCTGCGGAAATTGCTCATCGACTTGCTTGGCAAACTCCGCCAGTTGCCGCTGCAGCTCGCTAACGAACTCGTTGGCAGTCGCGGGCATCCCCAGCCGCTCGCAATATTCCGGCAAGCGCTGTTCGCACTCCGGCCACGGTAGCAGTTCGGCCCGGTGGTCGGCGAAAGCCTCCGATCCGGGAACACAGAGATTGCCGGCCTGCAAGTGATCGCCAATATAGGAGAGCACGCAGACTTCGAGCTGACGCCGACTTACCAGAGCTGGGTCCGTAGGGTGCTTGAGCAAAGTCCGCCAACGTGCGCTCGCAAAATGCAACAGCTCCGATTCGACCGGTATCCAATCGGCGCGGTGGTTGCTCGGATCACACAGCAAATTCCAGACTTCTATCAACGAATTGTCCTGCGTCGCCGAGGTCACCTTCAGCGCCTTGATAGCGCGGAACAGAACAGGGCGATTGCCTTTGTAATGCCGCCACAGCAGCGGGAGGTAATTGTTGCCGGTCCAATTCTTGGCGGTCGAGTATTCCTCCTGCAAAGTCTCGATGGGTTCCGCTTGCGTCAACGTGGTGCGCACTTGCTGGCCAATCTTGGTATCACTCTTTTCGTTGGCCACGATGTGTATCACTTCTCCAAGCCTGCCCAGTAGGCGATCAACACGCTCGCGCTGCTCCAACTGGCGCTCCATTAATTCGTTCTTGGCACGCTTGTGAATTGTGGAGATTCGTTTGACGAAAGTACCGGCGACCGCATCGCGGGTACGCGCCTTCGTTCTATGAATCAGGCACAGCAGTAGGGTATACCGCTTTGCCGGAGTAAAGTCTTTCAATTCGCCGGCGTCGGTGGTTCGTGCTTGTTTGGCAAATTCGTGAATCAAGGACGAGGCAATATCCTTCAATTCCGTTCCTACGCTGCCGAGCGATTCAAGCCATTCGAGATGATCGACACTTTCCTTCAGGTGCTTACGCGACGGACGCTGAGGCAATCGCTTGATCCTTTGAACTGCCGTTCGCCGCTGATCGACGGGGATGACCAACAACCGGTCCAGGGCCTGACGTTCTTCGGCCGTCAGCCGCGCAAACACTTCGCCGCAAAGCTTACGATGCGCCAAGGCCCGCGCGTGTCTTGTCGTGCGCTCCAAGATCGAGAAGGGCGGCAATTCGAAGCGCGCATTCGTCAGTGCTCCGATCACTGCATTCGTGATATCCGCTGCCCGTCCCATGACGAGAGCCGCTTCGTAGCCCGCAGCGGCTGCCACGTGACGAGCCTCTTTGGACCATGCCGCAAAGCCAGTGTATTCGCGTATCAAATGTCGTTGGCGCGCACGTTGGACCGGATCGTCATTTTCGAAAAGTATGGCCGTACCAAGCCTCAACTGGATTCGCAAGTGGTCGACCACAGCAACCGGAACCTCATCAGTGTTCGGGAACCGATGCAACTTTTGAAACAGCTTCAGCAGTACCAGCAGAGTCAAACGCGACGCAGGCTGACGCGAGCTTCTGGTGCAGAACTCGATCTCCTCTTCGGTTGGAGTGAAATCAAGAACAAGTTCGTCAGCGGTGATCGGCTCGGCAAGCCGCAGGTAAACGGTTTTTTCGTAGAGAGACATTTGCCTCCTCCTAGCCGGGGGAGGCGTTCAGGAAAAGTATTTTTCAAAGCCTACCACGAAACAGGTCGCCACCTGAAAGTTTTGGCGGTTTTAGCAGGAAATGCAAGAATATTCAGCCCCTTGCATAAAAATACAACCGTGATGGCCGTTTCTTTTTCAATGACTTAAAGGGGATGTGTTAATCGCGAACACGTATCTCGGCATAGGGCC
>Ga0302319_10010483_pt1 | contig 17650 bp, 11 predicted proteins | sample Bog_T0_2_FD_203319 | JGI IMG/M metagenome (GOLD analysis project Ga0302319, IMG submission 203319) | Peat permafrost microbial communities from Stordalen Mire near Abisko, Sweden - Bog_T0_2 | ecosystem: Environmental > Terrestrial > Soil > Wetlands > Peat | place: Sweden: Abisko, Stordalen Mire...
CAGTGAGCGACACCCCCTCAGCCGGAAACCGAGTGTCGTAAACAGAAACCGACAGCGTACCTCCATCGGACATGGCATAGATCGCATTCGTGATGAGATTGGAGATCACCTGCATCATCTCACCGCGACGCAGGACTATCTTGCGCGAAGGCGCAAAGGATCGCACGATCGCGATTCCTGCCGCAGTGCAACGCGGTTCGTAGATCGCGAGTGTTTGTTCCGCGATCTCTGCAAGTGAGGCGAGGCTTGCCGAAGCGTTCTCGCGATAGTACCCAAGTGTCTGCTTGGCGATATGAGAAACCCGCTCAAGCTCACTCTCCGCACGGGCGAGAAATCCTATGCCCTCTTCGTCGACGATCTTGCGCCGGAGCAGGAAAAGAAGATTCACCACCGCTTCAAGCGGATTGTTGATCTCGTGGGCAATCGTGGCCGCCATGCGGCCAGTGGCAGCAATCTTCTCGGCTTGCAGCAGAGATTGTTCCAGGCGCTTGCGATTGGAAACATCGCGGAGGATTTTCGACGCGCCAATTACCTGACCATTTGCGTCCTTAATGGGGGAGACGGTGAGGGAGACGTCAAGAAGCCTCCCATCCTTTGTCTGCCTAACCGTCTCAAAGTGTTCCACGCGCCGGCCGGCGCGGATACTCGCGAGGATTGTCTCTTCGTCCGAGTGCAGATGCTCGGGAATGAGTTTGAGGATTGAAGTTCCAATCATTTCATCTGCGGTGTAACCGAAAACTCTCGTAGCAGCGTCGTTCCAGCTGGTGATGATTCCATTGAGATCCTTGCTCAGGATCACGTCGTCCGACGAGGCGACGATTGCTGCAAGCTCGCCCAGGCGTTTGGCGCTTTCGCGGAGCGTCTTCTCAGTTCTGCGCTGATCCGTGATATCGCGTATCGTGCTCAGGATTCTCCCTTTCGAACCGGTGGTTGCCGGCTGAAGATTGCCGCGCAGTTCGATTCGGCGGAGCGCCCCGTCAGTGCGATACATTGAACCTTCAAAGTGAAGAGGCATACCATGTTGGAGCGTTCGCTCCACTGCCTCTCGAAAAGCATTATGGAAATCCGGATGCAGGAAATCTCGCAGGAACTCAGCGCCATTGACTGGCCCTTCTTCACGGGTCCGGCCGAATATCTCATAAACGCGCTCGTTCTCCCAGTTTCCCCGATCCTCGGCTGTCTCCCAAACGAAGACTCCCAGTTGTGCTGCCTCAGTCGCCAACTTGAGCCTTGCTTCACTTTCGCGCAGCTTTTGAGCCCCCACAACCGTCTCGGTCGTGTTGCGGAATGCGTCGTACACACCCCGAATTTTGCCGTTTTCGTAGACGGGGATGAGCGAGTAGCTCCAATAGTGATCTTCGAGCACTCCGTTGAGGAGGATCGGGATGAACATGTTATCCCGCACTGCCGTCTCGCCCCGATAGAAGCAGTTTTCGAGGTCGGCGCCTACAAGATCCCACGCCTCACTAAAAACGTCGCGATAGAATGCGCCGAGAGCGCATGGATGCTTGACGGTAAGAGTGGAGATGGCGGCATCGTTATACAGAAAGACCATCTCCGGCCCCCAGGAGAGGATTGTCGGAAAAGGCGAATGCAGCATCAAATTCGCGGTGGCAACCAGGGTCTCGGACCATTCTTTAATCGGACCCAAGGGAGTTTGTGACCAGTCGAATTCGCGAATGCGACCGGCCATTTCGCCCGACCCCGCAATTAAGGCATTGGCTCGGGATGCAGTGCCCGGTTTGTTCATTAGATCGTCAGCACTGCCCAGGGATTTGAAGCCATAAACATACTAAGATAGTAGCCCTTTTCGAGCCGCCGGAAATACGCCTTAACCGAAATGTTCTGCGGCGGAGATAGGATTTCTGGCACTCACCCGGATACATCTTGAAATTACTTCCATTCTGAATGTCACGAACCACCGATCGTTCTCGCATTAACCAGTGAAGGCAGTCGAAGTGAAGACGCCTCTCGAAGGAGAAACCCTCATGAAACGGATCAGCGTAATTGCCCTGTTCTCCATCGCTACCCTCGCGGCATCAACTGGATTGATTGCCCAGCAGCCTGCGGTGAAGGCCAACATCCCATTCGACTTCACCGTGGGCGATCAATCGATGCCCGCAGGTGAATACACCATTACTTCCCCCAGCCGACACATCGTTCAGATTCGGAGCGAGGATTGGCGGCACGTCGGGATGGTCATCGCCATTGAAAGCCACAATGAACATGCCGCCGGCGCGGCGCTGGTGTTTGACAAGTACGGTGAGTATTACTTTCTTCACCGGGTGCTGTCTCCGACCATCACCTCGCTTAACCTGGATGTCGCTTTGGGAAACGCGGAAAAGAAGGTGCGCACCCGCGAGGCAAAGCTGGAAGTGGAAGAGCAAATCCTGGTGGCAACTCGATAGCCGGTTCGACTGTAGCGAATGCGGAGCAACTGTACCCCGAAACCGCAGCTTTCAAGCCGACGCGGCCAATAAGGAGCGGCAACCTGGCACAAAACTCATCGGGCCACCAACTCTGGATTCGCTCCAAGCAAGCGCCCGGGTACCTCGCCCTGGGCGCTTGCCGGTGAGTTTGGACATCGGGAATTGGGTACGTAACCGCGTAAAAAGGTGGGCTTCTACAGCCAATTTGCTCAACCATATGAACTTGAGTTATGTTGGCGCCGCACCGTCAACCACAGGACATTGCATGGAAGACACGAGAGTTAGTTTCCGTCTTGTTTCAATTGGCGGGGGATGAAATTTGGCCAGAATGCCATTGCAATTCCTGGTTTTTCGGTTAAGCTCAATGTAATTAACCGCCTGCGCGGGTTCCCAATTCCATCTCAAGACAGTCCCGAGTGAACGCCAATTCCCCATTTCAGGCTACGCGCGGTTGATTGGACGAAACTTTATGGAAGACTTGCAGGAAGTTGCCGAGCAGATTTTCGTAACTGCGCTGGGTCTCGACCCAAATGAGCGAGAGGCTTACCTGCGTACCGTGTGCCACAGTTCCCCCGAGGTGCGGGCGCGGGTGGAAAAGCTGCTGAAGGAAGACGATCTTGCGGGGAGCTTTTTAGAGCATCCGCTCTTCGATTCCATGCATGTCGATGGCGGAGATGTACCTTCCCGGAGTCTAAATTCCCAATCGGGACGCGCCGATACGCAGTCCTACACTCCGCAGTTCACCCCCGATGAAGTGCTTTGCGATCGCTTTCAAGTGATCCGCTTCCTCGCCAAAGGGGGCATGGGCGAAGTCTACGAAGTTGAGGATCGCCAACTGCGCGGCGTCCATGTCGCGCTGAAAACGGTCCTTCTGCAATACGCAGCAGACCCCCTGATGCACGAGCGATTTGAGCGGGAAGTGCTGAACGCGCGTGAAGTCGTTCATCCCAACATATGCCCCATCTACGACATCTTCCACTGGAAGCGCCCGGAGGGCCGTCTCACCTTCCTGACCATGAAGCTTTTGGCCGGAGAAACCCTCTCGGCAAGGCTCGCGCGGGCCGGCCCCATACCGGAGCCCGAAGCCTCGCTGATCGTTCGCCAGGTGGGCGCCGGACTCGCGGCCGCTCACGCCAAAGGCATTCTTCATCGAGACATCAAGGCCGCGAATATCATTCTCGATGGCTCCGGCGAGAAAGTCTACGCCTGTGTGACAGACTTCGGCCTGGCCCGCGCCGCATTGGGGGACACTACCGCATTAACGTCGCACGGAATCGCTGGAACCCCAGGCTATATGGCGCCCGAGCTGTTTTACGGCGGGACGCCATCGCCGGCAAGCGACGTATTCAGCTTCGGCGTCGTCGTCTACCAGATCCTCGCCGGCCGCTTACCCCGGCAGCCGTTGAATACCACCCCGGCGAACGGCCGGTCCAGCTCGACGGAGAGTTTTCCTCCGCCGTGGAGGCATCTGGTCACTGGCTGCCTTGAGCCCAATCCGGACCTTCGCTTCAAAGATATCCCCACTGCCCTTCAATCGCTGGCGCAAGCGCCCATTGAACGCAAGGAGGCCGTCCCTGGTCCTCGGTTTCTCACCAGGAGGAAGATGATCGCGCTCACCGCAACCGGCTGCCTGGCCGCCGCAGGGGGAGCATGGCTGGAACGGGACAAATTGATCGATTGGCTTGAGCCGCTGCCCGCAAAGCGATTTGTAGCTCTTTTGAATTGGCCAAAGACCTCGGACGAGCGACTGGCCCCGATGCTGAACGGAGCGCTGACCGCAATCAAGAGCGAACTCTCGCGGTTCGAGTCGGTCGATCACGACTTCTTCGTGATCTCACCCGAGGACCCAGGTACGCAATTGGCAGAGACGAGCCAACTGAAGGATGTATGCGATTCGCTGGGCGCGAACCTTGTTTTAGCTGCCACTGCTTTGCCGGATTCCCACCATTTCAAGGTGCTTTTGCGGTTACTCGACCCGGTTTCCGGACGTTCACTGCGCGAACGAACCGTTGGGACATCCGCCGCCACCATGACCCTTTTACCGCAAAAGGCCGTCGAGGCTGCAACCGCCCTCCTCAGCCTGCCTTCTAAACTCGCAGCAAGCCGCGCTCCTGTTGAACCAGGCACCCATTCGGAATCCGCGTTCGCGGCCTTTCAGTCGGCTGAGAGCCTGATGAAGCAACCCAACGACGCTGGGCTCCAACCCGCCATCGAAAAATACAAACAGGCCGTAGACCTGGATCCTCGGTATGCCACCGCCTATGCAAAGCTGGGAGTAGCTTATTGTCGCCTGGCCGCAGTCCAGCACGATGCCGGTGCTCTTGACCTTGCGCGAAGAAACTGCGAGACGTCCCTGGATCTGAATCCAAACGAGGTTGACGGTCACACCACGATGGCGGCGGTTCTCCAGTTAAAGGGAGATAGCCAGGGTGCGTTCAAGGAGTTTAGCAGGGCGCTTGCGCTTGACCCCTCTGACCCGATAACACTCCTTTGGCAGGCCCAGCTCTATGCCAAGCTTAATCGTTGGCAAGACGCTGAACGGACTTTTCAGAGGGTGCTGGCCCTGCGCCCAAACTATTGGATCGCCTACAACGACCTCGGCGCCGCATTCAATAGTCAGGGAAAATACTCCCAAGCAATCGATCAGTTCAGGGCAGCTTGCGTTGCCGCTCCTGGTAGCTCGATGGCATTCAGCAACCTTGGAACCGTTTATATGGAGCTGGGCCATTTTGCCGAGGCGGTCGAATACCTGAAAAAGAGCCTGTCGTTGAAGCCGAATCCATTGGCCGCGTCCAACATCTCCAGCGCCCTACGGGCCCAGGGGAAAGCCGCCGATGCACTGCCCTTTGCCCAAAGAGCCGTAGATCTAGACCCAGCCGACCATTGGAACTGGCTGGAACTTGCAGACTGCTATTCTTCGTTACCCGGCCGCCAGAAATCGGCAAAGGAGGCCTATGAAAAGGCTGCCGCAGCCGTCGAAAGCCCCCTTCGCACAGACCCATCCGACGGTGCGTCCTGGATGCAACTTGCTCTCTATCAGGTCAAGTCGGGAAGGCCACAGGAAGCTCTTTCGCTGATCAAAAAGGCAGAGGCCTTGGGCGCCAGCGATATGGACTCACAGCTCACCAAGGCGAGAGTGTTGGAGCTTCTAGGGCATCGGGACGATGCTCTTGCCATTCTCAAGACGTGCTTTCTGAAAGGCGCAACGGATTTTCAGGTATCGTCCGCCCCAGACATGCTATCGCTGCAACGCGACCCTCGCTACAGAAAACTCTTGGAACCAGTCACGGCGGCAACGAAATGACTGGGTCGATTCAACGCTTCGAGGAGATATCATCATGAAAACCATCAAGTGTCTCGCAGTAGCAATCTGCCCCTTTTTCTTTGCGCTCGCCGGCTGCTACCTGCCGCGCCCAATCCTGCAGGCAAGCTATGTCGACACCGGTAGCCAGATGGTTTGGCCGGCAACAGGAAGACCTTTCCAGATAAACTGGCAAAATAACCCAGGCCCTTGCGCTTCGAGCGACAGTCTGAAGAGTAACGGAAAAAGCGACGTTGTTTGCCATGCCGTCATACCTGGGAGCTACAGATATTACGTAGGCAAACCGTCGAGTCCGGGACTCCGCGTGACCCAGCCGCCGCCTGTCTTTATCTTGATGCACGTTGGAACGTGCAACCAATGTTCAATCCTTTACAACCGTAAGGACTGGCCACAGATTCCAACTGGCGGGACTTCGCCCCCCACCGGAAATGTCACTATTTCCTGTCCTAGCAGCGGCGTGACCACAGCCGATCAACCTACCGGACCAGCGGGGCTTACGGTTAACAGCACCGTCTGGTTCGATTTTGACGGAAGTTACATCGACGGAGTAACTCCAATGACACTTAGGTTCGCGGCCGACGAGTGCTCAAATGGCCCAAGCGGTAAAGACTTTGTCATCACTGGGAACTCCGGCTACTGTGTGGTGAACAAATCTCCCACAGTAAGTTACAGCGCCACGGCCAATCAGTGCAGTCAATCCCAGTTAACACTGTCCGTAAACCCCTAGCGGTAGGCTTTGGCGCAGGACTTGCAGGATGTTGTATCAAGTTAAGAGGCCCGGAAACTTCTTCCTCCGGGCCGTTTTCCCTGCAGCGTACCTCTTGATTTCCGGGAAGAGACCAAACCAGTTTCCGTCCCGCCTTCACGCTTCGCTCTCTCGAATTGCGCCCCGCCCGAATTGAGTCAGGGCGTCTCGTCCTTTCCGCGGTTCACCATCTTGAACAGCCACAGCCGCGCCAGCGCCCAATCGCGCTTGGCGGTGCGCGGAGAGATGTCCAGCACTGCGGCGGCTTCTTCGAAAGAGAGCCCGCCGATGTAGCGGAGTTCGATGATCTTCGCCTGTCTTGGGTTCAGCTTCTCCAACTCGTGAAGAGCTTCGTCCAAGGCCACCAGTTCGCGCGAGCGCTCGGCGGGCAGGCCCAGCGCTTCGCTCCACTCCACCTGCTGGAAATCGCCGCCTCGCGCGGCGGCCATGTGGGCGCGTGCGTGGTCCACCAGAATGCGCCGCATGGCGTTGGCCGCAACACCGATGAAGTGAGCGCGGTTCTCCCAGTCGATGGAGGCATTCGCCATGCGCATGTAGGCTTCGTTGATGAGCGCGGTAGGCTGCAGCGTGTGGTCAGGACGCTCGCGGCGCATGTAGGCGCGGGCCAGGCGATGCAACTCGGAATAGACGAGTGGGAAAAGCTTGTCCCCCGCCGCGCGATCGCCATGGCGCAGAGCGTGCAACAGCACCGTGACTTCCCCTGGAGAAGTGGTCATAGAGATCACACCCACTCTAGCGGCGATTCTTCGCGGATTTTTGGTATCGTCAGGTCAATCATAATGCAGAGACTTGCGTCCCGATACGACATGGCGCTGAATCGGATAGCTCCGGCCTATTTCTCGCCGAGAAGATGCTTGGAATGATACAAACATGGGTTGCAACAAGGAGCAAGAATGAGAGCTCGAATTCGAAATAGCGACACAATCCGCCGGAACGGACCTTTCTTTAAAAGACCGATTCTGGCTATAACCCTGCTCAGTTTTCCGCTGGCAGCGCAAGCACAAGGGACAGTTCCCTCCGAGCGCCCCGATGCGATTCGCTCTTACTTGCAGCCGTTGATAGACAACCGCACAATGGCGGGTGCGGTGACGCTGGTTGCGACTGCGGAGCGCATACTTTATCTGCACGCCGCAGGGTATCGCGACCTTTCGGTAAAGGCCACGATGCCGGCGAATGCGATGTTCTGGATTGCATCCACATCAAAGCCCATGACTGCCACAGCCTTCATGATGCTGGTGGACGAAGGCAAGGTCAACCTCGATGACCCAGTTGAAAAGTATCTGCCGGAATTTCATGGCCAGATGGTCAAAGCGGCGAATGAGGTCAAGGCGCAAAGCGGGCAGGCTCCTTCGGGCTCGCAAACATCCTCTCAGCCGCTGGCGGCAATCCATCCGATCCGGGTGCGTGAGATTCTGAGCCATACGAGCGGCTTGCCGTTCAAGTCGTCGGCCCAGCCTGGGGCTCTCGACACATTATCGCTGAAAGACTCGGTACGCAGTTTTGCCGCCGAGCCCCTGCTGTTTCAACCTGGAACCAGCTACAGTTATTCCAACGAGGGCATCGATACAGCAGCGCGGATCATTGAAGTAGTGAGCGGGATGCCCTACGAGAAGTTCATGCAGCAGCGACTTTTCGATCCTCTGGGAATGAAAGACACCACGTTCTGGCCTGACGCGGAACAGATCACCCGGCTGGCCGAGACATACAAATTGGATGCCAAGACAAAGGACCTGGTGAATGTCCGCATCAGTCAACTGACCTACCCGCTGAACGACCGGCAACACCGGTTTCCGATGCCCGCCGGAGGCATTTTTTCTACCGCGGCCGATGTTTCGAAGTTCTGTCAAATGATCCTGAACGGCGGCACACTCAATGGAATGCGGTACCTGTCGCCTGCCTCGCTGCGCACGATGACCAGCGTGCAGAACGGCGGGATGGAGAAACACGATTACGGATTCGGCTGGGCAGTCTCGAAAAACAGCTTTGGTCACGGCGGCGCCTACAACAACGCGATGGATATTGACACCGCGACGGGTAGAATCTTCATCTTCATGGTTCAACAGGATGGACCGTGGGGAACGCCGGAGGGAGATGCCATCATCCCGACGCTGGAGAGACTCGCAGACGACCTCGTCTCGCATCCGACTTTTTGAAACTCCGCTCGGCGGGTTTATTGCACAGGCATACCCACAAACCCCTCAATTTCGACGATGCCCGTTTTCTGGGTAATCTCCGGTTAGTCGATAGCCTCGATCGGAGACGCCTCGGCATCTGACCTGCGCATAAGAGGAAGAACTGATCGGAAGCGTTTCGATAAGGGCCTTCCTACGGGCCATCGTCAGACGTCGGCGAGTGACTCGGCGATTTTGCACCGACAGAGAATTCCTCTTGATCTCAACTGGAATCTCGCCTATTCGTTCCGCAGCGCCTGCACCGGATCGAGACTGGCCGCTCGCCAGGCGGGGACAAGGCAAGCCGCAGTGGCGACGAGCAGGAGCAGACCCGCAACGCTTGTGAACACTGCCGGATCGAACGGCTGCGTTTCGTACAGAATGGAGCGAATGAGATGTACGGAAGCGGCGCTGGATATGAGGCCGATGATGAGACCCGCGAGCGCAGGGCGCATTCCATCCACTAGCACCTTGCGCAGGACATGCTCGCGGCGCGCGCCGAGCGCGATTCGGATGCCGAACTCGGCGGTGCGCTGGGCAACCAGGTAAGCCAGCACGCCGTAGAGCCCCGCGGCAGCCAGCACCAGCGCGATCACTGCAAACCCCATCACCAGGATCGAGTCGAATTCCGAATCCGCCGTGGATTTACCAATTGCCTCGCGCAGTGTCATCACGCCCCACACCGGCAGGTCCGGATCGAGTTGAGCCACGATCTTCTCGACAGGCACCGCCAGCGATTCCACATCGTGCGGCGCTCGAATTACAACCGTGGCGAAGTTGTACCCGCTTCCGTAAATCGGCCAGTAGAGGGTGGGTAGCGCCGGTTGGGCAATGTTCCATCGCACGTCGCCCACTACGCCGATCACCTCCCAGACACCGTTGCCGCCAATGTCCTTGATGTGCTTGCCAATGGGATCTTCGCCGGGAAAGTACTGCTGCGCGGCGCCGCGGCTGATCAAGACCACATTGGCGCGCTCCAGGCGCTCCTCTTGCCGGAAGACGCGCCCTTTGAGTAGCGGGAGTCCGATAGCTGAAAAGTACCCCGGCTCCGTCCCGCGCAACATGAAATCCAATCCCTGCCCCTGCGCCAGGGGTGGGTGCTCCGCGATGCTGAAGAGATTGTCGCCGTTCCAGCCCTCGCCGGGGGCGGCGCTCACCAGTCCCGCGCCCGATACACCCGGCAGAGCCCGGACCCCCGCGATCAACTGCTCGAAGAATGCAACCCTCTTGCGGGGTTCGCTGTAGCGGGCATCGGGCAGGCCAAGCCGCAGGGTAAGGGCATTATCGACCGGCACGCCGATATCGGCCGAACGCAACCGCTCGAAGCTCTTCAGCAGCAATCCCGCGCCTACCAGCAGCACCACCGTCAGGCCTACTTCGATGGCCAGCAGCACGCGCCGCAGCCTGGCCCGCGTTGTCCCGCCGCTGTGCGATCGCGATCCCTCCTGCAACCCGGCCAGCAAATTCTTCGTCCCTGCGCTGAATGCGGAGATCAGTCCCGAAGACAGCGCGCACAGCACAATGATGCCTATCGTAAACGCGGCCACCACGCCGTCTATCCGGATTGCCTCCACGCGGTTCATGTCATGGCGCATATGGATAAGCCAGGCGAGCGCGCCCCAAGCCAGCAGCATCCCCAGCGCACCGCCCGCCGCCGACAACAGCAGGCTCTCAATCAGCCTCTCCCGCATCAGGCGCAGCTGTCCTCCACCCAGGGCCGCGCGAATCGCCAACTCCTTATTGCGAGAGGCCGCTCGGGCAACGATCAGGCCGGCAACATTCATGCACGCTATCAGCAGCACGCAGCCGGTCGCCGCGAGCAGTGCATAGAGCGGCGTTTTGTAGTCTTGCACGGCATCGTCCAGCATGGTTCTGCCGATCGCGCTGGGATGCACCGCAGGTTCCGGATGAGCCGCCTTGATCTGCTTCTGCAGCGCGGCCAGCTGCGACTCGAGTGCGGCCAGAGACACGCCCGGAGCCAGCCTTGCCACCACCTGGAACTCATGGTCGCCATACGTCTGCAGGAGCAACGCCGGCGCTTCATGCCTCACGGGCGTCCACACCTGCACGGTGTTGCCCCCAAAGGATCCTGAATAAACGAAGGAGGGCGGCAGCACGCCGATGATCGTGTACGGCTTCGCATCCAGCATGATCGTCTTGCCCACAATGGCGGGGTCGGCCCCATAGCGGCGCTTCCAAAAGCTCGCGGAGAGTACTGCCGTGGCCGTTGCGCCGGGCCGATCGTCATCCGCAGTAAAGCCCCGCCCCAGGGCTGGCTGCACACCCAGCACAGACAGGAAGTTTCCCGTGCACCAGGCCGCATCGACCTGTTCTGGCAGCTTGCCGGCCTCGCTGGAAACCATGTACCCCTGGAACGGTGACACCATCGCCATTTGCGCTACGGATTGTGTGGCCCGCTGCCAGTCCCAAAAGCTGCCCGCATCCACCGGCAGCCATGGCGTGTGATGAGGTCGATCGGGTTCGTACTCATACATGAGCACCAACCGGCCTGAGTCGCGAAACGGAAGGGGCTTGAGCAGAACGCTGCGGACAACGGTGAAGAGCGCCACGTTGGCGCCAATTCCAAGCGCGATCACGACAACCGCGGCGATGGTGAATCCCGGCGCCCGGCTGAGGGTGCGTAACCCATAGCGGAGATCTCGGGCAAGAGATTCCATCCAGTTCCAGGACCAGACAGCACGCGTTTGCTCGCGAATCAGGCCAGGATTTCCGAAAGCGCGTTTAGCCGCATAACGCGCCTCCTCGGGCGACAGGCCATTCTCCCGGTGCTCTTCTTCTTCGAGTTCAAGATCGGACCGAAGCTCGCGTTCGAGATCGGCATCTCTCTTTCCCTTCCGCCACCATCCCATATCAGCTCTCCTCCGCAGTCGGCCACATCACGCGCGCCACGGCTTCAGTCATCTGCCTCCACCGTGACTCTTCAGCTACGAGTTGCTTCCTGCCTTTTTCCGACAATCGGTAGTATTTGAACTCCCGGTTGCGGTCTGGAGAGGTTTCCCATTTGGAAACCACCCACCCGCGTGTCTCCAGGCGATGCAACGCCGGATAGAGCGAGCCGTGCTGCATTTGCAGGAAGTCGTTGGTCGTTCGCTGAATGTGCTTGCCGATCTGGTGTCCGTGAGCGGCCCCATAGTTGAGCGTCCGCAGAATGAGCATGTCGAGCGTGCCCTGCAAAACGCTCATGCTCTGCTGTGTCTCTTTTGTCATAGAAGACATTCGACCCTCAAATAAGAACTGATGGTAGACAATCGACCTCCGATTGTCAAGATGAGATTGGAAGCCGTTCTCGAATGGCGACTTAAGTCCAATGCGCGTTTCCAGCAAGACACGGCCTGCTGTTGGGAGCTCCATGTGGATGGTCAAACAATCCTGACAGAATCCTGCCAGTTGCCTGTTGGCGAAGCCCGTGAGGCCCAAAACCTAGTTCTGTCCCGTTAGCCGGTAATTCAAGATGATCGCTCGATCCGTTGGTTCCGAGCGAGCAGCGATCCAGGAGCAATCCGTAAATTGCAATGCGCCACATTCCGAGAAGGCGGTTTCGCGGCCTCAACACGAATTGCAACTTCTGGTCTTATGCTCGATGAGCGGCTCCCAATCAGTCGGGGGCCGAGGAGATCGCGGCGATGGGCCGCGGCTGGGGCCTGGCGCCTTTGATCATGAGCCACAGCATGATTGCGCCTTCTCCGAGGAGGGCAGGGGAAACCACTCGGGTCACGCGATCGACAAAGTTCGGAGCCAGAAGGCCGGTGAAGGCGATGGTCACATAGGCGCAGCCGTTGATCATCAGCGCGACGCCGATCAGGCGGGGAAGAAAAACCGACCTGAATACCAGGATGCCAAAGGGGAACAGCCACAGGCCCGCGAAAACTTCGTTGATCACATAGCCATACTCGTGGATACGGAGAAACAGGGTCACGAGCGCAGCCTGTTGCGGCGGATCGAATGCCGACAGGAAGTTGTCGCCACGCGCGAGCAGCAGCGCGGCAAGGTCGTTCAACGCGTTGAGAGAATCGATCACGAGAGGCATGCATCCGCCGAGGAGGACCATGAGAATGCCGAGGCTGCGGTCTACTCCTTTGAGCACACGATAAAGCGCGAGCGCGACGACAAGGCAGGACAGGCCGGCGAGAAGGTCGCACACGATACCCAGCCGGAAGAGCGACTCGTGAGTGGCGATGCTGTGCGCCGTCGCGGCCCCGTTGTTGCGCACAATCAGCGCTCCCTCGACATAAATCGGGCGGAACACCGAGAAGCCAAGAAGCAGATAGAGGAATCCGGCGACTCTGCCAGGGTTGCTGCTCGAAGTCATGCTCCTCCTCAATGCCTGATGGAATGGTTCTCTCGATAAAGGATGGCGAGGAAATCTTACCGCACGAACGATTGCGCGTCACCTGGAAACGGACTGGAGTCCTGCCCTTCCTCGGATCAAGCCTCGAAAGGGAGCCATTTTTCGGAAACGAAGCGCTACGCCGCATTGTTCTCTGGATCAATTGCAAGAATTGCGATCAAACCGTCGCGATGAACAAAATTATGAAAATGAAAAAGGCGATACACTGCGATACTGTCATTAGAGCGAAACCAGAGTAACCGCGTCCCGTTGAGTTTTGTACAGGGTCGGCCACTCCCTGTCGGTCGCGTCGACTTGAAGGCTGCGGTTTCGGGATACATCGACTCTGGTTTCGCTTTAGCTGTGCAAGACCACGGCAAGAAGCACCACCGCGGCGAAGTCATTCAGGTGCTTCGAGCGGCACAATGTGGTAGCTTTATCACGCTAACGTCAAATCTCCTTTCCCCCGAGGATTCAATGGCGCTCGATAGAACTCTGCCTGGAATTCAAAGCCTCAAGCACGTCGTCGTCCTGATGATGGAAAACCGCTCCTTCGATCACATGCTCGGCGCGCTCAAAGCCACCAACCCGAACATCGATGGCCTTTCCGGCACTGAGTCCAATCCCGATACCACTGGCGCAAACATCACCGTCCAGCCGCTTGCTGCGTACCAGAGTCAACTCGACCCCGACCCCAATCATCATTTCGCCGCTGTCAACCTGCAGATATTCAACAGCACCCAGCACGGGCCGCCGCTTCCCGCCACCATGCAGGGCTTCATCGCCAGCTACTTCAATCAGCAGCAGAACGTGGCCCACTCTCAGGAGATCCTTTACTATTTCACTCCCGACAAACTGCCCGTTCTGACCACGCTGGCCAACCAATATGCCGTTTTCAATCGATGGTTCGCATCCATCCCCGGCCCCACCATTTGCAACCGCGCTTTTGCGCACTACGGCACCTCTTTCGGGCAAGTCAGCATGGACGTCTTCTACGAAGGCAAGGATATTCAGGCCATCTATCCCCGCTTGCTCGCCGCGGGACACACCTGCAAGCTTTTCTATTACGACGAAGCCAGTTCCACGATGGAGGTCGTCAATCTGCTCCAGAATGAGTCGGCGATCTTCGGCACATTCAACGACTTCCTCAACGCCTGCAAGCAAAATGCATTACCCGACTACTGCTTCATCGAGCCCAACTACACTGACCATCCTGCGCCCGACGGCAGCGGCGAAGCCATCGCCTGCGACCAGCATCCGGATCACGACGTCCGCGCCGGCGAGCAGTTTATCGCCCAGGTCTACAACGCGATCCGCCTCAACCCCGCTCTCTGGCCCAACACCGCAATGCTGCTCGTCTATGACGAACATGGCGGCATCTACGACCACGTGCCGCCGCCCGCATGCACACCCGACTCGCCCTTCGTTGCTCAGCCTGCCGATACCGGTACCCTCGACCCGTTCGCGTTCGATCGCCTTGGCGTCCGCGTTCCCGCGATTCTCATCTCTCCCTGGGTCGCGGCCGGCACAGTCATCAATGAGACGTTCGATCATGCCAGCATTCCCGCCACCGTCACCGAGTTCCTGCAGCTGCCTGCCGCCAATCGCTCCGCCCGCGAACTTGCAGCCAACACTTTCCTCGGTAACCTCACCCTCACCGCCATGCGTACCGACGACGAGTGCCCCAGCTTCGTCGTTCAGCCCGCCGGCTCTTAAGCAGGAGGTTGTTCAATGGATCCCGTTCCCGTTCCCGCGCCGCCGCGCTCTGCGTACAACCCCAACCGCCGCGTCTCGGACCTGCTCTACAACCAGCTCAAGCACTTTCAGCACGTCGAGTTGAAGCGCGGCGACCTTGGCATCGATGCGGAGATCGCCCGCAATATCCACACCGAAGGCGGCGCGGCCAAGTACATTGCGGCCGTCACCACTGCCCTGCGCGGCAAAGCGCCGTCAACGTCCGCTCCACCCGCAGGCCTCGCCGTCATCACCCGGGCGAAACTCTCGAAGAAGCCCCCGGCAGGAACGACGCTTGCCATCGCCGCCTCTGCAGCGAAGACAACTGCGGCTTCAAGAAAGCGTCCGGCGAAGAAGGCCGCCGAAAAGCCAGACATGGGGAAGAAATGAGGTCCCGTCCGCTCGTACTCCTGGCCTGTCTCCTCACAGCACACGCTACGCTCGCCGAGACCTGCGACCAGATAGGCCACGCGCCGGGCCAGGAAGGCCGCGTTCAATCCGATTTCTGCCGCGAGTGGCTCGAGCTTCATCCTTGCCGGCAACAGCTCTCCAAGCCCTGCTCTACCTTCACCGCCGGCCATCTCGTGGACATCGGCCAGACATTGGTAACCGGTCAGCCAATCCACATCGCGCTCGGCAGTCTCTCTCCGCAAAATGGCTTTGGCGCCGGCCTTGCCTTTGTCGAGCACAAGGACTTCAAGAGCGAGCGCCGCCTGACTTTTGACGCCGATGCCGTCGCCACCACGAACCTCTCCTGGCGCGCCGGTTCGTACCTCACCACCTACAAGCTGCCCCAGTCGAAGGAAACCATCGGCGTCGTCATGGGCACTCCCAAATCGCCAATGAAGAGGCCCTCGGTCCAGATCGCGCCTGTCTTTACCCTCTATGCAGAAGCCACCTCGCTCAATCGTCTTTACTACTATGGCTTGGGTCCTGACACGCTGCCCGCGGGTCAAGCTGCGTTCGGCCTCACCCAAGCCATCGCGGGAGCGGGAGCTACGCTCCCGCTGAATCGCGGCGGCATCTCTTTCACTGCCGAGTTCAACGGGCGCGTTCCGCAACTCCGACCGGATACGAACGAGCCGGCGCCCACCGTTGCCGCGCTCTACACGGAAGCAACCGCGCCCGGCCTAACCCGCTCCGCGGCATTCCTCCAGCCCGGAGTAGGAATCCAAATCCAGCCCAGCCTCTTTAAAGACCACCTTCGCCTTCACTATCTCGCCAACTTCCAGGACTTCACTGCCCTCGGCGCTCCGTATAGCTTCCGCCGCTGGACTGCCGATATTGGCCATGAGTTCCCCCTCGCCCGCCGGGTCTTCCTCACCGCCGCAAGCCCGCAAAATGGCCCCGACTCGTGTGGCTCGGTTGGCAGCGCCTGTCCGCATATTTCGACCACCATCAACAACGAGGGCTCGGTCAGTCTCCGCCTGCTCATGACCGGCTCCGCCGCCAGCGCCGGCAGCGCCGTTCCCTTTTACTTCGATCCCACTTCCGGCGGCTCTGACCTCGATGGGAACCCCATTCTCGCCAGCTATCCTGACTACCGGTTCCACGCCCCGAATCTAATTCTGCTCCGCGGCGCCGTCGAGCACGCGCTTCCCAAGATCCCCCTCGGCGTCTACTTCTCCGCCGACGCCGCCAAGAGTCCACTCGCCCGGAGCGAGATCGACTTCACCAACCTTCGCACCAGCTATTCTGCAGGCCTCACCGTTCACGCAGGAGCTCTGCCCGTTGTCTATCTCCTTTTTGCCTGGGGGGGTAACGAGGGAACACACACGATCTTCTCGATCAGCAATACGCTGCTGGGCGCTTCACCGCGTCCTTCGTTGTTCTAGAGCATTTTTCTGGTAGGTGTAGAGTGGCTTTGAAAGGGCACGGCTTTAGCCGTACCGCAAGAGCCATTAAAATCAGCGGGGCTTTAGCCCCTGAGGGAACGGTTCTCCCTCTACACCATCGGGAAAAATGTTCTAAGGCGAGACCAGGGGGTTACCTTGTCCCGTCTAGTTTTCACTCGATATTTGCAGCCCGCGCCACGGACAAGATTCCCGGCCGCCTGGTCCGGCCGTGACCTACTGGACGGTCAGGGTGATTGGAACCGTTGCCGCCGTCGATCCGGAAATGCCGGTTACGGTAATCATGTAGGTTCCCGCCGTGGTGCCGGGATTGCTAGGAACTCCGCTGCCGCCACCACCGTTGCTGCTGCCACTGCCACATGCGAAGACACCGCCGGCCAGAGTTACCAGGAGCACCAGCATTCCGAGCGCAGTCCGCAAATTGCGCCGCCGCCCCGGAATGCCGAACAACAGGACGCAGGCCACAATTGCGCCGCCCGCCGACGGCCAGAACAGCTTCAACGGCTTGTTGAGGGCTGTGGCCGCGGTTGTGTTCACCATGAGCGCGACCGTTTGCGACGCTGTCCCGCTGATCGTGATCGAAGCCGGCTGAAGACTGCACGCCGCGGGATCGCTGGCGGCCACGGGAGTGATGGAGCAGCTCAGGTTGACGGGGCCGGTAAAGCCATTGAATGGAGCTACGGTGATCGTGGAGCTGTTTCCGATGGTGGCGCCCGGCAAAAGAGTGAGCGACGCGCCCGCGACGGAGAAATACGGCGGAGCCGTGGTGGTGAACGAGTCGATTGATCCGCTGGTTGTGCCGGCGCTGTTCTGGGCCACGGCCTGGAAGTAAAATGTTGTACCCGCGCTCAGCCCCGAGATGCTCGCGTTGACCGGGGCCGAGGCGGCTGTGGATCCGAGATCCACAGAGGGCGTCTGGCTGGCTCCGCTAAGCGTATTGCTGGTGCCGTAAAGGAACCAGTAGTGAGTATCGGTGCCGTTGGGATTGATCATTCCCGCCAGCGTGGCCGAGTTCGCCGTAATCGCG
>Ga0302319_10010484_pt1 | contig 17650 bp, 10 predicted proteins | sample Bog_T0_2_FD_203319 | JGI IMG/M metagenome (GOLD analysis project Ga0302319, IMG submission 203319) | Peat permafrost microbial communities from Stordalen Mire near Abisko, Sweden - Bog_T0_2 | ecosystem: Environmental > Terrestrial > Soil > Wetlands > Peat | place: Sweden: Abisko, Stordalen Mire...
CACCTGCTCCAACAAGGTCGTGCCCGAACGTGGATGCCCGCACATCACTGCAAATGAACAGGCCGGCGGTAAATTCGCACCGGCCTGCCGCCATCGTCGCAGATGTTCGGCGGTGATTTTATCCCGTAACTCGCCCAAGCGCGAGTGATTGAGCGGCAATTTTTCCAGAAATTTTACCGCCTGGGGCTGCAACAACCTTTTCGCCTCCAGAAAAGCCGCCATCGCTTCATCAAAGCGTTTCTGCCGGTCCAAGATGCCGCCCAATTCATACCACGCATGAACCCGCGTCCCTAAATCGGCATTCCCTTGCTGAAGGATTTGACGGATGATGTCTTCCGCCGCTTCAAGATGCCCCAGACCGCGCTCGGTCCGGGCCAGCACCAGCAGGGCACCGGGGTTTTTGCCCTCAATCGCCAGGGCCTGACCCACCAGTTCGGCAGCTTTGACCAGATTTTGCCGGCGCTCCTGCAGGGTCGCCAGTTCCACCAAAACCTGGACCGACCGGCCGTCGCGTTGCAACGCGCGTTTGAAATAATTCTCCCCCATTTCGGGCTGTCCGAAATTGACGCAATGCAAGCCCGCAGCAATGAACGATTGAACATGCCAGCGCGAAACCCGGATGGCCTTTTCAAAACTCCTGACGGCGGCGTTGTAATCGTAGCGCCATCCCCGCGCGCGCCCCAGATCCAAATACACGCAGGGATCTTCCGGGTTCAGTTTGGTGGCGCGCTCCAGCAGTTCGATGCTCTGCTGAAAATCCTGACGCTGCCACGCCGCATCAGAAGCCCGGAGCACCCGGGACAAAGGATTCGAGGCAGGAAATAATTGTCGGTTCACGAAAGTTAAAATAGCTGGTGAAAAGATCGGCTCAAGCAGTCTTTGGCCAAATCGGATCCGCCGTCCGGGAAACCTGATACGCCGCCCGCAGCGTCGGGATTCCCTGTCCATTGAAATCCCGCTCAAAATCCGTCAGCACTTCGGCCAGTTCCACGGGCGTTTCGGCCTTTTGAAATTCCCGGCTCGCGCTGAACACTTCGGTCATTTGCCCGAAATAATCCTCGTCGTCCGTCCGCAGATAAACCACGCCACCGGGCGTGAGCGCGGCGCGGGCTAGTCCGGGAAAGGCCTCGTTGATGAGCCGGTGCCGGCGATGTTTCTTTTTCGGCCACGGATCGGGAAAATAAATATGCAGCGCCGAGGCCGCGTGCGGCGGTAAAAGATATTGCAGAAAATAAGCGGATTCGATGCGGACGCCGCGCAAATTGGTCAGCCCGATGCGGCGGCCTTTGCGATCCAATTTCTGGAGGCGGCCGAGCAACCGTTCGACGCCGATGAAATTCCGACCGGGGTTCTGCCGGGCAAATTCGGCAAGAAACGAGGCGTCGCCACAGCCCAGTTCAACTTCGAGCGGTTGCGGCCGGGGAAACAATGCGGCCAGTGCCAGCCGCTCCACAACAGAATCCAAGTCAGCAATCAGGTTTGCAGGAGAGGCGAAAGAATTTTCCATTGAAATTGTTCTGCCGGTGCCTGGGCTATTCCCATTCGCAAAGACCCTCAACGTGCGCCGCCGAGCCGTCGCGCAGCCAGCCGTCGAGCTGGGCCTGATCCTTGAGCTGCTGGCCGCGCACACGGGGTACGGCAACAAAGCGCGTCTCGACATCTGCCAGACCGCTCATGTCCACCCAGAGTTTTTCAAACTGGCACACCGGGAAAACGTCTTCCTGGCCCTGGCCCCAGCGTTTCTTGACTTCCTTCAGCGTAATGTAGGTGGGCATTTTAGCCGCCAAGGTGCGGATGCCGGCGGCGACTTTCTCTGCATTGTTCAGGTCGGCCCGGGTCAGGCTGAAGGCCGCGAGCATTTTGTCGAGATGAATCCAGCAGGTGTTGGAATTATAGAACGAGAGCTTGAACTCTTCTGCTTCACGCGGCAGGGCAAGGCCTTCCACCAGGCGCACCCGGCCATCCACGCGGGCGAGACCGCCGCCACGGTCTTCAAGCCGGCGCGTGATGGCTTCAAAGGTCAGGCCCGCGCCGCTTTGAATGTGCGCGCCGAGCAGCGCCGGATCCACGTCCATGCCGACGGTGTCTATGTTGTGCAGGACGAGATGCTGCAACTGCGGACGTTCGGCCAGCAGCCGGGCGAGCACGCCGTTACGCAGGAGATTCGGAATTTCATACCAGTGGCCGACTGGATGCAGGCATTGGAACGGCAAATTGTCGGTGTAATCGCTCGCCTCGCCGGCTGAACGCGCCCAATTGATAAGCGCGGCGCGCAGGCTGTCGCGGACCTTCTGCTGCTGCTCGTCCAGCAGTTGTTGCGGCAATTCCTCCCACGCAAACCGCAAATCGCGCACCACCGGCACGAGCCGCAGACCGATGGATTTTCCCGGCGACAACAGCAATGGTCCTTGGTAACTGTATCCTTTTTGCCGGTCGAGAAATTGTTGCGTCGGTTCGTGCGACAAATAGCTGGTCGTGAAAATATGCGGCAGCCAGGTGCCGGTCTGGCGGCTGATGCGCCGGCTCTTGGCCAGATGCGTTTCTATGAATGTGCGATGCCGCCCGCCGAGCTTGCAGAACGGATACAATGCCTTCACGACGCCCGCGCCCTGCGTCCAGCGCGAACCAGCACCGGCAGCGAGCGTGACGACCGCCACTTCACCACGTTTCAGAGAAGCGAGTCCGGCTTCACGGAATTTGGAAACATCGGTGCCTGATGAAGTGAAGTCCGTCACGTCGCCGGTGCGGACATCTTCAATCACGGCATTGGCGGGCAAGCGGTTTTGGGCGAGACCGATGCGTCCGCCTTGCAGGTCGGCACGGATTTGCTCGTGCATCACGCGGTCAAAACCATGGCGTTCCAGCAATTCATTAAGCGGCAGATTTGTGCTGCCGTCCGCTTTAGCGCGCGGCAGCATCACGTCGAACAGCGTCTGAACCATGTCGCGCAATTCCGGTTTGGTCCGGCAGGCGGTGGCAAAAGTGTCCAACTCCGCGCGGCGCAGCGGCGAAAGCTCGCTCCAACTCCGGCGCAGCAACGGCGGAACAGTCATGGTGTAATAGCCGGACGGCATCAGCCCGTCGGCACCGGTCAGCAGGTCGGCCCAGGTGCCGCGTTCGTTGATCGCGAAGTCATAGACGACCGGTTCCATGGCGAAGGGCAGTGCGGCGGCCAGCTCCTGTTTGGTGGCCGACATGATTTCCTGCAGGCGCTTTTGCGCCGCCGTTTTGCGTTCCGGTGCAAAAATAAATCCCATGCCGCCGCCGGACATGCCGCCCAGCATCCAGAAGCCCCAGAAATCCGCACCGAATTCTTTGCTGATTTTGGCGATGATGGTTTCCGTGAAAAAATTGGTCGCCCACGGAATGATGGCCTGGATCGGTTTTTCAAAATTCCGGGTCGTGGCTGCGCCGATGGTTCGCACGTCGCCGGTGCGGAGCGCGCCGAGGATTTCGTGCAGCACGTCGTGCATTTCCTGCCGCGCCAGCCATTCGGGACCGCAGCGAAGTAGATATTTCTCCGTCACCATCTCCAGGATTGGACCGACATTCTGCGCCATGCCGCCGTGAACGAGCACCAGCGAGTCTTGAAGCTTCCGCCGCGTTTCCGGTGAGGCGTCCTTCGCGTCGAGAATTCGGTGCGTGGGCATGAGCCGGCCGCGGCTGATGCCAAACTCCGGGTCGCCTTCCTGCGCGATTGCGCCTTCGATCAATTTCATCGCCGGCCATACGCCGCCGGAATCCTGCCAGCCGCCGCCGGAACCGCCGAGCCATTCGCCCAGCAACGCCCGGGCGAGCACAATGCGCCGCTCGTTTTCCCGCAAGCCGCCCGTGAGCGATTGCGCCTGGCCCGTCGCCCTCATGCAAACGCTGACGAGCGCGGCGAGCAAATTGGTCGAGACCGCGAGTCGTGAACCTTTGGGGATGTTGTTGACGCAACTGACCAGTTCCAATCCGCGGCCAGCACCGGCAATGCGGGCCAGCAAATCCGCGAGATCCTGACCGGAACCTTCAATGCCCGGCGGCACGATGCCGCTGGCAATGACCGCCGCCTTGAGCAGGCCAAGATAATCTTTGGCGAAATCAAAAACTTCATTCAGGCTGCGGATGTCCGCCGTACAGCCGAGGTCAACGCTCGTTAGCCGCAATACCGGTTCCTCGATCACGCGGAGATACGCCTCAACCGGCGGGCGCGGCGATTTGTCGCGGCCATGAACGGCGAGGTCAATCGAGACGTTCAGCACCTTCGCACCGGTCGGATAATCCATGCCGAGGAAAAAAATGTCGCTCCAGCCGCAGTGCGTCAGATCCATGCGCACCGGCGTAGTCTCGCGCAAAACCGGATACGCGCCGGTCGCCGGATCGCGGCGCAGCAGTTCGGGCCGGAGTCGCAGCGGCTGGTCGGCGGGATGGCCCATGCGGAACATCCACTGGTTGCCACGCACGCTGCGGACGCTGCGTCGCACCTGGTCGGCAAGCGTCTGGAAACCGAGCCGTTGATACGCCGCCGCCAGCGCGCTGCAAAGGCCGTCGCTCGGTCCTTCGGCCTGCTGGATTTTGAGAAAAACCTCAATTGCCTCCTCAAAACGCCGTTGCAGGAGATGCTCATATCCGTTGAATGGAATCAAGGCATTGGCTGACGCTGCGTGGCTTTTCAGTTTCGCAGGAAGATAAAACCGATGGATGGCGTAGAGAAAAAACAGCGCGCGAACGCGTTCGTATAAATTTTTGGCGGCGCGGCGGAAAGCGTCAAGCTCCGCTGCCTCGGCGAGCAGTTCCGCAGCGTCGAGGCCGGCGCAAGCTGTTTCCAGCGATTGATCGCGGATGACGGCGTCCGGCGAAGTGATGATGCGCGTGAGGCGGGACATGAACTACTTTTGATTTTGCGCGAGCAACTCGACGAGTTGCGTCAGCATCTCGTCCCGGTTTTTTCCGGCCAGTGCCAGGGCGAGTTGCGCCTTAAGCAGGCCGTAACGTTCACCGATGTCGTGGCGGCGGCCGAGCAGTTCGCTGGCGAGATAGCGCTCGCGCCGCGCGAGTTCCGCCAGCGCGGTGGAAAGCTGCACGCGATCACTGTGCGGCGGCCCCGCCAGCAGCCGGCCGAGAATTTCCATCACCACCGGCGTCAGGACGTGCATGCCAAAGAAACACAGATAGTGACCCGCGCGCAAACCCGGCACCACGAGCGTCTGTTCCGCCTCGGTGGGAGTGGGCTTTTCGCTGACCGCCTCGATTTCGTAAAGACGTTGCCGGCCTGCCACCAGCCGGCCGCCGACCGCGCCGTAATAGGGCAGCTTGCTCTCGTGCGTCGCCTGCACGGCGGACACGGAACAATTTTCGGCCTGCGCGGTTTCGATGAGCTGCCGGGCACAGGAACTGGCGGCGTTGCTCAAATAAAGATGATCACCCACCAGTAGCAGGAACGCTTCCGAACCGGCATATTTGGCGGCGCAATGGACCGCATGACCGTAGCCCAGCGGCGCAGGCTGTTCGATAAACTGCACCCGCCGCGCGTGAGCACCTGCAGCCGCCGCATAAGCCGGACCGGCACCGGGACTGATGACCACGGCAATTTCCTCAATGCCCGCGTTGGTGACCTCTTCAATCAGGATGGCCAACGCGGACTTGGAAACGCCGTCGCGGTCAACCAGAGTTTGGAGCGGGAGGGTTTGCTGGTTTTTGCCAGCGGCAGTAATCACAGCCTTGCGGATATTCACGTATTCACCTTTGATTGAAGCAAAGTCTCGCAAACCGGACAACCGAGGTCAATGTGCAAGCGTGACATGTGCAAGCGCGACAAACCGCCCGCGAAATATTCTTTGCCGGGCAAAAAGAAAGTTTGCTGTTTTCAATCGCTCCGCTTTGTTTCATCTTCCCCACCGCACTTTTTCCTATGGCCGAAAACACAAAGCACAATTACGACGAGAGCAAGATCAAGACGCTATCCTCGCTGGAGCACATCCGGCTGCGCACGGGCATGTATATCGGGCGCATCGGCAACGGCAACAATCCCGACGACGGCTGTTACATCCTGCTCAAGGAGGTCGTGGACAACGCCATTGATGAATTCATCATGGGCCACGGCCGCGAAGTCGAAATTAAAATCGAGGGGAACCGCGTCGCCGTGCGCGATTTCGGCCGTGGCATCCCGCTCGGCAAGGTCGTGGACTGCGTGTCCAAAATCAATACCGGCGCGAAATACAACGACGACGTATTCCAGTTCAGCGTCGGCTTGAACGGTGTCGGCACCAAGGCGGTCAATGCGCTGTCAAAAAACTTTTTCGTCCGCAGCCATCGCGATGGCGAGTTTGCCGAGGCCTCTTTCAGGGTCGGCAAGTTGAAAAAGGAAGACACTGGCAAAACCAAGGAGCCGGACGGCACGCTCATCGAATTTGAAGCGGACCCGGAAATTTTCAAAGACAGCGAGTTCCGGCCGGAACACATCGAGCGCCGGCTGCGCCATTACAGCTATCTCAACACGGGCTTGAAGTTAATTTTGAAAACGGCGGACGCGCCGGAACCCAAGGTGTTTCAGTCACGCCACGGGCTGATGGACCTGGTGATGGAAGATCTGGAGACGGACGGCGCGGAACCGTTTTATCCGCCACTGCACTACACGAGCAAGACGCTGGAATTTTGTTTCACGCACAGCAACAGCCGCTACGGCGAGACGTTTTTTTCGTTCGTCAACGGCCAGTTCACCAGCGACGGCGGCACGCATTTGAGCGCGTTCCGCGAGGGCTTGTTGAAGGCCGTCAACGAATACGGCAATGCCAAATACGAGGGCGATGATGTGCGCGAGGCGATGGTCGGCGCGGTGGCGATCCGGCTGAAAGACCCGGTGTTCGAATCGCAGACGAAAAACAAACTGGGCAACACGGAGATCCGCACCGAACTCGTCAACAACGTGCGCGAGGAGCTGCTGCACTTTTTCAACCGCAACAAGGCCATTGCGGAAAAAATCCTCGCAAAAGCCGAGGATACGCGGCAGTTGCGGAAAGAGTTGCAGGACGTGAAAAAGCTCGCCCGCGAACGCGCGAAGTCCATCACCATGAGGATTCCGCAGCTGAAGGATTGCAAGAACCACCTCGACAAAAAGCGAGGGAAGGGCAAGGGCACGATGGTCTTTATCTGCGAAGGTCAGTCGGCCGCCGGTTCCATCACCAGCTGCCGCGACGTGAACAACCAGGCCGTGTTTGTCCTCAAGGGCAAGCCGCTCAACGTCTGGGATCTCAAGCGTGACATCATGTATAAAAACGACGAGATGTATCACCTGATGCAGGCGCTGAACGTCGAGGACACCCTCGACAGCCTGCGTTACGACAAGGTGATTCTCGCCACCGATGCCGACGTGGACGGACTGCACATCCGCAACCTGATGATCACTTATTTCTTCCGCTTCTTCGACCAACTCGTCCACGACGGACATTTGTTCGTGCTGGAAACGCCGCTGTTCCGGGTGCGCAACAAGGAAAAGACCATCTACTGCTATAACGAAACCGAGCGTGATGAGGCGGTGAAAAACCTCGGCGGCAAAACGGAAATCACCCGATTCAAGGGTCTCGGTGAAATCAGCCCGAAGGAATTCGCGCAGTTCATCGGCAAGGAAATGCGGTTGAACAAGGTCGAGCATGCGTCCAGGCCGGACGTGATGAACATCCTCGATTTTTACATGGGCAAGAACACACCGGAGCGCAAAGATTACATTATGGAAAATCTTGTCGTGCCGGTTGAGGATTAACCCCGCAGGAATGCGTTGCCGCTCCACCGATAAAATTTTAAGCCATGTCAGCCAAACGTAAAAAAGACTCCGCCCAGCCTGAATTGCCGATTGAAGGCAGCGAACCCAAAGCAGCCGAAACCAAAAAATCCGCCATGAAAGAAAATGGCGAAACGCACATTCTCGCCGAGACGGTGGAAACGGTCGCCCACAAGCCGTTCGCGCCCGGCAAGATTGACCTAGCGCTGCATCGCCGCGTCAACACCAGCTTTCTCGAATACGCCAGCTATGTCATCCGCGACCGCGCGATTCCGCATCTGGCCGACGGCGTGAAGCCGGTACAACGCCGCATCCTCTGGTCGCTGCACCAAAACGACGACGGCCGTTTCATCAAGGTCGCCAACGTTGTCGGCGACACGATGAAATATCATCCGCACGGCGACGCCTCCATCGGCGACGCGCTGGTGGTGCTCGCAAACAAGCGCTATCTCATCGAAGGCCAGGGCAATTTCGGCAACATCTACACCGGCGATCCCGCGGCCGCGCCGCGTTACATTGAATGCCGGCTGACGGAGCTCGCGCGCACGGAAGTCTTCAACGATTCGATCACCGAGTTTATCCCCAGTTACGACGGCCGTAACAAAGAGCCGGTCACGTTGCCGTGCAAACTGCCGCTCTCGCTGATGCTCGGCGCCGAGGGCATCGCGGTCGGGCTGAGCGCACGGTTGTTGCCGCATAATTTCCCCGAGCTGCTCGAAGCGCAGATCGCGATCTTAAAGAAGCAGCCGTTCAAATGTTTGCCCGATTTTCCCACCGGCGGCCTGATGGACGCGCGTGATTATCAGGACGGCAAAGGCACGGTGAAGGTCCGCGCCAAGATCAAGACGAAGGACGAATCCACCGTCGTCATCAAGGAAATCCCGCCTTCCACCACGACGGAGTCGCTCATCGCCTCGATTGAAGACGCCACGCGCAAGGGCAAGCTGAAGGTGAAATCCATCAATGATTTTACATCCGAAGATGTCGAGATCGAGATCAAATGTCCGCAGGGCGTGGACGCGGAGAAGCTGGTGGACGCGCTGTATGCCTTCACCGATTGCGAAGTCTCCATCACCAGCCGCATCATCGTCATCAAGGAGAACCGGCCGGTGGAACTGACCGTCAGCGAAGTGCTGCGCGAGAACACGGCGCAGCTCGTCGAACTGCTCAAGCGCGAACTGGAGTTGAAGCAGAAGCAGCTGGAAGACGAACTGCATTATCGCACGCTCGAACGCATCTTCATCGAGGAACGCATCTACAAGCTGATTGAGAAATGCAAGACCAACGAGGCCGTCTTGGCGGCGGTTTTCGAGGGTTTCGTGCCGTTCAAGAAACAGCTCGTGCGCGCCATCACCGATCCGGACGTGGAAAAATTGCTGCAGGTCCGCATCCGCCGGATTTCCCTGTTCGACATCAACAAGCACCGCGAGGAAATGGACCAGGTCAAAACTGATCTGGCCGAGACGCAAAAAAATCTCAAGAGCCTGACAAGATACGCCATCAGCCATCTGGAGGCGCTGCTGGAAAAATACGGTCCGCTTTATCCGCGGCTTACCACAAAGTCCGCGCGGCATGAGGAGGTGGACGTCAAGGCCGTCGCGTTCAAGTCGTTCAAGGTCGCCTACGACCGCGAGACCGGCTACGTCGGCTACAAGGTCAGCGGCGAGGAATTCAAGGTGGAATGCACCAAGTTCGACAAGATCCTGCTCGTGTTCAAGGACGGCACCTACAAGGTCAGCGAACTGCCGGAAAAACTGTTCGTCGGGCCGGAGCTGTTTTATTGCGGATTGCCGGAGCGCGAGAAAATTTTCACCTGCGCCTACACGGATCGCAATGCGAGCTACCTCAAGCGCTTCACGTTCGGCGGCACCATTCTCAACAAGGCCTATTCGTGCATCCCGGAAAAATCGCGCATTTTATTCTTTGCGCCGGAAACGCCGCACCAGCTTTATGTCCGCTACAAACCCGCGCCGCACCAGAAAATTTCGCAACAGACGTGCGACCCGAACGAGATTGAGGTGAAAAGCGCCAAGACGCGCGGCCGGCAGCTTTCCATCAAGGACATTTCATCCGTGACCGCCGAACCAACGCGCGGCTGGGATGAAAAGGCCGCGACGACAAAAATCGTTTTTGCGTGAGAGGTGATAGTCTTGAAATATAATTTCCAACAGCAACACAAAAAAGTTGAGAAGACCGCTCAAACGCAAACCCAAAGCGGCCTCCGCGGTTGGTTCCGGCGACTTCCCCGAGAAGGCAGTCAAGGGTGAATTTGTTGGCACCTGGTCTTATTAGTCGGAATCCGGGACGTTGACAACGCGGGAAAAGGATCGTGCTTCCATCCGAACTTGCGGGTGAGCGCGGTTCAGTGGGCAAGGGCGGCCCGGGTGTTGGGCAGGGAAGCCTCGCGGATCATCTGTCCCGCAGCATCAAGAACGCAGACGTGATGGGCCCGATCACCAAGATCAAGCCCGAGGGTGAACCCACTGCCAACAGCGGGCGTGGCGGTGGAAACGAGCGACGGTGCTTTATTTTTGTTTTCGTAAGGCAGAACGATATCACCCGCCGCGTCATTGCGTCGAATGTCTGCCTTCTCATCGAATCTGGTTAGAAGCATCAATATCTCCAACCTTCCGGCCATCCGGTGTATGTGTTTGTGGCTTCTTGCCAGCCCGAACAAAATGGCGAGTAACAAAAACTGGTGTGGCGGCCTTATTGCTCTGTCGGCGTCTTGTCTCGTTTATTTTGTGCAGCTTCTTCTGGCGCAACTTGGTCGCAAAATATTCCGAGACGTTCGGCCTGTGCCAGGGAACGTTCGCGACCGCCGCCGGCGAAAGGCAATTATGGGACGGCCAATGCAGGTTATTTCAAGCCCAAAGCCCACTCGATGCCGCCGAGGACATGCTGCTGATAGGCTTGGCTGATGGCCACGTCATTTTTCCGGTCCTTGAGGTTCGGATCGGTGTCCCAGATGTCTTCGCGATGACCGAGCGACGTGTAGAAGACCCGGCCGTCGCCGTAGGCTTTGCACCAGGCGACCGGAAAATGTCCGGGTGAATTATTTTCGGGATGCTTGTCCAGAACAAGCAGGTCATGCACTTTCGTCGGGTCATAGTTCTTGAACTGGTAAATTTCCTCCTGTTGAATCGTCCACGTTTTGCCGAGCTGGGCCGTCGCCGGGTTCGCCGGGTCTGCATTCAAGCATTCCACGCCCACCTGCGGGCCATGGTGCTGGAATTCGCCGCCGAGCATCGCCACAAAATCCGGCCAGCCATGAAACGTGTCGCTCGCCGCGTGGATGCCGATGAACGCGTGCCCGGCCTTGATCCAGTCCAGAAATCCCTGTTTGTCGGGGATCGGCAGGTCGCCCGTCGTGCTCGCAAAAATCACGCCGTCGTAATTTTTCAAATTCTCCGGCGACAGTTTTTGCAGCTCGTTTTTTAATGCCTCATCCCATTTGGCCTCGGAGGCGTTGAACGCGGCCTTTTCGGCATCGCTGGCGTCCGGTTTCAATTTCACCGGAAAACCAGTTTCAGCATGGCCCGGCGGCTGTCGCACGAAATCCACGGTGAACTCGCCGCTGTCCTTTGCCAGTTGCGCGAGGATTTTCTCGGCTGTTGGAATGGAACTGTGCCGGAACCCTGTCGTCGTCGTGACCACGAGCAGCCTTTTCGGCGCGGCCGGCAAAGCGGTGACCGCCAGGGCGGCCAGCAGAAGCGTAAGAAGTTTTTTCATTTTGAATTCGCCATTGTCTCACGGTTCGTTGACCACCGGCACCGGGCGCACCCAGATGTTGCGGAAGGAAACGGAGTTGTTGTGATACTGCAAAGCCAGCGGGCCGGTCGGGCCGTGCGGCGTGTATTGGCCGGGGCTCTTCCAGTTCGTCGCGCCGCGAATGGCCTGGTGGTTTTGCGCCACGACGCCGTTGTGAAACACTGTCACATAGCCGGGCGACACCAGTTCGCCATTCGGGCCGAAATGCGGCACGTTGAAAATGATGTCGTAAGTCTGCCACTCGCCGGGCGGGCGGCAGGCGTTCACCAAGGCCGGATGCTGACCGTAAACCCCCGCCGTCGCGCCGTCGGCGTAGGTTTTGTTGTCGTAACAATCAAGGACTTGAACCTCGTATTGGCCCATGAAGAAAACCCCGCTGTTGCCACGGCCCTGGCCATCGCCCTTCGGCGGCGTCGGCTCGCGGAATTCGAGGTGTAGCTGGAGGTCGCCGAATTGGTTCGTGGTTTGGATGTCCCCCTTGGCGGAAACCATTACGCCGTCCTCAACCCTCCACAATGCCGGACCGCCGGTCTTTTTATCGCGCCATTGCGAAAGATCCTTGCCGTCAAACAGGACCATCGCGTCGCTTGGCGGCGTGGCGTGCTCGCTGAACGTGCCCGGGGTGACCACCGGCGGCTGCGGACGCGCCGGATCGTGAACATGCCACCTGCCATCCGGCTGCATCGGCGTGTCTTGAAAACCGGCGACGCCGTCAATGACGACTTCGACGTTCTTCGGTTTGTCCTGGGCGCGCGCAGGAATGGCGGCGGCTACAGCCGCCAGGGTGACAACAAGGATGAGTTTTTTCATTTTGATTTCAGGTTTTGGGAAATTTGGTCCACCGGCCGTTGGCTGCGGCGGATTTGACGGCGGTTTCAATGAACGCCATGCCGATGACGCCATCAGCCACCGTCGGAAAATCGAACGTGCCGCGTTTGCCTTCATCGCGGGCACGGATGGCCGCGACCGCTTCCAGATAAATGTTGGCGAACGCCTCGATGAACGCCTCGGGGTGGCCGAACGGCAGGCGCGTGAATTTTTTTGCCGCGTTTGAGACGTAGCCGTTGCCACGGCGGAGAATGCGCGCCGGCCCGCCTTTCGGAATGAATTTCAATTCATTCGGATGCTCCTGCTGCCACGCGAGTGAGCCTTTCGTGCCATAGACCCGGATGTTCAAATTGTTCTCCTCGCCACAGGAAATCTGCGAGCAATGCAGCACGCCCTTTGCGCCGCCGTGATAGCGGATGAGCAGATTCGCGTCGTCCTCGAGTTTCCGTCCCGGAATGAACGACGTGAACTCCGCGCACAACTCGTCAATCTCCAGCCCGGTGATGTAGCGGCCGAGATTTTCGGCGTGCGTGCCGATGTCGCCCACGCAGCAGCTCGCGCCGGCCCGCTTCGGGTCCGCGCGCCACGCCGCCTGCTTCTGGCCTTCGGCCTCGATTTTATCGAGCAGCCAGCCTTGTGGATACTCGGCGACGACTTTTAAAATTTTACCGAGCTTGCCGGTGCGGACCAGTTCGCGCGCCTCCTTCACCATCGGATAACCGGTGTAATTATGCGTCAAGGCAAAAACTTTTCCCGTCCGGCGCACCGTGTCGCGCAGCGCCCTTGCCTCCTTCAAATTCAAAGTCATCGGCTTGTCACAGACAACGTGGAAGCCCGCCTTCAAAAATGTCGTGGCGACCGGCGCGTGCAGAAAATTCGGCGTGACGATGGAGACAAAATCCATCCGCTCGCCCTCTGGCAACGCGGCCTCGGCCCCGGCCATTTCCGCATAACTGCCGTAAACGCGCCGGGGATTGAGGAAAAGCTTTTGGCCGGTTGCCTTGGAATTTTTTGCGTCGGACGAAAACGCTCCGGCAACAAGCTCGATCTGGCCGTCAAGATTCGCGGCCAGCCGGTGGACCGCGCCAATGAAGGCGTTTTGCCCGCCGCCAACCATGCCGTAACGAAGCTTCCGTTTTGCTGGCATAAATTATTTCAGGGAAGCGCCAATTTACGAAAACGCCGCATCGCCGACAAGAAGCGAGTTTTACCACTTAAAACCGCCGGCAAAAATGCGGGAGAATTGCCGATTAAACGGCAGATGCGTTTTGATTTCCAGGTTTCACCGGGAAGACAATTATTTTCACGGAAGCTGAACTCGGAAGAACAGATTCGGGGCAGTTGGAGCTGTCAGGTAAGGCGATGTGGCGGCATTTGTTGTCCACGGGCCGGCAATATTGGTCGCCTGCAACAGCGTTCCATAGGGCCAGGTAATCCGGAGGTTCGAGCCGGAGGGTTGGATGCCCGGTGATGGCGCCACGGCAAAGTCCGCAAGTGCCACCGACACGTTGAAATCGTCCCACGCTGCCCAGTTGTTTCCACCGTTGCCGCCGGCATTCGGGTTGCTGAATGAGAGCGCCACATATCTGCCGACATCGGCAGCCCCCGCGACGTAAGTCAACGAATAGGATGTGTAGGCGGCATTGTTCGCGTTGCCGCCCAACGTGCCAGTGAGGCTCGTGAGCGCAGTCAGCGAACCATAAGGAGTATTGGTGGTGGCCGCGCTCAACAGCCGAACCAATTGCTGGGCATTTTGATAAGTGCTCTTGGCCCACCACGTCAGGGTCAATGTATCTCCCGACCGTATCTGGTAGCCGGGCACAATCTGATAGCCGCCCGGATCCCCACCTTTGCCGAAGGCGGCATGGCTGCCGCTGTTTGCGGTAAAATTATTGTCCCCATTGTAGTCAACCCCCGAGTCCGAGTAATTGCTGCCGGCATCCAACCAGCCATCCAACGTGTTTCCTGGCGCTCCAAAGCCTCCAGTCAACTTGGTGCCGCCAATGGCAATGCCGCCTCCGCGTGTTTCAAAACCTGGATTGGTCAGGGGTATGGTTACTTGTGCCGGCAGGGTTGCCACGCTGCCGGTGACGCTGCCGCTCACGTGGAAATTGGCCCAACTATATGTTTGCCCGGAAACAATGATGTAGCCGGATGTGCCCAGGTTGTAGGCCGAAAGGTTGGTTCCATGTGCAGCGTTTGCGCCATTGACGGACTGGAGCGTGCCGGCGAGTTGAAAAGCCAGCGTATTGCTGCCACCCCCGCCATTCATGGTGCCGTTCACGGTTGGAAGGCCGTAAAGATACACGGTATCGTCGTTCGTGCCCAGACTGATGGCATTTCCGCTGGACTGGATGGAGCCGTAGTTGTAGATGGTCACCGGGCCATTAAAGGTTTCGGTGGAAATGCCTTCCAGCCCACCGGAAATTGAACCGCTGACAGTGTTTGAGACCACGGCCGGACCATAGCCGGCGAACAGGGCAACACCCAATCCGTTGTTATGCGAGATTGAGCCGCTATTGATGATGGTAACGGAATTGTTGCCGTCATTCTCCGCGCCCACTCCCCAGCCGCCGCCGCTGCCGGCATTGCCCGCGACCGTGCCGGAATTATTGACCAGAACCGGACCTCGGTTTCCCCCGCAATAAATGGTTTTCACGCAGGCCGCGGAAGCCGTAACCGCGCCGCTGTTGGTAAGGGTCATGGCACCCCCTTCCACCCATTCAAAAATTCCATAGGCAAAACTGTTGGCACCTCCGCAGGTTGCCGCAGCCGTTCCGGTATTCAGGAGGTAGGTGGGGGCGGCTGATCCGTTATCGTAGGTAAAAGTATCAATGGCCACGGCGTAGGCCTCGTTGGCAGTGGCACCCTGCAGACCGCCGGTGGAACTGGCCGTCGCCGTTCCGCCATTGACCACATTGACCGGGCCGTAATAGGAAGAGTCGTAAATGCCCGTGGTGTAATAACGCGCCGTGGCGCTGCAGGTGCCCCCGGAAAAATTCGTCACGTTCAACCCGCCATAAAGGCTGTAATTAAAAATGCCCGCCGCCGTGCCGTCGTAGTTTGTCACCTCTCCATCTATCGTGCCGTAGTTGGCGATGGAAATATCGGCACCGCTTGAAGGTCCATAGTATTGCAGCGAGTAGATGCCCATCGCAAAATTCTGGCCACCCCCCGTCACCAGGCCTTTGATGGTGGCACTGGAATTCGCCGGCGAGCCATTGACGATGGACGACGAACCATAAATGGAAGCCTGCCCGCACCACGCCATCACGCCGATGCCATAATTATAAACCTGGTTCGTGTCTGAAGGATTGGCGCCGCTGACATAGGTGTCCAGACCGAACAACCCGGAGGATGCCGGCAGCGACGAAAATGTGCCGTTGATCGTTCCCAGATTGTTGAGCGTGCCTTGATTGACCTCGATCAGCCCGTTGAAGTTGTTGGTGGACGGATCCCCATTGGTTTGCAGCCAATAATTAGCAACCCCGCTGCCGCTGGGCGGAGTTATGATCGCATCTGAATTGATGGTGACGGTCTCGGCGGTGCCACTGTTGCCCGGATTCTGACTGAAGGATCCTGCGAAGACTCCCGAAGCGACCAGATTGTCGTTTCCTGAAACCACCCCGACCACCGGGCCGGTTTGCTGGCCGCCGCCGTTTACAGAAAACCCGTCGGCAACCACCGGCGACGGATTGTTTGCGAGCAGCAGAATAATGGCGGCCCCGAGATGTTCCGCCAATTTGTGTGGTCTTTTCATAGGGTTTGGATCAGGACGGAAATAAAATTTTGGAGGCGGCCCCGTTTTTTAGAAACATTCAGGCAGAGTTGATTGTTAAACTTTAAACAACCTGACATAGAACTTTGGCATCGTCAAACTTCCGGCGTCGCCATGAGGCTTTGTTGATGCCGAATCTTTAATCAAGGGTCTTTCCGGGTTAAGCGGGTGGGATGGGTTTGTTTTAAACGCAACGCGGGGAGGGTGTCACGGCACCGGGAAATTTTTCCAGGCGTTCACCGAAATGCCGACGCTGAACAGCGAGGTGCAACTCGCTGAAAACGTCCGGCCTCAATCAGCGGTGGCTTTGTCATTGTCCACGCAGCGGGACCAGCTTCAGCAGCACGACCTCATTTTCGTGCAGCGGCACGGTGTCGGTGAACCCGCCGTCGGCCTTGATTTCAATTTCCAGGCTGGCATCGGGTTCGCCCCGGCTGGCGTCGCGCAGCATTTGCTCCTGGGCGCGGGTCAGTTGCGGCGGTGCGCCCATTTCGAGATACGCCGTGTAAGCGTCGTTGTGGTGGTAGCCGACCCGCCGGAGCTGCAGCTCATATTTTCCGGGCGGCACACCGGTCAGCTTGATGCCCACCGCGCCCTTGTCCGCCGCCGGATGCGGCTGCTGGAAATAAACCTGGTTGGCGATTTTTCCGCCGGTCGGATGCGTCAAGTCCCATAACAAAATTTGGGCGCCGCCGTTTTCATCGCGGCAAACCCACGAGTGCGCATCGGAATTTTTCAATTCGGTTTTTCCCAGCTGGTTCATGAACTGGAAGGCAAAATAGGCCGGCTTTTTGATGCCGGAAAAATTCAGCAGCCCGAAGCCGCCATGAAACGGCGTCATCGGCGGCCCGTTCTCCTCAAAGATGTCGGTGAAGACCCAGTAGGAAAAAGAGGCGACGCCGGGTCCGATGTTTTTGAACTGTTCCAGAACATAGGGCGCGGAAAAGTAGGCGTCGTGAACCGGGTCGCGCGGCGAATAGGAGGTGCTCCATTCGGTGATGTGAACCGGCAGGTTGGGTTTGGCGCTGGCGTCAATGACCGGACGCTGGCTCACGGCGTTGTGCGCGGGGGCGAGCAGGTCTTCGCTCAAATATAAAAATGAATTGCCCTCGGGGTCCAGCCCGCTCGGTCCGCCGCCGAGGCCGTAGCCGTGGTAGCTGACAAAGTCGAGGGGTGCATTGCTGGCAGCACAGAATTCGAGAAACGATTTGACCCAGTCCGGGCCCGCCCCGGCTGGGCCGCCGACCCGATAATTCTGGTTCACGCTTTTGATGGCGGCGGCGGTGTGGGCATAGAGCTCGAAGTATTCTACGCGCGCGCGCTGCGGATTGCGCGGCCCCCAGAAGCCGGGATAATTGGGTTCATTCCAGATTTCAAAATTCCACTGCGCCACCTCGCCCGCACCGTAGCGTTCCGTCCAGTGCGCAACCAGGTCGTGGATCAGGCCGTCCCATTTTTCGTAGGATTTGGGCGGGGTGACATTGGCCTGCCACCAGAAAATTTTCTTGGAGCCG
>Ga0302319_10010489_pt1 | contig 17644 bp, 5 predicted proteins | sample Bog_T0_2_FD_203319 | JGI IMG/M metagenome (GOLD analysis project Ga0302319, IMG submission 203319) | Peat permafrost microbial communities from Stordalen Mire near Abisko, Sweden - Bog_T0_2 | ecosystem: Environmental > Terrestrial > Soil > Wetlands > Peat | place: Sweden: Abisko, Stordalen Mire...
GGAGGGCGCAGTCAGCGCAGAGCCGCGGAGCGCAAGCGCCACCGGACTCGGGTCCGTTCAAGTAGAAATAGCGATACCTGAGCCGAGAGGTGGCGAGTCAACGGAGTTGAATGCCAGCGTGCAGCAGGTCGAAGCGCAAGTGGCCAAGTCGCTCGGTAGAGATTCGGCTCTATTCGAGTTCTGGACTGGAATCGAACGCAGCTACTTGTGGGTTATTCGACCTGGAGCGACTGGCAGCGAATTGAGGGCCTATACGTTGCCGAGCGCCGCGGCACTGGAGAATCGGGTAAACCAGTATATGGGTGCAGTGCTGGAGCGTGAGCGCGAACTGTCCGGGAGGACCGGGGCCCAGCGCGAGCTTAGACTCGCCGCCGCAGACCGGAGAGCCAGTCAGCTAGGGGAAGAACTGGGTCGGTTGCTTTTTCCGCTCACCTCTGCGGGAGTGGCGCAGGACTCGCTGCGGCGCCTGGTTGTTGTACCGGACGGGCCGCTTGAAAAGCTTCCCTTTGCGGCATTACAGGTTCCCATAACGGTTCCTGAATCAGATACACGTCGCCCAGATTCAAGCAATTCTGCAGCCGCAGCAAGGAGATTTTCTTATTTGGTGCAACGGTATGAACTGGTGGAAGAGCCGTCGGCAACAGCTCTGAGCCAACTGGGGACAAATGCCAAGAGTGAAGGTAGACAACAGCCTGAGGCAGTGGCGGTTTTCGCAGATCCTGTCTATTCGAAAACAGACCCCCGGCTCAAACCCGCGGATTTGGATGCGGCGTTTGCGACGGCTGCACAAGGAGTGCTACGGCAAGCCGGTGATGGTATCGCCCTCCCTCAGCTGCCACGATTACCGGGATCGAAGCGCGAAGCGATGAATATTCGGCAGATTGCCGGGCCGCAAAACACAGCTTTGTTTCTGGATTTCGAAGCAAGTCCAGAAACCTTGGCGAAAATGGACTGGTCAAAATACAGGGTGCTGCACATTGCGGCCCACGCGATTGCCAACCGAGAGCAGCCCGAGCTGTCGGGCATTGCGCTCTCTATGGTGAAGCAGGATGGATCGGCGGTTAACGGAATCGTACGGCTACACGATGTATACCGGCTTCATACTCCGGTGGAGCTTGTGGTGCTGAGCGCTTGCAGCACGTCTGGAGGCAAGAACATTATTGGGGAGGGCGTGGAAAACCTGGCTCGGGCTTTCCTGGTAGCTGGTTCGAGATCAGTACTGGCAATGCAATGGGGGGCTGACGACGCCAGTACGACTGAGTTGATGCGCGCGTTCTACAATAGCTATCTGCTGGCGGATGAGCCCTCGCCGGCCGCCCTGCGCGATGCTCAAATTCGACTAATTGAAGACCCACGCTACGCTGCTCCTTACTATTGGGCCGGTGCAGTTCTCGAAGGAAACTGGCGAGGGCGATAATGGAGCCACTTATGAAGACGCAGGTCAACGTGGTACCAGGTCCGGGCTTGGGCAACGGTACAACCGTAATGAGGCGAGGATCGAGACGGAACTTCCGGCAAATGGAACCCGGAATTGACCCGCGGAACGGAAGAAATCCAGAGTCCTCAGGGAAGAACCCGGCAGAAAAGCAGCAACGAGGTCAAAAGTGGCATCTTGACGATATGGCGCTGGGTGCTCTTCTGGCTGCACTTGGTCCTGATATGGAGCAGGCCGGCCGCAAATATGCGCGCATGCGCGAACGGCTCACAAACTTTTTTACCTGGAATAGGGTGGGAAACGCGGACGAACTCGCGGACGAAACGCTTGACCGGCTGGCACGGCGGCTGGGCAGGACGGGCGCCGCAGATTCCAATCGAGATCGGGATGAGGTTGGCAGTGCGCGCAATGAAGCGGTAGAACGTCCAGAAGATTTTGCCGCAGGCATAGCGCGGCTCGTGCTGCATGAGCAGCGACGACGCCAGCTTCGCGCCGAGCAGGCGTTCGACAAAATCCAGCGGGAAGGCGATGCGGATCAAGTTGCCTGGCGGGCTGAGGAACTGCACCGTGCGGAGGAGAGGTCCGCGGTGCTCGAAAAATGCATGGCCGAGCTTTCTGAGGAGCAGAGGGAATTGATTCGCCGGTACTACAGCGTGGAAGGCAGGACAATGATCGGCGCGCGAAGGCGGCTTGCTGAAGAAATGGGCATTTCCATCAACGCCCTGCGGAATCGGGCGCTCCGCATCCGGGCTGAACTTGAAAGCCAGGTGCGCTCCAGAATCACGTCCCAAGTCTGAGGTTGATCTTGAAAAGCCCGCGGTGCCCGAAGTAACTCAGCCGCGTCGAAGTCTTCCACTTCTTTTTTTGCAACATGAAATTGCCTAATCCGTCACTTGTTATGTAAAGACCGACGTGTGCTTCGCCGATTCATGTTCCGAGGAACGTCTTTTAAGTTTCCGAGGAGATTATGCACGATTTTACCAGAATGAACGATCCTATTGATTTCCGTGAACTGCTGCTGGCCTATCTGCTGGACGAGCTATCTGTGGACGTGCGGGAACGAATTGAGCACCAAATGCTGGTCGACGACGATTATTCGGCGGCACTTAAGGAAGCAGAATACGATTTGCTCGATTCCTATGCATCGGCAGAACTGAGCAGTGAGCAGCGGGACCGTGTTTACTGGGCGCTTATCGCACCGAAGGCGTCCCCCACCAAAGCCGATGAATCTCGGCGTTTGCTTCGTCATTTGGCGGAATCGGGTCCCGTGGGGGCTCGAGCGGATGGGGCTCCTCAGATGCGACCGAAGCCCGCAATGCGTTGGGCATGGATTGGGTTAGCCGCCGCATTGATTATCGCCGCGGGCGTGACGGTCTCACTCGAGTACCACACGCGACAAAGGCACGAAGTCGCGAATGGAAGCGATCAGGCCAAACCAGCCGACGCATCAGCGGCTGCTAAAGGAATTCCAAAAACAGCCGGGAGATCAGAGAATCATGCAACTCTGCCTCTTCAACCCCTGCTCGATGCCGCAGTGCTTACGCTGGTGTTGCCGGAGACGACGCGGGGTCAGGCGGCCCTGACTGCGCGACTGCTCCCGGAAACTCGGTTTGTGCGAGTGGAATGGCCAGGAGCCTCCGCGTTGAGTTCTTCGGAAGGCGGTTTCCTGCGGCTGCAGGTGGCTGACGAACAGCGGGTCCTGACAACAGTTACTTCGGCACGCTCCTCGAACAGATCTCACGGCGTGGCCGTGTTCCTGGTTCCAGTGAAAGGATTGATACCTGGCAGCTACTTGTTTCGCATTGTGGGCGCTGCGCCCCCTGATGGAACAGGAGCTTTGCAGGTCTACGCGGAAAGCCCGGTCGCAGTCACGTACTGAAAATGCGTTGCTTTCGATGCATCGACCGCTTTCGTTTGTGATGAATTATGGAAACGAAACACTTACATCAAGGGGAGTTTTGCTCGCTCCCCGCCGGGGTCGACGATGCGCCGCAAAACTCCATACATCTGCGGAGAACGGTTTCTGCTGCCGCACACGGAACTGTTCCGCCGCGCGGCGATGGTATTGTTGTCAGCGGCGGCCGCCGTGTCTTTGTCCCAAGCGCAGGAATTGTCTGCCCGGTTGAAGCCAGCCGAAGAGCCCAGTTCTGTGAATCCAGCGCCCTCCGCCCCCGGCGATTTTTCAGAGGCGCCTAAACCAGCCTACCGACTCCCGTTTGGAACAGATCCCTTCTTGCCGAGCGAGGCGCGCGCGGAGTTCACGGGCTTTCTTAAACAGAGTGACGTCCCGAATGCGCAATGGTGCGGGCACTGTCATCAGGAGATCTACGCTCAATGGCGGCAATCGGCGCATGCCAATAGCTTCCGCACCCCCTGGTACACGAAGAATGTGAACCTGCTGATCGACCAGCGGGACATCGAACATTCCCGGCATTGCGAGGGCTGCCACAACCCGACGGCTCTGTTCAGCGGCATGCTCACTTCCGGCGCACCGCGAGACGCGGCCTCGCGGCCTTTTGACGACGAGGGCGTGACCTGCATGAGCTGCCACGCAATCCGTTCTGTCCAGCCGGTGCGCGGGTTGGGAAGCTACGTGATGGGAATCCCTGCAGCCATGGTGGACGAAAAGGGAAATCCGGTCGTGGGACTTCCTTCTGATGCTGAAATCTATGCAAATGTCGAGCGACATCGCGCTGCGGTGATGCGCGACGTTTATCGAAAGCCGGAGTTTTGCGGCTCTTGTCACAAGGCGAACCTGCCCCGCACACTCAACAGCTATAAGTGGCTGCGGGCTTTCACAACCTACGATGAGTGGCAACAGTCCGGATGGGCGGGAATGAGCCCGATTCCTTTCTTCTCAAAAAGCAGTGTCTCAACCTGTCAGACCTGCCACATGCCGCAAGTAGCTGCCAACGACGTAGCCGCCGTCAATGGGCAGGTTCATAGCCACAGGTGGCTGGGCGCGAATACGGCAATCCCCGTTGAGTACGGATATGACGAGCAACTTAAGCAGGTCGTCGATTTTCTACGCCTGAACGCGTTGCGCGTCGACGTGTTTGCCCTTGAGATAGAGCGTCGCGAGGGAACAAGGGCAGTAGCAGCTCCGATCGAAAACGGCGGGTATAGCCTGCGCAACAGCGATGTTGCAACGGTCGATGTAGTGGTACAGAACACAGGCATCGGCCACAGCCTCGTTCCCGAGCAGCGCGATATGTATGAAAGCTGGCTGGCCGTGGAGGTGCGCGACGAACACGGGCAGTTGGTATATGAGAGCGGCGGTCTCGATGAGAAACAACATTTGAATCCGGATACCCACACCTTCACCAATCGCATCCTGGGATTGGAAACGGCCCAGGACGGAGGGCGGTTGAATCACCACGAGGTGTGGAAGGTGGAGGCTCGCAGTTACGATTCAACAGTGATGCCGGGCCGTGCGGTCGTAGAGCGATACCGCTTCCGTGTGCCGGCAAATGCAGATACGCTGACCGTGACCGCGTCGGTGAAATACCGGCGCTTCCGCAGAGAGTTTCTCGAATGGGTCTTCGAGGACAAGCCGGATCACATCAACGCATTTCCAACAGTAACAATGGCCTCCGATTCAGTGGAGCTTGAGCTTGATAAGAACAACAGCGGCGCGCAAGGCGGAGCAACCGCGCGGCAGACGAACGCTCCACCCAAGCCGCCACTGCCAATCCGATGGACGGCTTACGGCATTGGCCTGATGGACCGCCAGCAGAACCGAAAGGCCGCTGTCGCTTTCGCAAAAGCCACAGCAATCGAACCGGGGCGATCGTGGGGATATATCAACGAGGCGGTGGCTCTCTATATGGACGGGGACTGGGAGGGATCGATTGCTCGGCTGCACAGGGCACTCTCAATCGATCCCCAAAGTGCTCGAGCCCGCTATTACGAGGGCATGTGCCTGCGCTGGCAGTTCCATTGGAAAGAAGCTGCGGCTCGCTTGGAGCCTGTAGCGGCGGATTATCCGAGCTTCCGGCAGGTGCATGATGACCTTGGATACATCTACATGGTTTTGCGGCAATATGGTAATGCCAGGCAGGAGTTTGAACGCGCGTTATCGATCGACCCCGACGACCTGATCGCGCATCGCTGGTTGGGCAGCGCCTATGCCGCACTAGGAATGAAGGAGCAGGCAGCGGTCGAGGCAGCAGCGACTACCGAAATCAAAGACGATCCGCAGGCGATGTGGCGCGTGCAATCCTACTGGCGGAATCATCTCGACTTGGCACACGATGTGGTGCTGGACCACGTACATGGATTGCAGGACCGCGAGCAGTCGAAAGCAGTGGACAAGATTCTGAACACCCAGAACCCGCCCAGCTATATCTGGATTCAGCAATAGCGTTCAAATCGCATTGCCGGCTGTATGGTATCGAAAGAAGCCTAATTACCGGAAGCGGTTTCTTGCGCGAGGGCTTGCCGAATATAGTTCGTGTAAATAGCAGGCGATTGCAGTCCGTCAATGCGAATCTGGTTGACGAAAAGCGTCGGCACGCCACGGATGCCGCGCCATTCGGCTTCGGCCGTATCGGCGCGAAGATCGGCGGCATCGAGGCCGTCGCTCATCGCAGCTTCGACCCTTGATACATCGAGCCCAGCCGACTTAGCTGCTGACAGGATAGCAGCACGATCGGTGGTACTGTCACCCGTGAAGTGGACTGCCGTTAGCGTGTCGTAGAGTTGCCAGAACCGTCCCTGATCTGCTGCTTCAACCAGCGCGAGATGCGCAATGGGCGCTGCTTTGTGACCCGGTACCGCGTAGTACTTGAAGAGGACACGCACTTTGGATGCGGTGCCAGGATTAGCGGCCACCTTCTCCGAAGAAATATTGGCGAGTTGGCGAACGAGCTGGCCCATGCGTGCGGCGGATGATGTTTGAATGTCAGAGAACCAGGTGAGAGTGACCGGCGCATTTTTTTGGCCCGCGATCAAAGTTGAAGTTCGCGTCTGGCCGGATTCCGATGCCGCAGCCACAGCCTCCATATGTTGCCCGGTTGAATTCGCAAGCACGACTGCCTGCTCCAGTTCGGGAAGAGAAAGCGCTCCATCGATGCGCCTGCCATTGATGAAGAATGCCGGCGTGCCGTTCACGTCGGCCTCGACTCCCAGAGCACGGTCCGCTGCGATCTCTGCTTTATATTTTCCGCCATCTATTTCACTGGTGAACCGTGCGATATCTAGATGAAGTTGTTCGGCGAGATCGATGAAGGTTTGGCGGCCCAGGTCCTTTTGATGTGCGAATAGCAGATCGTGCATCTCCCAGAATTTTCCCTGCGCACGCGCGGCCATGGCTGCCTCGGCGGCCAGCTCGGCATGATCGTGAAAATCGAGTGGAAAGTTGCGAAACACAAAGCGAACCGGAGTACCGCTTTGTTCCAGCAGTTGCGTGATAGGTTCTGAAGCCCTGCGGCAAAAAGGGCACTGAAAGTCGGTGAATTCGACAATCGTAACGGGAGCATGAACGGAGCCGCGTGTCGCAGTTGGATCGCGCGTGAGCGCGGTCATATCGACCGGCGGAAGAGACACTGCAACCGCCGTCTGGGCAGGATCATTCTTTGTGACTTCCGCAAGGCTGGCTCGGATGGCATCCTTGAGAGCTTCGGCGCTTTGTGCACCATGGAGTGCCCGGCCATTGATCAATATCGTGGGCGTAAGATGGACTCCAAGCGCGGTGCCCTCCGCGAGATCGCCCTGTACCTTTGCCCGGAATCGATGGCCGTCGAGATCGCGAGTGAAAATTGCGACGTCAAGATGAAGGAACTGCGCATAGTGGATATATTGATCGCGCCCCATCTGCTTCTGATTTGCCTGGATCAGATCAGTCATGCGGAAGTACTCGCCTTGTGCACCTGCGGCCTCGACCGCTTCAGCTGCCAACTCGGCGCCGCTATGAATGTCGAGGGGGAATTGTTTAACGGTTAGATGAATGTGCGCAGGATCGCTTTGGACAAGCTGCTGCACAATTGGGAAAGTGGCCGCTGAATAAGGGCATTCGAGATCGGTGAACATTTCGATGGAGACAGGTGCTTCAAGACTGCCTAACGTGTTGTCCGCTTGGACGGGAGCAATGGAGTGTGGTACTTCGAAAGCGGCATTTTTCGGCGGCTGCGAAAGGGCTGGCGCGACGGCCAACGCTAAAAAAAATATTGAGGTAAATAGTCTCTGGCGAATAGAAATCACTTTTGACCTTTCGTTGAACCGGTTTCTACAGGGGAATCCGAACCGCCCGCGACAGTTCCCTTCCCTTTCTGATCCGTTGGCTTTTTGACGGGGGTGCGGACAAACTTGTTTGGTGGCAACAGATTGTATTTGAGCCAACCATCGATGGCTGCGGGAAAGGTCAAATCAGCGGTAGAGACTCCGCCGCGCTGCCAGCGGATTGCGCCGTTTCGCATGCCAAGAAGGTGCGGCATTCCCGCAATATTCATGCTTGACGAGAAACGGCTTTTCAAATCACGAAGCCATCGTGCGCCGGCGAGATCCGGATACTGCTGCTCAAGCTGCAAAAGGTCTGAACCGCTGACGCCTGAAACGACGAAGACGATTCGCGCACCGTCCTGCTTGTGTTTCGAGAGCATCTCCATGAGCGCGATACATTGCGTACAGTTCCGATCTCGATAAATGATCAGCCAGTAGCCTGACTGGACCAGCGTCTGCGCCGGCACAGCCTGATCATCAGCTGTGTAAAGAGTGAAGGCCGGAAGCGGGCGTTCGACTAGCAACTGGGCTTTTCCTACGACGACCGCTCCCTGCGGGAGCTGCGGAGGCGCGGCGCGTTGAAGCTCTTCGGCAACAGCTGCCGTATTTCCTTGAAATGGGCCGGCAACACAGACCGAGAACATGAAGGAGAAAAACAGCCAACACCCACTGGCGATTTTTCCGGGCCTATTCGATAGAGATTGAGATGGTGCGATTCCGAAAAAGTGCAGCATCATTGGCCACCTTGCAAAAGCAGAAACGACGAGAGCGCTGGTATGTCCAAATCATGAGCCAATCCATAGCTCGCAGCGGTCCGGCGGAAGTTCGGCCTGGCTTCGAGAGGTTGAGAGTGTTTATCACCTCTATTCCGGACGTCGCCAGACCCGGAACCGGTAGCTCTGGAAAACATTCCAGTTTGAAGCCGGAAGCGTTGAGGGGTGGGTTGCGTTTCCCTGTTTGAAGCGATCGTTTCCGGGAACCTGAACATTTGCGGCACCTTGATTCTGCTGCTGGCGGTTGTGCAGGGGTCTGTTGTAAGAGTGATTGAAACGTTCAGCGTGTCGCCGTTGTTGGCCAAAGTGCCTGTCGCTGTACCGATGCAGCCATAGCCCACATAAGTTGCGGTTACGGTGATTTTTCCGGTAGCCACATAGGGGATCGAGAAGGTCGCTGAAGTCGGGTCAACAGCTCCAAAAAGCGTATACGAGCTTCCCGAAGATTGCGCGGAAACGGTAGTGTTGTAGCCCAGAGGATTGCCGAATTGGTCAAGCACTACGCCAGTCACCGTTCCGGAAGCGTGCAGTGTGATGTCCAGTTTGTCGATCACATCGCCGGTGTTGACGGCAACCTGTGCCTGAGAGGTAAGGCCGCCAGCTTCGGCGACAACGCTTGCATTCGGAGCCGGAGCCGGCATCGGCACCGTATAGGTTCCGTTCGCGCTGGAAATGCCCTCGTAGACGACTGCTTGATAGCTGTCGGTGGAGTAGTCATACACTTGCACCGAGCCATAGACATTTGGGCTTGCCGCTGGTGTCGTACCGTCGCCCTGATAAACGGTTCCAGTGATCACCGGTATGGCCAAGACTACATTCATCGTTTGAGTCTGGCCGTCGGCGGTAAACTTTCCAGTCTCCGTTACCGTGGGCACTTCATCCGCTCCGTTGAAGATGGGCGGATTTACAGTGAGCGAGTAACCGTCGCGGCCGACAGCGACGCTTGGGAAACTGAACGTACCGTCGCTTGACTGCACAGAAGCGACCTGGGTCTGGCTGTCGTTATCGGTAAGGGTTATGATGTATTCCCCAGGAGGCGCCGGCGTTACAGCGTCCGCAGCCAGCAGCGTGCCTTGGATTGTGCCGGTATAGCCGGTTTGCACTGTTGCCTGCACGGTCTTTCCGTCATCTGTGGCGGCAACAGTCGCGGTGCCCGAGCCGGCAAGCACGTAGGAGGAGTTATAGAGGATGAGACTGTATGCACCGTCGCGCACGCCCACGAAAGCTGCAGTTCCATCGCCCTGCGTAGTCAAGTCGGCGTAATAGTAATTTGTCCCCTGCCCTTGCGCAGCCACTGACTGGTTTGGCAGAGGGTTTCCGTTGGCGTCGATGGCCTTGACGACCAGCGTCGCATCCACCGGCAAAGTAATGTTCTGGGTCAATGTTCCGCTGGCCGCGGTTGTAACTGTGAGCTGCGTTGCGAAGTTGATATTTGGTCTCTCAGCGGTAAGCGCAATCTTCTGGCTCGCAACCATTGGACTGAAGGTGTATACCCCACTCGCGTTTGTGGTTGTTGATCCGTAGCCGTCAAATTGCACCGAGCCCTGGTAATAGAACGAAACGCTGGCTCCTGACACCGGCGTTCCGCTGGCTGAAGTGACAGTCCCGGTGAGCGTGGAGGTGGCGGGCAATGTGATTGCCAGCGAAACGGTCTGGCCATTCGATGCGATGCTGCCTGTGCCCGAGCCCTGGACTGATCCAGTAGCGATTGGACTGTTGGGATAATAAGCAATCACCGTAAAGTTGCCCACAGGAACCTGCGTGATTTGCAGATTGCCGTTAGAATCTGTTACGCCGGCGTCGACATAACTTCCACCATCGCTGCTGCGATTGATGGTGACAAGCGAATTCGCGGCAACAGCTCCTCCGTTGAGCTTGACGCTGAGGTTGATGGTTCCACCGTCGGCGATCTGCAGGTTTTGCGTTGTCGCGGCACCTGCCTTGATGACGGGAGAAGCTGTTGCGATCAGTCCAGTCGCGGGGTCGGTACCGGTAAGTGTATAGGTACCTACCGCAAGTTCAGTGAACTGGAATTTCCCGTTTGAATCGGTAAGAGCGTATCCGATTTCGCTCAAACCCCGAGGCGCTATGTAGACATAGGCTCCTGCTATGGCTGCGCCCGACGCATTCGTAAAGGCGCCAGACAGAGACCCCGAATCGGGCAGGTTGAAGGTGAGATTGACTACATCTCCAGCCTTGGGATTGATCGGCTGTGTGACGCTGAAGCTGTTGCCATTGTTCCCTGGAGCAATGGCCTGAACCACAATGGCATAGGAACCTGCGGGACTCGCGGAAGTGCCAGGTGGCACCACAGGCAGCGTAAAGTTTGGCTGCGAGCCGATGTTCGTCTGCCATACTTCAACGTTTTCGTTGCTACCGTCCACAAGATAAGCGATTGCGCCTGTATAAGTGGTTTCGCTGGGGGACACGATTGTTCCCTTGACCACGGCGGCATTTGAGTAGATCACGTCCTGAGTCGCACTGGTGGCATCCGACGCGAACTTGCCGCTGGCAGGCGGAGCGACAAGCAGCTGCATTGGCTCCTGGGCGCTCACTGTGAAGTTTCCAACCGGCGCATTCTTAATTGTGAAAGCTCCGGTGCTGTCATCGGCAACGGCGATGCCCGCTCCATAGAACAGATCACTCCCTTGGAAAAGGACCTCCGCGCCCGGAACCGGCGACGATCCATCCGTGCCATAGACGTGTCCAGATACCGTGCCGGCGGAGGGAATTGTGAGCGCCGGCAGTGTGCTGATAAGGTTCGAATTGACGGCGAAGTTTGTGATTTCCTTCGCATCGCTCGCAGCCAAGCCGGCGAAAATCTCCGGTGGTTGCTGCACCAGGCGCTGCACCGCGGCCGAAGCCTGCCCCTGCAGAGACTGCTGAACTGCGAAATGCATGATCTCAACCGTGGCGCCTGGGGCAACAGTGATGCTGTTCCAGCGGTATTCCAGCTGCGGATAGTAGTAGCCGTTCTGAGAACTGGGCAAAGTGAGCGAAGCAACGGCAGCCTTTTGACTCGCCCCGGCTCCGGCAAAGGCCTCGGCGAGCGACGGCTGCGACAATGGCCACGGCGTGCTGCCGTTATCGTCGTCCGTTACCAGCCACTGATCGGCAGTGCTGAGAGTTGTGTCACCGGAGGATGTGGAAATCAGGAGAGTACCTCCCGTACCCGGGTTTTGAATACCGCCGCTTACTTCGAGATCGACAGTGATGGGCGCACCCGTTGGATTGGTAAGGGACTCGACATAGCGCGCGAAATAGCCAGTAGACGGGACATAGACGTGACGTATGACATTCAAGCCGGCAAGGTCGTCCTGTTCAATCGAGATCTGCTGACCGCCTAGCGACGTAACACCGGTCCCGGTAGTGTTGCCGACGAAGTCATTCTCAGTGCCGCCGGTGAAAAGTGCCAGATGGAAGGCGTTCCTATAGTCTGCAGTCCCAAAGAAATACCCATCTCCGGAGTAATAGCTGCTGCCATTGCCAATGGTTCCGTCTTTCTGGACGTCATATTTGAAACCGTTGGCATCGGTCAGCGTCTGGGTTAGTTGAATGACGTCTGACACCATCTGCACATTCACAATTTCAATGTCGCCGTCAGAAGTAATACTTCCCGTCGCGCTGCCACCGATCCCCTGCGCTAGATTCTCAGCGTTGACGGTAAAGTTCCCGACAGGCACTCCGGTCGTCTGATAGTTGCCACTCGTGTCCGTAGTTGTGTTGAACACGCCGCCCAGACTGCTCGCGCTGATCACCTGCACACCGATGCTGGCTGCCGCCGTACCGTCGGGATTCGTCACGGTTCCCTGTACTGTTCCGATTCCGCTGAAAGTAATGTTCTGTGTAACGAGCTGCCCATTCGAGGTCAGGGTGATGCCAGGCGTATAGGCTCGCAGGACCCTGTTGCTGTCCAGCGCAACAAGATTGTAGACACCCAGAGGGATGCCCGTGAACTGATAGCTGCCATCTGCGGCGGTAGTCACAGTGAAGTTAGTCCCATACAGGAGTCCGGTTCCATAGATCGTGAGAATGGCGCCGCTGATCGGTGTGCTTCCGTCTGGCGAGTAAACATGGCCTGACAGAGTTGCTGAGGCCTGCAGCGTCAGCGTAACAGTTTGTGTTGCTCCCGGGGCGAGGGTGTCCTGAACGGTCGCCGACAGACGCGTGGACGGATCGGTGGCTGAGATTTGTTCATTGCCCGCAAGAACATTGCTGATAGTCGCCAAACCCTGTTGATCGCTGGTGGCTGTGTAGTTCACATTGAAAGGTCCGACAACGGTGATCGCGGCCCCGGCATCGGGCTGGCTGTTGCTGTTCAGAACGGCGATTTTGAGTGTACCCAAGCCCGCTAGCACGACGTTGACCGGAACCAGTTGGTTGGCTGTAACGATCGTGCCCGTAACAACTCCTTCATCGCCGGTGGCGGTGTTGAGAGCGACAACAGTGAAGCCTCCAACCGGTACTTCGGAAGACGAGAATGTGCCGTTGGCTGCGGTGATTACCGTGGCGACAAGAGTCTGCCGGTATGGCTGCGTTTGGCCGTAAATCTGAACCTGAATCCCCGGTGCAGGAGTCTTGCCGTCCGATTGATACACGGTGCCATTGACGGTGCCGGCCTGAGTCAGCGTAATCGCGACACTTGCCGTCTGACCTGCCACACCAAGAGTGCCGGCGGCAAACCCGGAGTATCCCTGCGGGCCCTGCACTGTGATAAAGAACCCGCCCAGGGAGACGTTTGAAAAGCTGAACGAACCGCTACTATCCGACTTGGTCGTATAAGTTTTCTGAACTCCGGCGGAAGTCACTGTGAGTGTAGTCGTGAGGCCGGAGACACTGACTCCACCCGGGCCGGTAATCACTCCTGTGATGTTGGCGCCGGCGGAGAGGACGATATTCTGGGTAACGGTAGCGCCAGCGGTGACAGTGGCAGAAATGGTCGCGCCCGTATTCGTTCCCGGATCATATGCCTGCAGCGTGTAGGCGCCCGGTGGCAGATCGTTGAACGCGAAACTGCCGTCGGTGCCGCTCACACCTGATAGCGATTGACCGCTCGCAGTTCGCAGATAGACGGTCACGTTCGCCAGTGAGGTATGGTTGCTGTCTGAGCCAAGCACCTTGCCTTCAATCGCGCCATTTGCGCCTATAAGAATATTGGCGGTAGTGGACTGCCCACTTATTACTGTCGCGGTCGTATTTCCGGTCAGGATGGTTCCCGCGATTGTCGCGACGACAGAGTATGTTGCCGCCGGAAGGCCGGTTACCTGGTAAGAACCGTCTACGTTGATGGCGACTGTCGGTGTCCCCGTAAGCGAGGGGCTTGAGACAGCCACGGTTCCGCTCGAAACCACCTCTGTCGGCGTCAGGTTTACCGTACCGGCAATCTGCCCCGTATTGCTGAAGACGATGGTCTGGGCGGCAAGCGGATCGTCGGCGGTCAGAGCCACCGAGTAGACAGGCGACGTCACCTGCGACAGCGGATGCATCGCTGAGACGTTCGCAGGTTCAAGTGGAATGGCTGGGGTGTCCCCGCGCGCATCTTCTACACCGCTCTGGAAGAGGAAGCTTCCTTGCCCATCGCTTAACAGTTGATAAGTCCGGCTGTAGATTGGGTCGGTGCTCTGCAGCGATACCAGCGCGCTCGGAACCGGTGTAGCTCCATCACCGGCGATAACCTGCCCAGAGACACTCCCGGTGACAGGCGGCAAAGCGGCGAGGGTACTGGTGAGGTTTACTGGCACACGGAAGTTGGCGATGTTGGCGGCGTCCGAGGCACTTAGGCCGGCAAGCGCTTCTGGTGGCAATTGAATGAGGCGCCGTGCCGAAGCCAAGGCTGCCGCCCGGATCGTCTGCTGAGAGACAAAATGCATCAGTTCGACCGTCTGCCCGGCGGGGACGGTCACCTTGCCCCAGCTTGCGGTCATCTGGCCGTGGTTGCTGGTAGTGATAAACGTTCCCGCTGTAAGCGCGAGCGGGCTCATGCCGTCGTCAAACACATAGGTGACTGCTGGTACGTTGTTGGTGTCAAGGAAGGGGTCAACATCCAGATCTGTACCTTCAATGATCCAATGGTCGCTCGTCGCGGGATTGGTTGTGACACTGAATGCGGCATCGCCACTCGAAGAGGCAACAACCTCGGGAGTACCGTTATACGTATAGCCGTCACGCGACTCGTGCGTATACCTGTAACCGCTGTTCAGGTTGACGTCAACGGTGATTGCCGCGGCAGACGGGTTTACAAGAGTCTCGATGTAACGCGCCATGTATCCCGTCGGTGGCACAAAGATGCGGCGAATCACATTCAGCCCGTTTATGTTGTCCTGCTCGATTGATTCCTCGGCACCGTTCTGGAGGGTTGTAGCGACGGTGGCCCCAGTAAAACCGATCGTTGTCCCATCGGTAAAAGTCAGGCTCAGCGTATCGTCATCGCGGCCCGGGAACGGAATCCCGAAGCCGGCAAAGACAGAGTTGGTTCCAGACTCAATTTCACCGCTTGAGTCGATGTCGTAGAGGAAGCCATTCGCGTCGTAGAAATTGTGCGCCGCGGAGACGAAGTTTGCATTGAGTTGCAGGTTGACCGTGACCGTGTCACCGGCTGCTTGAAGCTGTGTTGTTGCAGTTGCGATTCCCGTCGAACCCAGGGCATTCAATGCCACTGTTCCAACCGGAACCTGGTTTATCGCGTAATTGCCCTTCGTGTCGGTCTGCGCGGAAAAGGTGCTGGCAAACCCCGGTTCCTCGCTCTTGAGAGTTACAGAGATTCCGACTGCCGCGCTGCCGTCCGGGTTCGTTACTTCACCCACAACGGTTCCGAGGCCGATCATTGTGATGTTTGCGGTAACCGTCTGCCCCTGAGTGGTGATGGTGGCTTTCTCTACAGGAGAATCAGGTTCGCCTTTCCCATCGACGGCCTGGACCAAGTGCTCGCCCGAGGGGACCGATGCGAACTGGTAGTTTCCATTCGCATCGGATATCGTTGTTTCCGCGCTATCCAGCTGCACGTTGACGCCAGCGACCGGCGATTTTCCGTCGGCTGCAAAAACCGTGCCCTGGATTGTCCCGGCAGGTTGAAGAACTACGGTAATATCTGTTGATCCATTCAGCGGCACCGTCCCTTGCGCGGTACCCGCCAGGTTGTAAGGCCCACTGGCATTAACGGTCACAGAGCCCGCGAGAACGTTGGTGAACGCATACTGGCCCGCCGAGTTGGTCAATCCAGTGAGTTGCTGCGTGAACTTTGTATCGCTGACAAGGGTCACTTGCGCCGAAGGCACCGTGTTGCCTGAAGCGTCATTGACAGTGACCACGGCCGTACCCAGTCCATTGAGTGTAATCGCTGGAGCTTGCGCAAGTGCGTTTGCCGTTACCGTCACCGCAACGGCGCCCTGGTCCCCGCTATTCGGGTCGACAGCATTCAGTTGCTGCGTCCCTGGCGGCACGAAGTCGACCTCATACGCTCCGGTGGTATCGGTGTTGGCTACAATTGCCGTGCCCTTGACCGACATCTTTACGCCCGCTGCCGCTGTCTTGCCATCGCTGCGGTACACGATTCCCGCTGCGCTTCCCGCCGAATCCACTACGATGTTGACGGTGACATTCTCGCCATCCTGCTGGACCGTCCCCTGCGCAGCCCCGCCGATCTGCGTGTAGCCCTGTCTGCTCTGCGGCACGGCTGCCGAAAGCGTAAACTTGCCCGCGACCACATTGGAGATGCTGTATTTCCCGTTCGCATCCGCCTGCGCGGTCAGTGTTTGCTGAACGTTGCTGTTAGACATCAGCGTGATCTGGGCGCTGGCTGCGGGATTGCCCTTCTTATCCTCCACCAGTCCGGAGACTGTGCCCGCGCCGACAAACTGGATATTGGCTGTGACGGTTTGCGAGGTGGTCGCGACCAGCCCAGAAGCCGAGCCCTGGTGGCCGTTAGCATCCGAAGCCTGAACCGTGAACGAGCCGACAGGGACGAAGGCAAATGTGAATTGACCCAGCGGGTTGGTTGCAGTTGTAAGGGAAGTCGGGCCGCTCAGTTGCACCGTCACACCTGCCGGAGCCTGGTGTCCATCTGGCTGTGTCACGGATCCCGTTACCGTTCCATAGCCGCTCAAAGCAACATTGAGCGTAAGCGGCCCGGAACCGAGATTACCTGTCGCACTTCCCCGCAGGCCCGTCTGAGGATCGAGAACAGCGACCGTCACTGTTCCCGCGGGCAGGTTGGTCACACGATAAGTCCCAGTAGCGTCTGTGGCCGCCGAGAGCTGAACTTGCCCTCCCGCAACAGTGACCTGCGCTCCCGAGACAAGCTTCCCACTCGGGCTGGTAACAACGCCTTGCACGACTCCGTTCGAGACTCCGAGTTCAATGACGCCCAGATCAGTCGTACCCTTGGCCACGCCCGCAATTGGTTGCGATGAACCGTTGTACACATTGCCGCCCGGTGCGACATAGAGCACCTGTGCGACGAGATTGCTCAGGTCCGTCGGCACATATGCGATAGAGAACGTGCCCGTCCCATCTGTCGTTCCGGTGAAATAGCCGAAGATGGTTGCCGAGGCTCCGGCAGCTGGCTTGCCATCTGAACCAATCACATGGCCGGTGGCAAGCGTTGTCGGATCGGGGACCAGGGGATTGAGTCCCAGCTTGACCTCGATGCCGTCGGGAATGCCGTCACCATCGGTATCGGCAACCAGGGGATTCGTTCCGAGTTGTACCTCCTGGCCATCGGAGAGCCCATCGCCATCGGTATCCGCGACCAGCGGATTGGTGCCGAGTTTGACCTCGTCTCCATCCGACAAGCCGTCGCCATCGGTATCGGCAACATGCGGGTTCGTCCCGTGCAGGTATTCTTGCAAATTAGTCAAGCCATCGCCATCGGGGTCCTGCCCTGCATCGGTTGGATCGTGAGGGTTGAGGCCGTTGGCGATCTCCCATTCGTCGGGCATCCCGTCGCCATCTGAGTCGAGCAAAGCTGAAACATTCAGCGACGTGGTAGCAACCAGCCCGTCGAAGCGGACAGTGATTGTGACCAGGCCTGCGCCCACTGCGGTAACCAGTCCCGTTGACGATACCGTGGCTATGGTGCTGTTGCTTGACCAGTAAGTAGTTCCGGGGCTCGCGCTTTCGTCTTCAAGGCTGCCGTCGGGCAGTATGCCGATCGACGTAATTTGTGTCGTTGCCCCAGCGGTGCTGAGCGTCGATGTTCCAGTCCGCAATTGGAGGCTCA